>Ga0187886_1001489_pt1 | contig 21169 bp, 18 predicted proteins | sample June2016WEW_20_1_FD_133001 | JGI IMG/M metagenome (GOLD analysis project Ga0187886, IMG submission 133001) | Peatland microbial communities from SPRUCE experiment site at the Marcell Experimental Forest, Minnesota, USA - June2016WEW_20_150 | ecosystem: Environmental > Terrestrial > Soil >... | reverse complement strand
TTTCTTTTAGTATCCTTCTACTTTATCCGCAAGTATTTCTCGGGAGGGTTCGCCGCGCTTTTTATCATCCTGCTTGCCTTTTCTCCTTTGAATATGGCTATGGCTAGAAGGGCTCTTACTGAAAGTATGTACTGCCTGTTTTCTGTTTTATCCTTGTGGTTATTCTTGGATTATATTAAGGAGGATTCTAATCTGAAAAGGATACTCTTTGTCCTTGTATTTACCTTTACGATCCTAATAAAAGAAACCGCGGCTTTGCTTTGTATATTTTTTACTATTTTTCTTGTTTTTCGTAAGTTCTTTCAGAAGAAGGAGGTAAAACTCAAAGATTTTCTATTTTGTTCCTTTTTACCTTTGGCTATAGTTTTTATCCTATACGCCTCCCTGGGTGGGCTTACTAATACAATTAATATAATGGCGATGATAATTCGTTCTTCCACTAGCAATCTTTACGCTATTACTTACGGTAGCGGCCCCTGGTACCGTTATTTAATAGACTATTTGATTATTTCTCCACCAGTAACGCTTCTGGGAACAGGCTTTATATTCCATTATCTATGCCTACGCAGGGAAAAGGCAAGCGATGTCATAGATTACTTCCTTTTATTTTTTATTTTCATCCTTGTAGCCTTTAGTTTTTTCCACAAGAACATCCGCTATGTTATCAATCTTGATATCGTTTTTCGTATCTTTTCTCTGCTTATCTTAACCGAGATATCCAAGCAGGTATCAAAGAATAAGTACGGTATCCTGTTGGCGGGGCTGGTTATCGCCATTGCGCTCTGGGATATCACCAATTTTAGCCGGCTTTTTTTAGTCCACGGCATTTACGACCCTGTCACGCTTAAACTGCTAAGAGCTGAACAGATCATTCTTTGAGCCCAGTTTTTTTAAATTCTTTCCAATACTTATGGCAGAAAAACCAGTTAATAGGACATTTGCGGTGGATAGAAAGTACTTATTCTTCCTTGTGCTTGCAGCCGCAATCACAGTACTATCTTTTGGTTTTAAATTCAATACTCATTATATCTTGCCGGATGAAGATTATTATCTGAATTACGCTACATACATAAATAAGTATGGCATTGAAGGATTTTCTTATTTATTCCAGCAATATAGCCAGGACCGTGCGTATTCGGCATATCCTAATCCTTTCAGGATAGGCTACATTCTTTTTTCTGCTTCCTGGTTAAGAATATTCGGCTATTCCTTCCTAAGCCTTGCATATTTTTCATTTTTTTGTTATTGCCTTTTTCTTATAGTGTCTTTTTATTTCATACGTAAGTATTTCTCGGAAGATTTTGCCCTCTTAGCCGTCATTCTCCTGGCTTTTTCTCCCCTTGCTATGGCTATGGCCAGGCGGGCGATTAGCGAAAGCGCGTACTGCCTGCTTTCCACTTTGTCCCTGTGGTTGTTTCTGGATTACGTCAGAGAGGATTCCAACCCGAAAAGAATCGCCTTCTTCTTTACGTATTCTTTTACGATACTGATAAAAGAGACAGCCGTTTTACTTTGCCCGTTCTTCTTTCTTTTTCTTGTTTTCCGTAAATTTATCCAGAAAAAACAGATAAAGATAAAAGATTTCCTATACTCAGCCATTTTCCCGCTTGCCACGGTTTTTGCGTTATATGTCATACTTGGAGGAATCGATAATACAATCAGGATAATAGGGATCATTATCAATTCTCCGAAAACAAGCATTTACGCCATTACTTACGGCGGCGGGCCCTGGTACCGTTATCTTATAGATTACCTGGTTCTTTCTCCGGCAACGACTATCCTCGGCACGGGCTTTATATTTCATTATCTATGCCTGCATAAAAAAGAGAGAAGGGAGGAGGTGGATTATTTCATTTTGTTTTTTATCTATATCCTTTTGGTTTTTAACCTGTTTACCAAGAACGTCCGCTATGTCATCAACCTGGATATGCCTTTGCGGATTTTTTCACTGTTTGTATTAACTCAGATTTCCAGGCAGATTTCAAAGAATAACTACCGCTTACTCCTGGCAGGGTTAGTTATCGCCATAGCGCTTGGTGATTTAATCAATTTCAATTATCTTTTTCTTACCCACGAGATTAATGACCCTGTCTCCTTTGCGCTACTAAAAGCAAAGCATATCATTTATTGAAGATGGCTTACTCGAAAAATAATATTTCTTCCTCCGGAGATAGAAAGATCCCCGTTAAAAGAATCATCTTGGATGAAAGGTACGTGCTTCTCTTCGTGCTTGTAGTGACTGTGACGTTACTGTCCTTCAGTTTCAGGCACGCTTCTTTTCGCGGGTCTCCCGATGAGCATTATTATTTAATTTATGCTACATATATAGACGGGCATGGCATAGGCAGTTTTCCTGCTTTGTCCAAAGAGTACCTCGAAAACACCAAACTTTGGTCCTATCCCACTCCTCTTCGGATAGGGTACATTTTACTTTCTGCTTTCTGGTTAAAAATAAGCGGGCCTTCTTTAATCAGCCTTGCTTATTTGTCACTTATTTGTTATTGTTTTTTTCTTATGGCGGCTTTTTATTTCATCCGTAAATATTTCACCGGAAAATTTGCGGCATTATTCATTATCCTTCTGGCCTTTTCTCCGCTGGATATGGCAATGACTACCAGGGCGCTCACTGAAAATGCGTACTGCCTGTTTTTGACCCTATCCTTATGGTTATTTCTGGATTACGTCAAAGAAAATTCCTACCTGAAGAGGGTCCTTTTTATCTTGGCATGCTCTTTTACGATCCTGATTAGGGAGAACGGTGTTTTACTTTGTTTATTTTTCACTCTCTTTCTTATTTTTCTTAAGTTTATCCGGAAAAAACAGGTAAGGATAAAAGATTTCTTATGCTCTTCATTGTTTCCCATAGCCGTAGTTTTTGCCTCCTATGCCGTATTCTTAGGGATTGATAACGCAATTAAACTAATAACCAATATCTTCTTGTACTCGCAGCCCAAAACCTACGCCATTTTTTACGGTAGCGGCCCCTGGTACCGTTATTTGATAGACTACCTGATTCTTTCTCCGGCAACGACTATCCTGGGCATAGGCTTTATAGTTCATTATCTATGCCGGTACAGGGAAGAAAGGAGGGAGGAAATTGATTATTTGATCTTATTTTTTATTTTTCTTCTTTCGGCCCTCAGTTTTTATCACAAAAATGTCCGCTATGCCATTAATCTATCTGTGCCTTTTCGGATTTTTTCCGTACTTATCTTAGGCAAGATTTCGCAGAAGTTATCAGAAAAAAGAGCCGTTTTATTCCTGGCAGGCGCCGTTATTGCCATCGCTATCTGGGATTTCACTAATTTTAGTTACCTTTTCGTGAATCTCGGTATGAATGATCCCGTAACTTTTATTCTGTTAAAGGCGCGACATATCATTAATTAAAATGAACGATAACGAGGGTAAAATTATTAGTCATAAAATAGTGCTTGCCATTTTGTTTCTGGCGGTCCTAGCCGCATATTCCAGCATCCTGTCAGGTGATTTTGTCTTTGACGACAAGGCGTTAATTATTTATAACCCGATGGTCACCCAGGCGCGTTTGACCCAGGATATTTTTAGAAAAAGCATTTATTATTATTACTGGATGGGTAATGATAGGCTTGCCGGTATGTACAGGCCTGTGCAGATATTAAGTTACAGGATGGATTTTAAGCTTTGGGGGTTAAATCCCTTCGGATTTCACCTGACGAATATTATCCTGCACTGCTTAAATGTATTAGTGGCCTATTATCTTATCATCCTTCTTTTTAAAAAACAAATATTGGCAGCAATAACCGCTTTTTTCTTTGCGGTCCACCCTGTGCATGCCTCGGTCGTTTCCTACATAGCAGGCAGGGCTGACCTTTTGAGCGGGTTCTTTATGCTGCTTAGCATGTTTTTCTTTCTTCGGTTCTTACGCGTAAGAACCGCGCCTTACCAGGGTAGTGGCTGGGTTTATTATTGCATTGGCGTTTTTTCCTCGCTCCTCGCTCTCTTTTCCCGCGAAAACGCATTACTGCTAGTTTTATTCTTAATCCTAATTTTATATTCTCAAAATGCAAGGCCTAAAGATTACCTGCTGGCGGTCCCTTTTTTGATTACGGCTCTATTTTATCTTGCGATACGGTTCTCGATTCTAGGGCCCAATTCCCTCATATTGCATCAGAGCGCGTTTTCTCTTTCTATGAGGGCGGTTAATTTCCTGAATATCATCCAGAGATATTTATTGCTCCTTTTATTACCGCTAAATCTGCATCTTCTTAGGATTACGCCTTTTGTGCAGACGAGCTTTCAGATAATGATTGCCCTGGTTACGGCAATATTATTTATTTCAGGATATTTTCTAACAAAGTCCTCTGATAAAAAACAGGTATTTTTATTTGGCGCAAGCTGTTTTCTGATAGGCCTGATCCCTGTATTGTTCCTTTTGGACAGCTATCCGGTGCTCGGTGGCGCAATGATGGCAGAGAGCTGGCTTTATTTATCATCGCTCGGTTTTTTTCTTGTTTTTGCGGTAATATTATTTTCTATCCTAAAGCGGCTTGCCGTAGCGACAGGTATAATTTTAATTGTTTTCTATGGGACACTTTGTTTTGCAAATAATTTTTATTGGAGAAATGATCTCGTGGTTTTCAAACGCATACTCCAATATACCGGAGCAAGAAACCCACTGCGCAAGGATTTAATAGATGCGTATCTTTACTACGGCAAATATGACGAAGCGTTCCGGGAGATAAAGAAATTCTCTGTTTACTATTCCGATAGCGTAGACCTTGATATGATGTGGGGTAATTATTACCTTGCTCAAGATAATCCAGGCCTTGCCCTTGAAAGATACACTCTCGCGTTGAATAAATCACTCTATAATTATTATAAGATAAAAGAAAATTATTATTTTTTTGGTCCCACTCAGGATAAAAACAAGAAAGACTCCTCAGGGGCGGGGCACTTCTTTGTATATTACCGCATGAGCACTTGTTATAGAAAATTGCATGATATCGATAGGGCAATTACCTTTGGGATTAAGAGTTTGGAAGCGCATCCGTATTTTGTGCTTAATTTAATCCAGATGGGAGACCTTTATACAGAAAAAGGAAATACCGGGGAGGCACAAAAGTATTACCGCCTGGCCTATAAAATTAATCCGCATAATAAAGCGCTTAAAGGGTTGATAAAAAATGCAGAATGATTCAATTATTATACGCGGGGCAAAAGAACATAATCTTAAGGGCATAAACCTGGAATTGCCGCGTAATAAGCTTATCGTGGTCACGGGGCTATCGGGTTCAGGTAAATCAAGCCTGGCTTTTGATACCATTTACGCGGAGGGGCAGCGCAGGTTTGTCGAGAGCCTTTCCAGTTACGCACGTCAATTTTTAGAGCAGCTGCAGAAACCGGATGTAGAATTTATTTCCGGGTTGTCTCCTACTATAGCAATCGAACAGAGGACAGCCGCGGGTAACCCGCGTTCGACCGTTGCTACCCAAACAGAGATCTATGATTATTTGAGGTTACTTTTTGCCAGGGTCGGTAAGGTCTATTGTTATAAGTGCGGCCAGCCTATAGAGAGGCAAAGCAGCCAGGAAATAGTAGACAAGATCATGCATCTGCCGGAAAATACCGATATACAGGTTTTAGCGCCCCTGGTAAGCGGAAGAAAAGGCGAGTATCGCTCGGTATTGGCCGCAATCCAGAAATCAGGATTTGTGCGTTGCCGTATTGACGGTAAGGTTTATGAACTGCCGGTTAAATTAAAGCTGGCTAGATATAAGGCGCATAATATTGAAGCAGTGGTTGACCGTCTTTCCATAAAACCAGGGATAAAGAACCGCCTTACCGATTCCATAGAGACTGCGCTTAAGGCCGGAAAAGGAAGGGTGATAATTTCCCGTTATACGCTGGAAGCGCGCAACGATTTGATTTTCAGCGAACAGTATGCCTGCACAAAATGCGGAATAAATTACGCGGAAGTTGAACCGCGCATTTTTTCTTTCAATTCTCCTTACGGTGCCTGCCCCGAATGTCACGGCCTGGGGACAAAACTTGAGTTTGACCTGGATTTGATAGTGCCGGATAAAAGCAAGTCGATAAACGAGGGAGCGCTTGAGCCGTGGAAAAGGGGAGGGCGCGGGTACATACTTTATTACAGGTGGTTGCTGCGGGAACTTGCGCATACGCTTGATTTTTCTCTGGATACCCCTTTTAAGGCGTTGCCCCGGCATATACAGAATGCGATACTCTATGGCTGCGATGAGATCGTGGGCAATAAGCCGTTTGAAGGCCTAACACATCATTTGGAGAGGCTGTTCCGTCAAACCGACAGCGAATATCTTAAAGAAGAAATATCCAGGTTTATGTCGACTCTTCCATGCCCTGCATGTAAGGGCGCCCGTCTTAAACCGGAAAGCCTTGCCGTAAAAATAAATGCTAAGAATATCTGGCAGGTGACTCAGATGTCGGTAAAAGAAGGGGAGGGATTTTTTGCTAATTTAGATTTGACGGAAAGAGAAAAGACCATTGCATATCATGTGCTCAAAGAAATCAGGCAGAAGCTTAAATTCTGCATGGATGTAGGCCTGGATTATCTTACCCTTGATAGAAAGAGTTCTACGCTTTCCGGTGGTGAAGCCCAACGGATTCGTCTGGCAACTCAGGTAGGTTCCGGTTTAGTGGGGGTTTTGTATGTCCTGGATGAACCAAGTATAGGATTGCATCAGTGGGATAATTTTAAATTACTTTCTACTTTGAAGGTCCTGCGTGACCTGGGGAATACCCTCGTGGTGGTAGAGCACGACGAAGCGACAATCCTATCCTCTGATTATGTCGTAGACCTTGGCCCTGGGGCAGGCAGGCATGGCGGAGAAATAGTTTTTGCAGGGACAAAGGATGATTTATTGAGAGATAAAAATTCGCTTACTGCAAAATATCTGAGAAAAGAGCTCAAAATCGAGCCACCCTCAAGGCGGCGCAATTACAAAGGCAATAAATTTATAGAGCTTAAAGGCGCCTGTGAGCACAACCTAAAAAGTATAGACGTGAAATTCCCCCTTGGAACATTTATATGTATCACAGGGGTTTCAGGTTCCGGAAAATCTACGTTAATCGATGAGACGCTGTACCGTGCTATTGCGCAGAAGTTGCATAAACTAAAAGAAAAATCCGGCTGTTACAAGAGGATAAGCGGCGTCGAACATATAGACAAGGTCATTGAGGTTGACCAGTCGCCCATAGGCCGTACCCCGCGTTCAAATCCCGCTACTTATACGGGGGTTTATAGTTATATCCGGGATATATTCAGTAGATTGCCCGAATCCAGGAAGCGCGGCTATAAAGCAGGGAGATTCTCTTTTAATGTAAAAGGCGGCCGTTGCGAAGCATGCATGGGAGACGGGACAAAGAAAATAGAAATGCATTTTCTGCCGGATGTATATGTAAAATGCGATGTCTGTAAGGGGTTACGGTTCAATGAAGCTACCCTACAGATAAAATATAAGGGCTATTCTATTTCTCAGGTACTGGATATGACCGTAGAGGAGGCGCGCGAATTGTTCGCCAACGTCCCCAGGATCCGCAATATACTTGATTACCTCTACGATGTCGGCCTTGGATATATCCAGGTGGGACAATCCGCAACCACATTATCCGGAGGGGAAGCGCAACGCACCAAGCTTTCTGCGGAATTAAGCAAGCGTTCTACGGGCAAGACGCTTTACATTCTTGACGAACCTACTGTCGGCCTGCATTTCGCGGACGTAGAAAAACTGATCATGGTGCTCGGCCGCCTTGTCGATAAAGGCAACACCGTCATTGTGATTGAGCATAACCTGGAAGTCATAAAATGCGCGGATTATATTATTGATTTAGGGCCTGAAGGCGGGGATAAGGGGGGAGAAGTAGTGGGCTGCGGGAGCCCGGAAGAGATAGCCCATAATAAGAAATCTTATACCGCTAGATTCTTGAGGGAAAAGTTGTGAAGGTAAATTTTCTTGAGATTCCCAGAAAGGCCTTGAAGAGCAAATGAAGAGGTGGTATATTAATTGCCTATGAATACTAAGAGAATACGCCTGCCGATAGTCATCACGCTAATTTCCTTACTTGTAGTTTTATCTGTGCCGCCTTCTTTAAAACCTGCTTATTCGCAAGGCCCATCCAAAGAAGAAGAGGAGCTTTTTGTGGCCAAGAAGGCATTTGAAGATGGTTTCTACGAAGTAAGCCTTGGGCTCCTGGAACGTTTCTTAAAGAATCATCCCGATTCCCATAAGAGCGCAGAGGTGGATTTACTTATCGGGCGCTGCTATTTTCAGCAGTCAAGGTTCCTCGATGCGCTTAATAAATTTGAAGATATTCTCCAGAAACAGCCCGCCGTAGATATTAAAGATTCCCTGTTTTATTGGATTGCCGAAGTTTACTTTAAAGGGAATAGTTTTGACAAATCCGCCGCCTACTATAAAAAGATTACCGATGAATTTCCCAAATCCCCTTATATAGCTGCAGCTTATTATTCCCTGGGATGGTCACTGTTTCAGGAACAGCAATACCGGGAGGCGTTAAAATACTTCAGGATAGTTGAGGAGAAATACCCCAGAGAGCCGCAGGCAAGGGATGTGCCGATAAAAATTACTGAATGCCTTTACAACCTTAAAGATTATGTGAGATTGAAGGAGGAGGCCAAAGATTACCTTAAGGCGTATGCCAAGGATACCCTGCGCTCATCTTATATCTCATTTTATCTTGCAGAAGCAGATTATTACCTGAATAATTTCGAAGAGGCGCTGGGTGGTTATTCCAGGGTCATAGCGGATAATAATGATGCCAAGATTCAGGGTTTGGCTATGATAGGGCAAGGGTGGTCGTATCTTAAGTTAAAAAAAGATAAAGAAGCACAGGATTCCTTCGGAAAGATAAATCCTGAGAACCTGGAAAAGAGGAGCCTGGACATATTATTGCTTGGCAAGGCCTTGGCTGTTACAGAAACCGGCCAGTATGATGAAGCAAAAAAAACCTACGATGAACTGATAAAAAGCACCCAGGATCAGTCGATTCTTTTGCAGGCATACATAGGCAAGTCGGATGCGCTCTATAATTTGGGGGATTATGCGGAGGCTGTAAAAGTATGTCTCGATGCCATTGAAAAAATAGACACTGGATCCCTGCCTAACGAGATGCTTGACAAATTGCATTATAACCTTGCCTGGAGCTACCTTAAACAGGGCCAGTTTAAAGACGCTATAAGGGAATTTCAGAAGATCGCCGCAACCAGCGAAGATAAGATTGTGAAGATAAGCGCGCTCTGCCAGATAGGAGACGCTTACCTTGATTCGGGAGATTTTCTTAAGGCCCAGGAGGCATACGATAAAATATTAAAGGAATATCCGGATAGTTTCTACAGCGACTATGTTCAGTATGAGCTTGGGCTTACGTTATTAAAAAGCTCAAATTACGACGCAGCGGTTTTAAGCTTTTTAACACTGATAAAAAATTATCCGCAATCAAAACTTGCCAGCGATGCTTATTACGCCCTAGGATCCGCTTATTTTCAAAAGCAGGATTACAATTCAAGCATCGGCGTATTTGGAAAATTCAAGGATGAGCTCAAAGACAGTAATTTACGGTCGCAGGCAATATATTTATTGGGGACAAGCCTTTATAATTTAGGAAAGTTTACGGAGGCCATAGAGGTTTTTAAGGACATCGCAAAAACATATGCTCACGATACGGAATTAGTACAGAAGGCAGAATATGAAATAGCCGATTGTTATAACCGTATGGGCAACGAAAAAGAGGCGATTGCCAGGTTCACGGCGCTACGGTCTAAATATCCAGAGTCGCGCCTGACGGCAGAAATCATGTGGTGGCTGGGGGATTATTATTACCGGCACGGCCAATATGACCTTGCGCGCAGGTATTTTTCATCCCTCATACATGATTTCTCGAAAAGTAATTTAGTCGCAGACGCCTACTATGCCCTTGGTTCGATCCTGGAGGAAGAATCTAAATATGAAGAGGCAGTAGAAAACTTTAAGAAAGTTACAGAGCTTGGCAGGACTGAACTTGCAGGCCAGGCAGCCATTGCTCAAGCCGAAATATATGTTAAGGAGGATAAGATAGCGATAGCTATAGAAACATATAAAGGGATAGCGAAAGATTATCCAAACCTTGCCGGCATCGTTTACTCGCAGATGGGAGACGTATTTTATAAAACAGGAGATTTATTACAGGCGCTGGAGTTTTACCGCAAGAGCCTGGATTTAGTACCTTTAAAACAGATGCCAGGGATACAATTAAAGATAGCTGAAGTATTAGAGGCGCAGGGAAAGGCCGATGAGGCAATCGAAGAGTATTTCAAAACCACCTATCTTTTTCCGGAAGACAATGCCCTTAGCCTAAAGGCTCTTTTAAGGGTTGCCGCAATTTATGAAGGAAAAGGTAATTATAAAGAAGCGCTCCTCGTTTATAAGAAAGTCAGCGGCAAGGATGCGGAGGAAGCAAAATACGCCAGGGAACGCATCGAATGGATTAATAATAATATCAGATAGATAGTTCATAGTTCATTGTGCATGGTTCATGGTAAAGTATTTACTATGAACTATTGACTATGAACCATGAACTAAATGAGGAGGCATAATGGGGGTATATAGCATGAGTTCATGGCAGCTATTTTTGGCAGGAGGGCCGTTGATGTGGCCGATACTCCTGTGTTCGGTTATTGCCGTTACGATAATTGCGGAAAAATTGCTGTATCTGCATAAGGTAAACATAGGCACCCAGGCATTTCTATCCGCCATATTGGAAAAAATGAAACGTCACGAGATAAAAGAAGCGCTTCAGATTTGTGAGACCACCTCGGGGCCCATTGCCAATATCCTCAAGGCTGGGATCCTGAAATATGACAGGCCGCGGCAGCAGATTATTGAAGCCATCGAAGACGCGTCTTTATATGAAATACCGCGCATAGAGAAAAACCTTAATATACTCGATGCTATCGCCCATATCTCTGTGCTTTTGGGGCTATTGGGCACTGTTACCGGGATGATACGTTGTTTTCAGGTAATAGAGCTCAATTCGCTTACCCTGCATCCTGTTTCTGCGGCGAGCCTATCCAGCGGTATATGGGAAGCGCTTTTGACTACAGCTGCAGGATTAGTGGTAGCTATACCAGTTTTCCTGGCATATAACTACCTGGTAAACCGCACAAGTAACTTCATATTAGAGATGCAGAAAACTTCTACCGAGTTAGTAAATTTTCTTACAGAATAACGGGATAAATACTGATGCATTTTAAAGGCCGCATGGTGGTGGAACGGGGATTAAAGCCCATCGACATAGTGCCTTTTATAAACATTATGTTGCTGCTGCTTATATTTTTTATGCTCACCCCGGATTTTTTGACGCAGCCGGCTTTAAAAATGAATCTGCCTAAATCTTTTACCAGCGAGGCGATGGAAAAGGGGAATAATATAGAAATATCGATAGATGCGGCAGGCGCGGCTTATATTAACGGCCATATTGCGGATAAAGAGGGACTGCAAAGATTTTTTTCGGGGCTAGCAAATAGAAAGCCGTCGTTGGTAATTAAGGCTGATACGAATGTATCACTGGGGGCACTTACAGGGTTATGGGATATGGCAAGATCCCATGGGATAACGCAGATAAATATCGCTACCGTTAATCAGAAATGAAAGAATTAAATTTCAGGAAGATTCTTTTATTCTCTTTTTTGGGGCACGCAATGCTGTTTCCTGCTTTCCGTTTGACTTTTAGCAATATGTTTCCCAACGCAGGTATCTCCCGGGCTTATTTCTGGGGCCAGCTTCCTTCGTATCCAAAGGTTTCAACAACTATCGCGCAAGATGCCGCCATTTCACCATTACCTAACCGTATAGAAGGGTTAATAAGAAAACAAGACTATCAGAATAGGCCAAGCTATTCTTTTGCCTTAAAGCCCGCCTTCGCAGCCTGCTATTATCCTAAAAAAGAGTTTTTTACCGGGGATTACGCATCTTCATTTTCTTTTGAGAGAAAAGAATCTCCGGTGTTATTCCATCCCGTACTTCCATATGATTTCACGCTTTATTTCAGAGACCGGCAGATAGCGCACGTGGAACTGGAGTATAAAATACCGCTTGCTAAAGATGGACGCGCCATGATGATCCACAGAAAGATTTCATCAGGAAATTTAGAGGCAGATTTGCTCATTCAGCGCTATATAGCAAGGTACCTTCTTATGCAGAGGCGGAATTTGTCCGCAGGAAATTGGCAGACTGTTAAAATAGACCTTTCTACCACAAATGATTAGCATAGATTTTTCTTTAGCGATCGCCCTGTTCCTGTCGGTTTTCTTAATAGTGATTTTGCTTCTCTGGCTTATAGGCAAAAAGGAAAAGGGACTGGTTTTAACTTTGGACCCCAGGTTTATCTGGTTTTGTGCAGTATGCACATACACATATGTAAATACTAGAGAAGACAAGTTTTCTGTTTGTCCTAGGTGCGGAAGCTACAATAAGAAATAATTGATATTTTTTATTTGATTTCTGCGGGTGTTCTGATAAAATAAGTGAGTGTATAGCTTTCGGAGTAAATAAGTAATAGGTATGCACCGAGCATAGCTCGGTGTGATTTTGGCATATGCACCAGGGGTATGCCAAAATCAAGGCAGCTTTAATTTTAAGGAGGTTACGATGATTACCGAGATAGGGATAGTAGCGGGAGAGATTTGGCATTATCTTGACCAGCACGGAGAAGTCAATTTAGCGGCACTGGTAAAGGGTATAGAACGGTCCCGGGATAATGTTCTTATGAGTTTAGGGTGGCTGGCCAGGGAAGGGCACGTATTGCTGCAGCAGACAACGCCTAACGAATATAAAATCAGCCTGCGAAAGAATGCTTAAGTTAAGAAGGGGCACTAAAGGGGTCCTTTTGATTATAGTACTTGGAACGATCATCGTAGTAACGCTCCTGGCAACCGTAATTCTGCGCATCTTCTCCAGCCACTACCGCCTTACCAATCATAACATAACAAGAATTCAGGCCTATTATGCTGCTTTAGCAGGAGTTAATCATGCTATGGAGATGATAAGAACCAGGAGCACCCCCTGTAATACTAATACCCTTTGTTCCTATGATTTAACTGACCAAAGCTTTCCGCCAGCCATAGCCAATAAAACAGTGCGTGTGAATGTAACTGGTATTACTACAAATGCTACCATAAAAGTTACTGTAAATTATAATGCCTCTCTTCCTTAATGCCCGTGCCTTCCGGCTATAATCCTGAAAGTAACACAGGTACAAGTTCAAATACCGCCTAACGCAATAAACTCTCCTAAGAATCTATTATAATCTAAGTAAGTCTATTATAAGGTTATTTGTCTTGATTGCCTTATTTTTAGTGAAGATTTCCCGTCGGAGAATACACTGTTAAACGTAAATCCTCTTCCATTATACCTTCTTTCTAAGTAAATCCGAGTAAGTTTAAGTAAGAAAACACTTGACAAATTAAGTCTTTTATGTTTTAATGAACACCACTATAAAATAACGAGGTGTAGTATGACAAGATTGATGGATATTGATGATTTAGCAAACTACCTTAAATTAAAGAAGCAGACTATTTATAATTGGCTTCATCAAGAAAAAATCTCTGGTATAAAAGTCGGAGGGGTATGGAGGTTCGACCGCAGAGATGTGGATTTGTGGTTGCAAAGTAGAAGGCGCCTATCTAAAGAAGATAGTTTAGGAGAGACGCAATGAGCAGTTCTTCTAATACCCTGGGTATATATTTTGGGCCTAAAACAATAACTGCGGTGGAAATAAAAGGCAAGAAACCCGTTAACCATATCCACATACTGCAGTCAACTGTTTCTTCAGGCGAATTAGAGGAGAGGGTTCCGGTTGAAGTAAAAGGTGCGGGTTTAGTATCTCTTTTTAAGAGTGATTTTCAAAAATACAAGGTTGAAGCCAAAGAGGCAGCGCTTGCCCTTTCCGGCAGGGATCTTATTGTAAGGATTTTTGAACTGCCGGTTCTGCCGCACACAGAACTGCAGAATGCTATTAAATTTGAAGTTAAGAAATATATACCTTTTAAAACCGAAGACCTGATTTCTGGCTTTCAGGTCAAATTCGATAGGGGAAACAAGATAAATCTTGTACTTTTTATGGGCATAAAGCGAGAGACACTGGAAAGATACGCATCTATGCTCGCCCAGTTAGGAGTAAAAATCAAGAATATAGAATATTCTCCGTTTAGCGTATTGCGGGCTCTTTCCCTTGCAAATATAGGCAGCCACGATGTTGTAGGCATGCTTATGACCGATGTTACCGGAGAAGATGAAGTTAATTTCACGGTCCTGGAAAATGGATTTCCTTTGTTCACCAGGGATATCGCCCTTACTTCTACCAGAGAGGAAATGTTTGAAGGGGCATCGCATACAAATGCCCTGGATAAACTAAGAAAGGAAATTCACGTATCCCTGGATTATTTTTTAAGAAGGTTTTCCGAGAAGAATATCAAAAGAGTGTTTTTGATTTCCAGTAAAGAACACCGGCAGACATTAGAGGCGTTTATGGGCGAAATCGGTTTATCGACTCATTACCTGGACGTAGAGAAGCAAATAAAAGAAAGCGTGCCTTATTCTTTGACTTATTTTAAGGCCTATTACGCCTCTTTATACCGTAGCACTAAGAATTTCTTTACGGTGGATTTGTTAGTGGAGATGGAAAGGCAGGTTATTAATAAGGAGCCTGTGGAGCAGAGGGCTCTTGCATTTTTAGAAGATTTACGCCTGGATTACAGGGTAGTTATAATAGGGATAGTTATATGCGTCGCTACTTTATTTTACGGGATCAGGCAAAAAGATGTTTTCTTAAAAGATTTAAATAAGGCGATAGCGAAAAGGCCATCAGTTAAAAGCGTAGACCCTAATACCAGTAATGAGGAATTAGAGAAACTTGTTGACCAGTATAAGAAGAGGATAGAGGACGCGGACAAGACAGTGAAGCAACGGGTATCTTTAACCACTATTATCAATGTACTTCCCCGTGTTTTACCTTCCGGCGCCTGGTTAAAAAGTTTTTCCTTTAAAAAGATCTCGGAATTTCAGGCGGAACTCTCTCTGGACGGGATGGTGTACCTGGGTGACGCAACTAAGGAATTTGAATCGGTCAACAAGCTGGCAGAAAACTTAAAGGCCGATCCCGATTTTCGTAGATACTTCAACGATGTAAGCATTAACAATATGGAGCGGCAAGGGTTGGAAGATGGGATGATAACGCATTTTTTCCTTACCTGCCGTAAGAAATGAGGAAAGTGCAGAAATGGAATTAAATAAGGGCGCATTTGCGCAATTAAAGAAAGTAGACGCATTGGAGCTGTTTCTGGAACACAAGAATAAGATCGTGAATATCGCTGTTATTATCCTGGCATTGTTTATTGCGTTTAAGATTCACGCCAAGCAGGTTAAGGTAGTAAATACATACAAAGGCAATATGGCAATCGAAAAAAAGAAAAATGTCTTATTGGGAGAGATAGACAAATTGATTGTGGATCTGTCGGCTTATGGTAAAGTTTTGCCCAGCAATACGCCGGAAGCGCTTATGAATACGCTTTCCGGGATTGCCCAAGAGACGGGCGTAAAAATATTTTCGATAAAACCAGGGGACACGCAAGTAACAGGGGATTATTTGAAAACGCCGATTTATTTGACTATATCCTGCCCTAATTATAATGTGCTGGGAAAATTTATCTCTGGACTGGAAAATAGCGCAGAGTTGTTTCAGGTGGAATCTATAAGCGTGTCGTTTGAAGGGGGCAAGGAAGGCGCCATGCTTACTCTGATAATAACTAACATAGCATTTAAAAAATAATGGGAAGAAAGATGCTTATTGAATTTATGGTTATTTTTATCTTCGTATTTATTCTTCAGTTATTACCTTTTTCTTCCTACGCGGACATGACGGAAAAAATAATGGAAGAGACCCGTCAATTGGAGTCAGGAAATAAACCAAAACCCCAGGAAGGACAGCCGATAGAAAAGAACCTTAAGCCATCTGTAGAATATGGTGCCGGTACGCTAAAGGATCCATTTCAGAAACCGGCAATAAAGAAAGAAGTCAAACCGGAAGCCCCGGTTGTCGCGCAGGTAGAGACAGCACTGCCTTCCCTGACGGTAGATGGTATTATGTGGGGCGGGACTATTCCGCAGGCGATTATTAATGGCAAGGTAGTAAAAATAGACGATGAGATAAATGGGGCACGCGTGGTCTATATTGATAAAGAAGGAGTGATCCTTTCTTCATCCGGGCGACAATTCACTGTGCCTTCTCCTTCAGCAGGGCTTGTTATTTCTACCAATAAATTAGGAGGATAAAGAATGAAAAGCATGATAAAAAAGGCTGTTTTTATATTAGTATTATCCGCGTTTTCTTTCTATGCCTCTTTACCCGTGAATGCCGATATAGGTTATTCGCCTTCTCCCGGGAAAGGAACCTTTTTTGATGATAGCATTGAGATTTCGATGGATTTTAAGGATGCCAGCCTCAAGGACATCCTTAAAATATTATCCGTACAATCGGGCCTGAATTTCCTTGCTTCAGAGGCGGTCCAGGACAGAAGGGTGACGCTTTACCTGGATAAGGTACCGTTAAAAGACGCAATGGATAAAATTTTCCAGACTAGTAACCTTTATTATGTATATGACCGGAGCGCAAACATTTTTATTGTCCAGGATATGGGTAAGCCCGAAGTAGAGTTAGTGACAAAGATTTTCTTCTTAAAATATGCCAGCGTAAGCGTCTCACAGTTAAATAAAGAACTAGGCAGTAACCTCGGTGCCGGCAGCGCAGAGAACAGCAGTATTACCGCTGTAATAAGGAAACTTCTTTCTAATGCCGGCTCTGTGCTTGAGGATGGAAGGACCAATAGCCTTATTGTCCGGGATGTAGCAACGCGTATTCCGGTAATCGCAGAAGCAATTTCCGCTTTAGATGTTCCCCAGCCACAAGTGCTTATTGAGGTGGAGGTGCTGGATGTCAGCAAGGGCTTACTGGACAAGATTGGTTTTAATTTTGGAGACAGTCCTTTTGATATGCTCATAAAGGGTTCAACACTAGGTACCACCTGGCCCTTTCCGATGTTAGGCGGTATAGCTAAAAAGACAATCGATAGAGGGCTTACATCCGGAACAATCGATTTTAGTAATGACAATACTACCGTAGGGGGATATGAGGTAATCTTTAATTTTATCAGGCATCAGACAGATTCAAAGACCCTTGCCCGGCCGCGCATACTTACTTTAAATAATCAGACAGCAGAGTTTAAGATAACCACAAATGAGGCTATTTCTATTGATACGACCAAAATTACCTCAGGAACCACTACTACATCAAATTCTGCGGTAAGAGAGCAGACCGGTATTACCTTGCGGGTAACCCCGCAGATAAACCCGGAAACAGCGGATATTACCATGTTTATTATGCCTACAGTAAAAGACACCTCTACAAGCTCACTAAGTACCACAGCTGATCCAATTAAGGACCCTGAGGAGCGCTCTACAAAATCTATAATAAGGGTAAAAGACGGGGAGACGATTATGATGGGAGGATTAATCCGCAAGGCTTACTCCAAGACCACTAGCAAGCTTCCCTTTTTCGGCGACCTTCCTTTCATAGGCCGGCTATTCAGCGGTAACTCCGTGACCCCCAATGCAGAGAGAGAGTTATTGGTGTTTATTACACCTCGCATTCTTAAGGATGAAACATTCAAGTTTGCTGAGATGAGGAAGTACCGTATACCCGAAAGAGAGCAGGAAGTCAATGCCATGGCAAATCGTGCCAGGGAAGTGAGTGGCGCTTTGGATAAATACGAAAAATTTGATCCCTGATGGTTAAAGAAAAATATTTAAAATTAGGCGAATTATTGATTAAGGATGGGTTAATCAATGCCGTCCAGCTGGAAAAGGCCCTTGTTTTGCAGCGGCGTGAGGGCGGTAGGCTGGGTGAGATGCTGGTTAAGCTGAATTTTATTAAAGAAGAGCAGATGGTTGCTGCTATCGGCAAGCAATTGAACATTCCTTACTTTACTCTTGGTACAGGGATGTTGAAGCCGGCAGTTGACCAGGGGTTGGAAGCGCTCATACCACAGGAGTACGCCATAAAGAACCTGATCCTTCCACTCTCCAGGACCCTGAAGTCATTGACTATTGCTATGTATGACCCTCTCGATATAATACTTCTAGATAATTTAAGAAGGTTGACGAGTTGTGATATCAACCCTGTTATTGCTACCAGGGCAGATATTATGAAAGCGATAGAAGAATTCTATGGCGGAAAATCAACAATGCTTAAGGACGCGGTGGCAGGTTCATATGGCACTACGCCGCGTATAGGCGAGGAAACAGAAACGATATCTGAAGTGGAGCAGGAGCTGAGCTTGGATAAGCTTATTGCACGGGCTGAAGAGGCGCCGGTAGTAAAGCTCGTTGACCTTATTGTCCGCCAGGCCATTGATGAGCGCGCTTCGGATATCCATATTGAGCCATTCAGGGGCAAGCTGAATCTGCGCTACCGTATAGACGGGAAATTGTATGAGATACCTCCTCCGGCAAAGCACCTGCAGCTGGCGATAGTTTCGCGCATTAAAATCCTTGCTGAACTCGATATCGCAGAAAAACGCCTTCCTCAGGATGGCGCATTCATTGTAAGGGTAGAGGATAGGGCGGTAGATATCCGCGTTTCTACCATTCCTACCATTTATGGAGAGAAGATAGTTTTAAGGCTGCTGGATAAGGGGCGGGTTATACTTGATCTTGGCCAGCTTGGTTTTGACACAAAACAATTGGAACTTATGCGTCACTCTATGGCTTCGCCTTATGGCCTGGTGTTGTTGACCGGGCCGACGGGAAGCGGTAAAACCACGACGTTATATGCGATGTTAGCGGAGTTGAGGTCGCCTACAAAAAACATTATTACCATTGAGGATCCCGTGGAAGTCAAGCTTGATGGCGTTAATCAGGTGCAGGTTAAGCCCGATATAGGGCTTACTTTTGCCACGGCCCTGCGTAGTTTTCTTAGGCAGGACCCTGATATCATGCTCGTTGGTGAAGTGAGGGATTTGGAAACCGCCCAGATATGCATACGCTCGGCACTCACAGGCCACCTTGTTCTAAGCACCCTGCATACCAATGATGCGGCATCGGCGACAACAAGGCTTATTGACATAGGCATTGAACCGTATATGCTTGCACCCTCTCTTTTAATGGTAGTAGCGCAGAGGCTGGCAAGAGTTCTCTGCCCAGACTGTAAGGAAGCATATGAATTAACCCCGGAAGAACAAAGTAACTTTAAACTGAAATCAGAATTGGTATACAAGCCGCATGGCTGCCCGAAATGCAACAATATCGGTTACAAGGGAAGAACCTGCCTGGCAGAGACATTGGTTATTAATGAGGAAATACGGGAATTAGTTAACCACAGGGCGTCTTACCGGAAATTAAAAGAGGTGGCAAGGAGTTACGGTATGCAGACTCTTTACGAATCGGCGATGAAAAAAGTAGAGGAGGGAATACTTTCTCTTGAAGAGGCCTTCTCAGTTACATTAAGCGAGGAATAATGCCAAGATTCTTTTATATCGCAAGAAATAAACTGGGAAATAAAGAAACGGGAGTAGAAGAAGCCCCTACCCAGGAAGAAGCACTTGCCCAATTACAGGCTAAAGAGCTTATTGTTATAAATGTCTTTCCTGAAACAAAGGAAATAACCGGGCTTAAAGACGATGTAATAAAAAAGGCAAAATTCAGGACAAAAAAGCATAACCGTGTTAAAAACAACGATTTAGTTATTTTCTGCAGGCAGTTAGCTACGCTATTAGGCGCAGGAGTCACCATCTTAAAGAGCTTGGATATTATCGCTCAACAGGTGGCCAGCAACAAGCTTAATGACGTAATAAGGAAGCTGCAGAAGGATATGGAAGGGGGCTTGAGTTTTCATGAGGCGATGGCCAAACATCCGCGGGTATTTGCAGAACTATGGACGAACCTTGCGGAAAGCGGCGAGGCCTCAGGAAGCCTGGCGGTAATATTAGGGAGGTTAGCCGAATATCTGGAAAGGGCTGCGGAATTTAAGCGTAAAATCATCACCACCCTTATTTATCCCGGTATCCTTATAACCGCAGGTTTTGCCGCCCTGGGGGTATTAACCTTCAAGATCGTGCCTACCTTCTCGGTTATATTCAAAGATTTTAAGGTACAGTTGCCTTTTTTGACAAGGATGCTTTTTAACTTTTCTAATTTTTTACAGCATAAATTCCTCATACTGATTTTTGTAATAGGCCTATTCATATATCTGTTAAGAAGATATATGAGGACCCGCTCCGGAAGATTGCAATATGAGAAAATGCTTTTTAGATTGCCGGTGTTTGGAGATTTTGTCCGTGCCGTCATCGTAGAAAGGTTCACTTCGGAAATATCAACGCTTATCGAAAGCGGGGTTCCGATCCTTTATTCTCTTGAGATCGTCGAGCACAGTATAGGTAATTTGGTTGTAAGTGACATTGTGCGCAGGATAAAGGAGGCAGTCAGGGAGGGTAAGTCTTTGAGCCAGCCGATGGAAGACAGCGGTTTTTTTGAACCGATGGTGGTGCAAATGGTTCTCATAGGAGAAGAAATAGGCGAACTCGCGGATATGTTAAAAAAGATAAATGTTTTCTACAGGGAATATATAGAAACGTTTATGCAGCGCTTTGTTTCCCTGTTTGAACCTATTACTATGGTAGTATTGGGCGTTATAATCGGGACGATTGTCATTGGTTTGTTTCTGCCTATATTCCAGATTGCGACATTGCCGGTTATGTAAAGCCTTGCCCGATTATCATATAACCTATGGATAAATCCATAAGTTGCGCGTAGGCAAAAGATAAATTAAGCTGTAAAAAAATATTGACAAGATAGAGGTCTTATATATAATGAAGGAAGTAACGGAACTAGGTATTGCTGCTTATAATGTTATTTTTTCATATAGAAAAGGGAAGTACCGGGAAAGAAAGAAACATGTCAGATAAACAAAAAAAGGAGGAGGCATGAAAAAAGGTTTCACGCTTTTGGAATTAATCGTAGTTGTTATCGTAATCGGTATCTTGGCAATGATTGCCCTGCCCAGGTTTATAAGGGTAGCTGAGAAAGCAAGGTCATCAGAAGGAAGA
>Ga0187886_1001488_pt1 | contig 21172 bp, 16 predicted proteins | sample June2016WEW_20_1_FD_133001 | JGI IMG/M metagenome (GOLD analysis project Ga0187886, IMG submission 133001) | Peatland microbial communities from SPRUCE experiment site at the Marcell Experimental Forest, Minnesota, USA - June2016WEW_20_150 | ecosystem: Environmental > Terrestrial > Soil >... | reverse complement strand
TAGATATTAACATCGAAAGAGCCAGCGTGACAAATTGTGTTGATTAACGATTTATTTCGCGCTTCTCTTGACAAACCTTTTATATCATGCTAATCTGGTTAGTATCTAAATTATGTAAAGGCTGTGAACAGGAGTAGTAAGCTCTAAAGCGGGGCTGAAGAGAGTCGGGTTAGGTGGGAGCCGACGCCAGCGCCGGGGCTGAATGGGCCTGGGAGCCGCAAGTTGAGGGGCCCCGATTTGCATCGGGGTCTGTAGACTTTGCCGCAGGGGCAGCGTTAAAACAGCCCGGGGTATCGTTTGAAAACTGTACCCGCAGAGATATTCCTCGACAAGTTCAGGACTTGTCCCGAGCGAAGCCGAGGGATAACGAGGGTGGCACCGCGGAACTATTAGCCTCCGCCCCTTTTGGGGACGGGGGCTTTTTTATTTACCCCGAGCGTAGTCGAGGGGTTTGCCCCGAGCGTAGTCGAGGGGTTTGCCCCGAGCGTAGTCGAGGGGTTTGCCCCGAGTTTATCGAAGGAGCTTGCCCTGAGCGTAGTCGAAGGGAAAAAATGTATAAACCAACATTGGAAGAAGCAAAAAAGCTAAAAAGTAAAGGTAACCTGCTACCGGTCTACCGGGAAATCAATGCCGACCTGGAGACGCCGGTATCGGCTTACCTGAAAATAGCGCGGGGTAACTACTCCTTCCTGCTGGAGAGCGTGGAGGGGGGCGAAAGACTGGCGCGCTATAGTTTTCTGGGGACAGAGCCGGCGAAGGTTTTAACGACTGACAGCAATACGTCCGACCCTTTATTAGTAATCGAGCAAGAATTCAATAAATACCAGCCTATACCCGTTGATGGGCTACCACGGTTTCACGGGGGGATGGTGGGGTACTTGAGCTACGAGGTGTCGCGATATTTTGAAAAATTACCGTCGCCTGATGCCGACCCGCTAAAGCTGCCGGAGGCCAAGCTGATGCTAGCGGATACGCTCCTTATCTTCGACCACTTGACGCATAAGATTAAAGTGGTAACGCACGCGCATATCGATGGAAATATCGAGAAAAGCTATCAACAGGCAATCGATAAAATCGATAGTCTCGTGGCAAGGCTCAAGCAGCCAGTAGCAGAAGTAAAAATTATATTGTCAGGGGGTAAAGCCCTTCGACCCTCCTACGCCAAAGCTACGGAGGGCAAGCAAGCTCAGGGTAAAGTGACGTCCAACCTTTCACAGTCGCAATATGAAGTCATCGTTACGAAAATGAAGCAACATATCTACGACGGCGATATCATCCAGGGGGTGCCGTCGTTAAGACTGGCGCAGGCAACGAAAGCCAGTCCGTTCGCTATCTACCGGGCGCTAAGGTCGATAAACCCCTCCCCTTATATGTATTTCTTGCATCTCGATGACGTCTACATTGTAGGAGCGTCGCCGGAGCTATTGGTGAGAGTAGAGGACGGCATTGTCTCGAACCACCCCATCGCGGGGACGCGGCCGCGGGGCAAGGATAACGGAGAAGACAAGGAGCTGGAAAGAGAGCTTAAAACCGACGAAAAGGAACGCGCCGAGCACGTTATGTTGGTAGACCTGGCGCGCAATGACGTGGGGCGCATCAGCGAGCCAGGCACAGTACAGGTAACGCAGTTCATGGACATCGAGCGTTACTCGCATGTCATGCATCTGGTGTCGCACGTGCAGGGAAAATTGAGGGAGGGGCTAACACAATACGACGCTTTAAGAGCTTGTTTCCCGGCGGGGACGGTCTCCGGTGCGCCCAAGATACGCGCTATGGAAATCATCGCCGAGCTGGAGCCGGATAAGCGGGGACCTTACGCCGGGGCGGTGGGCTACTTCGATTTCAGTGGGAACATCGATACCGCCATCGCCATCCGCACCATCGTCATCAAAAACGGCACGGCTTACGTGCAGGCGGGGGCGGGTATCGTGGCGGACAGCGTGCCGGCTAACGAATACCGCGAGTGCCTTAACAAAATGCAGGCGATGCTCTCGGCGATAAAACAGGCGGAGGCTAGCTAATGCTTTTGTTGATAGATAACTACGATAGCTTCACTTACAACCTCTACCAGTACTTGAGCGAGCTGGGGGAGGAGGTCAAGGTGGCGCGTAACGATAAAATAACGCTCGAGGAGATTGAGAAGCTAAAGCCGGAAAGAATCGTCATCTCGCCGGGTCCTGGCCGACCAGAGGACGCCGGCATCTCTAACGAGGTGATTTTGCGCTTCGGGGGGAGGGTGCCGATTCTGGGGGTTTGCCTGGGTCACCAGTGCATCGGGCAGACTTACGGGGGTAAGGTGGGTCACGCGGGGGAGATAAAGCACGGCAAGACCTCCCTGATACAGCACGACGAGAAGGGGATTTTCAAAGGAATAAAAAATCCTTTCCCGGCGGTACGATATCACTCGCTGGCGGTAAAGCGGGAGGGTCTGCCGGACTGCCTCGACATCAGCGCCGTGACGGAGAACAAGATTATCATGGGCTTGCGTCACCGTAAGTTTGCGGTGGAGGGGGTGCAGTTCCACCCGGAAAGCATTATGACGAATGTGGGGAAGGATATTTTAAAGAACTTTTTAAATTTTTAGTGTAGGGGGTGTCTAAGAGGGGCGAAGCCCCTCTTCCCTAAAATATTCCCCCTTCCTTTGGCAAAGGAAGGGGTTCACCCTGAAGGTTCTCCCTGAAGGGGGACAGGGGGATGGATTATTAAGTGGGAAAAAGGGGACTGGATTCCCGCCTGCGCGGGAATGACATTGTAGTCAGGGCAAAGACAGAGATTGCCACGTCCTTCTGCGGAAGGATTCGCAATGACAGTTGGGGAGAAGGTTAAAATGATTAAAGAAGCGATAGGCACACTGGTGGCGGGGAAGGACTTAAACTACGAAGAGGCGTATTTCGTAATGGGGGAGATAATGGGCGGGGAGGCGACGCCAGCACAGATAAGCGCTTTCCTGACCGCCCTGCGCTTAAAAGGTGAGACCGCCGACGAAATCGCCGGGTTGGCGAGCTGTATGCGGTCGAAAGCCACACCGGTGCATGTAAAGGGTCCGGCTATCGATATCGTGGGGACGGGTGGAGACGGAACGGGAACCTTTAATATCTCTACCGCGGCGGCGTTCGTGGTGGCGGGGGCGGGGCTTAAAGTTGCCAAGCACGGCAACCGCGCCATGTCCAGTCAGTGCGGGAGCGCGGATATCCTGGAGGCGCTGGGGGTGAAGATAGACTTAAGCGCGGAAAGCGTGGCGGAATGCATCGAAAATACGGGCATCGGGTTCATGTTCGCCCAGGTATTCCATCCGGCGATGAAGCACGCCGCGCCGGTACGTAAAGAGATAGGCATACGCACCGTGTTCAACATCCTAGGTCCCTTGACCAATCCGGCGCAGGTCGAACACATACTACTCGGCGTGCCGAGCGAAGAGGTCGGCAAAAAGATAGCCGCCGTCCTGCATCGGCTGGGCATCAAGCACGGGCTAGTCGTGTATGGCAAGGACGGACTGGACGAAATTTCGATAAGCGGAAAATCGGTGATATGGGACGTCACCAAAGAAAAACTATCGTCCCCGTACGAAGTGTCGCCCAAGGACTTCGGCTTTAATAAAGCGGATATTAAAGAGATTAAGGGCGGCACGCCGCAGGAAAACGCGGCAACATTAACCCGCATCCTGGACGGCGAGAAGAGCGCTCTACGCGATATGGTGGTGATGAACGCCGCTGCCGGACTCATCGCCGGGGACGTAACCACCGATTTGAAACAGGGTGTCAAGCTGGCTCAAGAAGCTATCGACAGCGGCAAGGCCAAAGAAAAACTCGAAAGGCTGGCGACATTAAGTCGAAATCTAAAATAATATGGCTAAGACAATACTCGAAAAAATAGTGGCGGATAAAAAGGAGGAGGTAAAGCTGGCAAAACGCCAGATGCCCCTTGCCGTCCTCAAGGAGCGCATCGCCCAGCAAAAACCGCTTAACTTCGCGGGGGCGCTGCGGGGCAATGGCGTAAAGCTCATCGCCGAGGTTAAGAAAGCATCGCCTTCCAGGGGAGTGCTGTGTCCGGACTTCAAGCCGGTGGAGCTAGCTCAGACGTACGCCAAAAACGGCGCCGCGGCAATATCGGTGCTGACGGAGGAAAAACACTTCCAGGGGAGTCTGGAATATTTAACGGCAATAAGAGAAAGGGTAAGCATCCCGCTATTAAGAAAGGACTTTATCTTCGACGAATATCAGATTTATGAGTCCGCCGCCTACGGTGCCGATGCTATATTGCTGATAGCAGCGATACTGAAGAAAGAAACTCTCGAAACATTTTTAAAGTTGGCAGAAAGTCTCAAGCTGGACTACCTGGTGGAAGTGCATAACGAGGAGGAGCTATTTAAGGCGATGTTGGCGGGCGCTAAGATAATCGGCGTCAATAATCGAGATTTGAATACATTTAAAGTGGATACCAACACCACGCGCCGCTTGAGAATGCTGATACCATCGGAAAACATCGTCGTCAGCGAGAGCGGCATCAACAGCCCCGACGATATGAAGAAAATGAAGGAATGTAAGGTCAACGCTGTGCTGGTGGGCGAGGCGCTGGTAACGGCTAAAGACATACCCGCCAAGATGAAGGAACTGCTGGGATGACCTATATAAAAATCTGCGGTATTAAAAGTGAAGACGTCGCGCTAGTAACTGCCGAGGCGGGGGCGGACTTTATCGGGCTGGTGTTTGCGTCCAGTCCGCGGCATGTTACGCCCGACCTTGCCGCCAAGATAACCGCAGCGCTAAAGAAAAATAAAACGAAGGCGAAGTCGGTGGGGGTGTTCGTCAATGAAAAAATAGTTACGCTCAAGAAAATCGTTGATTACTGTCATCTCGACTGGGTGCAGTTGAGCGGGGACGAGAGTTGGGCTTATTGCCGGGAGCTTGCCCGACCGGTGATAAAGGTCATTAAGTTTACCAGTCATGAGCCAGTCGGCAGGCAAATTAACGAAGGCAAACAAATGATGGGCAAAAGCAAATACATGGTACTGCTCGATACCGCGACAAAAGACAAATATGGAGGTACAGGCACGACCTTTGATTGGAATCTAGCTAAGTCGATAATTGAAAAATATCCGGTGATAATCGCCGGCGGGCTTAATCCAGAAAACGTGGGCAAAGCCATCAAGATACTCAAACCATGGGGCGTAGACGTATCGAGCGGGGTGGAAATAAAAGGTGTCAAGGATATGAAGAAAATCATTAAATTTATCGAAACCGTGAGGGAAGCCGATGCCAGCCAGACCTGATGTTAGCGGGTACTTCGGTAAGTATGGCGGCAAGTTCGTGCCGGAAACGCTGATGCCGGCGCTGGCAGAGCTGGAGAACGCCTATGCCGACGCCATTGCCGATACCGCGTTCCAGAAGCAATTCACCCAGCTGTGCAAGGACTACATTGGGCGACCGACACCGCTCTATTACGCGGAACAATTATCTTCCAAGGCTGGCGGGGCAACCATCCTCTTAAAACGTGAAGACCTGGCGCATACCGGGGCGCATAAAATAAATAACGCGCTGGGACAGGGGCTTTTAGCCAAGCGTATGGGCAAGAGCAGGATTATCGCCGAGACCGGGGCGGGACAGCACGGCGTGGCGGTAGCGACGGTCTGTGCCATGCTGGGACTGGAATGTATCATCTACATGGGGTCGGAAGACATCAAGCGCCAGGCGCCAAACGTGGTTCGCATGAAATTAACCGGGGCTGAAGTCAGAGCGGTCACCTCCGGCAGCAAAACGCTCAAAGACGCTATTAACGAAGCAATACGCGACTGGGTGAGTAACGTCAAGAATACCCATTATTTACTGGGGTCGGTGGTGGGACCGCACCCCTATCCGATGATTGTGCGTGATTTCCAGGCGATTATCGGGCGGGAAGCGAAAGCGCAGGTGCTGGCGGCATATCACCGGCTGCCGGACTATCTGGTGGCATGCGTGGGTGGGGGCAGCAATAGCATCGGACTTTTCCATCCATTTTATAATGACCAAGACGTAAAATTTATCGGGGTGGAGGCAGGGGGCAAAGGACTCGAAACCGGCAAGCACGCGGCGACATTGGCGACGGGCAAGGTTGGGGTACTGCACGGCACAAAGTCTTACCTAATGGAGGACGAGCACGGTCAGATAATGGAGACGCATAGTATCTCCGCGGGGCTGGACTATCCGGGGGTGGGACCGGAACACAGCTTCTATAAAGACAGCGGTCGTGCCACCTATGTAACCGTTGACGATAAAGAGGCGCTAGAGGGCTTTAAACTACTTTGCAACACCGAGGGGATAATACCGGCGCTGGAATCCGCCCACGCCATTTATTACGTAGCGCAAATGGCTAAAGACTTGAGTAAGGACAAACTAATCATTGTGAATTTATCGGGGCGGGGGGATAAAGATCTGGGCATTGTAACACAAGCGTTGGGGATGGAAGAATGAGCGTGATTACATCGGTTTTTAAGCCGGATTATAAGGCGCTAATCGCCTATATTACCGCGGGCTATCCGGACGCCGAAGCTACAGTAAAGATAGCTAAAGCGTTGGCAGAGGGCGGGAGCGACATCATCGAACTGGGCATTCCGTTTTCCGACCCGCTGGCGGACGGCGCCACGATACAAAGAGCCAGCTACCAGGCGTTACAGCGAGGCACCACGCCGGAGGTCTGCCTGGAGATAGCCGCCGCAATCCGGAGAGAAATTAGTACGCCTCTGGTTTTTATGACCTATTACAATCTAGTCCTCAACTATGGTCTGGAGGCTTTCTGTAAAGCTTGCGTCAAAGTGGGCGTAAATGGCTTAATCGTGCCTGACCTGCCGCCGGAGGAGGGCCTAGAACTGGAGGCGATAACGCAAAAGAATAACCTCGACCTGATATATCTGCTGGCACCAACGAGCACCGACGCCAGAATCGACACGGTGGCGATGAGGTCGCGGGGATTTATCTACCTGGTCTCGTTGACCGGCGTTACCGGCGCAAGAAATACGCTATCACTAGAGCTGGAAGGCTTCGTGAAAAAGGTCAAGGAAAAAGCCAGCCTGCCGCTATGCGTGGGGTTCGGGATATCCAAGGTGGAGCACGCCGTCCAGGCGGCAGCGCTAGCCGACGGGGTAATTATCGGCAGCAAGCTGATAGAGTTGATAGAAGAAGATACCACGCTGGCAAAATTAAAGTCTTTCATTACCAGCCTGCGCCAGGCTTTAAATTCAGAGAAAAACACCGGGGAGGTATGAAATATGTAGTGCCCTACCGTTAATATAATATACAATTAAAATCTATAAGGAGGAAAAATGGAAAGGACGAAATTCATACTCGAAGAGAAGCAAATCCCGACCCGCTGGTATAACATCCAGCCGGACCTGCCCGAGCCGCTGCCGCCCTACCTGCATCCCGGCACCAAGCAGCCTTTGGGTCCCGCCGACCTAGCGCCACTTTTTGCGATGGAGTTGATAAAGCAGGAAGTGAGCCAGGAGAGGTACATCGATATCCCGGAAGAAGTGCAGGAGGTCTATAAGCTCTGGAGACCGACTAACCTGTTCCGGGCACACCGCCTGGAAAAGTTCCTGAATACCCCCGCCAAGATATACTACAAATATGAAGGAACCAGTCCGCCCGGCAGCCATAAGCCCAATACCGCGGTCGCCCAGGCTTACTACAATAAAAAGGAAGGCATTAAACGTATCACGACGGAGACGGGGGCGGGGCAATGGGGCAGCTCGCTGGCTTTTGCTTGCAACCTTTACGGACTGGAATGCAAGGTATACATGGTCAAGGTGAGTTATGGCCAGAAACCCTATCGCCGCATCATGATGGAGACATGGGGCGCCAAGTGCGTGCCTAGTCCCAGTCAAGACACGAAAGCGGGCCGAGATGCGCTGGCTCAAGACCCCAACTGTCCCGGCAGTCTGGGTCTAGCTATCAGCGAGGCGGTCGAGGACGCGGTTGGCCGCGAGGATACGCATTACTCGCTGGGAAGCGTGTTGAACCACGTCCTGATGCACCAGACCGTTATCGGGCAGGAAGCTATGAAGCAGATGGAGATGGCCGGAGACTACCCCGACATCCTCATCGGGTGCGTGGGGGGCGGCTCCAACTTCGCGGGCATGTTCCTGCCATTCGCCAAAGATAAACTAGCCGGCAAGAAGAAAGACCTACGCATTATCTGCGTCGAGCCGGAAAGCTGCCCGACGCTGACCAAAGGTCTTTACGCTTACGACTACGGCGATGTAGCCGGCATGGCGCCAATCGCAAAAATGTTCACGCTGGGCCATACCTTCATGCCGCCGCCCGTTCATGCTGGCGGTTTACGCTATCACGGCATGGCGCCGCTGGTCTGCCACCTGCACAAGCTCGGCTACGTGGAAGCTAAAGCCGTACCGCAGCTGGCCACCTTCGATGCTGGCGTTACTTTCGCCCGGACCGAGGGCATTATCAGCGCCCCGGAGACGAACCATGCCATCCGCGTGGTTATCGACGAAGCGCTAAAGTGCAAGGAGTCCGGCGAGTCCAAGGTTATCCTGTTCAACCACAGCGGCCACGGTCATTTCGACATGGCGGCTTACGAGTCCTACCTCACCGGCAAGCTACAGGACTACGCGTATCCCGAGGATATGGTGAAGGAAGCGCTGAAGTCGCTACCGGAAGTACCTGCTCAATTCAGATAGAAAAAGATAGAGCATCAAGAATTAAGTCCCCTTCTATCTCAAGGAGAGGGGGACTTATTTTTTAGACGGTGAGAAGAGGGGAAAAATCCTCCTTAGTCCTCCTTTTAGAAAGGAGGACAAGAAAATGAAGGCTGTTAGGAAATGACATCGTCTCCCTTTCGTAAAGGGAGACGGAGAGGGATTTTAGTAACCAAAGTCTCTGCTATCACATCAGGGTGAAACTACTTTACAAAAGAGGGACTCAAGAAAGGCAAAAACGACAAAATCATCTTCACAATCTTTTAACAATCAGCTAGTATGATATAATTATAATGTGAGGATGAGGTATATGAAAAGACAAAATTTTAAAACATTTTTACTAGCTTTCGTCATGGTGATGGTGTTGGGAGTAACGCTCCTGACCGGCTGTATAACCATTACCAGTCCAACTTCAAGTACTCTAACAACTAACTCTACGCCGACCACGGCGATAAGCGAATCATGGACACCGCCAACGACTAGCGGCACAACCGGACAACTCGCTAGCATCGCCGACGCGGTAGCGCTGGTAAAGCCATCGGTAGTAGCCATTAACACCGAGGTCGTTTCTTACGATATTTTTAACCGCCAATATACGCAGCAAGGTGCTGGTTCCGGCTGGATTATCGATGCTAACGGCATCATCGTCACTAATAACCATGTTGTCGAAGGTGCCAAGAGCATCACCGTGATAACCGATGCTGGAGTAACTTATAAAGCAAATCCCAGCAACGTATATACTGACCCGCTCAACGACCTGGCGATTATCAAAATAGACGCGAAAAATCTGCCTGCCCTGAAAACGGGCAAATCTAGTAATATGCGCATCGGCGACTGGGTAGTCGCTATCGGCAACGCCCTGGGACAGGGAATCAGGGCCACCGAGGGAATTATCAGCCGCAAAGGAGTTTTACTCCAGGTGGACCAGAATGAAACGCTTTATGACCTTATCGAGACGAGCGCTGCCATTAACCCGGGCAACAGCGGCGGTCCGCTGGTTAATCTGGCAGGAGAAGTAATCGGCATCACCAGCGCTAAAATTTCCAGCGTGGGAGTAGAGGGGATGGGATATGGCATCAGCATCGATACCGCTTTGCCGATTATTCAGGAGCTGGTCAACAAAGGCTATGTAATCCGTCCCTACATTGGTGTGAGCCTTTATACCGTCGACCAGCTAGCCATCGCGCAGTTGGACCTTAAAGTAGATAAAGGAGTATTGATAACGTCTGTATCTGCCGGCAGTCCTGCCGATAAAGCCGGACTTAAGCAATATGATGTCATCGTCAGTCTCGGGGGTACGGATGTGAGTACTGTCGAAGAGCTAACAAAGATTCTCCATGCTTCTACCATCGGCACGGCGCTGGAAATAAAATACTGGCGGGGCAGCACACAATATTCAACGATGGTAACGCCTATTGAAAGCCCGAGACCACAGGGATAGGAAAAAGTAAATAGTTGTTAGCTATTAGTGAATAGTTATTTGTAAAAGCAGAGAGGGGCTAAACACCCCTCTCTTTTTATTTCAATCGTTTTTTGCTATTTTATTCTTTTAATCCCTAACGTCAGATGATAGCCGCTTATCTTATGCTCTTCCTGCAAATCGACAACATCAGGGATGCCCTCTTCAATATCATCGGCGAGGGTTTCCTGCCGGATATAGTCGGCGAAAGCCGATAGAGCCTGCACGAAAAAGGCATTGGCATCGTAATACACTTTAATATGGTCGGCGATTTCATAGTTCGCGGTACGGCGCATCGTCTGCAAACGATGGACGATTTCCCGGGCGATGCCTTCAGCCTGAAGCTCGACCGTGATATAGGTGGAAATGGCGACACAGCTGCCTGCCTCGCTGACCACCGAGAAATTAGCCACCTCCATGCCGCCTACCTTTTCCAGGGTATCCGTCTTGAGCTCTTTAATATTCAGCTCATCCAGGATAAGCGGGGCGACTCTTTCCAGCGAACGCGCTTCAAAGTCCGAAGCGACACTCACATAGAGGGTTTCCAGGGGCTGGCGAATCTTGATGCCGGCTTTGCTGCGCGCCGAACGACCCATACTGCAGACCTTCATCGCCAGACGATTATCGTCAGATAGTTGTTTATCAATCATGTTTGTATCCGCCTGCGGGAAATCCGCCAGATGGACGCTTTCCGGGGCATTTGTAAAGACGGAGCATACCAGATTCTGATAAAGCTCCTCGGCGAGGAAGGGAGTAAAGGGGGCGAGTATTTTAGCCAAAGTCACCAGGCACTGATAAAGTGTGTTATAGGCGGAGAGCTTATCGGCATCATTTTCGCTTTTCCAAAAGCGTCGGCGACTACGCCTTACGTACCAGTTGGATAGCCCGTCCACGAAAGTTTCCATCTTCCGGCCGGCGTCGGTGGGGTTATAGTTTTCCAGAGAGGCATCAACATCCGCGACCAACTGGTTAAGCTCAGAGAGAATCCATTTATCCAGCTCGGCGGTGGGCGGGGAGAATGGCTCCGTCGGTTTATAGTTATCAATATTAGCGTACATGACGAAGAAGGAATAGACGTTCCAGAGGGTCGCCAGGAAGCTGCGAGAGACTTCGTCCACCTGCTTAATGTCGAACTGGCGGGGATTGCCGGGGGCGAAGGCGGTATATAAATACCAGCGTAATGCGTCGGCGCCGTATTTCTTAATGACTTCATCGGGCAAGACCACGTTCCCCTTGCGCTTGGACATCTTTTCACCCTTGGCATCGAGCATATGACCAAGGCAAATAACATTTTTGAAGCAGGGGCGGTCGAACAGGAGGGTAGAAATGGCGTGTAAAGTGTAAAACCAGCCGCGCGTCTGGTCGATAGCCTCGCAAATATAGTCCGCCTGCTGCAACTGACTATCGAACAGCTCTTTATTTTCAAAGGGATAATGCAATTGGCCGATGGGCATGGCGCCGGAGTCAAACCAGCAGTCCATGACCTCCGGGGCACGCTGCATCTTGCCACCGCACTTGGAGCAGCTAAAGGTAATATCGTCGACATAGGGGCGGTGGAGGTCTAAAGGCTCTTTCAGTCCGGCGATGCCCGACTTCCCCTTTAATTCGTTCAAGCCGCCGATGCATTCGAAAGCACCGCAAGCATCACAGCGCCAGACAGGTAAAGGAGTACCCCAGTAGCGTTCCCGGGAGAGCGACCAGTCGATATTGTTCTTGAGCCAGTCGCCAAAGCGGCCGTATTTGATATAGTCCGGATACCAGTTTATCTCTTCATTACCGGAGATAAGGCGGTCTTTCACGGCGGTGGTCTTGATGTACCAGGTGGTCTTGGCATAGTAAAGCAGCGGGGACTCGCAGCGCCAGCAGAAGGGATAGGTATGTTTAATCGTCCCCCAATGGAAGAGCAATCCGCGAGACTTAAGGTCTTCCATAATAAGCGGGTCGGCATCTTTGACGAATTTACCGGCGAAGGGATAGCTGCCGGTGATTTTACCCTGCAGGTCGACCTGCTGTACAAAATCCAAGCCCCATTGTTTGCCCGCCTCGTAGTCGACTTCACCGAAAGCCGGGGCGACATGGACGATACCGGTGCCTTCTTCCATGGTGACGAAATCGCCGCTGATGACGCGATAGGTTAGCTTTTTATTGGCTTTTTGTGCCAGCAAAGCACCTCCCGATTGGAATCTCAAACGCTCCACGTCGAATTCGTGGGGGTTAAAGAGGGGCTCATACCGGGCATCCACCAGGTCCTTGCCCGCTATCTTTTTTACCTCGCTGTATCCATCAAGCTTAATCGTCCCCGCCAGCCGTGCCACTATGACAAGATAATCATTATCACCCTTGAGTAAAACATACTCGGCATCCGGCGCGACGGCAAGAGCGGTATTGCCCGGCAACGTCCAGGGGGTAGTCGTCCAAGCGAGGAGAAAAACAGGCTTATCGGCGGGGAATTTGGTTTTTGATTTTTCTGCTACCTTGAACTTTATGTAAACCGAGGGGTCTTCAGTATCTTCCTGATAGCCCTGGGATACCTCATGTGAGCTTAAAGATGTGCCGCAGCGCGGGCAATGCGGGGTAACGCGATAGCCCTGATAGATGAGCCCTTTGTCCCACATCTGTTTGATCGCCCACCAGCAGGTCTCAATATATTCGTTTTTCATGGTGATATAGGCATTATCGAGGTCTATCCAGTAGCCGACGCGCTCGAGTACTTCTTCGAACTCGCGGAGGTATTTATTCACGTTCTGACGACATAATGCGTTAAATTTATCAATGCCGTACTCTTCAATCTGGGTCTTGGAGGAGAAGTCCAGCTGCTTTTCCACCTCCAGCTCGACGGGTAGTCCATGCGTGTCCCAACCGGCGATGCGGGGTGCATAATAGCCTTTCATCGTTTTATAACGCGGGATGACATCTTTAAATACGGACATGAATACATGATGCACGGCCGGGCTGCCGTTGACTGTGGGGGGACCATCGTAAAGAATAAAGCTTGGACCGCCTTTACGGGCAGCGACACTGCGCGCAAATGTCTTACCTTTTTTCCACATTGTCAGGATGGCTTCTTCCATTTGCGGGAAGCTCACCCGGCTGCTCACTGGTTTAAACATATTTACCCCCTGTAAAAACAAATAAGTCCCGTCCTCAAGGGACGAGACTTTTAACTCCCGCGGTACCACCCTACTTTTCCCCGACACAATCAGGGAACACTCTTTAAGGACACATCTTATGCCCTCGTCACGGATAACGATTGACGGGTCCGTCCGGGCTTACTCATCCGTTAGGATTTTCAGCCGGAGGCTCGGGAGGGATTTTCAGAGCGGAGAGTATATCTGCTCACACCTCGCCAGACTCGCTGGATACCCCGTAACGCCCCTACTCTTCTCCGTCACAGCCTTTATTAGATATAGATTAACATAAGCTAGGGGGAAAAACAAGAGGGGGTGACAAAAATCCTCCTCTATCCTCCTTTACGAAAGGAGGACGAAAGAATATTGGTAAATGATGATGCTAGAGGTAAAAAATCAATCGCCTCCCTTTAGTAAAGGGAGAGAAGAGAGGGATTTTATTCAAAGCTTAGTTCTGGGGTAGGGTTTTAGGAGTAATGACCACTTTACGGGCATCGCCGAAACCGATGCTCTCGGTGATAACATCCGGGTGGTCGGCTAAAGTGAGGTGGATAATGCGCCGCTCAAAAGCCGACATCGGCTCCATAGTGAAGGGCGTTTTCCGGTTCTTTACCTGCTCCGCCAGACGTGTCGCCAGCAAGCGGAGTCCCTCACAGCGGCGCTGCTTATAACCCTCGACGTCAAGGACGATTGGCAGCTGGACCTGCATTTTGTGAGCCATAATCAGTCTCACGATATACTGTAAAGAGACCATGGTCTGACCGCGACGGCCGATAAGAATGCCGAGGTCTTCCCCCTCAATGTTAAGGCCGATGGAAGCTAGCTCGCCATTTTCATCGGTAGTAGTAAATTCATCAGAAGGCAGTACGGTACCAGATAAACCCATCAAGGATAGGAGCGTTTCCAGTACTTCCTTGGAAGTATTATAGATTTCCTGTTGACTTTCCGACATGCCCATGGTTTTTACCCTTTATCGATAAAGTACTTACTTATCTTCGTCCTGTTTATCTTCGTCCTGCTGGTCTTTTTCCCCTAGTCCTAAGAGTTTGCGGAAGTTGAAAGAGCCGCGACTTTTCTTTAAAGACTCTTTATCCGTGATGATAATTTGACCATCCTTGGCTTTTATCGTCGTTTTTTTCGCTTCAGGCGAATCAAACTTAACATATTTCTTGGAGGCGTCGGCTTCCGCTGCGGGGCGCTTGCGCAGGCTGCCCCAGCCGGTTATACGGTATTGCAAAATGATGCGGAAGAGACTGTTGGCGACCCAGTAAAGCGCCAAGCCGCTGGGGAAGGATAAAGCCATGAAAGTAAACAGGAGCGGCATCATCCAGGTCATCATGGAATTTTGCGAAGCAGTCTTGGGGTCGTCAGTAGGCATCGTAGCCATTTTTTGCTGGACCCACATCGCCACGCCCACAAGGATAGCGAGAATATAGTTGCTCGATTGTGCCAGGTTCATGCCCAAAAAGTAAGGGCCCATCGGTAAAGAGGAGTAGACGACATCCCAGGGGTAGAGGTACCTGGCAAGGTTGAGTAGACCCTCCGGCACCGCGGCAAGAGCCAGCATAATCGACTGGTAGAGGGCAATCCATACCGGCATCTGGATTAACATTGTGAAAGCACAACCAGCAGATTTGACGCCGGATTCCTTATAAAGCTTCATCTGCTCCTGGGACAGCTTCTGGCGGTCCTTGCCATATTTTTTCTGCAACTCGGCGAGCTTGGGCTGCAATTCCATCATTTTTTTAGAGGTCCTTATCTGGCTCAAGGTAAGGGGCAACAACAAAAGATTAACCACGATGGTTAAAATGATGATAGAAACACCAAAGTTGCCCCCAAAAACATGAGAAATGACGATGAGGACATTGGTTAAAGGCTGCTGTATTATTAGTTCCCAAATGTTCAAATCACATTACCCCGATATTAAAGATATTGACGTCTTAAGCTCCCCGTTAGCGACAACAATACGTTGCATGGCTATATCCTGCGTCTGAAAGTAGATAATTCCTTCATATGCCGTAATAGGTCCAACAATGTTGCCGGTAAGCGCAGCAATCTGTGTAATTGTTTGAGAAGTCGTATCTACCTTATAGACCAAGCCACTTTGGGTGGCAAAGATTACGTAACTATCAACGACCGCTGGTTGCGCCGCTAAACCGCTCCTGGATACACCGAATGTCTCTGCTATATCGAATACCTTGACTACTTCACCGGTATCGGCTTTAAAGGCATAGATATTACCATCAAGGCAGCCGGCATAAATAATATCGTTGACGATGACCGGCTGCGTCCAGAACCAGTTACTCGCCATGTACTTCCATTTCTGGGTGCCGTCGGCAGTGTTGATGGCATAGAGATTTTTATCAAAGGACCCGATGTAAACAACACCGTTATATACCAGGGGTTTAGCGATGATAGAACCTTCGGTAGCGAATTTCCATTTTAGAGTGAGATCAGCAGTATTCAAGGCATATAATGTTTTATCGAACGAGCCCATATATAAAGTATCATCCGCCACGGTAGGTGTGCCCCAAATTTTATCGCCGGTCTTATATTCGTTTAACAAGTCGCCGGTAGCGGCATCGAGACTGTATATCCAGCCGTCGGAGGAGCCGATATAAAGTTTACCCTGGTCGATAACCAGGCCGCCGACAAAGGAATCAAGATAGCCATCGCGGGGGAAGACCCACCTTTGTGCCAAGTTCAGAGTATTATAGGCATATATTTTACCGTTATACCCGGCGACATAGACTAGATTATCAGAGACTACCGGCGTACCATAGATGGGCACTCTGGAAGTGCCGCCGCCGCAGCTCATCATAGATGAGCAACCGAACAACCCGCCTTGCGAGGCGAGTTTAAGAGGTTCCGCCCATTGACGGCTCTCTTCAACAAGGTTGACCGCCACGAGACGGCCCTCCATGGAACCGACGTAAAGAATGCCATTAGATACCGTACCGCCCGACCAGCCGATGGCCGCCATACCGCTGACACAGCTAAAACCGAATACTCCCAATGTTAGAATAGCGCCTATCAGGAGGGCTATCATACCAATTATCTTAATTTTCTTTAGTTTCACTGTATTCTCCACCGTTACTATTAGTTGACTATTTTTCAGGCACCGGGTCATAGCCGCCGGGGTTCAAGGGATGGCAACGAGCCAAGCGCCGGATGCCCAATCCTATCCCCTTAAAAATTCCATATTTTGTTATCGCTTCATAGGTATATTGGGAGCAGGTGGGCGTGAAGCGGCAGGCTGGCGGCATTATTTCCGACCAGGTACGCTGATAAATTTTAATTAGCACCAAGGCGATTGCCTTCATTTTCTCCTATAATCAGTCCCGCCTGAACTAATAACTTCCTGACCGATTTTTCTAAGCTCGCATAATCCGCCGTCGCCGCGGGAGCACGAGCGATGAGGATAATATCCCAACCAGACTTTACTAATGTATGCCTGGCTATTTCACGCAGACGCCGCTTAATACGGTTTCTTACCACTGCCTTACCCAGACGCCGGCTGACGACGAAGCCGAATCTCGATGAGCCTGAACCGTTAGCTAAGGCTTTGAGGACGATTTCTTTACCCGCCCAGGACTTGCCTTCATCATAGACCAAGCTGAACTGGGTGTTCTTTTTAAGATAACTCTCTCCCCTCACGGCTGACCCGTATGGTTCAACTGGCGGAACCGTTAAACGACGGTTAATTTTTTACGTCCTTTTAGCCTTCTGGCTTTAAGAACATCCCGACCGCCGCGTGTACTCATTCTCTTTAAAAAACCGTGTTCACGCTTTCTGGGTATGCTTTTTGGTTGATAGGTTCTTTTAGGCACTTTAGCTCCCTAATAAAATACTCAATAATTGATGGGGGACAAATAATATTGCATTAATGTTTCCGCCGCCTATCCAGTCGTTCCCGTTCTTTGCGTATGCGCCGCTACAAACGGTAATAAAGCCAGGTGCCGTGCGCGCTTGATAGCTGTAGCCAGGGCGCGTTGGTGTTTGGCGCAGGTGCCACTTTTACGGCGCGGCGAAATCTTGCCTCTATCAGTTATATAGGGTCGGAGTTTCGCCGGGTCTTTGTAGTCGATATGTTCAACTTTATCGCGACAGAAAAAGCATATCTTACGTTTGGGGATATATTTTCCCCGGGTTGGTCTGCGGGTCCTGGAGTCACCTCTTGATTGTGTCATTCTTTCCTCTATCTATTTAAATAGCTAAGATTTTTCATTAATGTTAAAATGGCAGGTCTTCCGGTTCCATTTCCACGGAAGCGGAGTCTTCCGTTTTTTCTTCGGTCAGGGCGCCGGCGGCCTTCCTATCCAGGAAGATAACCCGGTTGGCAACTACCTCCATCTTGGAATGGGTCTGACCGTCTTGCCCTTCCCAGTTTCTGGTATGTATCCTGCCTTCGGCATAAACGAGTTTGCCTTTCGCCAGGAACTGGTTGCACTGCTCGGCAAGTCGGTTCCAGGCGACTATATTGAACCATTCAGTTTCCTGGCGGCGTTCTCCCTCGGGAGTGGTATAAACCCAGTTAGTAGCCACCGAAAACGATGTTACCGGTTTGCCATTGGGTGTGAAACGCATTTCTGGTTCGTTGCCCACATTTCCTATTATTGTCACTTTGTTCAGACTCGGCATCGCCTCTTCACCTCTCCACTTAAACTCACGAGTGGGAAATATTAACCTAACTGCCGACTTTTATTAAAAGATGCCTGATGACATCTTCCGATATACGCAGGTTTGCCTCGAGTTCTTTACATCGCGCCGGGTTCATCTTGAACTTGGTTAAAACATAGTCACCTTCGAGGAAGTGCTTCATGGGATAGGCTAGCTTTTTCTTCCCCCATTTGTCGACGCCATCGACAACGCCTTCCTTGCCGGTGATGAACTGGGTTATGCTATTAACCCTGGTTTCTAAAGCCTCATCCGACATTTCCGGGTTAAGAATATATACCAGCTCATATTCTTGAGATTTTTTATCTTCTGCTTTTTTTTCTGTTTTCTTTTTAGCCACTTCCGAATTCCTTAGCAAATTTTATGTTATTATACCATATACTTTTAATATAGACAACAACAGTATAAAGCAAGCGGGAGTTGCAGCCGGGTTCGGCGGGTATAAAAGCGGTGGTTATTTCCTTGACACACTATGCCTGCTTTGCTAGACTCTTTAAAGATGCGGCCCCGTGGTGTAGCGGTCTAACATGCCACCCTGTCACGGTGGAGATCGGGGGTTCAAATCCCCCCGGGGTCGCCAGATGTTTCATATTTTATTAATATTTAACTGAATTTCCCTTCGCTTTTTGCGTTATTGCTGTATTTTCTACCTTTATTTTTTTATTTACGTCAAGGTTGCATGAAACGGAGTTGACAATTAAGAAAATATAGATTATAGTATTTGAAAATCAAGGGTTCCAAGACAACAATACGCGCCAGAAGACGGGTGATTCTGTGCGTGTTGATATAGATAAATAAAAAAGGCCCGAATATTAAAAACAGGGGAGGTCGAGAATAGTCGATAAAAAATACATTTTTAATTGCACGCCAAAATTTTTAAGGAGGAAAGAATGAAAAAAGGGTTAATCATCTCGTTATTTGTGATACTCGCAGCAGCGATGTTATTCACTAGCTGCGGCGGGGGAGCAACAACAACAACAACAACAGCAACAACACCACCGCCATCATCATCAACCAGCGTTCCGCCGAAGTCGACGGCACCGGCTGGCCCTACCGGCACGATAACAGCCGTTACTTCTGACTTCGGCTTCGAGTCAACCGACCCGATCTTCTACGAATCCACCTGGGGCTGGTCTTTTTATGACTCCCTGCTCCGCTGGGACATAAATGGCAACTTTATCGGAGGCGTAGCTGACAGCTATACAATTAGCGATAATGGCTGCGTCTGGACATTCAAAATCCATAAGGGCATCAAGTTCCATAACGGCGACGCGCTGACAGCCGCCGATGTCAAATTCTCCGTTGACCGGTTCGGGGATGATAAAATATCCCAGAATCCGTGGTCCAGGTACCTCGCCTTCGACTACAACAAACTGGGTTCCAAAGTCATTGATGACTATACCTTTGAGTTTGATAGTGCCAAGGCAGAACCAGCCCAGGCCATCGTCTTCGCCTGGACGCGTATTCTGCCCAAAGCCTACTTCGAGAAAGTTGGACAGGCTGGGTTCCGCGCTGCACCAATCGGCTCCGGGCCATGGAAGTTCAAATCACTTGTCACGAAACAGACCATGACATTGGAAGCCAATACCGACTACTGGCGCAAGGATGAAATACCTGCCTACCAATACTATGTAGAAAAAATGGTACCCGAGCAAGCTACCCGTATCGCTATGCTTAAGAATGGCGAATGCGACATCGCCCTCGGCATCGACTATGACAGGCTCCCGGATCTGAAAAAAGCAGGCTTTGAAGTAGTAAAGCAACCAGGGCCTCCTGGCACGAGCAGTCTGTTCTTCCAGGGTACCTGGCTACCGAGCGCCGGCCCAACGGGCGACATTAATGTCCTCAAAGCTATGTCCTATGCCCTCAACCGCAAAGAGATCGTCGATACCTGGTATCAGGGTTATGGCGATCCTACTGCCGGCCAGTTCTACATGTATCCCGGATGCTTCGGCTGGAATGAGAATCTAAGAAATGATCCTTTTGACCTCGACCTGGCTAAATCACTGCTCAAGCAAGCCGGATATCCAGACAAGTGGAAAGACCCGACAATCCATATTTACACGACGGCGGCCGGACAGGACTACTCACTGCTGCTCATAGGCTACTGGCAGAAAGCCGGCCTCCAGGTTAAGTTAGAGATTGTCGATGCGACCATATACACCGCCTATGTCTTCCACAATTTCGCCGGAAGAATTAAAGAGGGCGAAGGAAACGTAGGCTGGATGAGCAACTGGACATACCAATCATTCTTTAACTGCATGTACCACTCTTCCAATATGTACTGCTCCTGGGGTATGCATAGCGTCGGTAACGACCCGGTGGCGGATAAACTCTATCTGAAAGCCGCTAACGAGAAAGACCCGCTAAAGTCTGCACAGTACTTTGGAGAATTCCAGACGTATGCCAAGAGCTTATATATTAATTTCGGTATCTGTACGTTCGATACTCTGATAGTCCAGAACCCGAAGACTATAGGCGCTTGGGCTGGTAGAAACTGGGTGAGCTATCAGGATGCTTTGAACGGCGTCCAGCACCCCAAAAAATAGACCATTGATACGTTAACAGATGAGTATCCGGGGCGGGGTTCCACAACTCGCCCCGGAACTCCTATATCATAAATATTCACTGTTTAGCCAAGCGATGGTTTGCACCTCCCGGCAGGATAGAAGATAATATATCGTATAGGGGAAATTTGTTTTTGTCGGTGGGTTATTGTATAATGGCAGGTAATTTGATGTCCCTCATATAAGCCGGGATATACCAGAAAAAGATGATAAGCCGGAGTATATAAGGACCATCAAAAACCATATAACCATTAAGGAAAAATTTTAAATGGCGCGTTTTATTATCATAAGGCTTTTACAAGCTATTGTTGCTCTTATTGGTATTACGATGATCGTATTTTTCCTGGTCCGCGCTTCCGGAGACCCGATGTCTTTAATAGCGGCCCCCAATATGTCACAGGAACAATATAACAATATAAAGGCACGGCTTGGATTGGATAAGTCATGGGGTGAACAACTCTGGATTTACTTAAAAGATCTAGCCCACGGCGACCTCGGTGAATCATTGGTTAGAGGGAAAACAGTAGCAACTATGATAGGGGAAGCGCTGCCGAATACCCTTAAATTAACCATTCCATCATTTATCTTGAGTATGTTGTTGGCATTTTTCTTGGGTATACTGGCGGCTACCTATCGCGATTCCTGGTGGGATAGC
>Ga0187886_1001487_pt1 | contig 21178 bp, 16 predicted proteins | sample June2016WEW_20_1_FD_133001 | JGI IMG/M metagenome (GOLD analysis project Ga0187886, IMG submission 133001) | Peatland microbial communities from SPRUCE experiment site at the Marcell Experimental Forest, Minnesota, USA - June2016WEW_20_150 | ecosystem: Environmental > Terrestrial > Soil >... | reverse complement strand
TTTTCAACAACTGCTTTTACATCCTGTCCGAAAGCCTCTGGCGTATAATCCTGCCGTGTCTGTTCGGAACATCCGTGTCCTGCCAAATCTATCAGAACAACCCTGTATTTTTTATAAAAATACAGAAGCTGATATTTCCAGTATCTGCTGTCGCAACTCCAGCCGTGAACGAATACTAATGTTGTCGGGCCATTGCCGAACACGTTATAACTAATTAATTGCCCATCAGAAGACGGCACAATAAAAACTTTTGCATTGCAGTATGATACCCCGCAAAGCAGTGCAAAAATGATAACCGCTAATAAAATTTTCCCTTTTTTCATGATAATCATCCTTAAATCCTATTATTCTATTTTCCATTTTCCGATACTATCTTTTGTGCCTGGAATTCCAGCCGGTTCATCTTTACTCTGATCCAGCCGTTTTTGTTCGGCGGATAATCTTTCAAATACTGCTCGACGGTCTCATCCAGGAATTGCCCGCGGAGACCGGACGGGGCTTTACACATATAAGGCATCCAGATAGTGCTAAGTGATTTTTTGAATTTTTCCTTCTCGTCATATTCCATATATTGACTAAAAGTGTGTATAGTATTTATTTTAAAACCGTATTTCCGCAGCAGCTTCCTGTAAGCGGAGGCCGCAAAAAAATTATATGGAAATATGAAATTTTTAAAATATTTTCGCCATTTTTTTCTGCGAATAAGTTTATTGCCGGTTGCGACTATATCGCAAAAATTGCCTTTGGCGCCCATTTGGACAAAAAGATTCCCGCCCGGCCGCAACGACTGATAGATACATTTCAAAAGTGAATTATGGTCGGATATCCAGTGGAAAGATGCGTTCGAGAAAACAATATCGAATCTGTTTTTAAAACCAAGTCCGCAGGCGTCGGCTTTTTTGAAAGACATATTTTTATATTTGCCGTCATATCTGCCTTTGGCAAGGCCAATCATATCCTTCGAACTATCTATCCCTAAGACAACCCCTCGCGGCGTTTTTTCTCGAATAAGCGCGGTAATTTTCCCGTCGCCGCATCCTATATCGAGAACAATTTCATTGCCTTTAAAATCTATCTGCTTCAAAAGCCCATCAGCCCATCGCTTTTGATTTCCGGAATTTTTACTGTATTCTTCAGCATCCCATTTATAATTCATAGACAATTTCCCATTTATTGCTGCGCGATATCGATGCCGAGCGAAATAACTTTTTCGCGGACGTCAGGACGTTTTTTCGCAATTTCGCCTGAAACGCCTGCGTTTGCGACAATGATAGATTCGAATTTCATACCGCTATATTCGGCCGTCAACGCAAAAGGTTTTTCAAGGGCATCAAGCCCTATATCCTCAAATGCGCTTGCAAGAAGAATAAGAGTCTTGCCTTTCAAAGGCGTTTTCATCGTGCCGGCGTCATTGTCCCATTTGTAAAGTGAAAACATCCTGTCGAAAATAAGTTTTAATTGAGCGCTTGCGCCAAAAAAATAAAGCGGCGTAGCGAAAACAATCACATCAACGTCCGCCATTTTGGCCAAAACCGGTTTTGCCCCGTCTTCAACGCTGCATTCATACTTATCGCTTTTCTGACACGACCGGCAGGATATACAGCCCAGCGTTTTATATTTTAGAAAAGCGGCTCGAACAACCTCGACATCCGCTCCTTTCAAGCGAGCGCCCTGACAGAACCAATCCACCAATGCGGCAGTATTTCCATCCTTTTTAGGACTGCCGTTAATTATCATTATTTTTTTAGACATAGGATTATCTCTTATCACAAGACTTATATTGTAAGTTTATTCGGCGAAAACTTTTAATATGCTTCTTTTTTTAAAAGCTTTCTGCTCAATTCCCAAAAAATATTTAGAGCATTTCTCTGTCTGAAATTCTTTATTATTCGCAGCGTTTCAATCAATGCCCAAAAAGCATAAACCCAGGTAATTTCCACGCGTATGTTCGGAACCACAAATTGAATGAGCCACAAAACAAATAAGCCCGTGGCTTCCAAAAGTTTAAAATCCATACTCGCCAAAAAGAGAAAACCAAGATATGACTGAACGATAGTCAGCAGTATTTCAACTTTCTGATGCTCGTCAAAAGGAACCGACGATAATTTTCCCAAACCCAAAGAATAAATGACAGGTATCATCGCTATGAGAATCGTCCATTGATTAATTGACGACGATACGAAATTGGCAAGGGCCATCGGAGCTTTGGTAACTTTTCTTGCCCAGTGAAAGGCCGAGAGCTTCTCAGGAAACTCGCTCAGGAACGGCGCAACCCACTGCACAAAAACAAATTGTGGTATTGTAAGCATTGTCGCCAGAGCAAGCATCGAATTAAGAAACGGATGTACTGAATAATATATAGTTAAAGCGCCGGCGATGAAAAGCAATACTATCAAAGTAATACTTACCGGCTTTTTTCGCTTCATTACATATTTCGGAACCCATCCGAGATCTTCCATTTCCTCTTCTTCTTTGGGCGGAATTTTCGACAGCAGATAAAGATACGCGAAATAAATCGCGGCAAGTACAAGACCGTCGAAAATATTCAGCGTCCCTTTAAAGTAAATAAATAAAAAGTAAAGCAGCGTCGGCAAAAGCGAAACAATGGCGATGGAATGCTCATCATCCATTTTTATGACCCACGATTCTTTTTTCTTCCCCTTCATCCTCGCAAAAATCAGGGCAACGAAATAAACCATAGGCCAGCCCAGCCCCACGAACAATCTTAAAGACCCGGTATAATTAGCGGTAATAAGATGAAGCTTGGCGGGGTCTTTAGATGCATCCAGCGCAATAACGGCCTCGACCGCAAATTCTGGAATTGTCTGAATCCACGCCAGAACCGCCAGCGCCAGCCCCTGCGAAATATAGAATTGGCCGCATTCCGCAGCCCAGGCGATAAGCATTGCAGCCAAAACGATTGCCGGAAATGTCCATATTGAGTTTAATGCTTCCATTATATTCCTGTTACATAATATAAGTCTTTTATCCTATTATAAATAAGGAAAAATGTCAAAAAAAGAAAATGCCTCTAATAATTGTTTAGTTCTTGACGGGAAAAAATTATATTGGTATATAAAATATACCAGTTTTTTTCATTTTGAAGCGGATATGAATAAAGAGCTCCTCCATACTAAACTTGTGCGCGAGCTGATTGCCCTGATATCATCAGGCACATACGGCGACGGAGCCCGCCTGCCTGCCGAGCGAAAGCTCTGTGAGCAGTTCAACGTCAGCCGCGGCACCGTAAGACTGGCTCTATACGATCTTGAAAAACTCGGCATTTTGAAAATCAAGGCCGGTTCAGGCGCTTATGTTCAGAAAATTTCTCAGCGCAAGCTGCCGACATATTTCCTGCCGCCGGACTTTGTCAACGTATCTATCGCCGACATTATTTGTGCCCGCAAAGCAATTGAGACCGCTGCGATAACACTTGCCTGTGAAAAAATAAGCGCTCGTCAGATTGAAGAGTTGGAGCAGTTGATAGAAAAAATGGAACAATCCAGGGACAATCTTCTGGAGTTTCTTAAACTTGATATGGAGTTCCACCAGTCAATAATTCACGCAAGCGGAAATATGCCGCTTGTCACGGCATTTGAGTCAATTGCGGATTATCTCAAATATTCACAGGTCTTTTCCAGCCTCTACGAAAGCGAAGTGCAGACAGCCATTGATTTTCATAAAAAAATGCTCTGGGCTTTAAAAACTCGCAGCTCCAAAAATGGCGCAAAAGCGATTTTAAAACATCTTGAGCATACCCAACAGATAACAAGTTCGATAAAACGAAATAAAAATATTTCTGCTTGAAAGGCTAATTTAATGAATCTTGAAAAATTTTCCATCGGAACCGGCGACAGGTTCGCTCATCAGGGCAAGGCACAGCTTGCCGCAATAATCAAGGCTAAACAGCAAGGCTGCAATATCGTGCCTGTCTGGAACAAATCCAACAGAGAGCACTCCATTATCGGCACAAGACCTGCCGATTTGAGAAAAGAGGCCGATGCCGCCGTAAAGGCCCTCGGCTGGAAAGATTCATATTATGTTGATGCCGACCATATAAATCTCAGCAATGTCGATGGCTTTATTGATTCGAGCAACTTTTTCACGCTCGATGTCGCAGATTTCATAGGCCTCAAATGCGACGAAAAAGACTTAAAAGCCTTTATCATAGCCAATAAAAAATTCATCGGCACAATTGAAATCCCGGGAATCGGCGGAAAATTAAACATAACTCAAAATGACCTTGAGAAAATCGGCGGCAAATTTCTCCTGGCAGTAAAAAAGGCTGGCGAAACTTATCGTCACATTATCGAAAAGAAAGGCAGCAGCGATTTTGTAACCGAAGTCTCAGTAGACGAATCGAACCTGCCTCAAAGTCCGATTGAGATGCTTTTTATCCTTTCGGCTATTGCCGCCCAGAAAATTCCGGCTCAAACAATCGCGCCGAAATTTACCGGCAGATTCAACAAAGGCGTTGATTATGTCGGCGATGTTAAGCAATTCGAAAAGGAATTTAACGAAGATATAGCGGTTATAAATTTTGCTATTAAGGAATTCGGTCTGCCTGCCAACCTGAAGTTAAGCGTTCACTCCGGCAGCGATAAATTTTCAATTTATACGCCGATAAAAAAGGCGTTGAAAAAGTCCGGCGCAGGTCTGCATCTGAAAACTGCCGGCACAACCTGGCTTGAGGAAATCATCGGTCTTGCTCTGGCCGGCGGCGAAGGTCTAGACATCGCAAAAGATGTTTATCGTCAGGCAATTGAACATTTCGATGAACTGTGCGGACCTTACGCTACGGTTATCGATATAGACAAGTCTAAATTGCCAAGTCCTGATGAGGTCGACAAATGGGACAGCGTAAAATATGCAAATACACTGCGCCACGACCAGAAATGCAAAGATTACAATCTTAATTTCAGGCAATTAATCCACGTCGGCTATAAAATCGCCGCAAAGATGGGAAGCCGTTATATCAATGCCCTGGAAAAATACGAAGATACAATCGCAAAAACCGTTACGGAGAACATCTACGACAGGCACATAAAACGTATTTTCCTCGATTAATACTTTCAAGGCTGGAAATATAAAGTTTCCAGCCTTTTATTTACATAAATACAGGACATACAAGATTTGTTTATGCGGCAATGTTTTACTTGCCTCTATCCTATTAAATAGATATACTGCTTAGCTTTTGGAGCCTAAAACTCTATTTTATAAGGATTTCTATGCCGTTATTCGAATATAAATGCGCAGATTGTGGCAAGGTAAGCGAGTTTCTGGAAAAAGCCGACTCAAAGGAGACCCATACCTGCCCTGCCTGCGGAGGTAAAAAATTGAAAAAACAGTTTTCAACTTTTTCGGCGGTAATAAAGCAGCCCTCGGCCGGTTCAAATTGTCATACCTGCCCATCAGGCGGAACTTGCCCGCATTCAGGACTATAAAATTATGGATGAAAACAGAGAATTCTACAACTTCAATGAGATAGAAAAAAAGTGGCAGAATTACTGGGAAACCAATAAGACTTTTGCCGCCAAAGACAGCGATAAATCCAGACCCAAATATTACGTGCTGGATATGTTTCCATATCCTTCGGCACAGGGTCTGCACGTCGGACACCCTGAAGGTTATACCGCAAGCGACATCGTCGCCCGATACAAACGAATGAAAGGCTTTAACGTTCTTCATCCTATCGGCTGGGATGCCTTCGGCCTGCCCGCAGAACAATACGCCGTCCAGACCGGCACCCACCCTGCAATTACAACTCAGCAAAATATCGAAAATATGCGCAGGCAAATTAAATCGCTGGGCTTTTCTTATGACTGGGACAGGCAGGTCGATACCACAGACCCGAAATATTATAAATGGACTCAGTGGATTTTCCTGAAATTATTCAACAGCTACTACGACGATACCGAACAAAAGGCAAAACCAATAGCCGAACTTGTTAAAAATCTCCAGGCAGATAAATACCACATTGGCCCGGATAACGAAATTGTATACGTCGCCCCTGCTCATGTTGTAACAGGAGAGCCGGTCGGAGCAAGAAAATGGTATGAACTGTCAAAGCAGGAGCAGGACGTATTTATAGATGAACACCGGCTTGCTTATGAGGATGAAGTGGCTGTCAACTGGTGCCCTGAACTCGGAACCGTTTTGGCAAACGAAGAAGTCATCGGCGGCGTTAGCGAACGCGGCGGATTTGCTGTTATTAGAAAACCTATGCGTCAGTGGATACTGCGGATTACAAAATACGCCGACAGGCTTCAGGACGATTTGAAATTCGTTGACTGGCCCGAATCAATCAAAAAACTGCAAACAGACTGGATTGGCAAAAGCATCGGCGCTGAAGTCGATTTCAAGGTCGATGGCTTCGATGAAATTATAACTGTCTTTACGACCCGCCCGGATACGCTCTTTGGAGCAACTTATATGGTGCTTGCTCCTGAACATCCGCTTGTCGATGAAATCGCAACGGCAGGTCAGAAAAAAGCCGTTGAAGAATATAAGAAACTCGCCCAAAGTAAAAGCGACCTCGACAGGACAGACCTTGCGAAAGAAAAAACCGGCGTATTTACCGGCGCTTATGCTATAAATCCTGTCAATGAACAAAAAATACCAATCTGGATTAGCGATTATGTGCTGATTAGCTATGGCACCGGCGCGATAATGAGCGTGCCTGCTCACGATGACCGCGATTTTGAATTCGCGAAAAAATTTAACCTGCCGATTATTCCGGTTGTTGAGCCGGAGGATAAAGCCCTCGCACAAAAAGTCGAAAAAGGTGAATATTGCTTTATCGGCGACGGCATCGCGATAAACAGCGGAGAATTTAACAGCCTGTCAACTGCCGAATTTAAAGAAAAAATTACAAACTGGCTCGATGACAATGACCTTGGCAAAAAAGCAGTCAATTATAAATTACGCGACTGGCTGTTCAGCAGACAGCGTTATTGGGGCGAACCATTCCCCCTGCTGCATTGCGAGGACGGCAGTATAATCGCACTCGACGAAAAAGATTTGCCGCTCGTCCTGCCGCAGGTCGAAAGTTTCAAACCCACCGGCGACGGCCAGCCTCCGCTTGCAAAGGCCGAGAATTGGCTAAACGTTACACTGCCCGACGGCAGAAAAGCAAAACGCGAGACAAATACTATGCCGCAATGGGCGGGAAGCTGCTGGTATTATCTGCGATATCTCGACGCGCAAAACGACAAGGCCGGCTGGTCAAAGGAAAAAGAAAAATACTGGCTGCCGGTCGATTTATATATTGGCGGAGCAGAGCACGCGGTGCTGCACCTGCTTTATTCACGATTCTGGCATAAACTGCTTTACGATTTAGGTTATGTCAGCACGCCGGAGCCGTTTAAAAAGCTTATCAACCAGGGAATGATTTTAGGCGAAGACAATCAGAAGATGAGCAAGTCCAGAGGCAATGTTGTCAATCCCGACAAGGTCATTACCGACTACGGCGCAGATTCAATGAGGCTTTACGAGATGTTTATGGGGCCGCTGGAGGCAGTAAAGCCGTGGAATACGCAGGGCGTTGAAGGCGTTCACAGATTTTTAAATAAACTGTGGCGCGCGGTAATTGACGAAAGCGGCAGCATAAAAGACGTTGACGCAGACGAGGAAACCCAGCGGTTACTTCACCAGACAATAAAAAAAGTAACCGGGGACATTGAAAATTTCAGATTCAATACCGCAATAAGTCAGATGATGATTTTTGTAAATCATCTTGGCAAGCTTGAAACAAAACCGAAAAAGGTAATAGATGCATTTGTTCTTGTTTTGGCGCCATTCTCGCCGCATATAGCTGAGGAACTGTGGGAAAGGTCAGGAAATAAAAATACGCTGGCTTACGAAAAATGGCCGAAGTATGACGAAAATCTCGCGAAAGTAAAGGAGATTGAGCTTGCAGTTCAGGTGCTGGGCAAAATAAAAGATAAAATTGTAGTTTCTGCCGATGCCGACGAGGAAGAGATTAAACAAAAGGCACTTGCCTGCCAAAAAGTGGCATCTGCTATCGCAGGCAAAGAAATAAAAAAGATAATCGTAATAAAATCCCGACTGGTCAATATTGTTACAGGATAACAATATGTTAGAGATTGAGCTGAAATTAAAAGTTGATAGTCTCAAGCCGACATCGCAGAAACTGGCGCAGTTAGGCGCTAAATTTGATGGCGATTACCTTCAGACCGACGCTTATTACGATGATTCGGATGATTCATTAATCAATTCCGACAGATGCCTGCGGATAAGAAAGCACAAAAACCATCTGGGCGAAGCGATAGAGCTTACCTATAAAGGAGCAAGAGAAAATCATCGCTTCAAAAGCCGGCGTGAAATCGGTTTGAAGGTCGAAAAGGCCGCCGAGCTGGCCGAGCTTTTCGGAGAACTTGGTTATAAAGAAAGACTCGTTATCGAAAAAAAGCGAAGCCTTTGGGATTATCACGACTGCAAAGTCGCACTGGATGAGCTGCCTTTGCTGGGGTATTTCGTGGAAATCGAAGGGCCGGACGACGATACAATCGAGCAGGCACAAAAAGAGCTTGGTCTTGGAAACCTTAAACACATACCACAGAGCTATGCACATCTAATGGAAGAAGCAATCGCGAAAACCGGCTCGAAGAAAAGAAAGATTACATTCGGTCAAAAATAATGAAACCGGAAAGCGGTTATATATCTATTATAATAAATACCCAGGCAGGCGCAAGCAGCAATAAGCTGACGGCGAGGAAATTCATCGAATACCTGCACCGGAAAAATTTCAAAACAAAAATTGATTATACAGAATCTCTCGCTCACGCTCAGGAGCTTGCGTCAGAGGCGGCAGTGAAATACGACTGCTCTATGGTAATAGTCGCCGGCGGCGACGGCACAATCAGGGAAGCAGTTCACGGCCTTGAAGGCAGCGATAAACCGCTGATGATTATACCCTGCGGCACTGAAAATCTTCTGGCCAACGAGCTTGGCATAAAGACATCGCTTAAAAACGCGATAAGCATTTTTGAATCGGAGGTCATACGGCCGCTGGATTTATGCAAAGCAAACGATAAATTTTTCACATCTGTCGGCGGCATCGGTTTCGACGGCGACGTTGTAAAACTCGTCAATGACCAAAGAAAAGGCAATATCACCCATCTTCATTATTTCTGGCCGATATGGAAGTCTTTCTGGGGTTGTAATTTCCCGAAGATAACTGTCGAGGCCGATGAAAAAACGGTTTTTTCGGATAGAGGCATTGTCATTTTCGGCAATATATCCAGATATGCTCTTGGTCTGCCAATACTTCAGATGGCAGATTTCGGCGACGGTTTGCTTGATATGTGCATTTATAAATGCGCTTCCCGGCCGGCTCTATTGCTTCATGCATTTATGACAGTAATAAAATGCCACCGCAGGAGCAAAAATGTGATATACAAACAATGCAAAAAAATAAAAATATCTTCTGAAAACCTTGTAAGGACCGAACTTGACGGAGACCCCGGCCCAGCATTGCCTCTTGAAGTTACAATTATTCCGCAGGCTGTCAAAATTCTTGTTCCGCCGCAAGGCAAACCGGTTGGAATGAGAAGAAGAGTATTCAGAATTTTTAAATAGAACGTGTCATTCCCGCGAAAGCGGGAATCCAGTTTTTTTAGGAAAAATATTATGTTTAAAATTGGAACTGTAAAAATCGAATCTGAAGGTGGATTATTTGTCATCGCCGGCCCGTGCGTAATTGAAAGCGAAGAGATTTGTTTAAATATCGCAACGCGGCTGGCTGAAATCAGTAAAAAGACCGGCGTTGCGGTAATTTTCAAGGCAAGTTTCGACAAGGCCAATCGCAGCAACATCGATAGTTTCCGCGGCCCGGGTATGGAAAAGGGATTGGCGATTCTCGCAAAGGTAAAACAAAAAACCTCGCTTGCCATATTGACCGACGTTCATGAAATTCAACAGGTTGCCCCGACAGCGAAGGTCGTTGATTGTTTGCAGGTGCCTGCGTTTCTTTGCAGGCAGACCGATTTACTCGCGGCCTGCGGCAAAACCGGCAAGCCGGTCAATGTCAAAAAGGGACAATTTATGTCTCCCGATGAGATGAAAAACGCAGTTGAAAAAATCCGCTCGACAGGTAACGACAAGATACTGCTTACCGAGCGCGGAACATTTTTCGGCTATAACCGCCTTGTTAATGATATGACAGCGATACCAGCAATGAAGAAACTCGGCTGTCCGGTAGTTTTCGACGCTACTCACAGCACTCAGCAGCCCGGCGGATTGGGAAACGCCAGCGGCGGAGCAAGAGATATGTCACCTGTCCTGGCTAAAGCCGCCATCGCCGCCGGCGCAGATGGTTTATTTCTCGAGGTGCATACCGACCCGAAGAATGCAAAATCCGATGCGGCTACGATTATGCCCATCGATTGGCTCGAGGATTTGCTTATCGCCTGCAAAAAAATCTATGAAATTTGATTGGCATCCTCTATCTGCATTACAACTCCTGCCGGCAGACTTACCGCCTCAATCTGTGCCACATAATCATAATCCGCATTCGGATAAAACCATTTCGCCGGGTCTGTCCCGCGATGAACAATCCTAATATATCTCCTTCCGTCTTTCTTTCAGATTAATAATCACAATATGACCATCTGTCCAAACAATAACACCATCTATATCAGGATGAGAAGCTCCAACATGATATGCGAGCATATAACCATTATCCATTTTTTGGAAATGCGGTTTGTTCATTTTCGTGCCATCCATATTTTTGATGCTTGAATAATCCTGTGCTTTACTGTTTATCTTTTTACCAAGAAACTGGTCGGTAAATTTAAATATGGCATTGGAGTCGGTTTTATCTACACATTGATTCTTATTTTTTAACTGTATGGCAATCGTAAACCAATACGAAGTCCATTTTCGGCTTGCTATAACCGTTGTTGTTTGGTTTTTTATTCTTATTAAGTATGGTGGTTTCTCATATTGTAGAATGAAATTTTCACTTTCTTCCCCTCTCCATCCTTTAAGAAAAATAACCTTTTCATTCACATCCTGTGGTAAATAATTAGGTTCTACCATCTGACTAATAAACCTGACAAATTCGGTTTTCCTTTTTGAATTTGGTTCAGAAATATATTGCTTCGCATTTTTGAAATCAAAATCAGGCCAATATAAAGATTCAACAAGATATCCAATTTTTTGCGATTCTGACCCAAGTTTCACTAAACAATTTGTATTTGGGTCGGCCAAACATTCCTGATTTAAAAATCTTGCTATAACTACTGCACCGATTATGAGCAATATCTTAATATGTTTTTGATAATTAGTTTTCATAATTCAGACTATCCCTAACTTTTATTTCTTCTCTGTGCTAAATCTTTCTACATAGGGGTCAGGAGTTGCCCGAGAACCTTTAACCACTTTTGGTATATCAAATTTCACGAATTTTCCATCGGTTTCCGCTTCGACCTGTGATGTTCCTATCTTGCACGCATTAGCGTCATTAATGAGTGTCTGACCATTCTTAAGTGTTACAACAGATTCTACCAGCCATAATATCCTGCTTATTTTCTGGTTATCCCGTACAAATTCAAAAACATGTAGGTTTTCTGAATTAGGATCAGGTTTCAGTGCTTCGCTTAAGACAGAAGTTGCTATTTTTATTACCAAGTCCTTGTGGTCTATTCTTGGATCATTTAGGAGTTGTTCATCAACAACTGCTATTACAACATTGCAGGGGCTTTCTTGTACATGGATAACATAAGGAGCTTTTTTAAACCTCGCAATAAATACATCACATAAGCGTTTTTGTCTTGATTCCTCTCTAATCAACCCCCATTTTTTCATAGCGACAAGCTGCTTATCCAAACCCGTAGGCAACTGTTCTTTCTTGATAAACTTAGATAACCATTCCATACACTGGACAGTTAAGTTTGGATCTGCCGTAACTTTATTAGTATTAATTTCCGAAGCGGATGGCCAAGTTACCTGTTTAATCTTCCACGTCGGAAATGCTGCACCAAGTTTAGCCAATTCATTGTTATCCATAATCTTGCTTTTTGCTATTTCATTCCACTGAATAGAAGGTGTCTCAGTTGCCTCAATAACAGTAATTCCAAAGACCAGTATTCCAATGCTACTTATCAATCGAAAAATGTTTTGTTTGGTTTTCATATTTAGCATAAACAACCTTAAAACGACCATGTATTTTTGGGACTTACTGGGAAATTACCTTTTCCACCTTCAATCGTTGAAATACTCACAAATATTTTCCCTTTAACATACCAGAATGGAATATAACTCCACCAATCCTGCTCATTAAGTGGTGATTTTCTTTCGTCCCACTCACATCGCATTTTCCCATAGCATATATTAATTCCTCCTAGATTTGCAAAATGTTTTTCTACGCTGATTTTACTAATTTTTTCTTGGGGAATATTCAAAATCTTAGTAATGAAATCAAGAATTTGTGAATCTGATAATTCATTTGCTTCAGCAACAAATAATAAGGGAGAATTGATGGTCAAAGCAATATTTCGATCGTCTGCTTGGAATTCAATAGTAGCAGACTCTTTGGTAGTACTAACGAATTTTCCTACAATATAGTCGGTGCCTCCTCGAAGTTTCCGAATACCCAACCAATCTGCTCTATTAAATTTGTTTGGTTTTAGTTCTTCCTTTAAAACACGGGTTAGCCAAATATCTATCTTTTCCTTATACTGTGACATTCTACTGGCAGTATTAGGATCAAGGTCTTTCTCGGATACTCCTTTTGATAGTATTTTATCACTGGGGTATACTCCCCAGGCATAAATAGGCAACAATTCATATAGCCCCTTTTCAAATTCTGCTGTATCATTCGGTCCTTTCGGAACATATTTTATGGAATCTGCTATTACAATACTTGTAATGCAAACGCAGATTAACAATCCTAAAGCTATCTTTCGAGTTCTCATTTTCATATCTCCCTAAAAAATACTATTTTTAACATTTCGATCTAATATCTCACGCATGTCAAGGACAAACAGGGTATGCTTCGGTTCCGGGAAGCGTTTCCTCTGTTCTTCCGCCAAAAGTACCATCATCAGTTCTAACCCATCTTTGTGTAGCACCAATACCGTCAGGGCCAACTTTCCTTAACAGTCCGCATTCGGAGTCCGCATCAAGACTTGGCCATACCGCATAATAATGACTTCCAGACGATACCGAACCCTCGAAGTTGTTATCTATTTCGCCATTATTATCAAAATCAAACTTCAAAAACCATGTTTTCCCATTCTGCTCCTTTGACTCATAGGTGGTTACTGCCGTATCGCTGGATGCATACGTATTATAGGCCGTTCCTGTTGTCCCCAGCAGCTTTAAAACTCGCACCATAAACCGTGCCTGTTCATCACACCATCCTGAATATGGACTTCCGAGTAGTAATTCCCAACCATCGGTATTAATGCTGCCTTCATTACCATCAAGAGGCGGATCTGCATCAAGAGCTGTGTGTATTGCGTCCGCTGTTCCTCTCTCGGTATCTTCACCCTGAGCCTTAGTACAAGACCATTTGAAATGGTCTGCTGTGCATTCATCTAAGCTGCATTTCGGCGAATCATATACCGTATAAATCGTATGCGGACCCGATACATTAATATTATATTCAGACGAACTTTCTCCGTTCAAATCCTTCGCCTTCCACTGCCATGTTACCGTCCCCTTGCTAATAGAACCCGGCGTCGAACTGCTCGGTGTAAATGTTACATATTCCGGACTCGATACACCACTGAAAAAGTTTACTGTCTGCTCTCCGAGATTGCCTAAAATGCTGCCAGATGTAGTCGCACGAATTTTAGCGCTTGTTATCAAAGCTGGAGAAACCTCAAACCTTGCCTTGATTGTAACATTTATATTCTTTTTGTAAGCAGCAGGGTCGTTTTGCACATTTTCTATCCACTCCGGCACACCTGTATCACCTATACTTATCCCATCAGCCGAATCTCCGCTGCTATGGTCGAACTCTATTCCTGTAACCTCAACTTTTATCAAATTCACATACGCGACTTTGCCGGCAGCATCGAAAATATGATTTGGCGTATTCGGCTCGCCATGATAACCCAAAATCCTATCGGCATCCTCAATCTGCATTACAACTCCCGCAGGCAAACTCACCGCTTCTATTTGCGCTACATAATCATAATCCGCATTCGGATAAAACCATTTCGCCGGGTCTGTGCCGCGATGAACAATTCGCACCTCATATCGATTGCCCGGCCTGAACTGGCTGTAATTTGCCGTTGCCACAACGCCGAACTGTGTCGCCTGATGAGTAATCGGCCCGACAACCAAATCGTATCGCTCCGAATTGCTGCTGCTCCAGTCGCCAACCGTCAATCTAAGTGTACAAACCTGGTCCGCCGAAGGCGGCAGTCCCCAATCCGTCGCATCATTTGGCAAACTGCCCTGCGCAACCTCAATTCCATCACTTGCGCCATCGCCATCGCTATCCGCAGCGGTCGGGTTTGTCCCGTAAACAACTTCCCTTAATGCATCTAATCCATCGCCATCGCTGTCGGCATATACATTATTGCCATTGACAACTGCAATTACATCCGAGATTCTCGGATTAAGGCCATACATAACTTCCCAGCCGTCCGGCAGTAAATCGCCATCGGTATCGAAAAACGCCGCATCGCAATTATTCTCATATTCAGCCAGATTTGTCAATCCATCTCCATCAAGGTCTTTCTGCGCATCATTTGAATCATTTGGGTCAAGGCCGAATCTATATTCCCACCAGTCCGGCATACCATCTTTATCTGTGTCCTGATTAATATTCAGATTGCCGAACTCGAATGCCCCCATATCAACAATGCCGTTAAATCGCGCATTGCCATTGATATCTGTTTTTATATCTAACGGCAGAGCCGAATTTTTCCCCGCATTGATGCAGGGACTTGCCGCTTTCAATGCCAACTCATCAGCGAAGCACGGCCCGCCCTGCGTAGCGTCAGCGAAGCAGGGGTCGCTGTCGATATTGTTGCCATCGTCAGTGCCGCAGTTTGCGTCCCAGCCGGCCCCGCTTGCCCCGCAGCCCTTAACGTCGCTGTATAATATATGCGGACTCGAAGGATGATTATATATTTCGGTGCCGTTATCCCACACAATGCAATTGGTTATAACCGACGCGGAATACATATTGTAAATACCGCCGGTGTTTTTGCCTGCTGAGTTTCCCGCGATTGTACAGTTAATCAGTTTTACCGCTTTATAGCCGTTATAAACCGCTCCGCCGTTGGCATCCGCGTGATTGCCGTTAAAAAGACAATTGATTAACTCAGAGCCGCTTTGATAATTATATATTCCCCCGCCTCTGTTGCCGGAACGATTATCGAAGAAGCTGCAATCAGTCAAATTCGCATCGGTATTGCTATTATAAACTCCCGCCCCGTCATCGCCGCTTCTGTTTTCGCTGAAAATACAGTTAATAAATGATATTGAACTTTTATAATTATATATCGCCCCGCCGTCGTAACGAGAATGATTATTGCTAAATGTGCAATTCGCAACTGTTATATTATTTACATCTTCGTTTCTCATTCCGCCGCCTCTGGCTTTGTCGCCTGTGCTCGTTGCGTTTCCATCAGCGATTATTAAACCATCCAAAGTAACATCATTTGCCCCGACGACAACATTATAGCAATTATCGTTTCTGTTGCCCGCGATACCGATATCTCCGCTCAGGGTAGTCGGGCATAGATTAGGATTACGATGCTCCCAGCGGCCGCCGGCGGGAAATCCGCCATAAATTGCGACGCCTTGTGGAAGTTTAAATGTCGATGCGCGAAGATGCGTACCGTTAGGAAAATCGCTGTTTGCATCCGGCTTGTAAACGCCCTGGGCCACCCATATTTGGCAGCCTTTACTTGCTGCTTTTATTGCATCCTGAAGATAAATAAACGCATTATCCCAGCTTGTCCCGTCGCCGCCTGCCGCTGCACCGGCATCTGCGTAAATAACATTCTTTGGAAACTGCCGCAGCCATTGTTCCGCAAATCGGTTCAGGTCGATAATATTAACTAAATTATCGCCGTTAAAGTCGCAATCAGTGTTCCAATTTGAATTATGGTTATTGCTCAGCCACGCATTGGCAAATACCGCAAAATCCAAAAAATTAACTATGCCGTCATGATTAAAATCCGGATTTTTCCATTCAAATTCACTCAGCCAATAATAAGCCAGTCGCATCAGGTCGGCTTCATCGACTTTGCCGCTGCCGTCGAGATCGCCGGTCAGATTGCTGCCGGACTTTTGCCAGTTTTTCGCCATCGATGCAAAATCGGCAAAATTTACGATGCCATCCTTGTTTAAATCCGGCTGATATGTCTGCGCAAAAATATTACTGACAGACACAACTGACAGAAGAACTGAAAACAGTATTCTTCGATTCATACTTCTTTCTCCTTTCCTGACCCGCAGGCAAGACCTCGTCCGTTATAGCCAAGGCTCGCCAAGTGGCGGGTTTGGAATTTTATAATTTCTCCGCTGTGTTTTCAGTCCGTTTGTTATTAGACTTTTTGCAGGAATTGAAATCAAGAGAATTTTTTGTGAATTTTTCGTCCCAGTGACAGAAAATGGCCTCTAACTGTCACTCTGAGAAAGATTTTTTCGATATCGTTGCCCGCAGTTATTCACTACCCAAAAAATTCCCTGCCCTCGGCTGAATCGTTCGCACTGATAACCGATAACTGATAACCGATAACTGTGTTTAAAAAAACACCAAAATCGTGTAAAAACAGGGGTAAATCATTCCAAAACAGGGCAAAAAAATCAAAAATTTTCAAAAAAAATCAAAATTTAGCCTAACACTTGTCCCTACAAACACTTACATAAAAAAACCTCTCGAAAACAAAGGACTTATATCATCCCCACGCTTAGTTTTGTCGGTAGACAAAACTGTGGGGACATCCTCAAATCTTTTATTTTAAAGGACTTACATCAAAAAAATCGTCAAAAATTTTCAAATTTCCCAAAATTTAGTTCCTAAGTCCTTTATTTTCGTTTTTAAAATATTTAAAAGTAATTTTTTTATCAACGTTTTTAATACTGATATTGCTCATAGCGGTCGCCCCTAATTAGAAGGCAATTTTCCAGACGTCTGGAATTGAGCTAACTACCTTTTTTTAAAAGCACTTATTTAAAATCTTTTACCTATCTTTGCTAAAGTAAACATTTATCAATGGCCGATAACTTCTATATGTCGGCTTCATAATATTTGGAGCAAATTTGAGAAAATTTTAAATTGTAGCTATCGGTCTGGCAAATCAGACCGATAACTATAAGACAATACCGTAATTGGCAGATAAAGTTATGGGTACAAAATTGCAGCGAAACACAAGACAACTCGTTCTAAGTAAAGGTGCCGAAAAGTATATATTTCGTTATGAAACGGGCAGTGAAGACCTTCTGCTCGATGCTTTTGTCAGCCAGGCAAGAGCCGGCCGAACCGGATTCGACTGGTTTGACGCGGCAGTTCTAAGTTTCAAACTGACCCAGTCACTGATAAATGAAGCGGACAGGCTTTTGAACGAACAAGCTCCACAGATGATTGAACCTTTTGAAAACCGACAGGATTGAAAAATAAACATCCTCGTTATCGAGGCAATTTGGAGACAATAAAATGGAAAACTGTGCGATTATTCATGAGTTTCTGAATTATCTGAACTTTGAAAAACATTTCTCCGAGCACACCGCCAAGTGCTACAACGCAGATCTTGTACAGTTTTGCCAGTACCTATCCGGCGGCTCAACGGGGCTCGCCACAGGCGGCGAGGACTGGTCGCATAAAGAATCGGGCGGAGTCGCAACGCAGATAGAGACAAAAATCGAACAGCTTCTTTTGTCTCTTACAACAGACAACGTCAGAGCCTATATGGTCGTTTTGAATGACAAGCAATATTCTAAATCCACAACAGCAAGGAAACTGGCAACACTGAGAAGTTTCTATAAATTCCTCGTAAAAAGAGGACATATCACCAACAATCCGGTTACGGCAGTCAGGACACCAAAGCAGGACAAAAAACTGCCGAAATTTCTTGAATATGACCAGGTAAAAAAACTGCTCGATACGCCGCCTGCCGATAGTTGGCTGGGAGCAAGAGACCGTGCGATTATGGAAACACTCTATGGCACGGGCGTAAGAGTAAGCGAACTTGTAGCGCTGAATATTGAAGACGTAGATTTTCTTGGCGAAGTGCTTCACGTAAGAGGCAAAGGTAAAAAAGAAAGAATATCACCAATCGGCTCATCTGCGCTGCAGTCGATACAGCATTATATGGAATTTCGTAACAGACGCGCCCAGAGCAACGGCAATTTCGACGCGAAGGTTCTGTTTGTCAACAAACACGGTAAAAGATTAAGTACAAGAAGCGTTCGCAGGAAGATGGATAAGTATCTGAAAATGGCCGGCCTTGACCCGTCAATCAGCCCGCACACGTTAAGGCATAGTTTCGCAACACATATGCTCAATAATGGTGCGGACCTGCGAAGCGTTCAGGAGCTCTTGGGCCACCAGTCACTGTCAACAACCCAGATTTATACGCACCTTACAACCAAAAGACTTAAAGAAGTCTATAACGACGCTCATCCCCGTGATGAACAGATAGAAAAAACTAATAACAGTTAAATCAAAAAAACCCGCCTTAAAAAGCGGGTTTTTTATGCGCCCATATTGAGCATTATTTAATTTGTATCTGCCTTTTTGTCGCCGATGAATTCGGGAACAAGCTGTTTAATATTCTCAACAATACGTTTGTAATCCTGGGTATCGGCAATTGCGATAACGTTATTGATTTTTTCATACAGGAGCTCTCTGCTTAATGTAACATTTCTTTGCCAGATTCCTATCTTGGGATGTCTCGTGGGAACCATATCCTCGCCTTTTATTGAAAGCTCTTCGAAAAGTTTTTCGCCAGGGCGAGTGCCTGTAAAAATAATTTCTATATCCTCTCCCGGCCTAAACCCGCTAAGCGTTATAAGTTCCTTGGCAAGGTCAACTATTTTCACCGGTTCACCCATATCGAGCACAAAAATTTCGCCTCCTTTTTTCCCCATTGCCGCCGCCTGAAGAACGAGCTGAGAGGCTTCCGGTATTGTCATAAAATATCTTCTCATTTCCGGATGCGTTACTGTTACAGGTCCGCCGGCAGCAATCTGATTTTTGAATATCGGCACAACAGAGCCGTTTGAGCCGAGTACATTTCCAAATCTGACTGTTACGAAATGCGTTTTGCTCGTTTTGCCCAAATCCTGAATATATAACTCGGCGATGCGTTTGGACGAACCCATAATGCTTGTAGGATTTACCGCTTTGTCGGTGCTTATCATCACAAAACTGCTGGCCCCGAATTTATCCGCAGCATCAGCTACGGTCTTGGTTCCGACCACATTATTTTTAATTGCTTCTCCGGGATTGGCTTCCATCAGAGGCACATGTTTATGTGCGGCGGCATGAATAACCACCTCGGGTTTAAAACGCTCAAAAATTTGCTCAACCCGTTTTTTGTCGGTAATATCACAAATAAGCAACTCCATCGAAACCTGCGGGAAACTGGCACGAAGGTTCCTATCAATAAAAAACAACGCGTTTTCCGCCTGTTCCAATAAAAGCAAATGTTTTGGTGCAAAATAACAAACCTGTCTGCACATTTCCGAGCCGATTGATCCGCCGGCGCCAGTTACGAGAACAACCTTACCTTTGATATACTGTTCAATCATATCAAGGTCGAGCTGAATAGCTTCGCGACCCAACAAGTCATTTATATCGATGTCGCGAATCTGCGAAACTTTGAATTTGCCGCTTGCGATATCTGCTACAGAAGGAACCGTACGAAAATGAATCTTCGCACCCTCACAAATTTGCACCACTCTTCGCATCTGTTTTGCTGTCGCACTGGGCATAGCTATGGCAATTTCATCGATTTCCTGCTTTTTACATATTTGCGGCAACTGGTCAACTCTTCCAAGCACAGGAATTCCGTGTATATTCATACCCTGTTTTGCCGGGTCATCATCTATAAAACCTATTACCTCGTACTGTTCAACAGGCATACGATGAATCTCACGAAGTAACGCTTCGCCTGCGTTGCCCGCTCCAATAATAAGAAATTTTTTCAGTTTACCAGCCTGTTCTGTGCTAAATTCTTCATGGTAAAGTCTTACAGCCATTCGTAATCCGCCGAGAAGAACAACTGTTGCAAACATATCGAGAATAAAGACAGCCTGACTGATAGTGGTAAGGTCCCGCAGGTATATTCGTAACGGCTCGGCAGACAAAAGCCCAAACCACAAAACAACCAGAATCAATGTACTGACAAGAGAAGCTTTTACTATCGCCAGCAGGTCCGAAATACCTACATACCGCCACCAACCCTGAAATTGTTTGAAATAAGCAAAAACCAGAATTTTGATTATTAAGAAGCACAGTAAGAGTTTGGGATACTGCTGAACAAACCAATCAGGAGTAAACTGCATATTATTAACAAGCAGAAATGCCATCATCAGACTTGCGGCGAAAGCTACGATATGCGCAAGCATAATTATCTGCCTGCGAAACCGCAGCATTAGCGATGCAAAAATACCATCAGGGCCGGCTTGTGGAGATTTTCCGGAAATATTTATATTGTCATTTTCTTCGACCATATTTTTATTCTCAAATTCCGATTTATAATTATCCTGTTTGTTCCTGATTTGCAACCTGAGCCGGTTGTTCGGACTGTCCGGCATTGTCAGGCTGAATCATCTGTTCTGTTTCGATAAAAACGTTACCGATAGCAATATTATCAACTTTGTTTCTCAGCAGACAATATATAACGGAACCCGCAGAGAAATAGAAACTGACGGCAAAAGCAAGCACCAGTCCCGAGATAACAAGTATCACAAGATAAATGACGAAAGCAGCAATTAATTCTGTCGGACTTCTTGAAAAATCAAGTCCATTGCCCAAAAGATTAAAAAAATCAGGGCTGGGCCAGATAACGGCAAGCTTGTTAAACTGCGGCGCCTTGCTGCTTTGTGCAAAAATACCCAACTGAAGGAACCATCTGCTAATGCTGAGCAGAACAAAAGCAAAAAATCTTACAAATAAATAGCAGATTGAACCATAAACAGCGGCAAGTAAAGTATAAAATGCCAGGCGCCACGGCCTTAAATA
>Ga0187886_1001486_pt1 | contig 21182 bp, 45 predicted proteins | sample June2016WEW_20_1_FD_133001 | JGI IMG/M metagenome (GOLD analysis project Ga0187886, IMG submission 133001) | Peatland microbial communities from SPRUCE experiment site at the Marcell Experimental Forest, Minnesota, USA - June2016WEW_20_150 | ecosystem: Environmental > Terrestrial > Soil >... | reverse complement strand
CTTTGCCTAGAGTTTCTTTTCTAAAGAAAATCTACATTCAAAAAAGCCGAGTGAAAGACGGTTCTAATGCAATTCCAACAGAAAAGCGTTATAAACACATAACCCATATTGCTGAATTGCATTTCCTCTAAACGTTGTAGGATAATTTAAAGTTTCTCTTTAAAGATGTTCTTCTCATAAGTTTTCCATTGACCCTCAACATAAGGAGATGTGCTTTCTAGGTTCTTTAGGCCCATAAATTTCTTGAGTGCCCAGGCATCATTTTTAAAGAATATTCTGCCATAAACGGATTCACAGATTCCCCTGAACCAATGTGGAAACATGCCAGTTTGGGATTTGATTATCCATTGGATTCTAGATCTGCGTAAGGGTTGTTCCCAGTTTAGTTTTCCAGTGGCTTTTATCGCAGATGGAAATAGAACTGATTCTTCATCGGGTACTTGTTGCAACCACTCTTCGATGATAGCGGTAAATGGAGCAAAAACCCCAGATTTAGGAAGAATAATTTCATCTCTCAAATCACCATGTTTTAGCGGTTGAACATTCACAATTAAGATATGAGTTTGGTAAACTCTTGTTTGTTTCTTTCTAAGTGGTTGTGTTGCCGGTAGGACTCTAATTTTGCCTGTTCTTGTTTTGCCTTTGCGTTCTGGAAGTCCTCCAAACTCTGAAGCCCGAATCCCTACTAATATTGTGAAGGCTATGATTGCTTGATCTCTTAAGTGTAGCTGTACTTGATTGACTTTGTAGGGCCAATTAACATCTTCAATCATTTTGATTAGCCTAGGAATAAGCTGTTGGTCTAGGATTATTGGTTCGTCTTTGACCTTACGTTTTTTTGGTATGGGATAGCCAGCGTTCCTCAGCTAAGTTCACCTGCTAAGAAAAGACGCTGATGATAGTGAGTGCCATATTTCTTGTCATAGTGTTTCATCATTTCTGAAAGATCATAGCCTTCTTTATGAAGTTGTATAAGGTAGGCTTTTCTTTCTCGGATTTCTTTTTTAGTTAAACCCACCTAAGTTTTCTCCTTATTACTCTGAATCTTATTCCAACATACACTGCCTTCTTCACAAGTAAAACCGTCAATAATCCTCAAATGACCACACATAGTTTCAGCATGTTCTTTCTTTAAATGATTAAACATACCGTCCTCAGTTTTACGTACTGTATGACAAATTAGACACAGTAACTTAGTCATTGTTTATTTCCTCCTGCCTTTTTACGTTAAAGTTTATTTGCTTATACGACATATTAACGAAATGCATTATAAACCATAAAAAGCTTGTGGTTGTGTAGATAGTAGAGAGAGAGTAACCTCAACACAGCATTAATACACTTACACTTTAAAACAGACTCAAAATTTTAAAGCAACTTCTTTTGATTGACTGAAATATCTTCTGAAACTGTTAAATATTGTCTAAGATATTTTTGTAATTCTCTTTTAACTGTGGTAATATGCCAAAATGTATTAGTTTCCTTTCCCATTATTCGAGCTATATCTGCTAAAGGTTTGCCCGTTGCATATAACATAGCTATCTTTGACATTGTTGATGAAACAACAATTTGGTGATCTGATTCTTCCGAAGGGGCATTTAATTTTTTAGCTTCTTCCTTTTGTTTAGTATCTGTTTCTTTATTAATTTCTTGAATATGCGCTAATTTTTGATGTTGTGATTGAAAATGTTTAGCTTGAATAATTGGTAGAATCTGAGTAGTATTAGTTATGAAATAGATACTATGCGCAGAAATATTAGAAATAAAGCTAGGTGAAAAAGAGAATTCAGTCGGATATTCTACAATAAGAACAGGAGTTAACCCATAGCGATTATGGAGTTCTTCAAGTTTGAATAAGTCTTTGTATAGCATCATTTCTTTATGTGGATGTAATTCATGGTGATTATTTCGTATTCGATCTTTAATACAGCTTTTAGCTTCTATGATAATTCCCTGATCTTTAAGGTAAAAATCTACTATCCAATATTTATTTCCTTCACCTAAAATTTTTTTATGCTGTTCAAAAGCTATATCATTTTCTATTAAATATTTTTTAATATTTTGTTCGTTTAAATATCCATTATTTTCCATATTATCACCTTTAAAAGTCTAAATGATCTAAAAACTTATAGAGTTCCGTCATAACATCTTTCCGAGTCCAAGTTTCACCAGTCAACTTTGACATTTCTAAAGCTGCGGTGTCGCTATTATGGGTTTGTTTAAGAAGCCTTGCTACTTGTGCAGGTTCACCTTGAAGTTTTAGAGCTTCTTCATTTACTTGTTTCTTTAAAGTAAAAACTCCAATGTCTAAAGTATCATAGTTTATTGTAGTTCTTGGAAAATCATAGAAGGGAGATGTTTCTTCCCACTTCAATTTTATATCAGCATAAAAGATTTTGTTAGCTGCATCCTTCTCTATTAGCATTCCAGTTAAGTTGCTACTTTTCCATGTGTCAACGTCTTTGAGTTCTTGGAGAATAAATATCCAGTGTACAAAAAATTTTCGGGCTATAAAAATTTCGTGCCTAATCTCACGATTTAGTCTGCTCATTGGATTTCGGCAATCGTCATTTATTCCCGCTTCATCCAGGATATAGAGTTTTTTTCCTGTTTCGTTTCTATGCCAATATTTTACTTCTTCTAAGCTAGTGATTTTTTGGCCTGTTTCTGTTTTGATGTTAGATGCGAAAGTATCTAGTATGCCTTCGTTTAATCCTATTTCTGCTATGAGGCATCCGGTATCTGTTTTTCCTGTTTCTGGGTTTCCGTAGATGATGCCTACTGGATATTTTCTTTGATTGAGAAATTCAACTATTGGAATTGCTAAATCTTCATTGTAATTACCTTTATGCATTTGTCTTTCGTTATAAACAGTCATTTAACGGCTACCGCTTCGGGGTTCTTTTGATCCTGTTTTGCCAACTCTTACACTAAGTTGGGTTAAAATATCAGAGTTACTTATGAAAATTGCTGTTCCCAAAGCTACCGTTTCTTCTCTTTTAGCTCTTAGTTCTGTTGTGTCTATTCCTAAAGCGTTATATCTTTTTATCATTACGTCTATTGCTGCGATTGCTCGGGCAAATCTGTTACAAGCGTAGTCTGCTAGTCCTTTTTCTTTGTAGGATAGTTTTTGTCCGAGTGTTTGTACTTGGTGCATTTCGTCATTGTATTTATATCTTGGTTGTGACAAGGTAACACCATTTAAATAGTAAAGTTGGTGTCTTTTATAAATTTGGTGTAAAAAGTAAACCTTATATACAAAACACACCATCTAACATCTATGGCAAACCCACTTGCATTCGTTGGGTGTCTCCTAATAATTTTTATGACAGTCGGCAGCTATGTCCCATTAAAAAATGAAATGGCAACAGCAAACTTTCAAGCATGGCAGTATGGCCCGTTAATCAGCAATTTCTTGCCACTTTTCTTGTCGGGATTTGCCGTGTTTTTCTGCCTAATCTCAATCAAAATAGGAACACAAAGGAGCAATACTTATGGAAAGTGAAACAAGCCAAGAAGAACATTTCGGCTATTATCTTCTGCGAATAGTTATTTGGCTTGGCATTTTCATTTTTGCTATTGGTGGCTTGAAAAGTTACCTTCATATTTTTAAGTTGAATTTTTTTAACGGTGACTACATCGAGTTTAGCTATATTGGAATTATGTTAGTTACTTCTGTTTTGTTTCTTAGGGATTTGCCTCATGTTCGCTTGGAATTTCAGAAATTAGGCTCACCTATTCATCAAGAGGGAGAAGGTTTAATGGAGGTGAAAAAGTAAAAAATGAAACTAAAAGAAACTGAAACTGCAAAATTCTTCATGGATTCTGGTGCTATGCTTGAAGAACTGATCGGCGCAGGTATTCTAGTGTTTGTTGCCGTCATATTTGATATAGACATCCTTGGAAACCAAAGTTTGTTTAATACTTCTGCTACAGCTCCTGGTTATGCTATTACTTCCGTTGTTGTTCCAATTTTCCAAGTCGTGATACTGGTTGTTTGTATCTTAGCTGCCGTTTACATTTTGCCTAAGATGGTGAAAAAGAGCGAATCTACCAAGTAAAACCGCTAATTCTGTTGCAGGGGTAGGCCCCCCAAACCCAAGGGGCAAAATATATCTTAAAGGAATATGGAGAAAAAAATGAAGAATCTAAACGAAATCTCAAGGCATGAATTCTTAGATTACGTTTTGCTTGTAATATGTCTTTTTGGTACTGTAGGTTTTGCTTTAGGTTTCATACGTTACTTTAACCATTGGGCATATTTCTCTGTGTTTCCAAATTTTTTGGATTCTGCTTTTCTGATTTTCAGTGTTTCATATCTAAGTTGGAGGATAATTAAGAAATGAAGAAAAAAGCTTTGCTTCCCATCATTCTGTTAAGTTTGCTTCTAATCTTTGGATGCTTTAGCAATTTAACAGATGCTACGGTCTATTCTGTTTATAGCTATTCAGTTGCTAATGCACAGGCAGCTTCAACGCAACTCACAACTTATGGTTCAGCTATAGCAGTCTCTTTCAGTGGTGACGGCTACTTTTTAACCCATGTTGACTTTCCAATAAGAAATAGCACAGCTTCTATGAGTGGAAACATTATAGGCGCTATTTTTTCTGATCCAAAAGGCGCAAACCCTATTGAAAATAGCACTAACCAAATTAACTTAGCATCTTTTTCTTATGTTGCTTATGATGGTAACCCAACACATGCAAGCAATTACGTTAATGCATCCTTTGATTTTGATGGGCATGTGCAACTTAATAACGGTGTTACTTATTGGATTGCTATAGTAAATAACGGAACAATTGTAGGATATATTTTTCCTTATCATAGTTCGGGTTCTGGATATGATTATCGATCTGGAACAGGTAGTTCATGGAGTACGAGTAGCAGTAAAACGGTTTGTGTAGCTGTTTATTCTTCGTCTGTTTATGGTGGAGAAGAAGCTGGAACTGTTTCTTGTACGTTTAGTCAGGGAACAGGAGGAAACATCTTCTACCATGATACCGACTTAGTTAATCATGGAGCAGGAACCTATAGTTTAGCGCTTAATGATTTGCTTGTTATCTATATGGTTCCTAGTTCAGGATATTATAGCGGTTTTTTCAGTTTTAATAATGGAACCCAGAAGTATCTGGGAGATTCAGGAGTTGGCATGGATGTTAACGGCTACTTATACATGATTATGTCTGTGACAGCTGCGTTTAATTGTACTGCATATTTTTCTAATACGCCTTTAACGCCTTCTAATGTTACGCATACGTTTGTTTTAGATACACTTGGCATGGGAGATGCTTCTTGGATGTATTATTCAGGTTTCGGAGGAGGCACATCTTATCCTAGTGGCATCTATCAGACCTATAATATTGCAGAAAACACCACAATCCAAGCAAGCACTACAGTTTTAAGCGGTTATCACCTGAGCTACTGGGATTTTAACAATGGAACATTTGTTTATGATGATGGTTCAGGAACTATTTTGGTTAAGATTGTTGCTGATACTCATTTAACCGCTATTTTTGTTTCTAATAATGGAACAACCTATCCAACAGCTACACCAACCCCAGGAGGCTTTAACCTTGGACAAATAAAAACAGATTTCACTTCACTATTAGAAATATTAATCGGAATTATTTTAACTATAGCTGGAATAGCAATTTTACTACGGGCTAAATCCGCATGGGTAATAGGCTTAATATTGTTTGTTATAGGCTTTTTCCTACAAATAATCGTTAACCAATCCTACCTAAGTTTAATAGTGTTTACTTTTGAATCAACTATAGCCACCACTTTTCTTTTAACGCGTTCAGGAAGCAAAAATAAATGAGCAATTCTAACCCCTTTGAAATTATCTTAGTGATAACTGGAATAATGTTAATGGCTTCTGCTACTTTTGCAATTATAGCTCCTTCTCTCGGAATAAAAGTTCCTACTGCTCCTACTTTTCCTAGTTTACCTGATTTAGATGTTCAAGGAAACTTGACTTTAGGCACATGGGCTTTTGGGCCAGAAACACACGTGATTTCCCTTTTTGGTACTTCGGGAGAAATTAAATTTACAGATTTCAGTCCAGACAAAAAAATAGATTTAAATTTTGGTGGCCCATGGCCGTTTGCTCCTTCTTTGTTACCTTATTTTGATTTTCAAAGATATGGTTCAGCTTTGATTTTTCCTTGGTGGTACACTGAACCAATAAGCAAACTAGATGGAACAAGCATAGGAAATTATCTTAATGCACAAACAATCGTTAACAATTACAATGGAACATATAGCACTTTCATTATTGATAATGGAAATAAGCAATATCAAGCGTACGTTTCTTTCAGTCCACTACCAGGATATAGCTCCATAGTTGACAGTTGGAATGTTGGACACGGATTTACTGTCACAATGTATGGAAACGCTTATGCTCCTCCTGCTTGGACAGATCAAGCAGTATCTTACTTAACGTGGTTCGGCAGTGCAGTTGCTTATTTTGTTTATTTTGCATCTTACATTATTCAAATGGCAGGTTTATTGGTTACTTTTTTCACTGCTGGTTTTATTCCGACAGGAGTTGGTGCTGCTGCTATTATTCTTGTGGTTTTGATTTTTATCGGTTCTATTTTGATGTTTCTTAGGGGTAGTAGTGGAGGCAAATAAATGACTTTTTTGTTTAAGCCAAAAACCTCAACTAAAAAACTCTTTACGTTTTTGCTTGTTGCCCTATTTGTTGCTTCAGGATTCCTAATAGCATTGCCGAAGGTTGAGGGGCAGAGCTGGACAGACATAACCTTACCCTACACAATCACGGTCAGTGGAAACTACCGAATAACAGCACCATACACAGGAAGTAGTAAAGCTTTAGCTGTTAATGCGCCCGACGTAGTTATCGACGGGCAAAATATGGCTATAATAGGCACAGGAGGAAACACAGGCTTAGACTTTGAAACCGAAAATATTAACGCCTACAATTTGAATCTATCACATTTTCTAAAAGCAGTCTATATGAGTGCTTACCCAACAGGAAATTATAACATAACTAACAGTGTTTTTTCTGACAATAATAAAGGAATTTACGCAGACACTTTTGAGAACTTCACAGTTTCAAATTGTACTTTCAAAGATTCTACTTCTATTGGTTTTTATGCGTCCTATGTCTCTGATTTTGCTATTTCAAACTGCACCTTTGAAAATAACGGCGGCTATGGATTTTATGGCGAATACTCTAATGATTTCACCTTTTCAGATAATAATATGACGGGGGAATCATGGGCTTGGTTCGGTGACCATTTAGCGAATTTCACATTTTCAGATTGTAACATAGCTAATAATTACAATGGATTTTACACTGTAGAAACTGACGATTTTCTTGTTTCAAACTGCACATTTTTTCAGAATAGCGATATAACTTTTGAAGGGGGTATAGAAATTGATAACTCCAACGGAACTATAACCAATAATACCTTAACCAATAATTACGATGCATTTATTTTTGGCGTATATACTGATGAGAACAACACTCTAAATATTTTCAATAACACTCTGCAAAACAATGATTATACAACCTATTTTCAATACCAAATTACTCCACCATTGCCAACAGATCACGCTCAAATCAACTTTTACAATAATTTAGTCAACGACTCTAACTATGTTGACCCTGTTTGTTTCTCTGGGGTTAATCCTCCATTAGAGAGTACAGCAAGTATTCCTGTTGGAGTTTTTTATTTAAATACAACACGACAAGCTGGAGACAGAGTTTACGGAAATGGTATTGAAATTGGAGGTAATTTCTGGGCTAATTCAACTAACAATCTTGGCTATTCTCAGACAGGAACAGACGCAAACCATGATGGCTTCATAGATACACCATTCGATTTCTTTGGGAATGCTACGATTTATGATTATTTACCTTTAAGTTTGGGTTATGAAGCTCCTGAACCATCTCCTACATCTACTCCAACTCCTACACCGACTCCAACAGCAACTCCAAGCGGAGGCATAAGCCTAAACATAAACCTAATAGAAATCCTCTTAACCGTTCTCTTCATGTTCTTCACCGCCTTAGCATTCTTCACTAAAGAACCCTTCCTATTTGGACTTGCAGCTTTCTTCTCCATCATTTTTGGAACGTACCTAGTAATAACCTATCTTAGTGATGCTTCAAGTTGGGCTTACACCATCATAGGATTGGGACTTTTCTGTTTCGGAATTTTCATGCTTGTTTACGCTTTAGTCACTGGAACAAAGAATAAGGGAGGTAGAAAATAATAAAAAATAAATTATTTACTGCTTTCTTCATAGCAGTTTTAGCTTTAACATTTCTAGTTATTGCAAAAGCAGATAACACAAATTTAGCTCCTATACCTTCAGGTTGGTTTATTTGGGATAATGCGCCAAGCTACTTTACCACTATTTCACGTCTGAACCCAACGGTTACTCATAACGGTGAAATAAGCATACAGCTTGATCCGCATACTGAAAGCGACAGCAATCCTGCAAGAGAAATAGATAATCCAGGACTCTTTGTTTCTGGTGGTGATAACGTAGTTTTTAGCTGTTGGATAAAAACAAGTGAATCAACTATGAATCCAACATATAATAATGATAATTCAGGAGGCAAAGGAGCACGTATTGGCATAGACTTTTACATTTACACGTATCATTGGGTAAATTTTGGAGGAGCCAACATTATTGGATATGCCTTTGCTAATGGATCGGCAATTGGTGATTTGCCTTTAGCTGAAGCTGCTTACAGCACCGTTGCATGGAACACAGGAGAATGGACTAAACAAACTATGAATATAACTATTCCAGTCGGCTACGGTATAGGCGCTATTATTCCTTGGATGCAAGCTACAGATGCAGGAGACACCGCAATTGCTTGGTTTGCAAGCGCAGAAGTATATATTAATCCTTCTGAATCTGAACCTACTCCTACTCCAACACCTAGTTCCACTCCAACAGCTACACCAACTTCCACGCCTACATCAACCACAACACCGCCGGAAGCAGCAACTTTGTTTCTTTCAGGCAATTCCATTCCTTTCATAGTTCCTGGTGAAGTAGCTATGGGTTTAGGGATTGTTTTAGCTTTAGGATGTGGAGCTATGTTTGTTTACATCGAAATTAGTAAACTCAATTCAGGAGGAAAAAAATAGTTTGCCCCTACGCTGTATAATGCATACAATAGATCATAAAATCAAGTCAATCTATCCCAAAGATGGAGGCAATTGGTTTAACTTTAACGGTAGAAGTTACCGAAAAGATACAGAGGCAGTTAAAACCGTTAGTGAAAAAGATCATCAAGTAAGGGAACTTGTAGAACTTATTTATGTTGAAGGCGATCCAATTCCTAGAGGTTCAAAACTAAATGTTATAGAAGTTAGTAATGAACATCTAGATGAAATAGTTTCTAAAAGTGCCAACAAAATAAACGATGGAAACTTTCTTTCCAGATTGTTTGGAGGATAACAAGTTTTGACTCAAACTGGAAAACCTTTAGCTAACGCTATGTACATAGAACCACATTACAGCGAAGTCACTTTAACTATTGAATGTACAAATAATGAGAATCACCATGAAACTTTAATGCTGGATATCAGAAAAAAGAATTATTTCACCTACAAAAACTTCCAATATAGTATTCCGGCATCTAAAGCAGAGCATTACCCTCATAGTTTCTGGGATTTTCCCCGTAAATTAGGCAACTTCTTTGAACAACACAAAACCCTAGGATCCCTGTTTGATTGGTTTAAATTCCGCAAAAATATAAGCGCAGAAATAGGTTTCCTTTATGAAGAAAACAATGCTGAACCCCTTATTCTTAAACCTCAAACAAGAGTTTTTAACAATGTATCTTTAGATTGGGCCTTAATTAATTATCATTTACAGCATAACACAAGTTTTGAAGATGCCATGCAAGACGCACATGACAGATTAAAAGGACACCAAGAAACGCCTCTTACAACTTGGATATTAATTGCTGTTGGAATTATGGCTATCGTTGCCGTAATTATTTTGATTTCAACCTACACAGGAAACCATAATCAAACAGTTCAACAAGTTCAGAATGTCACGTTTACCCCTTCTCCCTCCCCTTTTAGGAGACCATAAAAATGACTGAACAAAACGAAAAGAAAACAGAATTAGCTAAACCAATAGAAGATGAAGAATACCGAAAAGCAAAACTAGCCAAACTAGAGCAGCTCCAAGAAGATGTTGATGATTTAATAGCTTCACTTGGAAATCCCAATCAGACAGCAATAGAAACCATCATAGGAGAAAAAAATCGCAAAGTTAGACTTGGAAACAGCTTAATCCATAAAAGCCGTATCATAAGCGGAAATTATAATCGAGTAGCAATTTTGCTTGATTTCTTGGAGAAAATAGGTTTAAATGTTGAAAGTACACGGAACGCTGTTTTCGGAGCTACATTAGGTTTTAGTCCAGAGCTTGCTCCTAATGGCATGAGAGGAGAATTAATTGAGTTGGTTAATCCGGTTCGGCAACCTAAAAAAGATGTAAATCAAGAAACTCCGAATCCTCCAACTAATCAGAATGTTAATAATAATCCTCAGGGAACCCAATGAAACAGCATTCAACAGAAACAAAAACAATAGTAGTTTACAAAAACAGATCAAAACTTAATCGTTCTTTAGTTCTAATTCTGTTTTTTATCGGAGTTTTATTAGGTTCTTTCTTAGTTGTGACTTTTCAGCAAGTTAATGCTGGAAAGCTAAGTCTAAGTTCCTACACTTTTTCTAAGAGTTCTTATGCAAGTTTGATTGATTCTTTGAAGTCAAAAGGCTACAGTTTTGGAACTTTAGATCAAAATTATACTGGGGGAAAAGTGGTTTACATGGTTCATTGTGCAGACTACACGTTTAAGGGAGAAAAAACTTTTACTGAAGTAGAAACTAATGAAGGTGTAAAATCAACATATTTTATACGGCCTGATTCTACTTTTTTTCCTCAAACAATCAAAACTTTCTTAGCTCTGCAAACTGCCGGTTGCGCTATTGGATATGAATATGACTGTTTGAATCGTGCAGATAATAATATGACGTTGGCAGTTTTGATGTTTCAAGCCCAGATTAATTACTTAAAAAACCTAGGCTTCAACCTTTGCGCTACTGATGGACATGGAGACATGGAATATAACGCTGGAAAAATAGATAGTACACAAATCTATTATGAGCATCCGGAGCTTTGGAAACAGAATAATTTGGTTTCTTTGTTTGGGGATTTAACGGTTAATGCTTCTTATTTGAGTGATGGAAGTTTCCATAAAATTGTTTTGCCAAGTAACTTGATGGATAAAGTGATTATTGAATGTCACACGGATTGGTACTAAAATGTTAAAAATTCCTTTCTCAAAAACAACAAAAAAATATTTCCAAGACCTACAAATAAAAAAGCTTTGTAATTCTCAAGGCTACAGTTTTAGCCAAATACGTTTCGATTTGATTAAAAATCAATGGCAAGAATGGAACAAATTTTATTTACCTATATCAGTCAAAAACAAAACTATTTTAGATGTAGGTGCGGGAGAAGGAGAAACAGCTTTATTTTACCTGTTTAATGGAGCAAAAAAAATCATAGCAATTGAACCAGATCGAGCTTCATTTTTGAAACTACAAGAAAACTCAAAGGGAAAAAATATTTATCCTATATCAAGCGTTTTCAATTTAGGTTACTTAAAACTTTTCAATTTTGACTTTTTAAAAGTTGATATTGAAGGTTATGAAGAAGCTCTGTTAGATTGTAATTTAGATTTTCCTGTAGTTGCAGAGGTTCATAGTATTCCTTTAGCGAATAAGTTTAGGGCTAAAGGTTGGCGTGTAATTGGAGCTGGTTTAGGTGACTGTGCCGGTTTTGGTTCTCAATTTTATGGTTATTGGAGATGCTAAAAAATGAGTGAAAAAATAGTATATGAACCCCTAAAAACATGGCAATATGGAGAAAAAACAGGTTACTACGAACCAAACACTGACACAATACACATACTCTTGAGCGACCAAGACATAATGGATAAAACACTAGAGCATGAACTTAAACATAGATCAAGAAGAAACAAACCAACTTTTCAACTAGCAATTCTGTATAATATGCCTCCATTGAAGAATTTAATGGTTCTGCTTATGTTGGTTTTTGGAGTTTACGGATTCCTAGCCATGAATCTTGTACCTTTTGCTTCAATCGCTATAGTGTACTTCCTCACTTTTACAGCTAAAATCTATGAAGAAAAACAAGCAGGAGGCGAAAAAACAAAATGAAAACCAAAATAGTAGTAGCCTTAACAATCATCTTCCTAATAGCCGGAGCATCTACATTAGCATTAGCAGTAACCTACACACTCCAAGAAAGTAACCATATAACCGTAACAGTAACATCCGGAAGCGTAAATGTCCCTGTAGTTTTAAGCGTAAATAGCACATCAATAACCGACTTAGATCACCTGCAAATAACCGCAATAACCAATAGCCAAGGAAATGGTTTAACCGCTAAATTCTATGACGGAACAATCCTCTTAGGTTCACAAGTAATAAACAACGGACAAGCCCAAATAACCGTTCAATTAGCAACCGGTTCACATGACATAGCATCTAAACCATAAAGAGGCGAAAAAATGTTAACATCTACCATACTCTACATTATTTCTTCCCTTTTCTTAGCAGTTGCTACGGGCTTAATAATTCAGTTAAAAAAGAAGCCTAAACTACAATCTAAAGAAACATTGCCCTCTTACGTTCTAAAGCAGGAAAAAACCTTCAATATAGCACCTAAACAAATCACCGAAAATGATCCCCTATACTATCAAGTAACGATAGATGGAGAAGAACCCCCAGAACCCAAACCATTCACATCAACAAACAAATTTAAAGCAATAGGAGCATTCATAGCCGTAGTTTTCGGCATAATCATATACTTCATAATCATACGCTAATGTTATCACCGAACAGTCTAAAAGAATACGTAAAAACAAAACCTAGACTACTCTATCTTGCCCGATTTCTTCTACATAAAAAATACAGAATTGTTCCAATAGTAGATCAAGTTTCTTTAACTAAAGAATGGGTTAAACAGCTACCAAACCAATTTGATTGTATAGTATGTATTCCAAGAAGTGCAGTTATAATCTCCAATATTATAGCCTTGCATTTTGCTACCGCATGGGCTACCGTTGACGGATTTTTAAGAGGAGAAATATATCAAGCATGTAACCCAAGATTTAAAGCGTTAAATCATGTCTTGCTTGTAGATGATTGTATAGGCCCTGGATTAGTTCTTGAGAATGCTAAACAGAAACTTCAAACGGTTTTTCCATCATTAAAAGTTAGTACAGGAGCACTATTTCAAAGGGAGACTTCAACTTATCACGCTGATTATGTTTACAAAAAAACTTACGCAACTTTAACGTTTGAATGGGATTTCTTAGAGTTTACCCAAAAAAATGTAGCATCTGATTTAGATGGGGTCTTATGCCATGAACTAGCAGAAACAACAAGTCCAACAGAATTTTTGGAGGAAGTAAAAACCGCAGTACCCTACTTGATTCCAGCATTCACACTTGAAGCCATAATCACTTTTAGACCGGAAACGGTAAGAAAAGAAACAGAAGAATGGCTAAGTCAATATGGAGTAAAATATGACAAATTAATAATGAATAATGGCTATAATTCGCAGGAAAATTTTAAGGTTGACGAAATCAAAAAGTGCAACCCTTCAGCTTACTTTGAAAGCGAATTGACTATTGCTAAAGTCATAAAGAAAAAGACGCATGTTTTAACTTACTGTGTTGAAAGGGGGGATTGGCTATAAAACGATTTAAAACCTTAGAACTTTATTTGTCACTGTTTTATCTTGCTATATTTTTTGCATTGTTAACTAGGATGGCTTTTGATGGAGTTTCTGATGGTTACTTTTTTGGTGGAGGCTTCTCTTTTTTGATTGGTATTTATCTTTTATGTTACTGTTCACTTTAACTTACCTTTTAAGCCAAATAATCTGATACTTCTTCCCCAGTAATTTCTGAGTTTACCTTAAAGAAAGAAGCAACCGCACCTAAAACAGCAACTACTAACCCAACTAAAATTTCAATTAAACCAAGTATAACCTCTGAATTTTCCCTCATGTTTGGCGAAGTTAGATTTTGAAGGTTTATTCCTGCCGTAGATATTCCTATAAAAATAATTGCTACTCCAAGAATACCAAATAAAAAAGTATAGCCAAACCATGATATAGCTGCACTCCAAGCTCTACTCCAATTCACTTTAACTCACCTCTCCACTCCTGAACAGTTCTGTACAGACAAGACTTAAATTGATCGTACCATTTTATAAGAGCAAAAGAGAGGGAAAAAATGCAAATAGAAATACCAGAAAAAGAACTAGCTCTCATAAAAAAACCCAACGAAACCATTCAAGAAACACTCAGAGAACTAATAAAACAAAAAACTAAATACTCTCCTGATACTTTTCAAGTATCCAACGTCTAACTAATGCAGTAGGATTTTTGATTCCCTTCATAAATAAATCTTGTTTATGATCTTCAAAGTATTTTTCTACCAGTTTCCATTCTTCAGGAGGAATACTTACTTTTTCTTGACTCATCGTAACTCACACGATATACAACTATTGACATATTTTATATTAAAATATCGGAGCTAATTAAGAGTTATTTAACTCTTCTTTAGTGCAATCCTTTTAAGCTAAAACAGTTGTTTAAGAGTTAAATAGGAGCTGTCTTAGACGAACAAAGAAACAATAATTCTCCGCAAATACTGGAAAACAAAGAAACGTGAATACCGAGCAAAAAAGAAACTTGAACTCAAAAACCTAACCGATGTAGAGGCTACATAAATGCTGCAATCTGAAACCATGCAAGGACTCCTAACACAAGAATACCAAGCCCTCCACGACTGGGAAACCTACGTAGCCTGGTGCCTAGAAAAAGAAATGGAGACCAAAAACATTGCAAACAGTACGTTTAATTGAAAAAGCGCTTACTACAGCAATGCTCTATATCATAGACGCAATACTATTCTGGTACATAAATCCAAATAACTATAGTTTTCCGTCTCCAACATGGATTTACGTAATTTTTTACATTATAATAGTAATCATAGCTTTAGACGGAACTCTTCTTATTTGGTTGCCAAGACCTGAAGGTGAAAAACGTCTTGCAGAGATTCGAGGAATAGAACACCCATGAACACCTCTTCTAGTTTTAGCTCTTCTCCTCAAAGAAGCTCTGCAAAAAAATACTTCAAAAACCTATTCTTTCATATCAGAAACGGAAACAAAGAATACTGCTACTTCTTTTTTCAAAAACCCCACAGACAAACATTTAGAATAATCTACTTAGATAAAGACGAATTTCAAAGATACCTCAAATTCCGAGACCAAATCATTAATCCAGAAATGTTAGAAGAAATGAAGCAAGAGGGGTTTGTTCCGAAATGGTGATGCAACAACAAAAACGCATTCCTGAAGGCATCATACTCGGAGAAATTCCACTCGAAGCAGCAAAATCTTATCCTACAAAAATGTTTGGTTCTTTAGAACAAATCCGCTTCGCAATCAGCGACATCAGCAAAAAAGAACAAACCTTCCTCCAAATAAAAGTAATCCCAGACGGATCAAAAACTTCTCCCCATCCACAACTAGCATTCTTCGTCATAGGAGACTACCATATCGAACCATGGTTAGGCTACGGAGGAAAGTCTAATCCCTTCAACTGGACAACCTGGCAGGAAATACACATCAACGGCTTAGAAATCTACCACTTGCTAAAAACAATCATAGACGCAAAACAAGCAATGGAGGCCCTCTAATGAGCATAGATGTAGCAAAATTTAAGCAAAACTGCGAAGCCCTAACCCGAAGATTAACATTAATACAGCAACAAACATTGAACCCCTGCATCTACCACGACCGATGCCACATGTACCAAAAACAAAAAGACTGCTGCCTAAACAACGGAGTCTTAGGATGCGGATTATACAAACAGTTTCAACGCACCTTAAGACGATGTAAAATCTGCCAAAAACCAATCAGCTCAAAAGCCTGGAGCATGCGGCTACCAGAAAACAAAATCCTCTACTGCCAAAGTCACCTACAATCCCTACGGCAAACAGGACGAAACCAATACACAAGAAAACTAAACAAAAAAAGAAACCTCTGGGGATTCAAAATATGAGTGCTTGTCATGGAAACCTGTTGTTTTGCCCTCGAGCAGAAAACTGCCTAAACCACAAACATTGTTGTGCAAGCTGCATAGCCTACAACAACTACCTGGATAGACGGTGTGATTACCTTCGTTATGCACCGGAGACCTAAAAATGACAACACTAAAACAAATCTACAAGGAAAAATTCAAAGATAGCAGAATAGAAGATGAAATGAACATTTATTCAGAGGACGTTTTTGATGTAATTAAAGAATGGCTAACACAAATACGTGACAACTACGCTAAAGACAATGATCAAGACGGAAAAATAATTGTTGAAGAACTCTTGGAGAAATTAGAACGTGAGAAATAAAAATACTTGCCTTCATTGTTTTGAAATCAAATGTGAAATCCGTAAAGAATGCAAAGACCGGAGCTACAAACCATGAATGACCTTTATCTACTGAATGATGAAGCCCTAAAAACCTTCCAAGAAGCAGACGACTTGGAGTTTAAATGGTTTATGAAGAAAATGAAAATCTGTCTCCGGAAATGTCCTATTTAGAACATTGTGTGTGTGAGAGTATACAGAAAGAAATGATTAAAGAAATAATTCAAGAACTAATCGCTGAAGGTAAGCTAACGCACTTCACAAAAAATGATATAGAAATAGCAATAATGAAGGTAAGAGGAGTAGATAAACGCACGTTTTTAACATGGTTCAGTGTACTTTGGAAACTTCAATACCTCACACAATCAACACCAGGCATCTATGAACTAAACCTAAACTCAATACAGAAATTAGACGTAGAAATAGCATTTATACCAAAAACGGATAGCGGAAGCCATGAATAAAAATACAAAAATAAAGCAAATAGATAACTACAAAAACAACAAACAACTACACACACACAACTTGTTCAAATTGATACTTTTTCCTTTTTTGGTTGTGGTTTTCATGCTGGGTTGGTTTCTATTGAATGCTGCAAAAAGGATGCAAACCGAATGAAGATCATTAATTGGTTAGCCTATCCTTTCTACCGAGCTTGGTATAATCTCACGCTCAAAGAGTTCTATGAACTTGCGTTACAAGAAACTAAAGAGATGCGCCAATGAACGATTTAATTGTTGAACTTTGTTCCGGTGATGGAAAGTTTCCAGGAGATCATAACGTAATTAGGATAGATGTTAACCGGAAGATGAAGCCGACAATCATAGCAGATATTCGTTATTTACCACTCCGGAAAGATGCTATGTTGAGGGCCGTTATTCCTAAAGATGTTCGTCAAAAATTACTGGAGGTTGCTGGTATAGAATGAAAATCTGTCTTTGTTGTGGGGCCCGAGATAATCCCTATTGGCATAATAGCCGTTTTGAATGGGATGCTGACGAAATGAAGTATGAAGATTTTATGCATGAATATCCGGCTTTAGCTATGATTCTTTGGCAACGCCGGAATCATTCGGCAATTCGCCAAGGCCCTTATAGTTATTACCGAAGGGGTACAGACGGCTTGATGGTTTATAGGGTTCTGACTGAGGATTTGAATATGCCTAGAGAACGAAAAAATCATAAGGTGGCCCCAATCGGATGAGTTCTACCAAACCAAAAAGTCAAGAGCAAGAAATCTGGGAAATCCTACTCTTATACCCTGGTCTACGCTGTACTTGTGATGAAGCCATAAAAGAAAAGGAAATCTTCCAAGTGTATGGACATTATCATCACTGTATGCTTTGGCTTGTTGCTCATGCCATAGAGGTTTCGTTAAGAATTAGTCAGGGTAATAAGTTTGTTTGGGATGAATCAAAGAAATTTGGCAGTTTCCAAACTAATCATGCACAAAAATCGCAAGAGGTGAAATAATGTCTTTGATAGAAGTCTTTGAATCAGCACTTATTATGTGGGATTTCATGGCAGTTTCATTCTATCTTGGAAAATGGAGCGTAAGAAGGAAACTAAAACAATGAATGCTTTACAATTTGTTTTACTCTGCGAAACCTGTAAACGAAAGGGAAAATGCCATTATCAAGGTTGTATCTTAGATGAAGTTCCTAAGAAGAAACCACGATGTAAATTCTTTGATTGTTGTACTGTTCGCTGCAAACATGGGCCATATATAGAACCGCAAAGAAAGAAAAGAATGCATCAACCGAGAGCAAACTTAGTAACCTATCATTGTAGAGAAAAAGGCTTGCTTACACCTGTCGATATTCATTTAGGTTTTCAAGTTTTTAAGGATTCATCGGGTAAAACTCATGCTTGTACTCATTTTAAAAGGGGAAAGCAACAAACTTGTCACAAATTTATGATAACTTAGCGTTGAATGGCACTGAAACAACGAAGGATAAAATATAAATATTACTTATTGCTATAATATAGCATAAGGTAGCAAGAAGTAATAATAAGGAAGAATAACAAAATGGATGATATGAAAGAAAAAGTTTCTGTTTCACTCGATAAAGAAACAATCGAGTGGCTAGATGCTCAGGCAACAACAGGGAAATACCGGAATCGTTCTCATGTTATCGAGTACGCAGTTCAAGAATTGAAAAAGCGGGGTGAGTAAATTGGAAGAAAAAGGATTACCCCATCCCTTCATTAATAGAAATGTGGTAGAAACCTCACGGTTCAAAGGAGAAACTTTGAATATAATGTTCATCGACAGCAAAGAGGAAATGCAGCAAGCGGTTCAAAAATTCTTAATGGATAACAAGATTGATCCTGAATATACCTTAGTTTCAGTTGTTGTGCATACTCTTAAGCCCGATTCAGTTGGATGTGTTCAACCTAACAAGGAAGTGAAAGAATGAATAGACAAGCAATCATTGATGAAATAGAACAGGAAATAAAATTGGCAAAAGCAGATGCTAACCGACATTTCAAAAGGATTCAAGTGTTAGAGCATCAGTTACTATTGGATGTTCCCGGAACGATGCAGAAAGAAGAGGATAAGAAATGACTGAAACTGAAAGAAAAACATTGCAACTTATAGAATCAATCGCTATCGACATCCAACAGTACACTGAAGGTAAACTAGATAAAAAGACGTTGGTAGTGTTCATGTCTAACATAGCGAAACAGTCTCAAGAGCTTAGAAGGAATCTCCATGAGTAAGCAACCTATCCTCTGCCACAACAAGCGCATAGTTCACATAGGTTTCTGCCGATACTGGATTCCTAAAGTTGCCGGCGTAGCTGTTGAAGATCATCATTGTGCGAGTTGTGGCCGTGTAAGAGTAGTAAATCCTTGGTCTTCTATCAAAGAAGCCGTGCTACCAGGATTGAAAGATGCTTTAGAAAAAGCGACAAATAAACCAAAAACAACGGAGAACCAAAAATGAAAATAAGTTATTGGGCAGATAACGCTGGAATGCGAATACTTGTAGCTCAAGCAAACGACAAAGATCACATGTTAAAAATTGATACTTCTCAAAGTTCATATAAAGAAATTGTTATCGTTGAATCAGCATTACCAAAGTTTGCAAGAGATAAAAGGCATATTATTTCACCATTGATTATTCCAGCATTAAGTAATCAGAAAGAGATTGGGAAAGAGAGTCGATTAGAGACAGGCGATAAGCTATCTATGAATCGTAGTCTCTCCAAAGAGGGGAATTACTCCGACACGTTATCAAATGATAGCAGAGATGACGTATCCCCTTGCTCTCCCCATAAACCACAAACTAATAGTGGGAAAGAGATGGAAAAATGAAGTGCCCTGATTGCGGTCAAAAACTTCACGGAATCTCACCTTTAGGGAGGGAAGAATGGGTTTGTGATAACTATGAATGCCCTGGAAACAAAGGTGAACTATATGGAAACGCTGAATACTATGGCAGAACACAACAAGAAATTAATAAGCAAAAAAGAAAGAGAGAACCATCAGATTGCGTTGACCCGATTAAAAAGGAGAAATCAACATGAAGTTAGGAAAAAATTGTTTAACTTGCTATCGTTATCTTAAATCTCTGAAGCCTTGCGTTTTTCTTGAAGCAAAAATACTATGTTGTTATGCTGGAGAATTGACAGAGGTTGAGCATTAATGCAGAGAACATATTACTATATCGAAGCAAAAAATGCGTTAGGACAAAAAGTAATCCTTGAATGTTATGCTAGAGGTAAAGATGATGTTCTAGTTATCGAGGAAACGATAATTCAATCAAATGCGAACCAACAAACAAAAGAGGGAACTAAATGACAAAACTTAAAGAAAGAAAACTGTTATACAAAGCAACTCATAAATATCTATGTCCAAGATGTGAAGGCAAAACATCAAAGCAACTTATGTTGGAAAATATGTTTGACATCCCCTTCCTTGTCAAAACTAAATGTTCTGTTTGCGGGTATGATGAAGGGATGCTCGTTGAAGTCCCAACTAATGAGGGGAAACCATGAGTTTGGAAACTTACGTTAAACTTCTAAGCAAGTATAATACGGCTAAAATACCAACTTATTGCCCTATTCACCTTGAAACAGGTTCTATTACAATCGGTTTAAGTTTAGTTGGTTTCTTTCCTAAAGGTGCTAAAGTTCTAGGATCTTACAATATAGAAACTGGAAAGTTGAACCTCTACAAATCATTAAATCGAAACAATGTAACCAAAGGCGAGAAAAAATGAGCAAATGTGAAGAATGTCCTACATATACCTGTTGCCCTTGCCATGATTGTGAAACCTTCCACGCAGGTTGCAATGGCTTATGTATACCGAGAGAACAAAGAATCATTGAACGGAGTAAACGTGATTAGATCGGAATAAAGTGATTGAACAATGAAAGAGTCAAATTGCCCTAGATGTGGAGAAGACTTAGAGTTAGACCCTGATGGCGGTTGGTGTCCTAAATGCGAAACTTACTGGGATAACGTAGACTTAGACGACACAGGTTACGACTAATCATAGTAAACAGTAGTTATTTCTTTGCCTAGAGTTTCTTTTCTAAAGAAAATCTACATTCAAAAAAGCCGAGTGAAAGACGGTTCTAATGCAATTCCAACAGAAAAGCGTTATAAACACATAACCCATATTGCTGAATTGCATT
>Ga0187886_1001485_pt1 | contig 21189 bp, 20 predicted proteins | sample June2016WEW_20_1_FD_133001 | JGI IMG/M metagenome (GOLD analysis project Ga0187886, IMG submission 133001) | Peatland microbial communities from SPRUCE experiment site at the Marcell Experimental Forest, Minnesota, USA - June2016WEW_20_150 | ecosystem: Environmental > Terrestrial > Soil >... | reverse complement strand
AGAAAGAAGTTTCGGCAAAGGTGGAGATGCTGGTAACTCAACACTGGAGTTTAGCGAGAAAATAAATTTTCTCGCACAGGATAACTTTTTCCTCTTGACAGGGGCCTTTTAATGGGTGACCCCTATTTTTCAATCAAAATTAAAATCCACGGCAATCTTGAAGGTCTGCAAAGCAGGGAGGTTGAGGATTTCCTTGACGCCGGTCCTGCGGGAGATTTCGGCCAGAATCTGGCTGATCTTTTTCTTTGAGGGGGCAATGAGAGTGAACCAGATATTGTAATCCCCTTCCCTCTCGTAATTATGGGTCACCCCCGGATAGGTGTTGACCACCGCCACAAATTCGGCGATCTTGCTTTGCGGCACTTTTGCCGCGCAGAGGGTGGATCTGAACCCCACAGCCCGGGAGCTGAAGCTGGCCCCGATGCGGCGGATGATCCCAGCATCTTTCAGCTTCCGCACGCGCTCCATAATCTCCCTTTCTCGGAGTTTTAATTTCCGAGCCAAGGCCAGGAAGGGACGATGGGTAAGGGGGAAATTTTTCTGGATCTCGTTAAGAATCAAACGGTCCACGCCGTCCAGAGGGAGAGTTTTTTTCTCCCTGGCTCTCGATTTTTTATTTTTACCCGGCCATTTCCTTTTCGGAGCGGGACTCAATGTTTTTCCGAGCCTCCCTTTGTCTGAATGAAACCTTTATCTCTCCATTCTATGATCTTCCAGGCCATGGTTTCTTGTTCTTTCCACCAGCCATCCAGTTTCTTTTTCCGCTCCCAATTCATCAATTCATTTTTCGTCTCGGGGTCTAACCGGGAAGGATGCTCGTGGAAAAGTGGCGTTCCGGGCAACGGCAGATAGGTGTGGGCGTGGATCTTGGCGCCAAATTCTCCGATCATCTTTTCCATCAGGCGGAGGGAGAGCTGGCGATCCTCGATCGTTTCCCCGGGGAAACCGAAGACAAAGTCCACGTGGGGCATGAAACCGGCCTGCCGTATTGAGCGGGCGGCTGTTAGGGCCTGTTCCGCTGTATGCCCTCGCTTGAGCCTGGAAAGGAGAAAATCGCTGCCGGATTGGGCCCCCAGGACGATGGTGTTGTTCCGGCAACATCTTCTCACCAATTGCAAAATTTCCGGATGAACCCAATCCGGGCGGACTTCTGATGGATAGCATCCGAAATGAATTCCCCCGATCCCCGCTTGGCGACAGGTACTCAAAAGTTCTTCAATGGCGGTTAAATTTGGTCCTTGCAAGCCCGTCGCGCCGTAGGAGAAGGCATTGGGGGAAATGAATGCACTCTGGCGGTACCCATAAGGGATGGCTTCCTTCAGATACCGCGCAATAGTCTCCGGGTTGCGATGGCAGAGAGAGTGGCCAAAAATGCGGGGGGTCTGGCAGAAAGAACAGTTGTAAAGACAGCCGCGGGTAATCTCTACAGGCGAAAAAAAACGATGGACCAGAGAATGGGGAGGGTAAGAGGCAAAGAGGCCAGAATCTTTCTCGCCGATGAGAATAGGGGCATCGGGGAGTCTCCCGTAGAGGAATTGATGAAGGAACGCCGGGAAGGTTCGTTCAGACTCTCCGACGAAAACAAAATCGAACCCCAGGCGCAGCGTTCCCTGCGGGTCGCCCGTTGCATGAGAGCCTCCTGCAAGAAAGACCGTTTCTTTACCCGCGGCCCTCTTTAACTGCTCCACTTCTTCCTTGACTTCCCAAAGATGTGGGGTCATAAAAGAAAAGCCTACAATCGCCTTCCCGGAGGCGGCCTTTTTAGATAGCTCCTCGAGGGAACCCGCGATGAAGAGGCGGAAGTCTTTGGCTAAGCCTTCCCCTTCAAGGCAGCCAAGGAGAGCAGCAAGGGTGTATCGGTTTGCCCGGGTTTTCCGGAAGATTAAAAAAGGCCGGTCATCTTTCTCTGAAACCATCTTTTTTTTATATTCTTTCGGCCGCGCCCTGTCAAAAGAAAAGTAACCGGTAAGATAAACAAGCGTTCAAGGGGGCACCAAAATACTTGAATCCTTGAACTTTACCCATGAAAGGAGAAACAATATGCCAACCATCATGCCCGAAGGGGTCGCGCTTCGAAAGGCAGTGCAATGGGTATCCAAGATGCGTGAAGAGGGAGCGAAAACTCCTCTGGCCACCCTGATTGAGCAGGTCTCAATTCGTTTTAACCTTTCACCCAAAGACTGCGATTTCTTGAACCGGTTTTTCACCGAGCTGCAGGCATCGGAGAGCAAAAAGGAGTGAGGCTCTAAAAAGCTTTCTTCCTTCCTTCTTTCTCGTTTACCGTAAGAAGGATCAGACTGCCGCCGATGAAGAAGACGACCAGAGCCACGACGCTCAGGCGACTGGATCCGGTCATCTGCCCGACGACTCCAAAGACCAGAGGCCCGATGATTCCGGCGAACTTGGAGCTCACGTCGTAGAAGGAGTAGAACTCGGCGCTCCGGCTTTTGGGGATCAGAGTGCCGAATAGAGACCGACTCAAGGCCTGGGTCCCGCCCTGGACGAAACCAACCAGGATGGCCAGGATCCAGAAATGGAGAGCGGTCTGGATAAAATAACCTCCGGTGGCCATGCCTGTATAAACTCCCAGCCCCAGAAAGATTGCATTCTTCGAGCCGATCTTCCCGGCCAGGTGTCCGAAGAGAAGGGAGAAGGGGATGCCGATGAACTGCACGGCCAGGATCGCCCCGATGAGGTGTTCCTGGGCGATGTTGATCTCCGCCCCGAAGATCACAGCCATGCTGATAATCGTCCCGATGCCGTCGTTATAAAGCCAAAAGGCCACCAGGAATTTGAAAGCCTCCCGATATTTCCGGAGGTTGTGGAAAGTCAGAGAAAGGCGCTGGAGGCTGGCCCGGATCGGATGAGGGCTCTCTCCGGCGATAGGCACAATTGGGGGTTCGGCCACATTTTTTAGGATGGGAAAGGAAAAAACAGCCCACCAGATAGCCACCGTCACAAAAGAATAGCGGGCCCCCCACTCCGCATTTGGAATGCCAAAGAGACCGGGCTTCATGATCATGGTCAAGTTCAGGATCAACAGCAACCCCCCTCCCAGGTAGCCCATGGCGTAACCGTAAGAGGAGATGCGGTCGATCTCCTCCTCTCCGGCTACATGGGGCAAAAGGGAATCGTAAAAGTTATTCCCCCCCGAGAATCCCACCATTCCCAGGATGTAAAGGAAAGAGGCTTGAAACCAATCCCCTCTGCCGATGGAGACGAGCGATGCCGTGGAGGCAATGCCCAGGGCCGCAAAGCCTGCCAAGAATCTTTTCTTCATCCCCCCATGATCCGCCAATGCTCCAAGAATGGGCGCGCAAAAGGCCACGATGAGCATGGCGATGGTGTTCGTGTAGCCCCAATAGCTGCTGGCTGTGGTCTTCGACAGGTTGGCTCCGGCCACTGAGCTGTAGAAAAAGGGAAGCACCGCAGCCATGATCGTGGTGGCAAAGGCCGAATTGGCCCAGTCGTACATGCACCAGCTAAGGATGATTTTGCGGCGGCTTTTTTCCATGCACTTCTTTTATCATTCTTTATTTCCCGAGAAAAGAGATTTAAAGGGCAATCGCGGCAGGAAATCTGGCAGATTTAATCTACTAGATGGAAATCTACTGGAAACTTCTTTCCACAGGTGATAGGGAAAAGATGATAATGGAAAAAGAACTAATTATCAACGCCCCTGAGTTCAAAATTTTTCCTTTGGAATTGGACACATTCTTCAATCCTTTTCTTGGATTCGGGCTCCAATTTTAGAAATTTAACCCCCATGCCCTTGCGTAAATCCTTGGTTTCTTTTCCATACTTATTCGACCAGGTTACTTTGCATTGCACTTCGATCGGGTCAGCGCCATTTGGCATGTAAAGCATCATAGGGAATTGATCCCCCAACTCCATGGGGTCAGTCATCTGGATAAATGCTCCTTCTTTGCCCAGGGTCAGGTTTGCGGCGGTCCTCCAATAATCTTCTCTAAACTCCACTCGCACGATTATGTTCGCCTTCTCATCTATTTGGGCATCGACGCCCCCCTCCTTTTGAAGGACGATGGCCCCACGCACCCAGGGAACTCCTTCCTCATTTTGCTCTTGAAAGAAATCTTTTTCGTCGTTTTTGGGAGCTGTCTGCAACATGATAATATGGTCGTCTATGCGCTGGCGTTCGTTTAATGAAAGACTTTGCACTTGGTTAACGATTTCATCCATTTGACGATCGTAAGCTTGCCGGACCCCATTAGCTTTCCGCACTTCTTCAGACAAACGGGCCATTTCCAAGGCGATGGAAATATGGTTGGCAAAACTGGATAAGAATTGGAGACTTTGCACACCGAATTTGTGCCCATTGAATATCACCGCACTGAGAACCCCGATCGTTTTCTCCCGAGAGGAAAGAGGAAAGTTCATGAGCGAGGTGATTTTTCCTTCCTTTTGCTTTATTTTAGAAAATTGTGAGAAATCCTCCGGCTTTCGCATTATTAATGGTTTGTTCTGCTGGACCGCTTTTTGGGCAATTACCTTTTCCTCGTCTACACGCATCTGCTCATAGGCCCGGTCAGAAGCACGGATGAATTGGGGATGCAGTTCTCCGCTCTTCTCATTCCTGAAATAAATGGTGGAACGTTGTGCCTTCAGGCAGTTGAGGACTTCTCGAGCAATGACGTCTAAAATAGTTTTTACATCTTTGCGGGCATTGATGGCTGAGCTAATTTGAGAAAAGGCCTTGCCCACGCTTTCAATATGAATTAAATCCTTGCCTTCAATATTATTATCCCTCTTTAGGAATTTTTCGAAACCCATCTATGAAACCTCCCATTCAAAGAAGAGCTTGCTTTTTTTGATGAAGATGAAAAGGAAGTCTTTATTCACCTATTCTATTCATATTATCGTCTTTTTCCCTTTTCATCCTAAATACTTTAGAAGTTTTTTGACAAATTTCATAGAAATGCTATCTTCCCCCTATTTTTTTAAAAAATAATTTCGAATATTTAACTCAAAAAAGCGCATAAATATTTATCATTTCCGGCAGTAACCTCCTTTTTCCCCTGACTACTTTGCAGGAAATTTCTAAACTCGCTTCTATCTTTAGGCCTTCAAAACTTCTGCAGGAGAAAATTCAACTGGACATAAAAAGCAATTTTGATACCGTCGGTTTACAAGTTTTCTATTTCCTATGTTTTTAATTTTACTGATGAAATCTAAATTATTTTTTTACAGAGTGCATCATAGTCAATATTTTGACTTTATGGAGTTTAGGAAATTTGAACCAAAAAAAGGAACATGGGAGAGGGGGATGCCCTTAAATAAATCAATTGACAGAGAGCGGGCTGGCCTGATAATCAAGGGGCTAAGCCAAGATCGGCTCATCTAAAAATTGTCTCCCGAGGTCATGACTTTCATAAAGAGACGATCAACCCTTTTTGACCAGGTCGAAAAGAACACCCCGAAAGAAACAGCTTTCCTCGACTGCGAAACGGAGGTCTTGTGCGAATATGACTTGTGGCTAGGCTAGGATACCGGAAACCTTACGCAGCGGGAGGCAAAAATGAAATCAAACCTGGGAAGCGCCCTATTGCCCATTGTCGTGGGGGGGCAATCGCCCTGTTGCCCGTTCCTGAAAATTCAAAGCCCAATGCCTGGTATTATTTTGCTTTATTCATAGGGGTTATTGTCGGACTCATGGCAGAACCGATCCCTTCAGCGGCTGTCGGCCTGGTGGGCGTAACGCTGGCAGGGATCCTGGGGCTGGTCGAGCCCAAACCAGTGAACGCCATCCGTTGGACCCTGAGTGGTTTCTCCAATACTACGGTTTGGGTGATCTTCGCCGCTTTCATGGTTGCCCTGGGGTATGAGAAAACGGGCCTGGGCCGAAGGGTGGCCTTGACCCTGGTCAAATTCCTGGGCGGGAAGACTCTCGGCCTGGGATATGCCATCACCTTTTCCGACCTGATCCTCGCCCCCTTTACGCCCTCCAATACCTCGCGCAGCGCGGGAACTATTTATCCCATCATCCGAAATATTCCCGAACTATACGGTTCCCAACCGGGGAAGACGGCCCGCAAAATTGGCTCCTACCTCATGTGGACCGCCCTCGCCGCGACCTGCGTCACCAGCTCGATGTTCAGCACGGCGCTGAGTTCCAATCTGTTGGCCCTGGCTCTCATCAAGAATACGGCGAATCTGGAGATCACCTGGATCCAGTGGTTCATGGCGGCCCTGCCGGTCGGCGTCGTGCTGCTCATCTTTTTCCCGATTCTGGTTTACAAGATCTACCCCCCCGAGATCAAAAACAGCACGGGGGTTCCACCCTGGGCTGCGCGGGAATTGCAGAAAATGGGCAAAGTTAAACCGAAAGAGATTGGAATGGCGGCCACGGTCATTCTTGCCCTGGTATTATGGATATTTGGAAGGAATTTTATCGACGCGACGATGGTCGCCGTGGTCCTCTTCTGCGTGATGGTGATCTTCGGGATCATCCAATGGGAAGATGTCCTGGGCAATAAGTCAGCCTGGAACGTGCTCGTTTGGTTTGCCACGCTGGTGACCCTTGCCGAAGGCCTGAACAAGGTTGGTTTTGCAACTTGGTTTGTCGAATTCTCGGCCTCTTTTTTGGGGGGAATGCCGCCCATCCCCGTCATGGTTATTCTGGTTGCGATTTTTTTCGGAGTCCATTATATGTTTGCCAGCATAACCGCGCACGTGGCAGCGATCCTGCCGGTGATTTTGCTTGCGGGGTCGGCCATTCCAGGGGTCCCGATCAGAACCTTCGCCATGCTCTTATGCCTTTCTCTAGGCATGATGGGCATCCTTACGCCGTATGCTACAGGCCCGAGCCCGGTTTATTTTGGGAGCGGGTTTATTTCCCGGAAAGCTTTCTGGGTTCTAGGTTTGACTTTCGGTGTCATCTTCTTGGCCGCATTGTTGATCATCGGCGTGCCATACCTATTAATCTTCAATTTTTAAAAAGGATATCGATGCCATAAAAATCAAAATAGAGATTCTCTCCCCACAAATTTCTATTTCGTGTAAACGTACTCCTCCCCCGGGTTCATCACGACGACTTCTACACCGGGTGCTTCTCGCTCGGCGAGGTCAACGAATTCTTTGGGGTCCTGGACGAGGATGGGGAAGGTCTTATAGTGCATGGGAATGACTTTTTTGGGGGAGATCATTTTCGCGGCCCAGGCGGCTTGCAGCGGGTCCATGGTAAAGACGCTGCCGATGGGCAACAGGGCTACGTCGATTTTGTAAAAATGACCGAAGGTCTTCATGGAATCAAAGATCCCCGTATCGCCTGCATGATAAATAGTTGTGCCATCCTCCAGCTTGAGGATGTACCCGCAAGGCGCGCCCGAGGCCGTGGAGTGGAAAGCTTGGGTCATGGTGACCATGATCCCCTCATAGAGCAGATTGCCACCGATGTTCATGCCAGAGCCAAAGTAGCAGACTTTTTCCGCTGGAATATGAGATTCGCTTTGTATCCGGCGAGCTGTTTCTACATTGGCCACGAGCAGCCCACCGGTCTTTTTAACGATTTCCGGGGCCTGCCCCACGTGGTCGAAATGGTCATGGGTCACCAGGATCATCGTTGCTCCTTTCACGTCATCAAGACCGAAGGAGGAGATCGGGTTTTCTAACCAGGGGTCGATGTAAAGGACCTTCCCAGTTCTAGAAGTAATCTGGAAACCAGAATGGGATAACCATTTGATTGTCGTCTTGCCCATTTTAAAACCTCCTTTTTCTATCTTCACCTCTTAGTTGTAAAAAAAGTTAAGCGATCTTCGCGAAACCCTTTCGCAGACAGGCTGGGAAAGGAAATGACCTCATTTTCTTGGATCCCACCGGCGGTTTCTTTCCGTCATGCCCGCGCAGGCGGGCCCTGTACCTAGTGTGGTGCAGGGCGGGCATCCAGGGCTTTGGACCCTTGCTGGATTCCCGCTTTCGCGGGAATGACAAACCCGCTCCTTACGAATATTTATGCGACGTTTAGGTTTACTCTTTCCTGCATAGGACGAAGAAAATGCCGATCCTCTTATTCCTCTTCCCGTAAGCTTTTTTCAAAAAGGGAGTTTAAACGTTCCAGGTGGATTTTTTCATTCTCTGACAATACCTCAAACCCTTTCTTTGCTTTTTTGTCTTCAACCCTCCGTTCCATTTTCATGTAAAGGTCCTGAGAATTTACCTCCAGAGAGATGGAAAGTTCAAAAATATCCCTTACGCTTTTCTCTTTCGCCCAATCCAGTGCCTCGCTCAGCCGCACCCCACCTTCCATGTAGGTTTCACCAGGGTCTATTGCGATCAACGAACCTGGAAATCCTGGATCTGATTCCAGGCCAGAAACCTCTTGGTAAATCTTGAAAAGAGACCCCTTGTGGTTTTCCTCGTCAACCGCGAGCTTTTGGAAGAGATTCACGGCCTCACGATCTTCGAGCATCTTAGCAATCTCCGAATAAAATTTACGGGATCCATCTTCCAGCAACCAGGCCAGGGCCACAAGCTCTTCAGGCTTGGTCCCCGGGGAAAAATAAGCCATCCCTGCCTCGGGGGGCCCTTTGGCGACAAAACCTTTCCAGGCGTTTATCCCCCCTTCCATACTGTAAACTTCCTTAAATCCTGCCCGGGATAAAATGGCCGCAGCAGCCCGGCTGCGCACGCCGGAGGCTCAATAGGCGATCGTTGGTTTGTCTGGGTTCAGTTTTTTCAGCCGTCCTTCCAGCTCCCCCACTGGAATCAGTTGGGCTCCTGGTAGATGACCGTGTTCATATTCTTGGGGCTGCCGGACATCCACAAGATTGTAATCCCGTGGGTTTTTTTCCCTTAAGAAATCCCGAACCTTTTCGGCAGACCAACCGGAAACCGGTTTGAAATAATCCAAAATTCCCATCTTTCACCCCCCGGCGATTTTATTCTTGATCATTAAAATTTTCATAGAGTTCTCCGGATACTTGAAATTTTTTCATGAACCGCCGATCGATCCTATTCTTTAAAAGAAATGAAAGCCTGCCCTCCCAAACGAAGTTTTTTTTCCAGAGAATTCCGCGGCCATCTCCCATGTTTAAGATTAACATATAATCCTTTTGGGGCCTAAAGATCTCCATCTCCCTCCCCTCCAGGGCCGCCAAAAGGTTAAAGAAGAGGATAGGATTCTGCCTTACCGCATACACCCCCACTTTGGGTAGCTGACGCCCGGCGAGACTGACACAATCCCCTCCCCCAAAAATTTCAGGATGGACGACACTTTGCAGGCAGGTATTGACCAACAAACCCCCATCCTCTCCGGTGAGCAGGCCGGAATCGCGAAAAAGGGACGAGGGTTTAATGCCCAATGCCAAAAAAGCAAGATCAAAAGCCATCGTTCTCCCATCCCTTAAAACCGCCGCACCTCTTCTGATCTCTCGAATATGATTTCCTTCTATGACCTCGATATTCTTTCTGAGCAAAGATCTTAATGCCAGATTTCTTACTTTATCCGGGAACCCCCCCAGGAGTTTCGTTCCGGCAACCAGGGTGATCCTGGCCTCCCCTCGGTCTTTTCCTACCAGCCTCCAGAGGTTCGCAGAAATTTCCACCCCCGCCGCCCCACCGCCGGCAACGATAAAATTGAAGGATTGGTTTTTTATGGACTTCAGGATGAAACGGCGAGCCTGAAGAAGATGGGTAATGGGCTTGACCGGAAAGATATTTTCCTGAGGCGTGGAAATGAGCGCACCTGCCGGAACTTCACTCCCCGTATTGAATGAGGCCAGATCGTAATGAACCCCTTCACCCGATTGCAAAAACAGGAGGCGATTTTGCGGGTCGATCCGGATGACCCGATCTTCCATAAATACGCCGCCGCGATCCCCGGTCAGCTTTTTGATGTGAAAACGAACCTCCCGGGGACGATAGATCCCGGAGAGCATACCCGGTCCCATGCCAGAATAGTAGTGGTAAGGAGAAGAGCTGATTACAGTGACCCTATGGCCACGTTGAGTATAGTCAGCCAGATGTAACAACGCCGTCAGGTGGGCATGTCCGCCCCCTACAAAAACCAGATGCTTTCCCATCTTCGGGATCATTTCTCAGATTATCATGCCTTCATTATTCTGGGCTACCGATCTTTGTCTTTGTACGAAGCAGCTTGCTGTTGGGAGAGAACGCGACGGATGAATTCAACCTTCCCCTGGGTTGCATCCAATCGCACATGATCGCCATTCTTAAGAAGCCTTGTAGCATCTTTCAAGTTGCCTAAGGCGGGCAAGCCGTACTCCCGGGCAACCGTGAATGCGTGGGAAAGCATCCCGCCGACCTCAACGATGACACCCGAGGCAAGCGTGAAGAGCGGTGTCCACGAGGGGTCGGTTGCCGATGCAACGAGAATCGCACCGGGTTTCATCCGCGCAAACTCAGTCGGTTCCCGTATCACCACGACTTCGCCCTCAGCATACCCTGCGCTGACACACAAACCGTGCAGTTCGGTTAACTCCATATCGGGCAAGGTTGCGGTGGCCCGGCGGATGAGCACCGGCAAATCAGATTCGCGCATCAGCAGGGGCATTTCCAGATTTCCCCAGGCTGCGAACTCGGCCTTTCGTCGAGCCACGATTGCTCTATACCCCCCGGTCTGATTTGTGTCGGCCATCCCCGCCCCGATTTCGTCCAACGTCAAGAAGAAGTAATCCTCACGTTCCTGTATCCAACCGCGCTCCGCGAACCGCTCCGCCAGTGTGAGCTGCCACCGCCGAAGCGGGACGGCCATGATCTCGGAACGATAGCGTTCTCGCCAAAGGTACATTCTCTTCATCTTTCTGAGCAACCATCGCACACGGGGAATCAATGTGAGCCGTTGCCACCCGTTCATCCTTGACGCAAATTCCATCCACTCTGTGGCTGCCCGGCGGTTCTGACATTGGATGATGGCCTCTGGGTTCGGACACTCTGTTGCTCGAACGTGGGTGCGAATGGCAGACAGCAATGGCGTAGGATCTTCATTGTAACGAGGCAGCCCCCAGTCTGATTCGTAGTTGCCACGATGACCATACAATCGCAGGAAGGCGTCGAACTGCTTCAGGAATTCTGTACTGCCCAGAGCCTCTCGATAGCGATCGAAGGACTCCTGGCAATGGGTGAAATACTTCCGCGCTTCTTCTTCCCTTCGCGCCAGGTTCGCGAGCCTCAATAAATCAAAGGTCTGCTGCCCGCCTACCGACTTTTCGCCAGTGGCCAACTGCGTGTGTAAGAGTCGTTCATGCTGGAATCCGACACGTTGACAAAACTTTTTGAGCCGACCTTCATAAATCATTAACCCACTCAACACAAATATAATTTGAAGTTTTTCGGCTGCGGCATCCCTCCACTTTTTGACTACGGACCAAACTGCGGTATCCGATAGTTTACCCGGGTCACGCAGAGCGAGATCGGCTGTTTCTCGCTGCAAAAGCGCTTCCTCCCGTCGCATCAACCTGGTAACGTTCAATTGCTTCCAGCTAAGGCGCAGAATATCAGGCAGGGCCCCCAGAAATTTGGCAAAGGGCGGGCGCGGCGCCGCCTCATCCGTAGCTTTGATTTCTGTTTCGTGGCCCATTCCGCGAAGTACCAGGGCAGGCGGAACTCCAATGACCTCGCATATGTGACGTAACTGGGAGAGATTAAAGTAGATTCGTCCATAGAACTTTTTGAGGATAGGACCCAGCTCTCCTTCAGGAACCAGCAGTCTGCCAAAATACTGTCGCATCGCCTGGTTGAGAATGTCGGACACCCCCCATAACACCTGGGGTGAGGGCAGATCCGGGAGGACTTCGCGGAGATTTGCCCGCGTCCACTCAACGTCTGACTGCGGGTAAGCGAGTATCTTCGCGGGACGCGATTGAAGGATCCAGAACTGCTTGCCGTCGCGGCACCATTCAACATCTTGGGGCACGTTGTAAAATTGTTCGATGCGAACAAGTTGTGCTGCCAGTTCGCGCAACTGATCGTCAGTCAAAGAAGGCTGCGAGCGTTCTTGTTCGCCAGTATGAATGAGGTGAGAAACGCCGTGCTCGGACACCATGCGGTGACGTTTGCTGCCAATGTGCGATGAGAGCACGATTCCGTCTGTCTTCCGCACGCGGAACTCATCAGGATCGACGTAGCCACTTGTTACTGCTTCGCCGAGTCCCCACGATGCGTTAATGACGAGTTCGTCGCGTGCGCCCGTGACCGGGTTCAGGGTGAGGGCCACGCCCGATGAAATGGGTTGGATCATCTCTTGCACAAGCACACCTGCTGGCACGTCCCTGGTTGGTAAGCCTTGCGTGCGGCGATAGGCGAGCGCTCGCGGCGATTCGACTGACGCCCAACACGCCCGGATGGCCTCAGCGACTCCTTCGCGCGGGACGTTCAGTTTCGTCTCGTGGATACCCGCAAACGAATGACCCGCACTGTCTTCGTCGGCTGCCGAGGAGCGCACCGCTAGCCGCGCGCGATGGGGCAGTCGCATCAACCAATCGTGCAGTTCGGGAAATACCTGAGACGATCCTTTGGCGTCCGCCATCACGGCCATCCCATCGGGTACGGGGAAACCTGCTTGTTTGAGTCGGGCACAGTTGTGGGCTTTACCGCCCACGCGCGGCGCATCCGCAGGAGTAATTTGATCCAGTGACTTGATCAAGCTCACTTTCTCTATCTCTTCCGATAAATCGGTTTCTCCAGTTTAATGAAATTTTTTAACCTGCCGATCCGCTCAATTTCGCATTCCACCACATCCCCCGCCTTTAGATATTGTTTCGTGCTGAAGGAGGTGCCGGTCGGCGTTCCTGTGGCGATGACATCCCCCGGTTCAAGCGTGACGAAACGGGAAATCTGAGTAATGATTTCGGGGATCATAAAAATCATGTCCTCCCCCGAGCTATCCTGGCGGAGCTCGCCATTGACCCAAAGACGCAGCCTGAGGACGCGGGGGTCTTTGATCTCGTCCTTCAAGACGAGGTAGGGCCCCAGGGGCGCGAAGGTATCCTGGGCTTTCATGAAGAACCAGTTAACCCGCTGGGTCTCTTTCTGGACGATGTACTCGCGGTCCGAGATGTCGTTGATGATGGTATACCCGGCCACATGATCCATGGCCTTTTCCGAAGGGATATAACGACCTTTTTTGCCGATCACCACGGCGAGTTCTACCTCGTGGTCCAATTTTTGGCAATTTGGAGGAACGACGACTGAGTCCCCCGGGCCGATAATGGCGGTAGTGGGCTTCATGAAGACCAGCAAGCTCTGGGGTAATGGAGCATCTCCGGCAACTTCTCGGGCGTGGCTTACGTAATTCCGCGCCAGGCAGAGGATCTTCGGTGGGTTGGAAATAGGCGGCAGCAACCTGACTTTGTTCAGGTCGATGACCAATCCTTTTAGGACTGGCGGAACACGACGCTGATCTCCCATTTTCCTTTTGACCAAAGCTTCCACTCGCCTGGCCATCCGGATGGCCGTGGACCCCTGAGCCAAGAAGCTTCTCATGTCCTGGATGGGAAGCGCTTTCCTAGGCGGGTGAGGCGGCTTTAGAAGCATCTTGAATCCGGCGTTCAGATCGATGACCTTTTCTCCCCACACCACACCCAGGCGAGCCTCCCGTCCTGTCCGAAACACTGCTAATTTCAAGAGATTCCTCCTTATAAATTTTTCCAGAATGGCTTCTGAGCTTCCTTCACTTTTTTGATAATGGGGTCGATCATCCGGTGATCCACCGTTTTTCGAATTTTCTCATCCCTCCCTTCGATCAGAATATCTCCCCGCATGACCTGCAAAACTTCCTTAACCGAATCCCTGAGCCCATCGAGGTGGTAACCACCTTCTAAAACGAAGACCACTTTCCCTTGGCAAATCTCTTTGGCAAATTCCAATACGATTTTGGCCAGGTTGGCGAATCCCGCGGGGGTCACCTGCATTCCCCCGAGAGGATCCCGGTAATAAATATCAAAACCCGCAGAGACCAACACGATGTCCGGCTTATACTCCAGGGCGACGGGCTCCAGTATTTCCTCAAAAATCTGCATGTATTCCGCATCCCCCGGCCCCGGGGAAAGAGGAACGTTAACTGTAAATCCTTTTCCTGCTCCGTCTCCCACTTCATTGAAGAAGCCTGTCCCCGGATAATAGGGAAATTGATGGGTAGAGAAGTACAGCACGTCTGCTCTCTCATAGAAAGAATGCTGCGTACCATTTCCGTGGTGCAGGTCCCAGTCGATGATCAGAGCCTTTTCAAGCCTATGTTTTTTTAGGGCATACTTGGCGGCAATCGCCACGTTGTTAAAAAGGCAAAAACCCATGGCCCGGTTAGACTCCGCATGGTGCCCCGGAGGCCGGATGAAGGCAAAGGAATTATCCACCGTCCCGCCTAAGACCTTATCCACGGCCGCCAAAACTCCGCCGGCGGCTAATTTCGCAGTTTCATAGGATTTGGAGCAGGCATAAGTATCCGGGTCCAGCATCGTGCAGGCATGGTCGGCTGTCGAAGCCACCAGTTGGATGTATCTGGGAATGTGGATCATCTCCAGTTCTTCCTGCGTAGCCATCCGGGGCTTGATTTCTATAAACTTTTCCCTCATGTCAGGTTCTTGAAGCATCCTGTACAGAACTTCCAGCCGTTGATGGGATTCAGGATGGTAAGTTTCTGGCACATGATCCATATACCGATGGTCTTTCACAAGTCCTGTTCGAACCATAAGGTCCAACTCCTTTTCCCGCAATCCGATTTATTTTTGTCTCATATTTCCAAACTTTTCCCCGTGAGCCGCTGATAAACTTCAACGTACTTTTCCGAAGTCTTGCGAATGACTTCTTCCGGAAGTGTTGGCGCAGGGGGCTTCTTATCCCAATGGATGGAGAGTAAGTAATCCCTGACAAACTGCTTATCGAGACTTTTTTGCGGTCCTCCAGGAGCGTATCCGTCGAGCGGCCAAAAACGAGAGGAGTCCGGGGTCAGGGCTTCGTCGATGAGCATCAAGCGGTCATCCTCATCCCAGCCGAACTCGAATTTCGTGTCGGCAATGAGGATCCCCCGTTTCTCTGCCAGGGCATTGGCTCGCTGGTATAATTGGACGCTAACGGCTTGAACTTGCTCAGCCAGCTTCTTCCCCAATTTTTGCACCAACGTGGGGAAGTCAATGTTCTCATCATGGACCCCCACTTTCTCCTTGGTCGACGGCGTAAACAACGGCGTCTCAAGTTTGGCGGATTCCCGCAACCCCCGTGGCAAAAGAATGCCGCTAATCGAGCCCTTCTCTTGATATTCATTCCAGCCAGACCCTGAAATGTATCCGCGAACGACGCATTCCACCGGAAGCGGCCTGGCCTTCTTCACGATCATGGCGCGCCCGGACAAAACAGCAGCCATCTCCCGGGGAAAGCCGGGGAATCCTGCCAATTGGGTTGTCACCATATGGTTGGCGATGATTCCCTGAAGGGTCATGAACCAGTGGGCGGATACCCCGTTGAGCACCCGGCCCTTGTGAGGAATACCGTTGGGCAGGACCACATCAAAGGCAGATATTCGGTCTGTGGCCACGATCAGCAGGTCCGCACCCAGGTCATAGATGTCCCGAACTTTTCCCCGATGGAGCAGGGGGAGTTCCTCAAACTCCGTGTGTAACAGAACCTCCGTTGCCATACCTTTCCTCTTTCTGTTGCAAGCTTTTGTATTTTGTTTTTAAGTCAATTCCGGGTTCCTGTCAAGGATTTCCTCGGCCTCGTCCCCCACCCTTTCGAATCCATGACGGGGTCAAAAACTCTATTCCCAAATGGCTGGTGGACTCACGAAGCCAGAGTCTAAAGGCCGGAGATTCTAGAAGGACAAGGTAAATGTCTGACAGATTGTTTTTCCCCAGGACCCTTGAATTGTCGAACCCATTTATTTCGCCAAAATTGTCCTTGACACCCCATAGAAAAGCCTCTATTCTTGAATTAAAAGGTGAGCTTAAAATGTTCGGCATCGGTCTTCCTGAGTTAATCATCATCCTCATCGTGGCCCTGATTGTTTTCGGCCCCAAAAAGCTTCCGGATCTGGCTAAATCTTTGGGCAAGGGAATGGCTGAATTCAAAAAGGTCACAGATGAATTCAAGTCCACCGTCGAAAGTGACTTCTCCAGCATTGAAAATGAAATTAAAGATGTTAAGAAAGGTTTAACAGAGGAAATATACAACCCAGAGGTAGCCTCCCAGGCGGAAATCCAGGCCGATTCCGAGACGGCCCCGCCCGGGTTAAATCCTTTCCTCGCTCCACCGGCGGCACCCGGCAATTTCCCCGAAGATACTGAAAGAGGCAAGGCAGAAATAGCCGAAACCTCGGAAAGCGCACCTCCCATGACACCCGCCGCCCAAATCGCTTCCCCGCCAAAGGAAGAAGGCCCACCTGCACCGACCAAGGAACCCGTCTGATTATGCCCGATAAGAAGCTTCCCCTTACCGCTCACCTCGAGGAGCTGCGCAAGAGGCTGATCTGGTCTTTCCTGGGCATTGGTGTCGCCTTCGCGATCTGTTATGCTTTCATCAAAGAAATCGTCTCAATTCTGATGCGTCCCCTTGTCCAGGCGTTGCCCAAGGGGAGCTCTTTGGTCTTTACCGCCGTTCCCGAAGCCTTCTTCACGTACTTCAAAGCGGCTATCTTGGCGGGGGTCTTTTTTTCTTTCCCCTTTATCCTCTACCAACTCTGGGCTTTCGTTTCCCCCGGACTCTACGAAAGAGAAAAGAAGTACATCCTCCCTTATTTTTTCGTCTCGTCGGTCTTCTTCCTGGCCGGAGCCCTCTTCTGTTACCTCATCGTCTTCCCGGTCATATTCCGGTTTTTTCTGAGCTTTGCCTCAGAAGAGATCCGTCCGCTTCCGGCCATCAAGGAATACCTCACCTTCACCATCAAACTTCTTCTGGCCTTCGGTTTACTGTTCCAGTGGCCAGCCCTGATCCTTTTTCTTTCGCGCATGGGGGTCGTATCCTCTAAGGCCCTCTCGCAGAACCGCAAGTATGCCATCCTGGCAATTTTTGTCGCTGCGGCCGTCCTGACGCCACCGGATTTGGTCTCCCAGCTCCTCCTGGCTGGACCCCTGCTGGCCATGTATGAAGGGTCCATCTGGATGGCCAAATTCTGGGGGAAAAAAGAAGGGGCAGAAAAGAAGGAAGAGGATAAAAGTGACTCGTCCTCGGTCAAGCCATAAGAACGAAGGGTGATGGAGGTCGAAGAACTATTTCCCCGCGATGCCCTGGCCTTCTCGACTCAGGCGGTTAAACTCTTCCAGCAGCTCCCGTTGACGTTTACTCAGGTGGCTGGGAACCTCCACCCGCAGGGTTACCTTCTGGTCGCCGTGGCCCCTCCCATGTAAAACAGGCATCCCACGGCCCTTCAGCGTAAACACTTTCCCCGCAGGAGTTCCCGGGGGCACCTTCACCCGGGCCTTGCCTTCTAGAGTCGGAACTTCAATCTCCGTGCCCATCAGGGCCTGCATAAAAGTGACCGGAACTTCGCACAGGATATCATTCCCCACACGGGTGAAGATGGAATGCTTCTTAATCGAAATGACCACGTATAAGTCCCCAGGCGGACCGTCATGGCTGCCCATCTCTCCTTCCTTGCTGATGCGCAGGCGAGTGCCGCTGTCCACCCCCGGCGGTGTATTGATCCGAATGATCCGGGTCACTTTCAGACGGCCCATCCCCCCGCATCTAGGACAAGGTCGGAGGATAATCTGCCTTTCGCCCTGGCAACGTTCGCAGGTTGTTTCCACGACGAAAAATCCACGCTGGGAACGAAGGGAACCATGTCCTCTGCAAGTCGGGCAGGTCATGGGGGAACTCCCGGGGGAGCAACGGCTACCCCGGCAAAGGGGGCAAACCGACGTCCGGGGAACCTTGATTTCCTGCTCCGACCCGAACCCCGCTTCCTCCAGGGAAATTTCCAGGTTGTAACGGAGGTCTGCCCCCTTGGATTTTTGGGCCCGGGGGCTCGCGGTTCCGAGGAAGTCTGCAAAAATTTCCTCGAAGAGATCATCAAAAGAATGGTTCCGGAAGACGAAATCTTCAGGTTCTCGGAACCCGCCGAACCCGCTCGGTCCCATGGAAGCACCCCGACGGTCATAGGCGGCGCGCTTCTGGGCATCCTGCAGGACCTCGTAGGCTTCGGTGATTCGTTTGAAGTGTTCTTCCGCAGCTGGATTCCCCGGGTTTTTGTCTGGATGAAACTGGTGGGCAAGACGGCGGTAGGCTTTCTTAATCTCCTCCGTGCCGGCCAAAGGATCAATCCCCAGGAGGTCGTAATAATCCCTCTTGAACATCAATTGCCCTCTGTTTTCAACGAGCTCTTTTCTCTGGATACGATGACCTTGGCCGGTCGCAGGAGCCGCTCATGAAAGAGGTAGCCTTTCACGACTTCGGAGATCACCCGCTGGGGCTCCTGGTCGCTTTCTTGATAAGAGATCGCCTCATGCTTCTCAGGGTCGAAGACCTCCCCCATAGCCGGCACAGGTTTAACTCCAAATCGCTCCAGGGTACTTAAGAACTGCTTCAGAGTGAGTTCTACCCCTTCCAAGAGGGAAGTGTTTTCTTTAAGGTCTTTTCCGTGGTCGATGGCTCGTTCCAAATTATCCAAAATGGGAAGGATGCTTCTCAGCAGGCTCTCGTTGCCAAATTTCATTAAGTCGGCCTTTTCCTTTTGCATCCGCTTCTTGTAATTCTCAAACTCCGCTCGCAAACGCAGCCATTTATCGAAGCTTTCACTTGCTTCCCGGGTCTTTTCGGCAAGTTGATCCTGAAGCTTTTCTAACGGCGTTTGGTCTTTCTTTTTCTCTGCAGGCTCCTTGGCCTTCTCGCTCTCCGACAAGGATTTTTCTTCTCCGGCCTCTTCCCCTTTTACCTCTATAAGATTCTCCCCCTTGGATTTCTGTTCTTCTTTGCTTTTATTATCTTTTCTTTTCTCGCTCAAAATACTTTCTCCTCTCCCACCTGGATCCCTCTCTCTGGACTTGCAAACGAACTTCCCCTCAATCCAGGCCTTCCAGAATTTGACCTACAATCCTTGCTGTATAATCCACGATGGGGATGATGATCGAGTAATCCATTCGCATCGGGCCGATCACCCCTAGCGTTCCCAGGGTGAAGTTCTCTTTGGAATAGGGCGCGGCGATCACGCTGCAGTCCCGCATTTCGTTGAACTCATTCTCCGCGCCGATGAAGATCTGGATGCCATGGGCGGATAAGGCCTTATCCAGGAGCTTGACGATTTTCGTCTTTTCCTCGAAGGCCAAGAGTAGAGCTCTCATCTTCTCCTGGTCAGCAAACTCGGGGGATTGGATGATGTTGGTCTGTCCTTCGATATAGACGTCCCCTTCCGCCTCGTCTTCCAGCGCTTTCTGGCTAAGCTGCAGGGCGCGGTACATCAGCTTATCGAAGAGAACCTTCTCCTGCTTCATCTCCTCCACAATCCTGCGCTTGGCTTCCCCCAAGCTCAACCCGCCCATGATCTCGGTTAGATACTTGCTGTATTTGTCCAGCTCATCTTGATCCATCGGCTCATCGGACTCAATGAGCTTATTTTGCACCTCCCCCGGTTGGGAGACGATGATCACCAGGATCTTTTTTTCACGCAGTTTAATGAACTCAATATGTTTGAAGATGTTGCTGCCGAAGCGAGGTACCAGAACCACCCCCGTCTGCTTGGAAAGCAGGGATAGCAACGAAGACGCGCGTTTCATCATCTCATTGATGTCCAGCTTTTCATCTTGCAGGCTCGTTTCGATCTGATCCCGCTCAACCCTGCTCAGCTTTCGCACGTGCAGGAACCTGTCCACGTAGAGGCGAAAAGCCCGGTCCGTAGGCACCCGTCCGGCTGAAGTGTGCGGCTGCGATAAGAAACCCGTCTCTTCTAAGTCGGCCATCACATTCCGGATCGTCGCCGGGCTTAGCCCCATTTTGTATTTTTTCGACACCGTCCGCGATCCGACCGGCTCAGCGGTCTGGATATAATCCATGATGATTGCCTGAAGAATCTTCCGGTCCCTTTCAGTGAAAGTTTCGTTCATGGAATCACCTCTTTAGCACTCCAAAGAAAGGAGTGCTAAATAAAGATAGCAATAAACGACCTCCTTGTCAAGGATCGGTTTTGCTTTGGAAAATGGATTAGATCCCCCTAAGGAGGAAAAGGGTTGCCATAATTTAAATTTATGGTACATATAGCAATAGAATGAAAATGAAAGCCCGGGAGGTAGATGGATGTTCGAAAGGCTATTTTCTTTAAAGGGCAAAGTCGCCTTGATTACCGGAGGGAGTCGCGGGATTGGGCGGGCCATTGCCTTTGCTTTTGCGGAGGCCGGGGCAGACCTGGTGGTTTCCAGCCGGAATAAGCGACCTCCAGAGCTGGAGAAGGTGGCCGAAGAAATTCAGGCCAAAGGAGGAAAAGCCCTGGCCATTCCCGCCCACGTGGGGAAGAAAGAGGACGTGCAAACCGTTGTTCAAAAGACCCTGAAAGAGTATGGCCGGATTGATGTTTTGGTCAACAACGCCGGTGCCAACCCGGTTTTAAGTACCCTGGTAGACCTGGAAGAAGAGGCCTTCGAGAAAGTATTAGAGGTCAACCTGAAAGGGGCTTTCTTGATGAGCAAAGCCGTGGCCAAGGAGATGATCAAACAGGGTGGAGGAAGGATCATCAACATCAGCTCCATCAGCGGACTGCGCGCCCGGGCGGATGGAACCGGAGCCTACTGCATCAGCAAAGCCGCCATGAACATGATGACCCAGGTGATGGCCCGCGAGCTCGCCCAGTATCATATTTTGGTGAACGCCATCGCCCCCGGTTCCATTAAGACGGAATTCAGCCGGGTGAACTGGATGGACCCCGAGCGCAGGGCGCAGCGAATCAGGGAAATCGAACTCAAGCGATTCGGCGAGCCCGAAGAGGTCGTGGGCCTCGCCCTTTTTCTGGCCTCTGAAGCCAGCTCATTCGTCACCGGGGAGATCATCCGGGTGGACGGCGGACAGACGATATAACAGAAGGCAGAGAGCGTGGCGCATGGCGCATAGCGAAGAAACATATTTTCATGCCCTTTGCGCTCTGCGCTTTGCTCTTTGCGTCTAATAATACAAACGAATTAATTTTTTTTACCCCCCACCCTCCCCTCCCCCTCAAGGGGGGAGGGCTTGCCCTGTGGAGTAAATTCAACTACTCCACAGGGTAAAGGAGGGGGTGATGTCACTTCATTTATTACGTTT
>Ga0187886_1001484_pt1 | contig 21203 bp, 45 predicted proteins | sample June2016WEW_20_1_FD_133001 | JGI IMG/M metagenome (GOLD analysis project Ga0187886, IMG submission 133001) | Peatland microbial communities from SPRUCE experiment site at the Marcell Experimental Forest, Minnesota, USA - June2016WEW_20_150 | ecosystem: Environmental > Terrestrial > Soil >... | reverse complement strand
TACGAGACCGACCCCATCGAGAATCCGGGGTACTGCTGCGGCCGCCTCCACCTGGACGTGGCCTTCGACATCTCGGCCACTGCCGGCCTCACGGTGGACATGTACTACAAGTCCGAGCGGATCGGGGAGGTCATCAAGGTCGCCTCGAACCTCCAGGTCACGGGAGGATCCTCGCCGTCCCTGGACCTCTCCAACCTCTCGGGCTTCCGGTTCGCTATCGTGAACCACGACCCGGTGCATGACGTGACCGTCAAGAACCTCCGGATGGTCCTGTGGGGGTTGAGGTAAAGGAACAAAAGCATCAGAAAAGGAGTGAAAACATGGGAAAGAAGAGAAAATCAACGGGTAAAAAGTGGGGGAAGATTGGAGCCCCCCACAGCGCGAAGCGGAAGAAATGGCTCGCGCACCTGCGAAGGAAGAGGTAGTCGAATGACCGACGGCGAGAGCGTAACCTGCCCCTGGTCCGGGGAAAGCTCGGCCCCGATCCCCGGGACCGCTCCAGTGGTAGAGGGCACCGGTTTCCCGGTCGTCCCCGCCCTGGTGGTCCTGGTCCTGATCGTGGTCGCTGCAGTTCTCGCCAGGAAGTGAGCTATTGGTAGAAGTCACCGATCCCACCCTCCTGATCTATGCCGTGGGTGCTGGTGTCGTCGGGCTCTACGGCTACCTGTACCGCATGGAGAACAAGATCTCGAGGAATATCGAGAAGGTGTGTGTCCAGGTGGACTGCCTGAAGGCCCTCCACCTCCGGTACCACCCTGATGACGAGAAGCTGATCACTGCCATCTGCAAAGGTGATCAAATTCCCTGACGAAATCTCAAAATTCAAAGGAATGGAAAAAGCCATGACAGCAGACACCATGTTTATTCTCCTGATCCCGATCGCCGGGTCCCTCTATTACGCGGCGCTCGGGTTCCTGGAGGCAACGGGCAAGGGCGAGAAGCCTGACCCCGCGAAGCTCGCGGCCACCCTGGTCGTGGGCGGCAGTATCGCCTTTGTCGACCTCGTGGCCGGCCAGACCCTCACGCAGCAGGACCTCCTCACGGCCCTCCTCGCCAACGCGGGGGCGGTCGTAACCGTCCAGAAGGGGATATTAGCTCTCCTCGGATGGGTGGAAAGGGGGTCATCCACATCGCCAGTGGTAGCCGCTCCTGCAGTGACTGCTGCGGCTGCACCCGCACCCGTGGCGTCCGGAAGTACCGTGTCGGTCGTAGCAGACCGGCCAGGCCTCTTCGTGAACATCGCCCGGACGATGCCGTACCCGCAGCTAAGCGTCCAGGAGTACCACCATGTCTCCCTCGGAACGGCAATGACCGGGTCCTGGCCTATCGTGGGGGGCGCTGTCTACCAGGTCACGCTCGTGGACGCCGACGGGCTGTACGGGAGCTCCTTTGGTGGCAGCCGCTTCCTGGAGGCGCCGGTCCCAGTCGGGGCGACCGTGAAGTTCACGATCCCGTCCCTTCCGGACGCGAACGGCAAGATCCCGCCCTCCTCGGTGGGATAAAGGACAGGAGAGTATAATGGTAGACCTGGACGCCATAGAAAGCGGATCTATCAACATCGCAGAGCTCAAGGCCCTGCTGGACCCGGCATGGGCGAACTGGACCCCGACCCTGGCCTGGGGGACAGCCACCCCGACCGGGATCACGACCGTCGCCCGGTACAGCCGTATCGGGCGCCGGGTCTTCTTCGCGATCGACATTTCCAGCGCCGATTCGAAGGCTGCGTCCAGCCTGACGATCACCCTCCCGGTTGTCCCGACTACCAACGCTGACCGGATAGCCTGCGCTGCGATTGAAAAGGCGGGCGCTGCCGGGGTCACGTACTCGAACCCTCTCGCGTACATCAATGCCGACGGGGCAGACAACAAGATCAATTTCTATGCCTTCACCACCGGGACCAACGGCCAGGCCATCGCCATCCTTGTGTCCGGTGTCTACGAGGCCTCGTGAGGTGAGCGAAGTGAAGACCCTGATAATTACCTGTGACGTGTGCGGGGCCGACATGACGAAGGAGAAGACCCCCGCTGCGACCTCCACGATGGAGGTGACAGTGAATAGCGCGACCTTCGAGATCAAGCAGGCCATCGGGTCCATCTCGCGGCTCGACGACGGAAAGGACTACGATATCTGCAACAAGTGCCGGGCCGGGGCGTTCGAGGCCGTGAAGGTGCAGCTTATCGCCCAGCAGGTCACTGAAGAGACTAAAACCGAGCCCGCCCCGTAGAAGACATTCCGTGATGAAGCCGTGAGCCTGGAGTTCGATCATTCCACCAGGGAGCTCGTGAAGGCGATCCTCTTGGAGAAAGGCGCCATGAGAGCCTGCCCCCGGTGCAAAGGAAAGGACTTCCAGATCATTGAAGGGTTTACCTTGAACTTTATCCATAGAGATCTCCCTGCACGCCATCTTACTCACATCGGGATCCCGGCTGTCATCGTCGTCTGTACCCGGTGTGGCTACCTTGCACAGCACGATCTCGATGTCATAGGGCTACACAGTCTCACGCTGAGGAAGCACCCCATCGTCAAGCTGCCCGGGTTGGTCAGGAAGACTATAACCAGGATCCACGCAGCCCTTCCGCAGTGGAGGCGGTCCTGAATGGTCGTCACCCTGGACTATATCCAGACCGGCGAAACCAACATGGCGCAGCTTATTTCATATCTCAACGCTGCGCTCGCCGCCGCGGGTATGAAGGCCGGGACAGCAGTCATCGGAGATGGGGGCATCATTCCGCACGGCCTCGGGGCCATACCCAGTGCTGCCCTCGTCCAGGCGACGGTATCCTTCGAGGAAGCGAAGCCCTCCGGCCTTGACGCAACGAATATAACGGTCGCCATCAAGACGAACCTGGGCGCACCGGGGAGTAATCAGACTGTGTACTGGGTGGTCTTCTCATGAAGGTCCTCGCGGCAGTGGCCCTCCTCGTCCTGGTCTGCCTCGCTGTACCGGCCGGGGCGACCTGTCCGGCCCAGTGGAACTGGACGAACCTTACCTGCCTGACGGTAAATAACTGGCTGGACATGGTCTCCAACGAATCGCTATGCCTTAGATCTATCCCGGTGAACTACGTTACCAACGTGACCACCGGGACGACGGCCGGAAACTTAACGGCCTTCAATGGAGCGGCCGCCAACGTCATCAAGGATAGCCTCTACTCCCCGGCCCTGATTATCTCCACCGTGGAGACGTGGGTCTCTAACCAGGGCTACCTCACCGTGATCCCCGCGAATTACGTCCAGAACACCTCCACGGTGGTCACCGCAGGCAACCTCACCAAGTACTCCGGCACGGGGGGCAACGTAATCGTCGATGCCATGATCACCGCGACCTCAGTGGCGACCCAGGCATGGGTAACCGCGCAAGGGTATCTTGCCTCCATCCCAGTGAATTACGTGACAAACTCATCAACGAAGGCCACGGCGGGGAACCTGACATCGTTCACGGGTGCCGGGGGGAATGTGATCCAGGATGCCCTTATCACGGCCACCTCCGTCGCAACGCAGGCATGGGTGACGGCTCAGGGGTACATCACCTCCTCGGCCCTGACCGCGTATGATACCATCGCCAATCAGAGCACGTGGATAAATACCAAGGAGACCATTGCCAACACGAGCACCCAGCTCAACCTCAAAGATACCATCGCCAATCAGTCCACGTGGATAAACTCCCGGCTCCCCCTCGCGGGTGGAACCATGACCGGGAACATCGCCATGGGGACCAAGGCGATCACGGGGCTCGTCTCTACCAGCGACATGACAAGCGCCGTGAACCGCACCTACGCGGGGACGCACGGTGCAACCACCGCCTCGAACAGTGCCCCAGCAATCACCCACAGCCTCGGAACGACCCCCACAGGCTGCTTCGTCACCGGCTCACTGACGAATACCTCGATAGATGTGGTGGGGTTGACCTCCACGACCTTTCTGGTCAACGGGACAAAGACCGGGACTACTACCTACACCGCCATGACCTCCCAAACCGTCTATTGGGAATGCTGGGTATGATCGCCCGGATCCGTGCTGCAGCAACCATGAAAATATCGAGCTGGGGGAGGGTGGCCCGGGACCATGATGTACTCCAGGGTGGTCCAGGTCCTGACTATGGCAAGATCCGTACCGCGGGGCACCGGGAGGCCCTGGCGGAGCCCGTAAAACCGAGATTTTTTCCTACGACGTGAAAGAGACTTCCCAGGCCCCGGTCTCCCGGTCCTTTTTTTTGCACACTGTAGCATGGGGAGGACCGTTCCTGATGAGATCTTCGTCCAGTGGAAACCTCCCCCATCAATCAGGTTCCCGACCGAAGGCCTCCAGAAGGCCTGCAGCAGCACGACTGAAAAACCGGGCAGCTCTTATCATTCTCCAGTGGAAGCCGTCGGAATGGTATACACTAAAATTGTATGTAAAAATTTACCTACCGGGGCAACTCCGAGGGAGGGCGCTTTCAATAGAGAGGGTCAATACAAGCTTAAAAGCGCATTTCGCAGAATTGACCCGCGGTTATTTCGCTACTTTTTTTAACCTGGTCTTCCTTACCGGGTTTCATGACCATCTCCTCCTTCCTCGGAGGGTCTCCCTCGCGCCGCTCCTCAAAACAAACATATTGGTACCAGTTGAAAAAATACCTTCGCTATGTCCAGCCGCACTTCAAGGGCACCTCGATCGAGGACTTCGAGCCGCTCGCCAAGTCGTACCTCGTCGCGGTGAAGGCCGGGGCCCGCGACCTGGTCAAGGATCTCCGCGGGGCCTGCGCCCAGTGCAACACCCCGAGCACGGCCTCATCTCTCCGGAGCTCGGTCCTCGAGTACCTTCGGTTCCATGACTTCTTCCCGGACGAGCGAACTCTCTACCACCTCCGGAAGGGGAGGAAGCCGATCCGGGCGGTGACGGTCGACCGGCCCCTGGGCGTGGAGGACCTCCAGAAGATCCTGGCCCAGATGGACGTCCGGGCCCGGGCCGTGACTTACGTCATGCTCTCCTCGGGCGCCCGGATCGGGGAGGTCCTCGCCCTAGGCCTCGGGTCGGACCGCGTCGACGCGGACCTGGACCTGGTTGCGAGGCCTGCGAAGATCACCATCCGGGAGACGAAGACCGGGCAGCCCAGGATCTCCTTCATCTCGCAGGAGGCCGCGGCAGCCGTCCAGGACTACCTCAAGGTCCGGGACCGGTACGTCGCCTCGGCGAGGGCGAGGCACGGCGCCGGCCTCGAGGGGCTCCTCTTCCCGGTAAGCTATCGGACCTTCCAGGGGGTCTGGGCCCTGGCCGTCCGGAAGGCCGGGCTCGAGAAGCACGACCCCCGGACCCGGCGCCTCGTCATCCCCCCCCACTCCTGCCGGAAATTCTTCATGTCGAAGATGAAGGGCGCCGGGGTCCCCGACGAGATCGTCGAGGTCCTCGCTGGGCATGCCCTGAACCTGGGCGGCGCGTACGCGCGATACACCGAGGAGGAGCTCGCCCAGGCCTTTCTCTCCGGCGAGCCGGCCGTCACCATCACCAGGGCGGCGGGCATAGAAAAACTCGAGGTGCGGCTCCGGAGGCAGGAGCAGCAGATGGAGGATCTCATGAAGGCCTTCGAGGCCCAGAAGGCCGGGCGGGGCGAGCTCGCCGGGGACGGCGGGGGATAGCTGCGGCAGGTTGACCAGGATCCCCAGCCCGGGCTTCCTGTTCAACAATTTCCATGAACTCCCCGGTCCGGATCAGGTCGATTAAGAGGTCCCTGGTCCGCCGGTCACCCTCCCCCACCAGCGGTCACCGGAGTCTGATTCCCTCCCCGGGTGTTAAAGCTTCTGATAGAACCGGACTGCCTCAACGAGCTCTTTTAGGAAGTCTGGGTCCTCACGCAGGAGCGATCCCAGCAGTCGCTTCAACCGTGCTTTCCCATATTCCGGGTCAAGCTTCTCACGTACTGCAGTCCGGACGAATTCGCTAATATCCGAATAATCTCCATCTTCAATCAGTTTCTCGATATCGTCCAGAACTTTTTGAGAGACCCGGACATTCAATTTCGGCATCACTGCACCTGGTGCCATTTAACTCACCTTTGTGATACACAGTGATACATGAGTATAAATCCTTTTAGATAAATCGCACCTTCGCCTGTGGCCCCTGAAGGCATATCGTAACACAATACTTATATACAGATGAGATATAGTACCACGCATCCCAAAAAGGGGTGAGAAAACGAGCGACGACACGGGATTCAAGTCCTTCAGAATGAGGGAAAAGGAACGGAAGATCCTGAAGGGTCTGAAAAATAAGGATGTTGGGAAAACCGACACCGACCGAATCCGGATGGCTCTCGAAATGCTGGGGGCAGCCCATGGGGTGACCTCATGAAGAACGAAATCGCCGAGCTCATGGACCGGTGCCTCAGGAAGACCGAGGCGCTCCTCGCGAGCGTACGGGACTACCGGAGCGATATCGCCCGGGGCCGCGTGAAGCCACCAGGAAAGCGGGAGGAGGCCCTTCGCGGGCTCGATCGCATGGAGGATGGTCTGGTCAAGCTGCGGGAGGGGTACCGGTTATGACTGATTTTCGTACGAAAAACCGAATTCTCGCTGATCTACGTCGTACATCGTCACGTCTGAAGATGAAAATGTACAACCTAGATCAGCGTACTGAGAGAGAGAGAGCTAGCGAATTCTCGCTGATCCTGTACGTACATAATTCATTTCTGAAAAGCCTTGGAATCCTTTCGCAATTTCCGCTGATCGGATCAGCGGAAATTCCTCCGACGTTGGGATGTACGCATAGGATCAGCAGAAAATCGTGGAGGGGGTCCTATGGATGAGAGGCAGATTACGAACTCTCCACAACCCGGTCCGGATCTCCTTCTGGACCGAGAAGGCCGACAAGGACGCGGCCGATGCGACGAACCTCACGTACGCGGTCCTCTTTCACCAGGGTATCAAGACATGCCTCGTGACAGGCCGGGGCCGACCCGAGGTCCTTGGGAAGCTCGCGGAGGCCGAGGTTCAGATGGCCGAGGACCACGAGGACCAGGCTGCCATGCACCGGCACCGAGCGGAGGAAATCCTGGCACACATCAAACAGCGAACGTTAGGGGGACCTGACGATGCCCAAGTATAGGTGTCAGGAATGCATTATAATCGAGAACCCAGACGATGTGGTGGACCCGTGCTTCTTTAACCCTGGGACTGGCAGGGAACCCGAGTTCTGTCCGATAACGGGGCTGTCCTGTAGGTGGGTTTGGTGGGATCTCTGATGGCTACCATCTCAACAAAGCGCCCGACCGCAAAGCTCTGCCGGCGGGTGAAGTGTCCGGATCTCCTCGCGGAGGGCGTCCAGGTCACCCCAGGATGGCGGGCGCCTCTTCCGGAGCCGGTACGCCCTCTGCAGGCCGACCATGCGGATCCCCGGGAATCTGTCGGTGTGTCCCCTGGACCGGATCCCGCTGCACCAGGAGGTGTACCGGGGATGAAGCCAGATTTTGAAGGGCGCCTCACCACCGCCATGCACCTGGTGCAGAAAGAGGTCCTGAAGTCCTCGGCCATCCACGGGCCGTTCCGATCACACCACGAGGGATACGCGGTGATCCTGGAGGAGACTGACGAGCTCTGGGACGAAGTGAAAAAGAAAAGGTCGCGGCGCATTGAGAGCGATATCACCCGGGAGGCCGTCCATGTCGCGGCGATGGCCGTCCGGTTCCTGATCGACCTCTGCCCGGAGGTCCGGCCATGACCAACGAGACAATAACCCGGTGCGACGGTTGCGGGAAGACCGTGGAAGACGAGTATCCCTTTGGGTGGATCCACTTCCCGTTCTCAGAGGACTTCCCCGCGGAGGTCATCAGAGACAAGACAGACTCGGGGTATGAATCCGACCAAATCGTCACGCACCCCCTCCACTTCTGCCGGGTGTCCTGCATTGACAAATGGGCGAAGGCCACCATCGCGGGGGTGGCCCCATGAAGACCTACCGTGGGATCCCGGTCCGGGACGACCAGGGCAGCTTCATCGTCAAGGTGTACACAAACAGGGTCCGGCAGGGGCAGCCCGTCCGGATCCTGGACATCGCACCTTCGCAGGCCCTCTGGAACCACTCGGACGGGTTCGCATGGGGGTACTGCGGGAGCGGGCCGGCACAGCTCGCGCTCGCCCTCCTCCTGGACGCGACCGGGAACAAGGACCTGGCCGTGGACGTCCACCAGGCCTTCAAGGCCGAGGTCGTGGCCGGGTTCGAGATCGGCCGGACCTGGACATATTCGGAGGACCAGGTCCTCGCATGGGTCGAGCTCCGCTGCCGGGAAAACCACCTCCTGGAGGTGAAAGCCGATGGCTGAAGAGAAGACCTGGCCCTGGACGGCGCCGGACCCACTGCCCGGAGCTGAGGAGCTGCAGCGGGAGACCTTTGAGAGGGAGGTCGTGTACGTCTGTCATCTGCCAGCCCCGGGGGCATCCGAGGAGATCCTCTACATCGACCGGAACGAGAAAATCCTCACCATCGACGACCATCTGATCAACGACACCGAGGAGATCCCGTATCCACGGGAGTTCACGCTCAAGCCCGGGGACGATGTCATCGTCCTGGTCCTGAAGGGGGTGCGAAAATGAAGCTCGGCGACCACTGCAGGACGGAGACCCTCAAGGACACGGCCGGGAACTTCCTGCACTCCGGCCTGGTCTTCACCTGCCCGGTCCCCTGCGGAATGAAGCTCTCCTCCTGGAACTACCAGAAGGACCGGAACTGGAGGAAGGCCTGCGCCCTCCACGTCAAGGAGAAGCACGGGGAATACCTGGAGGGCTGCGGCCTCATGCAGGACGAGATTGACCGCCTCCACGAGGCCAGCACCCGGAGGAAGGGGCAGGCCGGGGGGTGCAGCTCATGAAGTGGGTCTACTGGGCCTTCCTCGCGGCCTTCGCCTTCCTGGGCATGCTTCAGGTCTACAAGCACGAGGAGGCCCACGCGCTGATCTATGCCAATTACGGGGTTGAATCCGCGACCCACTTCGGGGAACCGTCGTACGTGGAGCCCAGTGCCGAGGACCTCGCGAAGCTCTCCCCGGAGGACTACCGGGTGGTGATGGCGCTCCAGGTTGAGAACGATATCATCGGGTACCATATCTTCACGCTGTACCTCATGCTCGGCCTCGCGGCGGGGGCCCTCCTCTACGAGAAGGGGGCGGCATCATGAACCTGGACCGCGAAAGGCTCCTCTACGCGATCGACCGGAACGATCCCCGGCCGCTCCTGGTTGGACTCGGACTGTTCTCTCTCCGCCAGTTCCGGAGCGAGCGATATATCCGTGAGATCTCCGCTGATGCCCTGGCCAGGGCCCGCAGGGAGGGGGTCTGATGCCGGCCCTGCACCTCGAGGTGAACTGGATCGGGCATGGGAAGGAGAATTTTCCCCCTGTCCTCCGTGAAATCGCCAATGAAATTAAGAAGGGGAAGAAGGAGGGGGGCAGCAGCGGATCGCTCTGGTGGACCCTCCGGGAGTGGGTCTGAATGGCCGAGACTGTAGTGAAAATGAAGGACTGCCTCACCCGCGACGAGGCGAAGACCTCCTGCGGCTGCACAATCGCGATGGGGGGCCAGGTCTTCACCTGCCCGGAGTGCGGCTGGAAGTCCCTCTCCATCCGGACAAGGCGCCGGGCGAACTGGAGGCCTCAATTAGTCAATCACATGAAAAAGAAGCACGGTATAGTCCTCGATACCTGGGAGGACGTATGACGGTACAGCCCTGGGTCACCCGGGAGGACGCGAGGGCAGCCGTCAAGGCCATCGCGGGGATCCTCAAGGAGACCGGGGGCCTCCCCGCTGACCTGGTCGACGCGTACCGGGGCCTCCTCACAGAGGCGAAGAGGGGCCGATCCGGCCTCGTCGACGAGTTCTACATCGGACTGGAGGACACCTGCCCGGAGGCCCTCCGGTACTTCCCCGAGGAGGTCTCCACATGACCTACTATGATGACCAGGCCCGGGCCGGGGAGAGGATCCTCGCCCTGGAGGGCGAGGCCCTCGTCCAGGTCTCACTCGGGCGGCCCATCCAGGCGCGGGATTGCAGGGTGAGCGCGATGGTCCTCCGGACCCTCTGGGAGGTGCCGGCGTGAGCCACCCGATCATAACTTTGAAGGAGCATTTTCCGTATTCACGGACAGAGGCCGCCTTTGAGAAATCAGAGAAGGCCATCGAGGCACTCCTCCAGAAATTCGGATGCTCCCGGATCGCCACCTCCCAGGACTTCCGGGGGAATATACCTCTCAGGACGCTCCTCTTCGAGAAGGACGGGGTAGCCTATGTGATCCCCTTCCCGGTAACCTACTACCCAAAGGACAAGCTCAACATGAATATCTCGGGCCGGATTGTCCTCAATAAGGTAAAGGCCCTCCTCGTGGACGTGGAGATTGGGATGCTCTCCTTCCTGCAGGCCATGAGCCCCTACCTGGCGATCGAGGGAGCTCCTCTCTACGAGTACGTGGAGGAGAAGAAGGAGGCGCTCGCAGCGCACCGGTCCCCCTTCCCGGAGCTCGCGGCAGGGAGGTCCTCATGACGGACTTCCCGGACCGTCCACCCCACCGGCTGCCCTTCGAGACCAACCACTGCAGGCTCTGCAGCAGGAGGCTCCGGTCCTGGCGAGGACCTGGTCCTCACTTCTGTACCCGCTGCCGGTCGAACCGGCGGGCAGAGGTCGATGCCCTGGTTGAGGCCTCCCGGACCGCCCCGGAGGTGTCCTGATGGGCAAGCGAGGACGGAAACCCGGGGCCACGTGGTACTCGGACGGGAAGGGTGGGGGAGTGTGGTTGAATCCCGACGGCACTCCCACCCACAACCTGGACGGCAGCATCCCGAAGGCCCCGAAGAGTGGCTACCATCACGGCACACCTGCAGTCCCGGATAAGGAGACCCAGCGCCTCCTCGGGATTATGAAGGGTACGACCCTGGTCCTGGGTGAGACCTGGGCGCAGCTCGGCCGCATCGAAAGCGACCTCCACTGGCTGCACCGACACTTTGAGAAGAAGGCAGCCGAAGTGGCCCTAGCTGCTCGGCGAAACCGGCCTCAGGGGAGCATGAACGGGGCGCCGGGGAGGGATAGGTGATGATACCGACCACCGAAGAGGTCATCGTGGCCTTCCTCAAAGAGAGGGCCGTCCTGAAGACCTACGTCAGAACCCGGGATATCGCCGAGGCCCTGGGACTCACGAATAATCAGGCGGGGTACTGGATGGGGCAGCTCATCAGGAAGGAGCTCCCCGGAATGCAGATTTCCAGGTACTCGCACAAGAAGAGGTCCTCTCGGTCGGGGTCTGCATGGAGGGTGGATCTCCTGCCGGGAGGGGGTGGTAGATGAAGCCTAGATCTCTTGAAAATCCGATATCTGCCGTCCCCTCACGAGAATTCAAAAACAACCTTTTTCTGCAGGATTACGCAGAATATCTCTTCTGCGATCCAAGCGCTTCCCGGCCGCTTCCCATCGGTCATCACCAGGAAATGTTTTTTTTAAAAAAATATGGGGGGTGCCCGTAAAACCCTTCCCCCTCCAGATGAAAACGATTATTTAGGCTCCTTTCCGAATTTCAGAATTATTTAAGCCTATCTGGACTGGATGAAGAACTATAATACGGGCTTCTGCCATCTGTCTTTTATGGAATCCTTCCCGATAGCGCCCTGGAATGAGCAATACCTCGCGGAGCTCGGTGAGCGGGGCATGCTCGCCCCCGGGGACCTGGAGCTCCTCTCCGGGTGCATGCCGGCGATGGTCCAGGCCCACTACACGACGCAAGTCTTCCGGACCAGGACGGAGATGGAGGTCTCGGTCCTCAACGATATCATCTTCCCGACCCCGGACGCGAAATACTGGCAGGCCGTCCGGGAGATGGCCGTCTTCGTGGAGAACCTCTTCATGCTCTCCTTCACGTACCGGCAGAAGCTCCTGGACCTCGAGGAGCTCGATGCCGCGCTCAAGGAGGCCGGGCCGGGCTCCCTCGAGGCGAGGAGGAAGGCTCTGGAGGTGGAGAAGGCCCGGTACGAGCTCCTCCTCATGCAGCGGGAGGCCCACCACCGGATCAGGGAGATCGGGGAATGGAAGGAGATCCAGGACGGCCTCCGCCCCTCCCTCGCCTGCGGCGACCGGGAGGTGGACGACCACCAGCTCGTCAGCTACGGGGTCCGGTTCATCAAGGAGCTCTACGAAGCGGTCCGGACCCGGCAGCCCCAGGGCATGGAGTCCATGCGAAACGTCCTCGCCCACGTCCAGACGATCCTCCGGGTCGCCCGGGAGTGGGGCCTCGAGGACCGGATCCTCGAAGAAATCAAAGAGACCCCGGACCTGCTGAACTTCCTCAGGAAGAACAACCTCGTCAGGAAGATGAAGTAAAGATGGAGATCGTCTGGTCAGCCGGCGGAAACATGACCACCTCCCGAACCCAGATCGCCGGGTGCGGGGTCCAGAAGGCGGCCCTCAATTTTGGGGGTAATGGGTACTCCATTGTTACCGAAGCCTACAACGGGGCAGCCTGGATAGCCGTAGGTACCCTTAGCACGGGCAGGTTAAGTCTTGCCGGGGCCGGGGCGCAGAGCGCCGGGCTCTCCTTCGGGGGCGATACCGGGGCGGTCAGCGCCGTGACTGAGGCCTACAACGGTGCCACATGGTCAGGGGGCGGGAACCTGAACACCGCCCGCAAACAGCTCGCCGGCTGCGGTACGCAGAGCGCCGGGCTCTCCTTCGGGGGCAGTACCGGATCGGTCAGCGCCGTGACTGAGGCTTACAATGGAGCAGCATGGGCCGCCGGGGGAAACCTGAACACCGCCCGGTCCTTCCTTGCCGGCTGCGGTACGCAGAGCGCCGGGCTCTCCTTCGGGGGCAGTACCGGATCGGTCAGCGCCGTGACTGAGGCTTACAACGGCGCTACCTGGTTGGCCATGGGGAATCTGATCCTGTCACGGTCTGGTCCGGGTGGAGCAGGGACTCAGGGCGCGGCACTCTGCTTCGCGGGGTATGCAGGTGCAACGACCAACGAGGCCGAGGCCTACAACGGTGCCACATGGTCCGTTGTTATGCACATGATATCTGTCCGATCGGAGTTCTGCGGCTGCGGGACGCAGGCAGCCGCCCTCGGGTGCGGAGGGTGGTAAAATGGCCTACAATACCACCGAGCTCTCTTCTATCAAACAACCTCCCGACCGTCCCTACAAAGGAAAGGCGCCCTCCACCCTGGGCCGGCCCCTGGTCACCCCCCTCGTGGGACCCATGCTCACCCCACCGGCGAACCGGGACTTCCGGGCCACCGACTGGGGCGAGGAGGGGAAGGGGTGGCGGTAGACCTGGACCGGACTGCGTTTCACAAGTTGAAGGTGGACCAGGGCGGGATGGAGGTAGTCTGGATGGCCGGGGGGAACCTGAACACCGGACGAGCCTCCCTTGCCGGCTGCGGAACCCCAGCCGCGGCCCTCTCCTTCGGGGGAATTACCACGGCAGCCAGCGCCGTCACCGAGGCGTATAATGGAGCCGCCTGGTCGGCCGGGGGGAACCTGAATACTGCACGAACCGCCCTTGCCGGCTGTGGGACACAATCCGCCGCCCTCAGTTTCGGAGGATGGATTGCAGTAGCCAGCGCCGTCACCGAGGCGTACAATGGAGCAGCTTGGTCGGCCGGGGGAAACCTGAATACTGCACGGGCCTATCTTGCCGGCTGTGGGCTGCAGGGTGCGGCCCTATCCTCCGGGGGAACTACCGGGGGGGGGGTACCCAGCGCCGTCACCGAGGCCTACGACGGAGCCACATGGTCGGCCGGCGGGAACCTGAATACCTTGCGATATCGCGTCGCCGGCTGCGGGGTTCAATCGGCAGCCCTCAGCTTTGGAGGAACTGGCCCCTCTCAAATCACCGAAGCTTACAATGGCTCCGCTTGGATTAGCGGGGGGGCCCTCAACACAGGCAGGCTAGGCCTCGCCGGCTGCGGGGTGCAGAACGCCGCCCTCTCTTTTGGAGGATACACAACTTTAGAAGTGGGGACCACCGAGTACTACAATGGTTTTTCCTGGTCTATAGTAGGGCTCCTGGGTACCGCACGATACGGCCTTGCCGGGTGCGGGACGCAGGCAGCCGCCCTCTCATTCGGGGGCTACATGTACCCCATCACCGAGTTCTCTATTACCCGGGTGTATCCTTCTCGCGTACCCCAGGATATCAGGGTTCTCAAAGGCCAGCCTCTCCAGTTCCCCATGAAGGAATTTCACGTCAGGGAGCCGATCAATAATCAATACGTGGCCACTCCCTGGGGCTGGGGTGGGAGGCGCGGGTGGAGCCGATAACTGCGTGAAAATTCATCTTACTACAGCCCCAATTTCTTATATGCGCCGCAGTTATGTAGTCTGCCCATTTTGCAAGCCGCCCCGTGAATTTGCCCTCCAGGGCATCACCATGCACGTGAAGGTGCACCACCCGAACCAATTCAAGGAATTTGAAAAGAAATACGCGGCCCTCAAGAAGACCGCGGTACGCCGGGAGATCGTCACCGGGAGGAAGGCCCCCCGGCCGTCACCCCCGGCCGCCCCGCCCCGGGAGCCGGAGCGAGAGGCACCACCCAGGGAGGAGAAGGAGGAGGTCCCCGCGCCGGGGCCCGCGCCCCGGCCGGAGGAGACGCCGAAGGCCCCGGAGGTGAGGCTCCCTATGGAGAAGCCCTTTCTCGACCAGCTCATCGACGGCTTCTCCGAATGGTGGAACGGGTCCTGAGTTTGTGGACGAGGCCTTCAAGATAACCCCGGAGTTCGTGGTCCTCCCTCCCCCTGGCGAGGCCGGGGCCCCGGTAAGCGAGGAGGCCGGCGCGGGTGGGGGGGAGATCCCCGCGAGGCCCGCAGCGGGACCAGGTCCAGGCCCGGGGCCTGCACCGGTCGAGGTCTTCACTGAGGACGACTGCATGTTCATGTCGGAGGCCCTCTGGTCCCTGCCCGGGATCATCCTTGACAAGATCCCCGAGCCGGATCCTGTAAAACTAAAGAAGTGGAACGCAGTATTTTTCAGGTACTGCCTAAAAAAAGGCATCAATCCCTACGATCTCCTCTTCGACGAGCTGCCTCTCATCATTGCGACTGCCGGCATCGCCGCGCCCATGTGGAAAGCCTACAAGGCCAACGCCCCACCGAAGGAGCCCGCGAAGCCGGCCCTGGGCGCGGAGGACTACGAGCACGAGAAGAAGGTGGCCGAGGAGAAGGCCCGGGACCTCGCGGAGGGGAGGATCGGGGTGAACCCCTCCCTGGCGGTCACCGCCGCGGCAGGCCCGGAGGCCTCCGGGACCGACCCGGGGGTGGCGGTATGAGCCAGCTCGAAGTGGAGAGCCGCGTTTCCCTCCACCGCCCCCCGGACAGAACCAGGGCGAGATGGAATATACACGGGGATTCCGGGTCAATCACCCTTTTCCTTCCCCCGATATGGGACGATGCAAGTGTATCTCCGCAATTCCATGAAGATGACCTCGTTGATTTCCTCGTACTCCAGATAGGCCATACCTACCTCCTGGAGAGGATCTGCCTCGAGAGAGCGCATGAGAAAATCAAGATAAAGGGGGGAAGATGTGAGCCCTCCTGCCACGTCGCACCCGTCGCGGAGTTCATGACATCGTACCTGATCGAGAGGGTGCCGGCATGAGCCTGAAGGAGACGGCCATCCGGAAGGCGATGGGCCCTGCGCTCGCCCTGGTCGAGTCCTGGACGAAGGATATAACCGCAAAGAACGAGGTGGCCGGGTTCGTGGAGAAGGCCTTCCCCCACCTCCTCCGGATGCCTCCCGGGGAGGGCGAGGAGGTCGGGGGGATCCTCCCTCTCCTGGTCAAAGTGATGGTGGCCGAGGCGAACGAGCGCCCTGACTTCGTAGAGGAGAAAATCCTCCGGTTTTATGAGGAGTTTCGGGTCTACTACCGGGAGAAGCATCCCCCGACTCTCCAGGGATCAGAAGTAAAAAGGCTGCTGGAAAGTGACCCCGGGGTAGCTCCCCGGTAATTACAAAGTATCTTTTTTATGACCGAGATCCCGAGTAATGCCCGGTGGTTCATCACCGGGAAGACGGGGACGGGGAAGACTACCTTCGTGAAGAAGGCCCTCTGGCCGCAGCACACCCGGCGGATCTTCTGGGACGTGAAGCTCGAGAACCAGGATCTCGCGAGCACCTCCTCGGTGTGCACCACCCCCCCGGAGCTGCAGCGGGCGATATCGGCCGGGAAGGTCTCGATCCTGTACCAGCCCCGGGTACTCGATATTTGGGACTTCGACCAGGTCTGCGAGATCGTCTTCAATACCGGGAACTTCACCCTCTTCGTGGACGAGGTGGCCGCCGTCTGCACACCTTCCATCATCCCGCCCTGGTACCGGCAGATCCTGGTCCGGGGCCGGTCCCGGGGGGTCGGGTGCATCTCCATCTCGCAGCGGCCCAGGGACTGCCCGAACGCCTGCCTCTCCGAGTCCGAGTACTTCCTGGTCTTCAGACTGCACCTGGAGACCGATGTCTCGAAGATCAAACAGGTAATCCCCCGGGAGCACCTGGCAGCCATCTACACCCTCCCCTACTTCCATTCCCTTTTTGTGGACGTGAGAAACAACGAGTTTAAATTCATCAAACCGGTGATCGGGGTTTAATCCGAGGCTCAATGAGCCTTTTCTCTACAAGAACTATATGACGCCCCTCGGATAAAACGGTTTCATGATCCTTCGGGGTCATTGAGGAACGAACCGAGAAATGGAATGGACACCTAAAAACATCGCCATGATCGCTCTGGTCGTGGTGATCGTCATCATCGCCGTCGGACAGATCAAGAAGGCCGGTTTCAACCCCGGCGGAATCCTCGGGTGAGGTGAACACCCAGTGACCATCTCAAAGGTTGAGCAGAACGAACTCCCCGAGTACCTGGTGGTCGGGACCGTTATCAAGGGGTACAAGACCGCAGATGGGACGGGCAGCATCACCCTCCTCGCTGCAGGTCACCACCCGAAGATCCGGATCGTCCGGGCGGGTGTCACCCTCCTCGCGGGCGCTGCCCAGGTCCAGGCCACCATCACGAAGGGAGACGGGACCACCACGCTCGTATCGGGCCTGAACTCAGGGACCACCTCCGGCGTCACAACCGAAGGCACCGTGGACGCAAGTAAGTACCTGGACAGGTACGACTCCCTCCTCCTGGTCCCGAGCGCCGCAGGTACGACCGTAACGGCCCTCTTCTGGGCTCAACTGGAGAGCATCGACTAAGGAGGTCAAGAAATGCCGATACCTCAATGGGTTGAACTGTATAAGAACAAGGCCCTCTCGGGAGACAGCGGGACCGAGACTTTCCCCATCAAGCGAACCGGGGAGATCCTCGCCCTCATGCTGAAGATGAGGGCGAAGAACGGGGCTACCGCCAACGCTCCCGACGCGGCCATCATGCCGACCGTGGAGTCCTCGCTCACGAAGATCGAGGTCCGGAGCGGTTCCACCATCTTCAAGTCCTTCAACGGCGAGATCTGCCGGAAGTTCACCACGTACCGGGACGGGAAGCTCCCGTACACCCTGTACACCCAGGCAGCCGGCGGGACCTGGGCCGGGCACGCAGACCCGTCCCTCGGCTGGCAGGACTACCAGTTCCCGATCTACTTCACCCCGAAGGGTGACCCGTACGGGAACAAGACGAACTGCATGCTTCCCGCGCCTCTCTACGACTCCCTGGACCTGGTGATGGACTACAACTTCACCATCTCTGCGACGGCCGGCTTCGTGACCGGCGGCGCAAACCACGTCTTCGACCTGTACGGCCTCTACATGCCGACCGGCCAGGGTGGGTACGCGCCCGCGAGCCAGGACGCCCGGACCAGGATGCTCAACCGGAACATCCTCATCGAGACGAAGAAGCAGGACTTCACGTCTCTCGCATCCGGGGATACGCCCTTCAACCTCACCCTGGACCCGAAGCGGTGGCTCCGGCAGCTCATGGTCTTCTGCTACGTGGCTGCGGTCGGCGAGGGGGTCGATATCACCGACCTGAAGCTCAGGGTGAACAACGACATCTACTGGGGTACCCAGTGGGGGGACCTCCAGGCAAAGAACGCGCAGGATAGCCGGCTGAACTGGAACATGGACATGTACCTGAAGTGCCAGACCGCAAACGACGAGCTCTGGACGAGGGTGCCCGCACCCAACCCGTACATGATCTCGGGCACGGCCCCGACGGTCGCGGCCTATTTCACCACCCTCGGGCACGGTGACGACGTGACCATCACCACGGATTCCGCAAACGACGTGAACCTCATCGGGCTCCGCTCGAACGTCATCCCGGCTGCGGTCATCTTCGACTTCGACCAGGATGGGCTCATGCAGAACCTCCAGTCCTGCGGGGTGAACGACCTGGACCTGGTCCTCACGAACGGAGGCGCAGGTGCGGCGGTCCAGCTCGTCGAGCAGCACGTCTCGAAGCCCTGGTTTTGAGGAGGACCTCCTCCTTTTTTCCCGGGGGTGATGAGACGTGCCTGCCTACATAGACGTAACCACCGATGCCACGGGGCCCTCGAACTCGGTGTGCGGGGGCCCAGTCTGCTGCAGCATCACAAGGATAAATCCCTACCCGCAGCAGAGCACGTGGATCCAGACCAAGGCGCCGGTGACCGGTGGCCGCCAGCGATTCACCATTGCCGACCAGGACCTGCCGGGCACTTTTAATATCATCCTCTACTACGGGGCCTTCCAGTGGTCAGACCAACAAAACCTCGTATCGGGGCAGACGCTGTATATGACCCGGAAATTCGGGGCCGCTGCAGGGACGACCGGGACTCTCCCGGAGTGCATCCCCCACGCGACGAAGGTGGAGGGCGGCTGGAACTGGGTCTGCGACTCGGCGGGGATCTGGAATACAACCTCCCCGGTCGAGACTGTGAGCCCTACCACGCAGCAGACGGCATCCCAGGCCGCGGCCCCGACCGCGGTCGGAGCAAGCACGAATACCCAGGTCTCCCAGGCCATCCTGAACAAGTACAACGCCGGGCTGTGCATCAGCGACAGCGAAGTCTCCTGGGCGCTCGCGAACGATCCTACCCTCTGGTACATCGTCTCCGGGAATGCCTGCTCGAAGGTCTCCCCAAACGCAGCGACAGCTGCGGCGGTAGCCCCCGCGGCGGCAGCCCCAGCGGCTGCAGTTTCCGCGGCTGCACCTGCCACCGGGGCCCTCACCCTGACCTCCACGGTCCTCGGGGTCCCTGTCTGGGCAGCCCTCGCGGTGGCCGTGGTCCTTGTAGTCGCGGTTGCCCTGGCAATGAAGAGCGGAGAGTGATTAGGTGAGCGATCCGATCGCCGGATATATCAACGGACTTCCATACGGGCTTACCGGTGCCTGTGGGAACGGAAAATATGACACGGGAAACCCGCCGATTCTCCGAACGAACGCAGCGGGAGTTCAGTGGTTTGACTGGTCTGAAGTCTGCCAGCCGATCCCGAAACCCATCCCCGCGGCCGAAGCCGCCGCCCTCGCAACCGGGCCCGTTGTAGGAGCAGCCGCGCCTGCCCCCGCTACAGCTACCCCGGTGCCGGCTCCTGCTGCAGTGGCAGCCGCCTCCGTACCTGCAGCCTCGGTGCCGGCTTCTGCTGCAGTGGCCGCACCTGCTGTCCCCGCTACAGCGGCCACACCTGCTGTCCCCGCTACAGCGACCACATCTGCTCCCGAGGCTCCTGCTGCAGTGGCAGCTGCCTCCGTACCTGCAGCCTCGGTGCCGGCTTCTGCCGCAGTGGTCATCCCGGGGATCCCTTCCTGGGTCCCGGTGGCCGTGGTCGGGATCCTGATCCTGGTCATCGTCCTCGGGCGGAGGTCCCTGTGATCATCCTCTCCGGCCCGAAAGCGGTCTACACCGGCCAGGCCTTCACCCTGATCTCTCAGGGTGACCCGGGCGCCCAGGTCCAGCTCATGGAGCAGCGCTTTCCCGTTGACGTTGTCATCGACGTGCAGACCGCAGACTCCTCCGGGATTGCGAGCTTCCAGCTCACAGTCCCCGGAACGGGACAGGTCGGCTTCTATGCCCAGCAGGGCTGCTTCGGCCTCCTCTTCTGCGACAAGAGCGCTACCGTCACGGTGAACGTGGCCTCCCAGGGGCAGGCCGGCGGTGGTACCACCATCCCGGCCCCCACTCCTGAAAGCCCCCTCACCCTCTCGGTGGACAAGGCCCAGGTCGGCGCGGGGGAGACCGTCGTCTTCACGGTGACCGGGCCCCCGGGGATGCAGGTAGACCTCATGTGGAAGACTCTCATCGACGAGAAGATCGCCACGGTCTACCTGGACGGGGTGACCGGCCGGGGGACCGCGAGCTACCTCCCCCCGAACCAGGGCATGAAGACCTTCTACGCGCAGCAGGCCGGGGCCCTCTGCACTGCAATCCTGGGCTATGCCGGGTGCAAGGTCTCGAACGACGCGACGGTGACCGTCACGAGCGGGGCCTGTGAGCCCCTGGATATCGGCTGCCAGCTGACCGCGGGGGGCACGGGCGGGGTCCTCGGGGACTTCGAGGCCTGGGCCGCGAACATCGGGAAGTGGGCGGTCCTCGCCCTGGTGGTCCTCCTCTTCCTGTACATCATCCTGGTCTTCATCTTCCCGGCGATGGCCGGGAGCAAGGCGGGGAAGGCCGCAGCTGGAGGATCCTCATGAGCAGCCTCCCCCGGACCATCTCCCGGATCTGCGAGACCCGGGGGAGCACCCTCCTCATCGGCCCCCACCCAGGCCTCAGGCTGACCGCTGCCTACGCAGTAGTGCATGACAACATAGCCGAGGAGGTGCTGGTGGAGATCCCCGGGGTGGCCGGGCCCGTGAAGTTCTCCGCCACCGAAAAGAAGGGGAGCGCAAAGGAATTCCGGATCCTTCCCCCCGGCCTCCTCCCCCCTGCGGGGCTGGAGGTCACTCTCACCCGGGACCGCCGGGTGTCGATCTACGTGACCATTGAAAACGGAAGTGATGGAAATCATGGTTGAATGGGCTGATCTCTCAAAGGCCCTCTGCGACATCTACGGGGCCGCGAGGGGAATCATCACCGAGCTCCAGAAGAGGAGCGTGACGGTGGAGAAGTTCCTCGCCCAGGAGCTCACGATTCCCGCGAACACCCGGAACGGGACTGTGGGGAACCGGGGGTACTACGAGACCGACCCCATCGAGAATCCGGGGTACTGCTGCGGCCGCCTCCACCTGGACGTGGCCTTCGACATCTCGGCCACTGCCGGCCTCACGGTGGACATGTACTACAAGTCCGAGCGGATC
>Ga0187886_1001483_pt1 | contig 21208 bp, 19 predicted proteins | sample June2016WEW_20_1_FD_133001 | JGI IMG/M metagenome (GOLD analysis project Ga0187886, IMG submission 133001) | Peatland microbial communities from SPRUCE experiment site at the Marcell Experimental Forest, Minnesota, USA - June2016WEW_20_150 | ecosystem: Environmental > Terrestrial > Soil >... | reverse complement strand
TAGGACGAAAGGATTTAAGATGGCGGGAAATATAGTTGAACTGACAGATGAGGCATTTGACAGCACAGTGCACAGCAGCGAAAAGCCGGTGCTTGTTGATTTCTGGGCGCCGTGGTGCGGGCCATGCAGAATGCTTGCGCCGATAATCGAAGAAGTCGCCGCCGAGTATGCCGGCAAAGCGAAAATATGCAAACTCAATACCGACGACCATCATGAAGCGGCAGTGGAATTCGGTATCAATGCCATTCCAACAATAATACTTTTCAATAAAGGCGAGATGGCGAAAAAGTGGGTGGGGCTTGTGAAGAAAACCGACATTACAGACGCAATCGACGAGCTGCTTAATTAAATTTGTGCCACTAACAATTTTTTTATAAAAAAATAACGGGAAGATTGTATGCTCAAAAGAACAGAAACTTGCGGACAGTTGAGAATTGAAGACGCAGGCAAGACAGTGATACTGTCCGGCTGGGTAGATTCATATCGAGACCATGGTAATCTTGTGTTTATCGACCTTCGCGACCGGGAAGGAATAACGCAGTTGGTTTTTAATCCGGAAGCACAGCCTGAGATGCATAAACTTTCGCGGCAACTGCGATGCGAATGGGTAATCGCGGCAAGCGGAACAGTCAGGCATCGCGGCGAAGGACTTGTAAATCCAAAACTGGCGACAGGACAGATAGAAGTTCTGATTGAAAAGCTTGAAATACTCAACAGTTCTGAAACGCCGCCGTTCGAACTTCAAAACGCAGAATTGGTTGCGGAAGAAACAAGGCTGAAATATCGTTATATCGACCTGAGACGGTCGAAAATGCAAAATATACTGCGGGTTCGTCATAAAGTTACGAAAGTCGCAAGAGACTTTTTTGACAGCAAAGGATTCTGGGAGATTGAGACGCCGTTTTTGGGCAAAAGCACGCCTGAAGGAGCGAGAGATTTTCTTGTGCCGAGCAGATTGTGCGCCGGCAATTTTTACGCGCTGCCGCAGTCGCCGCAGCTTTTCAAGCAGGTGCTGATGGTAAGCGGCGTAGATAAATATTTTCAGATTGTGCGATGCTTCAGAGACGAAGACCCGCGAGCCGACAGGCAGGCGGAATTTACGCAGATAGATGTCGAGATGAGTTTTGTCGATAGCGACGATGTGATAAGTGTTCATGAGCAGCTTGTCGCGAAAATCTGGAAAGAGATTCTCGGCGTCGATGTGAAACTGCCAATCAGGCGAATGACTTATCAGCAGGCGATGGACGATTACGGTATCGACAAGCCGGATTTGCGGTTCGATATGAAATTGAAAGATATTTCGAGCATCGCTCGCGATTGCCAGTTCAAGGTTTTTGCCGATACAATTCAAAAAGGCGGAGTTGTTAAAGGACTATGCGCGCCTGGCGGCGGAGCTAAATTTTCCAGAAGCGATATCGAAAAAACATTTACGAATGTTGCTGCGGCGTTCGGGGCAAAGGGGCTTGCGTGGTTTAAAGTCGTTAAAGGCGAGCAGGGCGGGGTTGACCTTTCGAGCAATTTAACTAAATTCTTTACGCCGGAGCAGAAGCAGGCAATAATTGAAAAATTCGGCGCAAAGCCTGATGATTTGCTGCTGTTTGTCGCCGATAAGATGGTCGGAGCAAATAAGGCTCTTGCTCCGCTGCGATTAAAGGTCGGCAGAGATTTGGGATTGATTGACGATAAGGCTTATGAATTGCTGTGGGTAATTGATTTTCCGCTATTCGAATGGAACGAGAAGGACAATAGATTTGATTCTCTGCATCATCCGTTTACGGCTCCTGTGCCGGAAGATATCGGCAAACTTGACACAGACCCCGGGAATATCCGGTCTCAGGCTTATGATATAGTTGTGAACGGTTCGGAAATCGGCGGCGGAAGCGTTCGTATTCATCAGCCTGATATGCAGGCCAAAGTTTTCGACCTGCTGAAAATCACAAGGCAGCAGGCGCAGGACAGATTCGGCTTTTTCCTGCAGGCGCTGAAGTTCGGAGCGCCGCCTCACGGCGGTATCGCATTCGGCCTGGACAGACTCGTAATGTTCCTGACCGGAACGGACAATATCCGGGACGTTATCGCATTTCCGAAAACTCAGAAGGGACAGTGCCTTCTTACAGAGGCGCCCAGCGGCGTTGACCAGTCTCAGCTTGATGAACTGAATCTCAGGGTCCAAACGCATCATTAAACCTGCTGCGGCTTTTGATTTCCTTGTTGCCGGTATTTGTGTATAATGATTGACGATGAATAGTGCCGGGAAAATATTAATAAATATTCTCACTTATACACATCTGCGGCCAATATCGCTGGCCGGCAAATGCAGGCTCCTCTTCGGAATCGCAATTGTATTTGTTTTAACGCTTGCGCTGCTGACACCATATTTCTGGATGGGCAAACTGACCGAAAAGACAATGACTGATGCCGGCAGAGCGGTTGTTAATACGGTTTACGAAAGACATTTCAAAGTAGGAAAAACTCAAAAAAGCCCCGTAATGCTGGACGAAAGCGGCACGGTAAAACTGGCGCAATCGAGCAGGGTAAACTGGCTTCGGTTCGATTCGCCGGCGCAGAACTGGAAAAAACAGGCTGACGCCAAACTGACCAAAAGGATTGAGGAACTGCTGAAACAACAGGATGGGACGAATGAAAATACCTGGATGGACAAAGTCGGCGACAATGTCGAAACGACTTATATAAATATTGTTCGAGCCAACAAAAAATGTCTGACGTGCCACAGCACAGAAGGGTCGGCCCCGCCATTTAATAATTCAGAACCTGTCGGGGCTGTGATAGTGCAAATGCCGGGCAGGGAAATCAGCAGAACAATTCTTATGAACCGGATTTGTGTTATTACCGCTGGTTTGATTGCCGGAGCGGGAGCGATTGTTGCGTTTTATATTATCGCCCAGCGTATTATTTTAAGCCCGATAAGACAGCTACGGGCGATTGCAAATAATGTTTCGCAGGGCAATCTCGATGTCAGAAGCGGAATAAAAACAAACGATGAATTCGAGCGGCTCGGCGAGGCACTCAACGCGATGCTTGACAGTCTCGTCCAGGGACAGGAAAAACTTCGCGGAGCCAATAAACAGCTCGACGAAAAAATCACGGAACTTTCCGAAAGAAATATCGAGCTTTTCAGGGCAAATAAACTCAAAGGCGAGTTTCTGGCAAATATGTCTCACGAATTCCGCACGCCATTGAACGCGATACTCGGGTTTGCGGAAATTCTGAAGGAAAAACCTTCCGAAGATGACGCAAAAAGCAAACGATACGCGGAAAATATTATAAGTAGCGGGAAGAATCTTCTGAATATGATTAACGATTTGCTCGAAATGGCAAAAATGGAGGCGGGGAAAATTGAACTTCATCTCGAAAAGACAAGCATACAGGAACTGTGCAACGGTCTTTCGGCGTTCTTTTCGCCTCTTACAGAAAAACAAAAACTCAAGGTCCGCCTGACAGTCGATGAGAATATCCCTTTGATAAAAACAGATGCAGGCAAAGTGCAGCAGATTTTATATAACCTGTTGAGCAACGCCGTGAAGTTCACTCCGGAAAATGGCAAAATTGAGATAAAAGCATTTATGCCCGACGACCAGACAATAAGAGTGGCGGTAAGCGATACAGGGCCGGGAATTGCTGAGGCAGACAAAGAAAAAATATTTGAAAAATTCCGCCAGGCCGACGGTTCGATTACAAGGAACCAGCCGGGAACAGGCCTGGGCCTTGCGATAAGCACAGAACTTGCAAAACTGCTGTCAGGCAAAATAGGTCTTGAAAGCATCGTGGGCGAGGGAGCAACATTCTGGCTGGATTTGCCGATTATCAGGGCAGATGAGGCGTAATTTATAATCGCTGATTACGCAGATTAAGAAAGATATTAAAGACCATTTCGTTGATATCACCGAAATGGTCGGTATAAACAGCGGAGTCTTGTTTTTTTTTATTTTTATTAGGGACAGCCACCTGTTTTTGGGCAGATAAGGATGAATGTTGACTATTGACAAATCCATCTTTTTTTGTATATAATTCCTATCGCGATTTACCATATTTTTTAAATGATTTTTCGGTTTTAGTTGGTTTAGTCGGTTTAGTTAGGAAATAATAGGTAACTGTTCCTAATTTTCCATTTTCGTCCTAATTTTCCCAATTTTCTACGATTAAGGGAGAAAAAAATGAAGAAATATATAAACATCAGTATCTTAATCTTCAATTCAATGTTCTGTCTGCTTCTATGCGGCTGCGGTTCAACTTATCAACTTTATACCGGCGAGCTTCCAAAAGAATATGTTGCAGAAGTTCATAATTCCGGAGAAGTTCAAATATTGACAGTAGATGGAAATAAGGAGATGAACGGCCGAATGTTCGGCCATTTCGATGAAACTTTTGGTTATTCCTGTTCGCTAAAGATGTTGCCCGGTGAACATATATTTACATTATTCTACGTCAGCAACTGGGATTCGACCTTCAAGGGGGACACAGAAGTAAGTTTGAAGGTGGTGCTTGCAGCCGGGCATAAATATATTATCAAATCAAAAATCGAACGTACTTCAACGGGCCATTTTTATGTTTGGGATGAAACCGAATCAAAGCAGCTCCAAACCGATAATGCAAATGTTTTCGTGGTAAAGCAGATAGAAATACAACCTACGACAACCTATCAAGGAGAAGGACAAGGCGGTAGTTTGTGGAACGATGTTCAATATATGAATTGGCTAAATCAGACATACGGTCCAAAAAGATAGGAAATAAATAGGTGGCTGTCCCCAATTTAGAGAATGGTCTGTTTGACACTTCAGACGACAAAAAAATCCAATGCACCAATGTCGTAACTGTCGCTATCGATACCGGTGTTGATGATGTGTTCGATTATCTTCTGCCGGATAAATTTCTGCCTGTCCAATTAGGGCAGAGACTTGAAGTTCCCTTTGGCAGGGCAAATAAACTTGTGAACGCTTTTTGCGTTGAAATTAAAGATGCTAAATCCTCAACCATTCCTCTGAAAAAACTTAAACTTATAAAAAAAATAGTCGATGATCAGCCTTTGCTCGACGAAAGACTGCTGAAACTTGGAAAATGGGTCAGCGAATATTATGTTTGTCCGCTGGGCGAGGTATTGAGCGCTATGCTTCCTGCGGCGGTAAAAAAAGGCACAGGAGAGAAGAAACTCAAATCCGTTTATCTTTCACCAGGAGTGAGCGATTTTGAACAGCTTTTAACCGCGGTAAAAGGGAAAAAACAGAAGCAAATAGTCCAAACGCTGATACAGTTAAACGCAGACAGTCCTGAAACGGCAGTTGAAACGGAAAATCTTCTCGAACAGGTTAATTCCGGTATTACGCCGTTAAAGGGACTTCTTAGGGCAGGTATTGTTAAGCTTACCAGCAAAATCGTTTATAAACAACTTCCGGTCATTCCAAAGGGGCTTATATTAAAAACTGGAAATGTAATTTTAAATGACGACCAGAACAAGGCGCTTGACGAAATAACAAAGCGAATAGAAGCACAAAAATTTTCTGTAGTTCTTTTGCATGGCGTAACCGACAGCGGCAAGACAGAGGTTTATATCAGGGCGATAGAAAAAGTGATTGCCAAAGGCAAAAGCGCGATAGTATTGTTGCCGGAAATTGCGCTTACCGCTCAGACAATTCAGCGGTTCAGCAGCAGATTCGCAGACATAGCGGTAATGCATTCACAGCTTAACGCATCGCAGAGAAATGCGCAGTGGCAGAAAGTCAAAAGCAGCACGCCGATAGTTGTCATCGGGGCAAGAAGCGCAGTTTTCGCTCCCGTATCGGATTTAGGCATTATCGTTGTCGATGAGGAACACGATCCCAGCTATAAACAAGACACATCGCCGCGATATAACGGACGCGATGTCGCGGTGAAACTTGCGCAATTGACCGATGCGGTTTGCATTTTGGGCAGCGCGACGCCATCGCTTGAGACGCTGAGCAACTGCAGAACGAAAAGCCATTTTGTAAAACTGTCTCTGCCGAAACGGGTGCTTAACCTTCCAAAACCGCAGATGAAAGTTATCGATATGGCGCAGTGTAAGTTCGATAATCGCGGCGTAAATCTGATAAGCCTGGAACTCGAAGAAGCTATCAAACAGACGCTGAAAAACAAAGAACAGATAATTTTATTGCTGAACCGGCGAGGCTACAGCAATTTTATTTTTTGTCCGAGCTGCCGATATACTTTAAAGTGCCGCAATTGCGATGTTACGCTGACGTTTCATAAATCCGAGAAGCATCAATTGCAGCCGCGGCTTAAAGGCAGAATTGAAGGCGGCTTTGCGATATGTCATTACTGTCTTTCGCAGACGCTTGTTCCTACGAAATGTCCTCTGTGCGGGAAAAACGTTACGATGATTGGACTGGGGACGCAACGGCTTGAAGATGAGCTGAAGCAGAAAGTTCCGGGTGCAAATGTCGTGCGGGTTGACAGCGATTCGATGCAAAAGGAAGATTATTACAAGATACTGGGCGATTTCGACTCAGGCAAAATTGATATTCTTGCCGGGACGCAAATCCTGGCCAAGGGTCTGCATTTTCCAAATGTTACACTTGTCGGGATAATCAGCGCGGATACTTCATTACAATTGCCTGATTTTCGCGCCAACGAGAGGACATATCAGCTTATATGCCAGGTCGCAGGCAGGGCGGGCAGAAGCAGCAAAGGCGGCAAAGTCTTTATCCAGACATTTTTGCCGAATCAGCCTGCGATTAAATTTGCGGTCGATGACGATTTTGAAGGGTTTGTAAAAGAAGAACTCAAGCACCGCCAGGCGTGTTTGCTTCCGCCGGCCGGCAGAATCGCTCTTGTCCGATTGCGAGATACGAAATTTGAAAGGCTTTCCAGTGCGGCCCAGATTATCGCAGAGCAGATTGGAGGCATTATTTCAACCTGCGGGCTTGATATAAAACTTACCGGGCCAATGCCGGCAGTAATCGCCAGGATTCAGCGATTCCACAGGATGCAGATAATATTGCAGGCTAAACAAGCCGGCCATCTGTCGGAGTTATTCAGCCGATTCCGCCGTCTCAAGCCCCCAAATTCAGCCGTTGGGGTGCAGGTCGATGTCGACCCGGTAAATTTATTATAGGTTGCAAAAAGAAGAAAATTTTCGTAAAATAGTATTTTTCCCGGGGTGTAGCTCAGCTTGGCTAGAGCGCTTGGTTCGGGACCAAGAGGCCGTAGGTTCAAATCCTATCACCCCGATTTTGACCCTCCGATAGCATTCGTTAAATTGGATTCCTCTTGACTTGAATTGTCAATTTGGTTAGAATTGTTGCTGTCAGAGGAAGATTTAGTGTCCACAAGGATGTTTAATTCTTGTAAGTATCACAACCAATAAGGAGCGGAAAAATGAAACTTGTAATAGGATTATTAATAGGTATTTTTGTAGTGTTTTTACTCGGTGCAGTAAATATGGGCGGAACAGGAACGTATCAAACCCAAATGAGCTATGACGGCAAAAGAATCGCAGTTATGGATACCCGCACAGGAACGGTTAAAATATTTAATGTGCAGCCCGGCGATGAGATTCTATCGTTTACCGATAACGAGAGAGTTTTAAAAGATTATCGGATTGAAAATAAGTAAGTCATTAAACAACGGGTGTCTATTACTTCTTTTGCTGTAATAGAATGCACGTTTATTGAAGAGCGTTCAGAACGCAGGCTCTAATCCTGTCTTCTCGACTTTAGTCGCATATCTGTGTCCCCAAAATTAATGGGGGTGATGGCTATAATTTTTACTTTTTTAGGGTAAGAAATATAGTATAATGTTCCTTTCGTAATTTATACATATTCAGGAGTATAATATGAATGTTAAGGTTCATCTTTCACGGCCGGATGTAAACGAAGACGATATTAAGGAGGTGGTTGAGGTTCTTAAAACGCCAAACCTTTCGCTGGGGCCGAAAATACCGCAGTTCGAAGAAAAATTGGCAAAATACATCGGCAGGAAACACGGCATAGCAGTAAATTCCGGCACAAGCGGACTGTTTTTATGTCTGCAAGCTCTCGGAATAGGTAAAGGCGATGAGGTAATAACGACGCCTTTTACTTTCATCGCAACGACAAACAGTATTCTGATGGTCGATGCGAAACCGGTGTTTGTAGATATCGACCCTGTGAGCCTGAACATTGACCCGAAAAAAATCGAGGCGAAAATCACTTCGAAAACCAAGGCGATTATGCCGGTTGTTGTTTTCGGCAATCCTGTCGGTCTCGATGAGGTCTGGAAGATTGCGAAAAAACATAACCTGCCTGTAATTGAAGATAGCTGCGAAGGACTTGGCTCTGAAATTAACGGCCAAAAAATCGGCAATTTCGGAACAATGAGCAATTTCGCTTTTTATCCCAATAAGCAAATGACAACAGGCGAAGGTGGAATGATTCTTACTGACGATGAAAAGCTTGCCGATATATGCTGCTCGCTTCGCAACCAGGGGCGCGGCAAAGGCGGCGGATGGCTTGCTCACGATAGAGTTGGCTATAATTTCAGAATGAGCGATATCAATGCAGCGCTTGGAGTAAGCCAGCTTGGAAGAATTGAACAGTTTGTTCAAAAACGTCGAAATGTCGCGAAATTATATCAGGAGCTTTTGGCCGGCGAGAATAGAATAATGGTGCCAAAGGAACCCGATAGCAGCAGAATGAGCTGGTTCGTGTTTGTCATAAGGTTGAAAGAACCATACATTTCAAAACGGAACGATATTTTAACCGCAATGCTCACAGAAGGAATACAGGTAAGCAATTATTTCCCGCCGGTAACGCTGCAGCCGTTTATGGTCGAAAAATTCGGCTTTAAAGACGGCGATTTTCCGATTACCGACAGCGTATGCAAATGCACTATATCGCTGCCGTTTTATAATAACCTGACGAAAGATGATGCGGCACTGGTATGCAAAACGCTTAAGAAATGTCTGGATAAAGCGGTTTAAGAAATCAGCCCTGGACAATTTCGAGCAGGGCGGCGTCGATTTCAAGGCAGGTGGCTTTGCCGAGAATATCGACCTGAAGAACAAGGCGAGTTTTGTTCTGCTCGCTGACGGCCAAACCTTCTATTCCCATAAGAGGTCCGGCGATAACCCTGCATTGCTGGCCGGCTTTGATATAATTATATGGAGCGAGAACTGCGCCGCTTTGGAGGGCTCTTTCTATCGGCAGAAGCTCGTCAATCAAATGCTGCTGATTTTTTACCTCCAGAAGGCTTGCAACACGGTTAGTTTTGAGTACATCGAGCCTGTTCTCTTCGCTGCCGCAGAAAAAAACATATCCGCTGAACAAAGGCAGCATAGAACGCATGACCCTGCGGCTTTTTTTGTAAACTTTTTCGGTAAGGGGCAGAAAATAACTGATATTTTTCTTTTGCATCTGCCAGGCAAGAGCTTTTTCGTTTCTGCTTTTGGTATGCGCTACCCACCAGGTTCCCTGGAAGTCTTTAAGACTTGCCCCTGCAGGCCAGATTATCGGGGGATTTTCTTCAGGTTTTAACATAGTGGTATTTTATTGGAATTTGTCTGGTATGTCAATAAACAGTTGACAATTATAAAGTCGTAAGGAGACATTCGGTTTTATCGGAAAATTCCATTTCACCGCTAAATTCTGCGGGGAGCAGAATCGTTTGACCCTTAGCAAAATCAACAGCCTGGGAATTTTTTGAAATTATTCGTCCGCTGCCATTAATAATTATAATAACCTTCATTATTCCGGCGGAGATTGGTATTGATGTTCCTGCCTGCGATGTAATTTTATCAACCTTGAAATATTCGGTATCGGCAAGCCGGCCGGTTGTTTTTACGGTTAGCTCGTCAGGGTTCTGGTCGAAATGAATGCTTTCAAGAGCCTGGGCGATATGAAGCTGGCGGGGTTTGCCGTTTTGAAGCCTGTTGTAATCGAAAACCCTGAATGTGGTGTCGGAAGTCGTCTGAATTTCAGTAATTAAAATTCCTGCGCCGATGGCGTGAACGGTTCCTGCCGGCAATAAGTGACATTGGCCGACTTTTACGGAAATTTTATTTAGAAGGTCGGCGCAAGTGCCGTTTTTTATGGATTGTTCAAATTGTTCTCTTGTTATGCCTGGTTTTAAGCCTTTATAAATGAAGGAGTTAGGTTCGGCGTCGATTATGTACCAGCACTCGGTTTTGGGAGAGCCGGTTTTGAGTTTTTTTACCGTTTGAGCGTCAGGATGAACCTGGACACTTAAATCGTCGGCGGCATCGATGAATTTTATGAGCAGTCCGAAAGGCGGCTGGTAATTTTTTTTGCCGGTTATCTCCTGAGGATATTTTTGCAGAAGTTCGGAAATGGTTTGTCCGGCAAATTCACCGTTCAAGATAATGGATTTATCATTCGGCAAATCGGCAAGCTCCCAGCTTTCGCCGATTTTTTTATCGGCGGGAGAATCCTTGCCGAGGATGGTTCGAAACTTATTTCCGCCCCAGATAAGCTCCTTGTAAATCGGTTTGAATTTTAATGGATAAAGATTCATATTTTATTTATTTGTGTTTCAGATAGTCTGTTATGCCTTCGGCTACAGCCTGGGCCAGACGCCTTTGCATATCGTTATTATGAAGCTGCTTGGCCTCCCAGCGGTTTGAAAGGTATCCGATTTCAACCAAAACGGCAGGACAGTTGGTGTGTGTAAGGACACGATAGTTGGCTTTTTTAACGCCGTTACTGCCAAGGCCTGTTACAGCCATTCGAGTATCTATTGCGTCGGCAAGTTTCGACGAAGCCCACGAACCTGAGCGTTCAACGTAAACGGTAAAGCCGGTAAGGCTGCTTTTGGCCGATGAGTCAGCGTGAATACTCACAAAAACATCGGCTTTTGCACGGTTGGCGATGGCGGCTCGCTCTTCAAGCTCGATAAATTCGTCGCTGTTGCGAGTCATTATAACCCTGTGGCCTTTATCGCGTAATATTTGCGCAATCTGTTGAGCGACATCTAAATTGAGAATTTTTTCTTCATAGCCGTTAGCGCTGGTGGTGCCGGGGTCTTTGCCGCCGTGACCTGCGTCAATTACTATTGTTTTGCCGGTAAGCTCCCAGGGACTCTTTGTCGGTTGCTGCTGCTGCACAACGGACGGCGGAGCCGGCTCTATAACAGGTGTTTCTGCGACTGGTTTTGCAAGTTTACTTTTTATTTCATCTTCTATAGAGGCACGAACATTAAGAAGGCCGTCAACTTTTTTGGTTTTTCCCAGCGGACTAAGATAGTTGTTATTAACATAAACCTGATTTTGCTTCGGCAAAATTGTTACGGTATTGAAAGTGTCGTTGAATGTGATTTTATCGTCGGTAACCGTTGACATTGACATACCGACTTTTCCGGCAAGGTAATAGATATTAACCATTTCCTCATTTTGTCCCAGAAGGGCGGCGCCGCCTTTTTTCGAGGATTGCTGGCAGCCTGCCGCGGCTAACATTAATAAAACAGATAATAAAATTGTCAGTGAAGCGGTTTTTCTCATTTTTCAATCCTTTTAAAAAGTAATTCCTGAACTATGATAAGGCCTACATTTTTTAAAATAAATCTGCGCCATCCTGTTGTTTTTTAGTTTTTAGCTTAATGCTGAGATGATTGCAAGCTTGTTCTGTGATTTCCCTTCCCCGATTTGTTCTGCGGACAAAACCTATCTGCAATAAATAAGGTTCGACAACGTCTTCAAGAGTATCTTTTTCTTCGCCAAGCGTTGCAGCAAGAGCTTCAATGCCCGCGGGGCCGCCATTATAGACATTTGCCAGCGACCTCAAAAACGACCTGTCAAGCTCATCAAGGCCAAGCTCGTCAATCTGTTCCATTTTTAATGCGCTTGCGACTATATCAGAAGTCAATTTGCCTTTGCCTTTCACCTGCGCATAATCGCGAACTCTTTTTAGAAGCCTGTTTGCGATTCGAGGCGTGCCTCTGCTTCGCGAGGCGATAAGCTCGAGCGTGCCGTCCTGACAGGCCAGATTCAGCAGCTTTGCCGAGCGGACAAGTATCTGCGCAAGTTCGCTTTTGTTGTAAAACTCAAGATGATACATCATTCCAAATCTGCCCCGCAGAGGTGCGCTGAGCAAACCGGCCCGTGTCGTTGCGCCGATAAGTGTAAACCGCTTCAATGGAAAGTTTATCGTTTTGGCATGCATGCCGCTATCGACCGTGAAATCAACGCGGAAATCCTCCATCGCAGGATAAATAAATTCTTCGACAGGCGTGCTGAGCCGGTGAATTTCGTCGATGAAAAGAATGTCGCCGGTATTAACATTGCTAAGCAGGCCCATTACATCGCCTTGTTTAACAAGGGCAGGGCCTGAGGTAGTTTTTATTCTCGAACCCATTTCGTTGGCAATAACGTGAGCGAGAGTCGTTTTCCCAAGACCCGGCGGGCCATAAAACAAAATATGCTCCAACGGTTCGCCTCTTTTTTTGGCGGCTTCAATAGCGATAGACAGTTTTTCTTTTACGCTTTGCTGTCCGACACACTCGGCAAAAGTAGTCGGCCGTAGCGAAGCGTTAAAATTCTCTTCCTGCTCGTTCATCGAATCAGAGTCTAAAACCCTATCTATTGCCATCCTTTATACCTCTATTCCTTGTTTAATTCTGTAAACCAGCGGAACGAGTTCTTCTGCGGTTTTTATATTCGGATGTTTTCTGCACGCCAGATTAATAAGTTCAGCCGCTTCATTCCGTTTTTCACCCCAGGCGATAAGAATTTCAAGAGCCTCAATCTGGTAGCCTGCGAATGTCGTTTCTTCTTTTGCTCTTGACGCCTCTGCGCCGACTGCGAAGGTTGTCAGTTTGCCTTTAAGCTCTGCGATAATATGCTGGGCAAGCCTATTGCCGATTCCGGGCAGACTGATGAGTGTTTTTTCGTCGGCACTTTCAATTGCCGCCGCTACTGTCGCAATCGGCAGGGCGAGCGACTTGAGACCTTTTTTTATGCCGATGCCTTTTACGCTGGTATATCTTTTGAAAAAATCTTTTTCGCCTGCGCTTACAAATCCCACCATTTGCGGAATCAGATTTCCGCCTGCCATACTGCCTTCATAATATTCCATCGTGCAGAGCGTAATATCCTGGCCGACCCTGCTTGACAGCAGAGAGGCAAGATAACCGGGCAAAAGTATCTCATAGCAAACCTGTCCAATCCGGACAAGAGCCGAGTCGCTATTTAAACTAACAAGTTTTCCTTCTATTTGTGCTATCATTTTATATCGTATTTGCGCAACAAAGCGCGACCGCAATCGCATCAGCCACATCGGGCGGCTCCGGCATTTTCGCAAGACCCAGCAAACTCATTATGCTTCGCTGCATCTGCAGTTTCGATGCTCTGCCGTTGCCGGTTAAAGACTTTTTAATTCTTGTTGCGGCAAAGCTTTTTACGTCCGTGCCGCACTTACAGGCCGAGGCAAGTATAACACCTCTTGCGTGTCCCATCAAGATTGCGGTTTTCGGATGAGCGTAATGCGAATACAAATCTTCAACCGCCATACAGGCCGGCTTAAATTTTTCCAGCAGCGAATTAATGTCATCGGCTATCTGCACCAGCCTTTTTTCCATAGAGGTCTTTGCACTGGTTCGGCATACGCCCGCCTCAAGAAGTTTAATTCGATTCCTGTCGGCTTCGACAACGGCATAACCGCAAATCTGCAAACCCGGGTCAATGCCGAGAATTTTCATCCCGCACCTTCCAAGTATTCAAAAATCATTTTTTTAAAAAGGCAAAAGAATAATAGCTTATGTATAGAATTTACTAAAGAAAAGTATGAATAAAAGGAAGGTGCGGGATTCATTATACTTCTCCCGCGCGTTTCAATCGATATCCGCCGCCGGGGGTATCTTCAAGAATCCAGCCCTGCGCCAGAATTTGCGTTCGCACGGCATCAGCGGCTTTCCAGTCCTTGTTAAGCTTTGCCGTTTTTCTCTTCTCGGCAAGTTCTTTTATATTTTCCGGCACTTCTGTATCGGCAGTTTCTAAAACGCCGAGCACCGAATCGATTTTGCTTATGGTATCGAGCAGGGCGGAAGCTTCAGCCGAATTCATATCACTTTTATTTGCTTCCCGTATGAAATCGAAACAAACCGCCAAAGCTTTTGAGATATTCAAATCATCGGACAATGCATTATCGAACTCCGTCAGACAATCGGAAGAAAGTTTCTGTATCTGCTCTCCTATTTTGCCTTGTTTGGCGGTTTTGCGTATATCTTCAAGCCGGATAATGCATTGCTGAATTTTATCTATCGCCTGCTCGGCGGCTTTGAGGCCGTCGAAGGTAAAATTATAGTTTTGCCTGTAATGCGAAGAGATAAGCGAGTATCGAATAGCATTTTTCTTGAAACCCTTTTCGAGAAGTTCCTGAATCGTATAGAGATTGCCCTTTGACTTGGACATTTTTTCGCCATCGAAAAGTAAAAATCGCGTATGCAGCCAGTAGTGAACAAATTTTTTGCCGCTGGCCGCTTCTGACTGCGCGATTTCACATTCGTGATGCGGGAAAATATTATCTTCGCCGCCGGTATGGATATCAAATTCCGCGCCGAGATATTTTGAACTCATTGCCGAGCATTCGATATGCCAGCCGGGAAATCCTTTGCCCCATGGGCTGTCCCATTGCTGGAGATGTTTGGGGTCGTGCTTCCAGAGTGCGAAATCCTGCGGATGTTTTTTTTCCTCGTTAATTTCGATTCTCGCGCCTGCGTTTAAATCGTCTAAAGTATTGCCGGAAAGCTGACCGTAATTAGCGAACTTCGTAACATCATAATAAACGTTATTGCCGACAACATAAGCATAGCCTTTATCGATGAGAATCTTAATCATATCAATCATTTCTTTGATATGCTCAGTTGCTTTGGGGTATTTGTCCGGCGGCTTTATGTTCAGAAGCTTGCTTGCCTGCAAAAAAGAATCGGTATAGACTTTTGCGATTTCCAGCGGGTCTTTTTTCTGTTTTTTCGCTGCTTCTTCTAATTTATCGGCTCCTTCATCAGCATCATCGACCAAATGGCCGACGTCTGTAATATTCATAATATGAGTAACTTTAATGCCTTTGAATTCGAGGAATCGCTTTAATAAATCCGCAACGAGAAAACTTCTGAAATTTCCAATATGCGGATGCGAATATACGGTCGGCCCGCAGCTATACATTCCGACTTTGCCTTGCTGCATCGGCACAAATTCTTCAGTTTTTCTTGTTAAGGTATTGTATAATTTCATAAACTTCTTTTGATTCTTCTTCTTAATAGTACAATCGCTATGGCCGAAATCGCCAAACCCGTCCCTATTTCGCCGAGTCCCTCGTTTGTTTTTGCTTTTACATTTACATTAAGAAAATCGATTCCCATAAGATCGGCGATGCATCTTTTCATCTGCATTTTATACTGCCCCAATTTCGGCTCTTCAGCGGCGATTGTGATATCGATATTTACCACTTCCCAGTTTTTACTCGCAATGAAATCTTTGGTTTTCAGGATAAGTTCTTTGCTGTCGATATCTTTTAACTGCGGGTCGCTGTCGGGAAAAATCATTCCGATATCGCCAAATCCTGCCGCGCCGATAATGGCGTCTATAATGGCGTGCAGAGCGACATCGCCGTCGCTGTGGGCCAGCAATCCTTTTTCAAAAGGTACAAGAACCCCGCCCAGCTTCAGCGGTCTGCCTTCGACAAGCCGATGAATATCGGTTCCTATGCCAGTTCTATATTCGTAATTTATATCATTCATAAGTTTAGCCGTCGCCGGCACGGCGACGTTTAAAGAGTCCCCTTTGTGCTTGGGATATCGCCGCCGGTAAGTTTAACAGCCTGCGCAAGAGCCTGTCCGACGGCCTTGAATATCGCTTCTGCGATGTGATGGCTGTTAGTTCCGTGCGGCACGGTTATGTGCAGGTTGAATTTGCCGTTGTTGGCAAAACTTCTCAATAATTCTTCGACGCATTCGACGTCGAAATCGCCGATTTTTTCCGTTCTGTATTTAACGTCGTAAACGCAAAACGGCCTGCCGGACAAATCCAGCGCGACATTCGCCAGCGCATCTTCCATCGGCACGGCAGAGTTGCCGTAGCGGGCAATGCCTTTCTTGTCGCCCAGTGCCTCGCAAAGCGCCTGGCCCAGGCATATCGCGACATCTTCGACCGTGTGATGCTGGTCAACTTCAAGGTCGCCTTTGGCCTTGAGAATCAAATCTATTTTGCTGTGCTTGCTCAGATGGCTTAGCATATGGTCGAGAAATCCGATGCCGCTGTCGATTTCATATTTGCCCTCGCCGTCGAGGTTGATTTGAACCAGGATATCCGTTTCTTTGGTTTTTCTTGTAATTTTTGCTTTTCTGTCAGCCATTATTTCATCCCTCAGCGATTATTTCCTTTATCGCGTTAATAAGTTTTTCATTCTGTTCGCTCGTTCCAACGGAAATTCTCAGTTTATCTTTAATATCCGGATATGCCCAATATCGGACATAGATATTTCGATTCTTAAGTTTATCATAGATATCGATTGCCCTGATTTTTGCAGGTTTTGCGAACACAAAATTTGACTGGCTCGCCAGCACTGTAAATCCCAGGCTGGTAAGTTGTTCTATCAGAATTTTTCTGTCTAATTTGATTTTTTGAACATTATTTTTGAAATACTGCCTGTCTTCTATCGCAGCAGTCGCCGCGGCAATCGACACGGTATCGACATTATACGAATCCTTGACTTTCATCAGGCCTTTAATCAAATCTTTATTTGCGATTCCGAAACCGAACCTCATCCCCGCAAGCGAATAACCTTTGCTCATCGAGCGCAAGATAATTACATTCGGCAGACTTCTTGCAAGCTCAAGGCAATTATCATCTGCGAAATCGACATAAGCCTCGTCGATGAGAAGAACGCCTTTTATTTCTCCCGCAAGCTGACGCAACTCTTCTTTTGGAATGAATGTTCCGCTCGGCGCGTTGGGATTGCAGACGATTGTCAGAACTGCGCCTGTTGATGCAAGTTTCGCCGGCAGATTAAATTCTTCATCGAATGGAATTTCTATGACAGGGCTGTCGGCGAGTTTCGCAAGCTCCGGATAAAGCGAATATGTCGGAGTCGGATAAGCGACAGAACGTTTTTCATCGCAGAACGCTCTTATTGCAAGATTCAATAAATCGTCGCCGCCGTTGGCGCAGATAATATTATCCGGCTCAACTTTAAAAATTTCCGCCGCTGCTTGTCTAAAGGTATCGCCCATCGGCTGCGGATATTTGCGCAACTGCTCAGGCGTAATATTTTTTATCGCCTCGATTACTTTCGGGCTTGGCGGGTATGGATTTTCATTGGTATTGAGCTTAATAACGTCAATTTCACTTGGCTGAAAGCCCGGCTCGTAACCGGCCATTTTTTCAATATTTTCGCGGAAATAACCCATATTTCGATGATTATACGCGGAAAATTATGGATTGCAAATGATGATTTTTTGAGGTTTTTGGGTTTGATTAACCCTGATTTTTACCACAGTAATCTATTAAACGTGCGATTTCGCTTCTTAACTCCTTGCGGTGCACAATCATATCGACAAAACCGTGCTCAAGCAGGAATTCGGCCCTCTGAAAGCCCTTCGGCAGTTCAACCTTAATCGTCTCGTATATCGTCCTTGCCCCGGCAAAACCTATCAGCGCACCCGGCTCAGCAATTATAACGTCGCCCAGCATTGCGAAACTTGCTGTTACGCCGCCGGTCGTCGGGTCGGTTAAAACCGATATAAAAAGCCCGCCATGGTCGTCTAATTTTGCCAATGCAGCGCTGGTCTTTGCCATCTGTGCAAGCGAAACAACGCCTTCGTGCATCCTTGCTCCGCCAGTTGAACTTACAACTACAAGAGGCAGCGACTCTACTATGGCTTTTTCAATCGCCACGCATAATTTTTCGCCGACAACGGCACCCATCGAGCCGCCAAGATAGTTAAAGTCCATAACGGCAAGCATTACTGGCCGGCCCTTTATAAAAGCCTTGCCGATAAGTATCGCCTCTTTGCCCGCAGAAACCTTTTCAGAAGCCTTTGCACGCTCCTTGTATGTAGTGCCCCTGAAATGGAAGTTAAGTGGGTCTGCTGTAACCATTTGCGTTAAATACTGCTCAAAAGAGCCTTCATCAACGAGATATTTGATTCTTTCAGCGGCGCCAATTCTGAAATGATAATCACATTCAGGACAGATATCCTGATTGTCCGTAACTGCTTTCTTGAAAAGGAGTTTGCCACAGCCGGGACACTTAATCCATAGGCCTTCAGGCATTTGACGCCTTGGCTTTAAACTGAATCCGTCCCAGCTTGCTTTTACTTTTTTTGCCATTGTTTTTATCATAGTTTTGTTAAAGAAAGAGGGATTATAACAGAATCAGTACATTAAATCGAGGTTATTTTTTTGATTCGACTTCGCTCATCACAAGTGCTTGAGATATGTTGTAAGTCCTTTGTTTACGTTGAAAAAATGTTAAAAGGGAGCTTGCCATAAGTCCTTTATTTATGTAAGTTTTTTTTGAAAAATGGTTTGCAAGTGTTTATCAACAAAACTTTTATTCTAAATTTTGATTATTTTTCATTTTTTTTGATTATTTTGAACGAATCACGATTTTTTACCCCTGATTTGACACGATTTTGGCGTTTTTTTGATTCGAAATTGAGTAATCTTTAATGTCGGGAATTGTGAAGTAGTTATCCGTTATCGGTTATCAGTTATCGGTTCAGACGAGGGATTTTTTTCACCACCTCCGATCGCGGTCGAGGGCAGGCTCCGACACGAAGAAAACACGAAGACAATATTAATTTCACCACAGAGATCACAGAGATATTTTAGACACGGATTTGCACTGTTTGTTTCAACAAGTTATTTTGCGAATAACTTCGTGTTCAAAGCAACGGCTTTACTCGAAACAAGTTTCTGTGTCAGCCGTTGTGCTTTGTCCACGGCTTAAAAAGCCTTTGTTGAAACAAAACACGGTTCCGGCACGGTTTTTAAACGCAGATTCCGCCGAATTTTAAGGATATAATTCGATACCTATGGTATGGCATAGCCATTGTGTTTGGGAGAAAGAAGGAGTAGAATAGTTATCAGTAACTCGGTTATCGGTTATCGGTTATCGGTTATCAGTACGAACGACGCAGACGGGGGATCCGCCGTCGCCAAGGCTTTGGCGGACAAGTTTTTTAAGCAGATAAAAGGAAATTAAAAAAATAGGCGGCTGTCCCTAATTTAATAATTCGATTGAGTTTGGAAAAAGCAGTGATATAATTTAGTTGCACCATAGATGTGCAACCGCAGAGGGAACTTGAAATTGAAAACTTATGCTTTCAAATAAAATATTATATAATTCACGGTATCAACATCCTGTAGGACAAGGGTTTTTCCATACTGGTCAAATCTCATTTGGCGGGAAGACACTTCATTATGTATACGATTGCGGTTCAGAAGATATATGCTCATTATCAACATGTATAAGGGGATATCTCTCTAACTTGAATGGACAAAGAAAAATTGATGTGCTTTTCTTATCTCATTTGCATAAAGATCATGTGAATGGGCTTGATCTCTTACTTGGCGGAATATCTGTAGATACTGTTATCATTCCATATCTTTCACCTATAGAAAGACTTGCATTTCTTGCTTCATCATTGAATGAACAACCTTTGAGTGCATCGTTTATACAGTTAATCAGTAATCCTACTCAATGGTTTGAAACTCATGGAGTTAAGGATGTTCTACATGTGAAAAAAGGAAATGATAGTATTCCTAAATTTCGTAAAAAAATAGATTCAAAGATAGATATTCCATCTGAAAGCCTAAAGATTGATTTTAATAGCATAGAGTCCCCTGAAGATTCGCAAAATCCTTCAAAAACAATAAAAACGATTTCCGATAGTGATCCATTATATATCAAAGCAAATCGGGCATTTCTGAATTGGACGTTCCTTACATATGTTTGCCCTGAAGATAAACAACATATAAATAAATTTGAAAAATTAGTAAAAAAAGAATTCGGCGATATTCCGCACGAAAACGAAAGGCTGGTTGACATTGTCCAAAATCTAAGGGAAAGAAAGAAGTTGTATTCTTGTTACTATAGCACATGGTCGGGAAATCTTAATGCAACTTCTCTCTCAATGTATTCGGGGCCTTTTAAGATTACAGCTAATTTTCGTATATCAAATCAGTGTCAACCTGATTTAAATATAGTACCGAATAACCTAAATAGCGATCGCTGTGCATGGCTTGGTACAGGGGACTCTGACCTTCGTACAAATAAAAGGCGTAGCGAATTTTTAAAACATTTTAAATCTGTTTCAAAACTCGTACATTCACTTGCTTTACCTCATCATGGTTCAAAAGGCAATTTTCATCAAAAATTATTAGATATTGGATCGCCGGTTTGTGTGGTTTCCGCTGGAAATCGGTACAAACATCCAAGTAAAGAAGTTGTGCAAGCAGTATTAAATGAAAATAGGCATCTTGTAATAGTCAGCAATGATATAAATTCAATGTGGTGTGAGAAAGTTGCACTTTCTTGGAAATAATAGGGGACGTTTAGCTGTTTGAGCGGGAATGATACGCCGATGAACCCTGCCATCCGTCTTCGTAAGACTTCGACGCGACAGGCGAACCACCTTGCTTATACTTTGTTTGAACGGACATTTGTCAGCTTCTGGCGGACAAAATTAATGTCGCCGCGTAATCCATAAAATTGGTCTGCTAAAAACGCCGGGACTTTCATTTTGTTCACGGCATTTTCAATATTTTCGAGCCGCTGCAACAATTCTTCTCTATTGACCGCCTCGGCGGCCATATCTTTTTCGAGAACCATTAATGCCCGATACCGGCGGAAGATACGCAAACGCATTTGCCAGCGGTAGACGGCCGGGATGCTGCGCATTGTCGGTATTAAAACAAAAACCATCGGTACAAAAACAATTAAAGTCCGGTTAAGCAAACTGGCCAGCCAGAACGGCATATACCTGTAGAGAAAACTTTTGCCTGATTTATAGAATCGTGCGGCATCGGGGCTGATGTGATATTCATGCTCGATCGCAGCAGGAAATTCGCCGCGACTTTGAATTAATCCTGCGTGCGAATGTACTTCAGTTGCCGCTTCCAGTAACAGGTCGGAGAGCGCAGGATGAAGATTGGCTCGAGCAATAAGTTCAACAGTCGGGCTGACCAGACTTATATCATGGTCGGGAATATTTTCCCCGAAAT
>Ga0187886_1001480_pt1 | contig 21241 bp, 17 predicted proteins | sample June2016WEW_20_1_FD_133001 | JGI IMG/M metagenome (GOLD analysis project Ga0187886, IMG submission 133001) | Peatland microbial communities from SPRUCE experiment site at the Marcell Experimental Forest, Minnesota, USA - June2016WEW_20_150 | ecosystem: Environmental > Terrestrial > Soil >... | reverse complement strand
CGGGGGGCCAACTCCCGCGAGAAAGCGCTCATCGTTCCACCTCCTACGGCTTCAGATGCGTCGCATTCTCGATTATAAGACTCCTTGCTCGCACTGCAACCTCGGTTTCAGCGCCGAATTCGGATCTGGGAACAAAAGGGAGCGGATTCCGGCCTCCGGGTAGCTGCAAGTGCCTGCAAACGTGGTGGCCAGGGACGGCTACCCACAGCATTCGACACTTTTCTCAATCCCGCTGACTGACGTTTACCTCGACCCCAGGCTTCCGTCGAGGTTGACGAGCCATGAGTATTGAAGTCCTTTGCTTCTCGCCTGTTTCACATGACCTTGCCTCAGGCGATGCCGTTCCACGGCGGCTGAGGAGGCCGGAACGAGCAGCGACAGCACGAAGGCGACACTCGTCCGGAAGATTGCCCGGCGGGGTATCGCAGGCTCCCCCAACCGGGTCGGGAAGCGTGCGTATATGAATATATATTTCCTATACCTATTAGCCGACGGCTCCCCGCCGCGCAAGATCCCCGAGAGCCGCGCGCCGTTCAGCGACCCAGTACGTCCTCGTGAGCCAGAAATGGCTTCCGATAATGCCCCTTTCCGGAAGTGGATGCCATGAGTGAACTGACCCTGTACCAGAGTGACGACTGGGCGAGGCTGAAAGCGCTGGCGCTCGACGGCGTCTCCTCTCCCCACTCGCGGCGCGCCTACGGCAAGGCGCTCGACGGCTTCCTGCGCTGGTACCAACTGGAGCCGCGCGCCGGCTTCACCAAGGCCACGGTAACCGCCTATAGGGCCTACCTGGAGAGCCTGGGCCTGTCGTCCTCGACGATCAATGTCCGGCTCGCTGCCATCCGCAAGCTGGCGTCCGAGGCGGCGGACAATGGCCTGCTGGCCCCGGAGACGGCGGCCGGCATCGCCCGCGTCAGAGGGGCCAAGCGGCTGGGCGTCCGCACTGGCAACTGGCTCCCGCTCCAGCAGGCGCAAGCGCTGTTGCAGGCCCCGGATATCACGACGCTCAAGGGCAAGCGAGACCGGGCGATTCTAGCGGTGCTGATCGGCTGCGGTCTGCGGCGGTCGGAAGCCGCGGCGCTCGCCGTCGAGCACGTCCAGCAACGTGATGGCCGCTGGGTAATCGTGGACTTGATCGGCAAGGGCGGGCGCGTCCGCACCGTGCCGGTTCCGGCCTGGGTGAAGGTCTGCCTCGACTGCTGGACGGAGGCGACGGGCATCGGCGGGGGCCGGCTATTCCGGGCCGTCAACAAGGGGGGACGCATGACGCACGAGGGGATGACGGACAAGGCCATCGAACAGTTGGTCCGCCAGCACTCAAAGAAAGCGGACCTGCCCGATATCGCGCCCCACGACCTGCGGAGGACGTGTGCCAAACTCTGCCGCAATGCAGGTGGGGATCTGGAGCAGATCCAACTCTTGCTCGGCCACGCCAGCGTGGAGACCACCGAGCGATATCTCGGCACGCGCCAGAACCTTCTGAACGCGCCTAATGACCATCTGGGGATTGAGTTGCCATGAACGAGACGCCACTTGCAGAAGCCAGTGTCAATCGGGGTGGACGCCCGCGCCGGCAGGTTGATCTGGAGCGGGTCCGGCGGTTGCAGGCCGCCAACGTCCCGTTGCGTGAGATCGCCCGTCGGCTGGGCATCGGGTACGGGACGCTACACCGGGCCGTCCGGACCGTCCGCAGTGGTCCAGAACTGATCCAAAACCCCGCAGCGGAGGTGTTATGAGCAAGCCAGAAGAGGCGGTCGTTTCTCAGCCGACCGGCGCCGCCGCCCAGGAAGCGGCAGCTATCGCCACGCCCAGAGGCAAGGAACGGAAGCAGAAGGATCTGGCCCGCACCATGCGACGGATCGGCGCCCGCCTCCAGCGCGACTTCGCCGAGCAGATCGCCCAGGACCGGAGGAAGTTCAAGAAGCGAGCTGTCCACTACCTCAAACGATGCCTGCCGCCGTTCCCAGGCAGACCGCCCGAGGCGTCCTCGACCAGGGCGATTGAACTCCGCAAGGCAGGGCTGGAGTGGAGGCAGATCTACCCCCTGTGCATTCCCGGCCATTCGGAAATGCCGCCGGCTGTTCGTCGCCAGGCTGAATCCAACCTGCGCGCCGCCTGCCGCTCACGCCGGAATGCGGCCAAGCGCAGACGCCGTCAGCGGGCAGAGTCAAGCGAAAACGGGGACACCCCACAGCGCAAACAACCGGCTGAGAAGTCTCCACTTCTGCGGGTAAGGCGCTAGACCACCAAGTCGGTTCACAGTTCTCGGAATGACGCTCCCCAGGAACCAGACCCCAAACCGCGTGCCAGCACGATAACAGGTTCTCTCGTTCAGCAAGTGCCGCACGGTTCGGGGCTCAAGGTTCGGGGCCACGGAATACTGGCATCGTCAGTTACTGCGTTCGGGGGCAAGGGGACGGACGGCCAAATGGCGCTTCATCTCCATATCACCATGCTCCCACGAGCCGTCCCACGATATTTCGATCCGCGCGACTTCGGAGTCTGTTTCGTTTGAACGTGCCTGAAGTGAAGCGACCAATCTGCAGCTCCCTTGGTGATGAGCGTTCAAGTTATTAGGGCTGATCAGTGGCATGAGAGACAGGCCGGTATTCCTCCCGACTCGACAGAGGTCGCAATCGGCGTCAGCGCCTATCGTTCGTAAGAGCGGAACAACTTCCTGATCACGCCAACGAATCGGCACTTCGCCAGCCCACACAACATGAAGGTCCCCGTTTGGTCCTGGCTCTTCAACGCGAGTAAGGAACACCTGCACCTCGCGCGCGGCGGACCAACGACGCTCGTTGGAAACGCGAAGGTGATAGTACCGGACATCATCCGCCACTTCACCGGAGTCTTTGCGTGTGAGCGTCGTTCCTTCACCTTCTGGGCAGATGAAGCGCAGGCTGAGACGAGGTGGGAAGAACTTGGCTCGGAGTTTCTCCCCAAATATTGCGACCACCACTGCCAATAGCGTACCTGCTGCAACGGCCAAACTGACCCACCAGTTCCACCAGAATTGTTGATCAGGGGTCAACACACCACCTCCCGTCGAACCATACTAGCGCGAACGCTGACCGGTAGCACACCGACGGTCACTCCACTTCTGATCATCCGGCGTGACGCTCACTTGGACGGCTATCTGTAGAAGTGCCTCGGCGACACACGGTCCCTTGACAACGGCGTTGTACAAAACGCTGCTGCCGTACATCCGCATCCGAGCGCCCTCCTCTCCTGCCAGTTTGCCACCCCGATCGTAGCATGGCATCGCGCGAAGAAATCGGCAGCGGTGATTGTCCGCCGAGACAAACCCGGCCTCGAATGTTCCGTCTCGACCGCAGCCAGCTTCTGACCCAGACTGGGAGTGTGAAGAAACTCATTCGCGAACAGATCCAGGCTCGTTTGTGCGCGAGCGGCGACAACCACCTGGGCAACCCTCATTCACCGTCTCTCCGCTCTCGCCCTGCCGGGCGACACGCACCCGTAGCGGCGATGCCTGCACCTACGAGGGGCGCCACAGACGACCAACCGGCGTACTTAGTGAAGACCAGCCGGGACAGTGGAGCAACCGGGGAGCCGCCCGGGTACATGGGCATCGCGCAGTCGATCCCGACCCCACACAAGAACAACTACGACCGGCTCGTCAATAACGAGGGCTACGGCCTGCCGACCGCGCGCCGCCTGCCCTACGCCGACTACGGCATCGTGCTGGCGCAGCCGATCACCGGGAGCGGGTCACCGCAGACCGTCTACACCGCGTCCCACGGCGCGAACCGCCTCGGCTTCGAGGCGGGCAAGTTCGTCTTCCTCGACCTCGGCGGGCCGAACGAGGAATACGTCCAGGTGATCAGCGCCGCCCCCGACAACCATACCTTCGACGCCGTCGTCACACGCGACCATGCGATCGGCGAACGCATCCGGCCGACCATCTGGCCGACGCCGGTGCTGAGCGAGGGCGACGACCTGGCGTTCGACATCCTGGCCGTCGCCTCGCCCGATCCGGGCTCGGATCTTACCGTCGTGATCCAGACGTGAAGCTGATAAAAGCACTACATCTCAAGCGCTTACAGGTCGTGGCTGGCATCGTTCAAGGAGTGCCTGCCGGTACTGCTCCTTCACCGCCGCCACAATTTGGGAGACCATCGGGTTGGAGCGATACGTGCCAACCCTGCTATCTATCATCTGCTCCATTCGCCGAATAGCATCCTGCAAGGAGGTTGGGTTGTCCGGGTCGAACGACAACGTTCCGATGGTGCCGTCAAGCTGACGGAGAGCCCGTTGAGCGTCCCGGATCTCCCGCTGGAGTTTGTCCAAGCCGGTGATCTTGAAACCCATAGTGCCGCCGTCACGCCGCAGTGATGGCGCACGACCAGGTCGGCCAGTTATCCGACTTGTGCCTGTTGTTTTCCCAGTAGAGCGGCTGGAGATTGGCCATGTCATCCGTTCCTCCAGATGCCACCGGCTTGATGTCGCCAATTTCCCACCCAAACTTGCTCGTTTGGCCATACTCCGAACGCTTCATCCCCTGAGTTTCTGAGCGCGGGCTTCGGATGAAGCTCCGGTGACGGACAGCTCTTCTACGGGGTCTTCTTCTGCTCCAGCGGCTGGTGCATTTTCAGCCACTCCTGTCCTTCCTTGGCGGCAAAAAAGTCCATCCAGACGTAATAGAGCTTCTTCCCGTCGGCGACCTCCGCCCCATGGTTTGAGCCGAGCGGGATGTGGAGGATCGAGAACGGCGTAAGATTGGCCTTGGCATCGTCGGCGATCACGGTGATGTCGTTGTCCTTCAGCCCGAGAAAAAGCTGCTCGAGCATGGGGTGGCGATGCGCGCCGACCTTGTCCGGACCGGTGGTTTCCACGGTGCCGATGGCCATCCGGGGGACGTAGTTTTCCGGCAGCAGCGTCCGGCTCACCGTTTTGGGACTCTTGATGGCCTCCCGATAGGCGGGACACTCGCTGAACTTCTTCACGTGAGGCGCGGCGTTGTTCTCGGGATACTTTTTCAACTCTGCCTTGTCGCCGGCGGTGAGTTGCCTGCGGACGCGCAAGGCGTGCAGCGTCTCGCCCCCGGGCACATCGATCTGACCCGGCCAGCCACTGGGCGCGCGGGCGATGGTCTCCGCTTCGATCTTGAACCGCTTGTCTTTCGTCCGCAGCGTCCCTTTGCCGGCGAGGATCAACCATACCACTTCACGCTCGGAATTCGCGGGCTCGACGTGCCTGCCGGGCCCCACGATCGAAACGAGTTCGACGGTTACTTCTTTGATCTCTCCGGGGAACACTTGCTGGATCTTGACCCCGCTCTTCGCCCCTGGACGCGGCGATGAAAGATCGAGCTTCTGGATTGGAATCGTTCCAGCCATGGCGGGAGCCGTCGCACGGACCGGTTCGGCCGCCCATGATACCACGGCGATGGCAAAGGAAAGCGCGACAGCCGCGAAGTGAGGCCGCGATAGATGGCGCAATGGCGTACGCTTTGGTTGCACAGGCTCCACCAGGAACGGACGGATTACCCCCGGCAGGTAGGTCATCATGATGTTCCCCGATGATATCAACGGCGATTCCGAAGAGGCGGACAGATATGATCCGGAATTTCCATTTTGGGCTCCCGGATCCTATTCAGTGTACACCCAGCCGCCAACATTTGATCCGCCGAGTTGCAGTTTCCGTTTCCGGAGCCGTCTTCGCCCCCGCAAGGCGCCGTTGTCGCCCTGCCGAAAAGACCCAAAACTGGGAAATCCTGTCTTTCCAACGCATTCCATCGACACCTCACCGGCCCTCGCCTCCTGGTCGCCTGATTTCGCTGTGCTCATCGCCACCGTCTGCCCCGTCGCCAGCGGCAAGACGGCGATCCTTCGCACCGAGGAAGACGAGGCCGGCGATCCACCAGCGCAAGCCGGGTACACGTACCTTGGCCACCAAACCTGGAGGGAGCATCTAATGGCCTCGTTTCACCGCGAAGCGCGGTGTTGAAAGGCCGGCGTGGACTGTGGCTCGCCCAGGTCCGACGCGTACAGCGCCCCCGCCGGCCGCACGCGCTGCGGCTCACGCACTGCAGTCATCGCCAGGATCCGGAGCCGGTTGTCGCTAGGTAGCCGGACCTCGCTCGCGCCTGCCGGCAGATCGATTCCGTAGGCGAACACGTAGCTCAAAATGTACGGCTGGTTGCCGCTCGGCGCGTGCCGGTGCGTCCCGACCCACGCAATCTCGTCGCGCTTGACGAAGCCGCGCCGGATCTGATCGACCCCGATGAGCCTGCCCGTGGCCGGATCTTCGTCCACCACCAGGCCCGCTTGGACGGCCTCATCCTTCCACGCCTGACGATTCATGGGCGGCACGTACACCTCCCGGAACAGGTGCGTGTCCTTCAGCACGCTGTCCCACTGGCCCACCGGCCCCTCCCATTCCCGAACTATGAGACGTACCGGCTTCGGACCGGCCGCTCCCGCGACGGTGAACGTCGTCGCAACGTCGCCACCCACCGCGGCCGCCAGCATATAGAGGCGGTTGTATGACCCGCGAGGCAACGCTAGCTGCTGCCCCTTCGGCACGAGCACGTTCAGCGCACCCGGTGCGCTCGATCCGAACTTGAACGGCACGCCGTCGAGTTGCAGCCCCGGCGGCAGCAACTCGCCCGCCAGCGTCTGCTGCTTGCCGTCGAAGTCGCCGTCAGAGCGGTTCTCGTCTCTCGAGATGCCATCCAGATTGAACGGTAAGTCGAGCTGTGCCGCTGCCCGCTCTGGCTGCGGAGTCGGCGACGGCTGCAGGCGAACCGCGAACGTTCGCGGCTGGTACGGCTTGAGGTCGACCACGATTTCCTCACCGGACGACGGGAGGGATCCGACGGGCTCTTCGGCCGCGTTGATCTCCCGAGCGTCGGCGATCGCGCCAGCAAACCGGACCCGCGTCCGCGCGGGCCGGCCGTACTGCTCCTGCAGGCGCACTACCATCGCATTGTCGTCCTCAGCCTTCTTGAGCGCGCGGACTGCGACCTGTCCGGCCGCGCCGTTGAGCGACAGCATCGAGAAGCTGCGCCCGAGCGGGCCCGCGTGCGCCGTCGCCTGGAACACGGCCAGCGGCTGATTCAACACCTCGGCACGCGCCGGCACACCCCCAGTGCGCCAGTCGCCACGATGACCGGCGATCGCGTACGTGAAGCGGTGGTGGCCCAGGTCCTGGCTGCGCTGGTAGGGGGAGGCCTTGGGGCGCGGCGTGTGGAACAGGGTCAGGCGAAGCACGTGGTCGGCCGGCTTGTCCCAGCCGTACTTACTGTCATTGAGCACCGCGGCACCGAAAGCGCCGCTGGCGTCCGTCAGGTCCGCCCACTTCTGCGCCGGTACCTCGTAGGCATCGGGGGTGTTGTTGCCGCGCTGGATTGTTCCCAATCCGAGATCGTAGGTCGCTTTCGCGTTTGACGCCGTGAAGGGGAAGGAGGCTTTGAGGAGCGTGTTCGGCGACTTCCAGTCGACCAGGTTCTCGACATCGACGCGATCCCCGTCGGCGGTCAGCATGACGCGCTGGACGATGGTCGACCCGGCCGCCTTTCGCGTAATCTCGAGGGCCACCCGCACGGGTCCGCGCTCCACGACGCGCACCGCCGGAGCGGTCACGTACTCACGCGGTGCCGAGTTGACCGTATCCCAAAGAATCCGCCACGCCGGCTTGTCCGGCGACGGATCGTCGCGCATCTCGAGCCGCACCGGTGCGCGCAGCAGTTCCTTGTTTGCCTCCCGGTCGAACACCGACGCCAGATCGCCATTCGCATCGATCATGACGGTGTAGCGCTCGTTTTCGAGCGAGGACGGCGTGACGCTGAGCCGCGGGCTGGGGCCCTGCGGCGCAGCGCCCGGGGCCACCTCGAACACCTTCCACCCTACCGAAGGCATCTCCGCCAGGAACAGGATGCGCGCCTGGCTGCCCTGCCGGTCGAGGATCTGTACCGGCACGGCCTTCTGTATGACCCGATCGACGACCCGAATCGCCGCCGGCGCGGGACCCTGGAACCGTACCTCAGCGGCCACCGGCTCGCGCCGGGCCGTGGCGACCGGGTTGTAGACGACGAGCGGGACGCCCGTGCCCTGCGTGTCGAGAAGCCCGGCCACGGCGGCCGTGGAGCTCTCGAGCACGCCCGCAAACTGGTTCAACGACACCAACTCGTCATTCCAGGAGAAGCCGTAGACCTGCGGGATCGACGTACCGGTCAAGTCATCGTGAAACTGATGCCACAGCACGCGATACCACGCGTTCCGGAGGCGTTCGCCCGGATAAGGCAGGCCGGTCAGCCATTCGGCCGCTACGCCCGCGCGCTCCGCGGCGTCGGCCAGCAGCTCGTTGGCCCGGTTAAACCGCTTCATGGCCGCCTGGGAGGTGTAGCAGCCCACTCCGTGCGTCTTCAGAAGGAGTTCCCCTTCGTACTCGGGCAGCGCCGCTTTCTCCTTTGCCGTCAAATCGCGGGAGAGCTGATCGGCGGAAGTGCTCCGCACTTCGACGAGGCCTTCCCGATTGCCAATGGCCTTCTCCAGCCAGCGCACCGATTCGGCATCGGGCGCCCCACCGATATCACCCGTCCCGAAGTAACGAAATCCAACCTGGCGACCGTTCCCGAGAGAGGTAAGGTCATTCGACCATTTGGGATCAGTGGAGACGTCGCTCCGGATGCGCGTGGTGTAAGAGCCAGGATTGAGTGCTGCCACCACGGCACTCCCATCGACGCCCTTCCACCGGCCGATGGGGAACGGAATCGGTACCGACGAGCCCCAGGTCAGTTTCTGCGTCGAAAAAGCCGACAGCCCCGAATGCGTGGCAATCGACGGGAGCGCGAACCCAAAGCCGAAGCAGTCGGGGAGGTAGACGTCTTGGCTCGTCCTATTGAATTCCTGGCGGAAGAACCGCTTCCCGTAAAGCGCCTGCCGCATCAGCGATTCCGGCGATGGCACGTTTACGTCGGCGGCGTTGATCCAGGATCCCGAAAGGCGCCAGCGCCCGTTGGCGACGTACTTCTGCAGTGTCGGCCAGGCTTCCGGGTGGTACTCCTTGAACCACATGTAGTGGATGGCCCCCTCGTAGTTCAGGTTGTAGTGAGGGTACGTTTCGAACAGCTTGAAATTGTCGAGAAACGTCGCAGGAACAAACTGGCGAATCGTGTCCTGGACGGTCCAGTTCCACTGCGAATCCAGGTGTGCAGTCCCGATGACGTAAAGTACGGGCTTTGGCTTCTGGCCGCCTTCCTGGCTGCACAATGGCACAACGCCCCCCACAAGGAGCACAAACACCAACGCAACAATCAACCGCATCTGCCCCACCCTCCTCAAACCGCGCTTCAGACCCGAGAATCCCATAGCAACCTTATCCTTTCACCTTGCATCTGAACCGGCCCGGTTCAACTCCTACTTCCATACTGCAGACTTTGAATGCTTCGGCTTTGCCGGTCAATGCGGACCACAGCACGCAACTTCGTCAGTTCCCGGCATGATTACTGCCTGACGACCGTTCCGTCCATGCGGCGGACGTCGCCCCAACTGCCATTGTGACCTGTGTGCAGGAATGGGTACTTGGCAGCCAAAGTCTGATTCACTTCGATGCCCCAGCCGGGCTTCTCGTTGGGATAGAGATAGCCGTCCCTCGCCACCAGGGTGCCAGGGAAGACCTCCTGGAGCAGGTCGTTCGGTTCCGTGTATTCCTGAATGCCGAAGTTATGGCAGGCAAGATCGAGTGCCAGGTTGGCCGCGTGGCCAATGGGCGACATGTCGCCGGGCCCGTGCCAGGCAGTCTTCACGCCGAAGATCTCAGCGAAAGCCGCAGTTTTCCGGCACGGAGTCAAGCCGCCGGCCTGCGAGACGCGGAGGCGAAGATAATCGATCAGGCGTTCTGCAATCAGCGGCGTCCATTCATGTGGGTTACTCAAGAGTTCGCCCGTCGCCAGAGGCGTCGCGCACTGCTGCCGCAGAATACGGAGGTAAGCAATGTCTTCGGGCGCCACCGTGTCTTCCAGGAAGAAGAGTTTGTACTGTTCGACGTCCTTGGCGAACTGGATCGCGTGGATCGGCGGCAGCGTTTCCTGGAGGTCATGCAGTAACTCGACTTCCGCACCGAGTTGCTTGCGGCATTCCTCGATCATCTTCAGGCTTCTCCGCGCCACAAAACTTCCCTCAAAGTTCGGGCTCTTGTGCAGCGCCTGCACTGGCGCTGAGCGGGCTTGGCCCCCCGCGCCAGCTCCGTAATATGTCCACACCCTTTGCGGAGTGCCGATCTGCACGGCCATATAGCGGAAACCACGGGCTAGAATCGCCTTGGCATTCTCGATCACTTGGGCTGGTTCGGCGCCGGCGGCATGGGTGTAACAGGCAGCGGCTTCACGGCATTTCCCGCCCAGCAGTTGGTAAACTGGCATCCCGGCCTGACGTCCTTTTATGTCCCAAAGAGCCTGGTCGACGCCGCTCATAGCGGCATTCAGTACCGGGCCGTTGCGCCAATAAGAGCTGTTGTGTAGAATTTGCCATGTATCGTCGATGCGGTCGGCCGGCTTGCCCACCAGAAGTGCCTTGGCGTACGCCTCCACCGCCGGGGCGATCAGGTCGGAACGCTGGTGAAATGTCGCGCACCCATAACCGTACAATCCATCCTGATCGGTAATCACCTTCACCACGCAGAGCCGCGCTCCGGTCGGCGCCGTTGAGATACAGGCCACGTCTTTGATTCTCGGCGACGGCATTCCCCGCGCCGCACGCTCCGCCGTCTGATTCGCCCGAGCCTCCTTTCCGGCGACCAGGCCGGTCAGACTGGTCGCAGCCAGTGTCCGGATGATTTCACGTCGGTTCAGTGGCATTTCAATCCTCACCTGGTATGTTACGAGCAAGGCGGAAGCCGTTCCAGCGCAAACGCCGGTCCGAGCGGTCGCTATGGCGTGCGCTACTATCAACCCACCGCTCCAAGTCGGCAAAGCCGCCGCCTCGCAGGACACGCAAGCCCGGGGCGCCCGGATCCTCCCGACCATCGCGGGCCGAATAGGGGTAGGGACGGTAGAGGCTGGAACACCACTCCGAGACATTTCCCAACATATCGTAGAACCCGAAGCGGTTCGGCTTGCCTTTCCCTACGGCTTTTGGGGCGGCGGACTCGGTGTGGTGATACTGCTCGGGCGCTTGTGCCGCGTATTCCCATTCGGCTTCGGTTGGCAGGCGGAATCCGCCGCCGGGAACGCGCTCGTTCAGCTTGCGAACGAAAGCCTGGCAATCCTGCCAAGAGACCTGTTCAACCGGCATCCGATCGGCGTCCGGAAAGCTGGCGCCTTGCTGGTAGCTCGGATTCGACCCCATAACCGCTCTCCACTCCACCTGAGTCAACTCAAACTTGCCGAGATAGAACGGCTTCACCTTGATGGTATGCGCCGGAACGGCATTAGGAAACAGATCGGATCCCATCTCGAACTCGCCACCCGGCGCGAGTATCATCGCAATGCCGAGGCCGGCGACGCTCACTTCGCGCGGCAGCCCGGTCTGCGGATCGCGGTTGTTTCCGACGTTGTCAAACCCCGGCAAGCCCGGTTTCAGCCAGTGTTCGCAGAGCCTGAGTTTCCCGGCCGCGCGGGCATCCCCAGGTCTCTGTTCGAGGGCCTGGCGGAAATCCGCCAGGGCGGCTTGCCATTTCGCCTCTTTGATGTTCTGTTCGCCTTGCTTCATCAGGGTCGCGTAGCGCAAGGCTTGAGCCGATTGACTACTCTGGGATTCCTCCGCCGGTCGCGGCTTGTTCGCATCAAGCAGTGCGTGGACGTGATGGCAATTCTCGCAGGATGCGGTCTGTCGCGAGTTCGGGCAGCCGCTCTTGTGGCAATCCGCGCAGAGTCCGGCGATGGCCGCCCCCTGTGGAACCCGGTCCGGCTTGATGGTGTTGCGCTCGTCGAGCACGTGCCCTGTGCTCGCGCCGTGACACGACACGCAGGTCGTGGCGACCTTGCGATGACCGGATATCGCCCACTCCGCTACCGAAATGATATGGCAACGCGCGCAGACTCCGGCCTCCTTGAACTGAACCTCCCTCCGATTCTGGGCCCCGCATAATAGCGGGAAAAGAACCGTCGTCAGTACCGGAATCAGACGCCCCATTGTTCCTCCAACCAGCGATAGTGAGCCGGCAACCAAGCCGTTCCCCGTAATCTCACAAGTCGTCTAGCGGCATCGAGCGACGCATGCTCCTCAGGTTGCATCTCGCGGTACCGGGCCAGTGCCCGGTAGTTGTCGACCAGTTCGACATCGTCCTGCATCCCGCACAGCGCCGTCGAGAGAAACGGCCGCGAGTAGGCGAACCTCATGGCAGCTTGGCAGAGCGTTTCATCCTCCATGCGGTCGAGATTCCTGGTCAACTCGGCGGCGGCGGCCGCCAACAGCGGACGGCTCCGATTGAAGCGCGAAATCCAAACCTGCATCGGCTCAGAGCCGGGTTTGCCGCGGGTACGACTGGACGGATCAAGACCTCGGATGGAGCCAGCAGCCAGCGGCTTCATCCCCACAATGCCGATGCCTTTACTCGTTGCCAAGGACACAAACTCGCCGTAGTCGGCCACCGCGTGAATGAAGTTATAGGGAATGAATACGTAATCGAGTCCCTCGAGCGCCTCCACCGCCTGGTTTACGATACGCTCAGTATGAGAGGCGACGCCTATCGCACGGATCAGTCCTGCCTCCTTCCCCTTGCGCAAGGTATCCCACCACTCCAACATCTTGCCATCGACCGCATTGGCCGGCTCCGTCCAGAACCGCCACATATCGACATAGCCGAAGAGGCGAGCCGCCCGCTCGATATCCTTGCCATCGCGGTACCCTGTGAACTGGCCCGGATATTCAGTTGCCAGCGAAAGCACGAACTTATCGCGCCGGCCCTTTATGTACCGGGCGGTGGCCTCCCACTGGCCCGGATAAACGTCGAACATGTTGATGCCCAAGTCCACTGCGTGGGCCGCAATGCGATCGCGCCGCTGTTGACCTTCGAGAGTCAGATCCGACGAGGAGCCTTCAGGTGGCTTGTACCTCCAATCGGTATGCGAGCCGAACGAGAGCAGCGAAACATCAATACTGGTCCGTCCCAGACGTCGGTACACCATACCACCGCGGCTATACTCCTGGATGGACGGTGTACCGCCCAAGGCTGTCCCAGTCGCCGCCAGCAGACCCGCTGAGCCACAGGCGAGAAAACCGCGGCGCGACAAGATCCTGCCGGTCTTTCCTGGATGTGTGTGCATTTTCACCACTCCCTTCCTTTCGAGTCGGGCGTGCAGTCAGAACACCAGTTTCAAGCTGAACTGAATTTCGCGCGGGCGGTTCACTTGAAAGCTCAGGCGCTCGAAGGAGCAACTCTCGAACTGCGTGTTGATTCCGCCGAGTCGATGGCGATTGAAAATGTTGAACGCCGACAATTTGAAATGTAGACGGCGGCCTTCTCCGGCAAAGTCAAAGGTTTTGCCGACACAGAGATTCCCGTTGAGAGCCGCCGGGCTCCGTAGTCCCGGCAAATTGGGGCCGCTGTTGCCGAAAGTGAAATTTGCCGGTCTGAAGAACACGACCGGGTGGATGTATGGTCCGGAAGCCGGATCGCCGTTGAACGCCGGGTTTTTCAACGGTGCGCCGGAGACGATGTTGGCGGGTTCCGTGCCACCGACCGAACCTATGTCGAGGTTAGTGGTCACGCGAAGACGCTTGCCGTTCTCTTCCCGCTCTTCGACCGGAGCCGTAAGCCACATCTCGATCAGACGCAGTACATCCCGATCGACGATTCGCCGGGCAACGCATTGAAGCAGTTCCCGGTGCGGAATTGTGTCGAAGTGCCTGGACAGATCAGCGTCAACCACATCCGTGTAGCCTTCGCAAAGCAGCTTGTGCACTTCCCGAATGGGGTCCTGCGCACTCCGGTCCGGCCGGTAACCGCAGGCATTCGGTTCCAAATGCGCCTCGAAGACCGGCTCGAGGACCAGGTTGGCGGCGGTCTGCACCAGCCGGTCCCGAATTGCCGGAATTCCGAGCGGCCGCTCGCCACCACCGGGCTTCGGGATCATCACCCGTCGCACCGGCTGCGGTTGGTACGTCTTGCCACGCAACTCCTGGCGGATGCCAGTCAACCACTCCCCCAACCCCCGCGATTCGATCTCCTCGAAGCCCTGCCCATCCACTCCCGGCGCGCCCTTATTGGACTTCACCAGTTCGTAGGCATGGGCCACAATGTCCTCGCGGTAGATCTTGTCGTAGAGCAGGTAGAAGCGATATCCCGGCTGGTTCTTCGCCTTGCGGTACAGCTTGATCTGAAGGTCCCGGATCTTACTCGGTGTTGCCAGACTCAACGTCAATCACCGCCCCTTTCCTCCTTCACAAGCACATCAGCAGTAAGGGCCCTTTCCTCCACCGGCATTGCCCGGCTTCATCGGTCGTATGGCCCTCTCCGACTCCCCGACTGGCCGCCGCCCTTTCTGGCAACGTTTGGAGACGCGACCTCCGCCAGCCCCGAGCCTCCCCCACTGACCCAGATCATCACCTTTCCTGCATGTGCAAACGCCCGCCGTGCGAGACCGGTGCCGTACTAGCAAAGCCACGTGCGACGAACAAATCGAACTTAGAGTAATCGTCCACCTGCTCTCGCGAGGAACGCCGTTCCGTTACGACCTAGAGTCGATGAACACGAGTTCGATGCCACTGCCGCTTCCGAGATTCCGTGTATATTTCTTCTCTGTGCTGTTGTTCCAGTGCTCATGCACGCCGAGACTGCCCAGTCTGACCCCATCGCGGTTCGGGGCATAAACGGTCTTCGACGGCGGGTCATCGGCGAGCGCCGCCTCGTGCAGCACATTGTCGCAGACGCTCATGTCAACTTTTGTGGCGGCGCGAGGCTCGAACTCGCTGGTCAGAAAATCGAGGGCCACGGAGTCGCAGGCAACCCCGTCCTGCGAGACCAACAAGCTGGACGGCCAATGGTCGCTGAAGGGCGCCATCTTCCACTTCACGGGGGGCGGATCGGAGTGGTAGCAACCATACAGCATGTCGCCGATGTAGAGCATCGTCTTTCCACCGAGATCGTTGTGCCCCATCAACTCGACCAGGGAATTATAAGAACCGTACCCCCTGGCTTTGGAGTTGATCGAGGTGTGCTCACGGTCGTCGATGCTTCCGAAATGATTCTTGCCGCTCAAGGTCACCCCTGCGACGTCATGGCCTTTCGGTATGAAGATGTTGATCAAATAAGCCGCTTCCACCGCGCAGGCGGCGATGCCCTTGCCGGCACGGGGCATCTGGACCGCGTAGGTGATCCGGTCGGGCTGGAAGACCGCCTTCATTCTGCCTGGAAGCGCGCCAGAGCCGTCCACGAAGCTGACCTGCGGGAACTCCCCGTGGCACTTGTCGTAGGTGTGGGGCGTGATGCGGCGAACTGCGTCGTAGAACGTGACCGCCGATTGAGGCACGCCGGCCTGGCCCACCAACTGGCGCACCAAGGCGAGCATTACGTGAGGCGAAGAGTTGATGTTGTTGTTGGCCTCGTAGCGGTGGTCGTTGTTCAGATTGAACTTGATCGCGATCCTCTCGCCCGTCCGATATCCGCGTCTCCCCTTGCCGTGGCGCCGGTTGAAGTCCTTGAAAAGCGCATCCCATGCCTGCGGATCTGTTTTCGTCCTGGTGATCGACTGGAGGGCCAGGGAAAGCATCGTATCGATGGCAGCCTGGCTGTTGCAGGCGTCTTCCCACCAGAATCCTCTGTCGCCTTCCCAGGAGGTCGCGTCCGGATTCCACGCCCAGGCAACGCGTCCGGGCGCGATTCCCCTCGCAATTCCCACGGGCTTGTTGGGCCCCTCCGGCGGGGCGAACGGAGCGAAAGCCGCGGCCCCGGCAGCCGAGTCCCTTTCGCCCAGCAACGACGCCGCGGCAGCCGTCCCCGCCCTCAACGCATCATTGATGAATTCCCGTCGCCTCACCTTTCGCTCCTGAACCGAACCGCGCGTCGATCGGTTCTGGCGCTACCGCTTCTTCACCAATTCGAATTCGAAATAGGCCAGGTTGTCTCCCTGGTTGTAGTGCAGCGTGAGCAACTGCTTCCCTTTCTTAGGGAAGGTGATCTCTCCGACCTCGGCCTTGTTCCATTTGTGCATGCTGCCCGTGGCTACCGGAAGCTTGCATATGCTGGCCGGCTTGTTGTTGAGGGAGAACTCGATCGTATTGGCGAGGTTTCCATAGAGCGCCACGATCTTGTAGACGCCCGCCACCTTCACGTCCACCGTGTAGTTCAGCCACTCGTTGTCTAGTGCCCAACCGATGTACAGTTGATTCTGTTCGGGCGAAAAGAGGTTTGGGTGACTCAAGTCCACCCAACTCTTGACATAGGAAATATCGACGCCTTCGTTTTCCCTGAAGTAGCAGATGTATGGAGAAGTGCCAGGTCTGCACTGGCCCGACTCGTGGTTGAGCTTGGCGCCATTGTTGCTGGCGTCCACGTCATGATAGGCGACGCCTTCCCCGCCAAGATCGTAAAGCGCGCATTCGACCCTTCCGGGAATCGGTTGCGGACCCGATTGATGAAATTCGTCCCTGAACGGCTTACCTTTGTAGTTTGGAGGCAAAGCCAGGCAAATCCCCACGGAGAGCAGCACTCCAATCGCAATCCGCGAGCTTGTATAAGCAATTTGTCGTTTCACTCGTTTCTCCTTATGTATCTCTGCGATACGATTCGGGGCGCCTCGAGCTAGGCCCGTCTGGGCGGGCGGGGCGCCCCGGTCTAATACGCCTTCGGAATACAACGAGCTCAGAATTCAAACCGCAGGTTAAACTCCACGTTGCGTGGCAGATTCGACTGCGGATTGGCGAACGTGCCGAATGCCGAGCTGGTGACGCTCGTGTTCGGGTTGTTGTTGTACAAGCCCCCCAGCAGGTGCCGGTTGGCAATGTTGAACGCCGAGGCCCGGAACTCCAGGGTTTTCTTTTCGCCGCCAAGGTGGAAGATCTTGCTCAGCGCGGCGTCTTCCGTCATCTGGAAGGGATTGTGGAGTCCGGGAACCAGCGCGCCCACATTGCCGAATACCCCAGTGCCCGGCTGCACGAACGCCGCTTTGTTGAGGTAGGAACTGGTGGGGTCGTCCGGATTCCAGTTGGGGTTATACAGCGGCTGCCCCGGAACATACATGCATCGCGCGGAGCCGGCGCCGTACAGGTTCTGTCCACAACTGACGCCGAGCGTAGTGCCTGCCTGGTAGTGGTGAACCCCCGCAACCCTCCAACCGGCCAGAACCGCATCCACAAACGGGCTCAATCCGTTGCCGTACCGTTTGCCCCGTCCGAAGGGAATCTCGTAGATGTAGCTAATAGCCAAGACGTGGGGCCGCCAGGCCCCGTTGAGATCCTTCTCGACGTTCTTGGCGTACACGTTCGGCGATGTATTGTCGGAGATCCACTTCGAGAACGCGTAGGAAGCCTGAAAGAAGAACCCGCCTGAAAACGTATGCTGGAGTTGAGCCTCCATAGCGTTGTATGTGCTGTGACCGCCGTTCGTGGTCCCTCCGAAGCTGCCATATTGCGGATAGGGCTCGAGAGCGTTCGCCAGAGTCTGTGTCAACGGGTAGCTCGCGTAAGGCAGCGCGAATCCGTTGGCAGTCAGCACCGCTGCCGATGACGGGTTGGCGTAGATCGAACTTAGTGACTGAGTGAGCAGATTCCCGTAGATTGGAATGTACTTGGGATTGAGCTGGTTGAACTGCTGACTCGACTGCGTCTGATTCCCGTAATTGGCATGGAAGCTGACCGCCGCCATAGTGGCTGGGGTAAACTTCTGTTCCACCGTGAAGTTGTAATCGTAGATCTGGCCAACCTTGCCGTCTGAGTAGTAACCGTTCGGGCTTTGGTAGTTGGCGATGGAAGGACCGACTCTCGGCGGCGTCAGGGCGGCAATGGCGGCGGCGAACGGAACCAAGCCGGCGGCGGCATTGCTCGAACCGTTGGGAAGCAGCATGGAGATGCCCGACGAGTAGTAATTCGCCGGCGTGCTGTAACTGCCGCCGAAACCGGTGATTGAGTCGAGTGCGGCGCCGTCCTCTTTGTTGGAATTGTAGAAGATCGCGCCGCCCGCCCGAACGACGGTCTTCGAAGTGAGCTGGTAGGCAAATCCCGCGCGCGGACCAAAGGCCTTCGTCCGGTGCTGCAGGAGAAAGGTGCGTCCGGTGCGGCCCGGACCGCTCCCGGCGAAGATGAGGGCGCCCGGGAGGTTTCCTGCATCGGGATTCGGTGCAGTCGGATCGAACTGGCTGTTCTGCCCGTTCGGCTCTCTTCTCGGCAGAGGCAGGTCGTAACGCAAGCCGATGTTGATCGTCAACCGGCTGCTGAGCCTGATGTCATCCTGAATGTAGGCCGCATAGTACGGGTACACGAAATTGGCCGTCGAAGAGAAGGAGAACGTCCCGCTGTTCACGACTCCCAACAGGAAGGAAGCCAATTCCGACCCAGTGGCGCCGCTGACTGACGGATTCGAGGTGGCGCCGCTGCTGAAACGGGCTTGCCCACCGCAGGTATTGCAGAAGTTGCCGTTGTAGTTCACGCGCATGTACTCGAAGCCGAATTTGATGCTTTGCTTGCCCTTAATCCACATCACGCTCTCTTTGAAGTTCCAGGTTCCGCCGAGCAAAGTGTCCCAATTCGTGCTGTTGTAAGTATTGAAGGATCCGACCTGGTAGGAGCTATACAGCGGAGACAGGGAATATGTCGGAACGCCTGGGAACTGGGTGGCTTGACCATAAGAGCCGGTGTTCGGTCCAAGACGCAAATTGGCGGCTTCGGCCCCGTTCCGCGAGTTGCGGTTGAAGCTGATGTGGTTCAGCAATGTGGGGCGGAAGATATAGTCCATGTTGAAGTGGTAATACCGGTTGTCGTAATTTTCCTGGGAGGCCTCGGAGTTTGCACCGGGATTGGGCCCGTAACAGATGTCGCAGCCGTTGAGGTACTGGCGGCTGAACAGTCCATTGAGGCGCAGCTTCTCGCCCTTGTTCCAATCGCCCTTGATCGTATAGACGCCCTGATTCTCGCCTGGCGTTCGCGATCCGGTGTTCACGGCCGGATTGTTGTTCAGGAACGCATTCGGATTCTGTGGCAATGGCTCGTAACCAAGGATCGTAGTTGCAATTGGATTGATCATGCTGGGGGGAATCTTGTTGCCCGGGAACTGCACGCGCGCATTCGCATTGGCGATGATGTTTCCGCTCGCGTCAAACGGATTGTAGATCGGGATGGGATTTCCGTTGGAGCCGAGAAATCCGCTGAAATCCCCCGCCCGGGCGGCGGCCGTCGGCACGCTGATCAGGCTGTTGGAGACGATGTCCTTGGCCCGCGAGCGCTCGCCGGAGAAGTAGAAGAAAACCTTGTTGCGGCCATCGACAATCTTGGGAATCCACACCGGCCCCCCAATGCTCGCGGCTTCGAGATTCTGGTTGTGAACGGTCTGCGCGGAGGGAAGCGGGGCAATATAGAAGAACCCCTTCGCGTTCAGAGCCCGGTTGCGGACCTGCGCAAACAACGAGCCATGAAACTCGTTCGTGCCCGATTTGGTGGTGTAATTCAGAATGCCGTTCGAGGTGCGGCCGTATTCCGCGGAGTAGGCACTGGTCTGCACCTTGAATTCCTCGATTCCATCGACGCTCACCACGCGCTGCTGGGGATCGTTGCGGCGTTCGCTCTGCGACTCTCCGCCGTCGACGAGAAGACTGGTGTTCGAGGTCGCGGACCCGCCCGATATCCTCGGCGCCCCGGCTTGGGTATCCGGATCCTGGGCCAGATCCGAAGAGACGCCGGGCGTCAGAGTGGAAAACGCCAGGTTGCTGCGCATGCCACCGTTGGCGAACAGCGGCAGCGCTGCAATTACCCGCTTGTCGATGACTTTACCAAGATCGCTCCGGTCCGTCTGAAGCAACGACGCCGTTGCCAGGACCTCTATTTTGTCTGCGAGCTGGCCGAGTTCCATCTTGATGTCAGCGCGAGTGCTCGTATTGACTTCAACCCGGACGGAGGCGAGTTCAACCTTCCGGAAACCTGCTTTTTGAACTGTCACGTTATAGAGGCCGGCCGGCAGCGAGTAAAAACTGTAGCTCCCATCGTTTCCCGATGGCAGCGCTTGGGATAGGCCGGTGGCCGGGTTAGTCAGCACGACCTTCGCATCGGGAACGGACGCTCCCGACGGGTCGGTTAAGGTTCCTGTAATGCTTCCTCGATCCTGCGCCAGCGCCAAGCACGCGAGGAATGACAAGGGAAGCAGAAATCGCAATCGTTTCACGAGACCTCCTCGAGCCCAACTCCCGCAGTCTAGTAATCGGCTACCGCACAAGTATACGGTTCCTGAGAGAGCCTGAACACTGCCGTTCGGCATATGCATTTCGGCACATGGTGCAGGACTTGGGTGTCCGTGTTTAGTCTCCCCTGATTTCAGTCCAGGTGAAATATGCCGCGTCGAAGGGCGATGGTCACGGCATGGGTCCGGTCGGCCGCGCCGAGCTTGTCGAGGATGTTCTGGATGTGAATCTTGACGGTTCCGGACGCTGTGCCCAGCCGCTCGCCAATCTCCTTGTTGCTGAGCCCCTGGGCCGCCAGGCGCAGCACTTCAACTTGTCGCGGGGTGAGCGCGGGCTGCGGGAGATGCTCGCGCAATCGTCCCGAAATCTGGGCTTGCATGATGCGCCGGCCGGCATGCACCGTGCGAATGGCGCGGACGATCTCGATGTGCGCCATGTCCTTGAGCAAATAGCCCCAAACGCCGGCTTCCAGCGCGCGGTAGATCTCCTGGTCGCCGTCATAGCTCGTCAAGGCGATGATCCGCGCCTCTGGCGCCTCCCGGCGGATCACCCGGATTGCCTCGATGCCATCGAGCTCGGGCATGCGCAAATCCATGAGCGTGACATCCGGCTGGCAGGAGCGAAACAGGGTGATGGCTTCCTCGCCGTTTCCAGCCTCCCCGACCAGCCGCATATCCGCTTCGTTGGCCAGGATGGACGCAATTCCCTTTCGCATTGCTGGATGGTCGTCAGCGCACAACACGCGGATAGGCTCAGAGTCAGTCGGCTTCACGTTGCTCCTCAACTCGGTTCACCGAAGATACAGTGTCGGGCGTTCTGCCCGAGGGCGCTAGCAGCCCGTGGATAAAGTCGCGATTTGACGATGCGAGCACCGACATCGATTTCGCGTGCGAACGGGTCCAGCCAGCGGGCAACGCGGTCTGACGACCGGCAGGACCGTTTCTGCGGCTT
>Ga0187886_1001478_pt1 | contig 21264 bp, 19 predicted proteins | sample June2016WEW_20_1_FD_133001 | JGI IMG/M metagenome (GOLD analysis project Ga0187886, IMG submission 133001) | Peatland microbial communities from SPRUCE experiment site at the Marcell Experimental Forest, Minnesota, USA - June2016WEW_20_150 | ecosystem: Environmental > Terrestrial > Soil >... | reverse complement strand
CTGGTCGCGGACGCGCGGCCCGTCTTCGAACGGGCCCTCCAGGGCTTCAGGAAGCGCCGGCCCGGGGTCCTCCTGACCATGATCCGGCCTCTCGAGGGCGAGTTCGTCCACACGACCCGGAACTGGCTCGCCGAGAGCGATTTTCCCGAACCGTCGCGGCCTCACGGCGGAATGGTCCAGGAATCGGAGCTGGCCGATATCCTCGCCTCCGGCAAGCCAAAGCTCTTCAAGGGCGGGGACTTTTCCGTTTTCGTCGAGCCGGTCTGCCCACTTCCACGGCTGATCATCGCCGGGGCGGGCCACGTCGGGAAGGCCGTCGCCCACCTCGGGAGCCTCCTCGATTTCGAGGTCACGGTCATCGACGACCGGGCCGAGTTCGCGAACAAGGACAACATCCCAGACGCGGACACCTTAATCGTCGGCGATATCGCCGCGGCCGTCCGCGGGATCCCCGATTCGCCCGAGAACTATTTCGTCATCGTCACCCGCGGCCACCGGCACGACGCCGAGGCCCTCCGGGCCTCGATCGGCCGCGGGGTTGCGTACCTCGGGATGATCGGGAGCCGGACGAAGATCGCTCTCGTCCGGCGCGAGTTCCTGGAAAAGGGCTGGGCAACGGAGGAGGAATGGGAGCGCGTCAGCGCCCCCATCGGGCTCGAGATCCGGTCCAAGACCGTCGAGGAGATCGCGGTCAGCATCGCCGCCGAGCTCGTCCTCGTCCGGGCGGGGCTGAAGGGGACGGGCGGCTCATGATCTGGGTCACGGTGTTGGCGGCCGGCGAATCCCGGAGGATGGGGACGCAGAAACTCCTCCTTCCCTTCGGCGAAACCACGGTCATCGAGGCCATCGTCCGGACCGCGCTTGATTCGGAGGCCGAGGGGACGGTCGTCGTCCTGGGGGCCAACAGAGAGAGGGTCCGGGGCGTGCTCAAGTCCTATCCCCTGGTTTTCGCGGTCAACAAAGACTATCGGCTGGGCATGCTCTCATCGATCCAGGCCGGATTCAGGGCCCTCCCAACTGACGCGGAGGCCGCGGTCATCATGCTCGGCGATCAGCCGACCATCCCGGCCCGGGTCCTTGACGCCCTCATCCGGGCCTACAGGGAAAGCCGGCGCGGGATCGTCGTCCCGGTCCATGGAGGGCACCGCGGCCACCCCGTCCTGATCGACATGAAAAATAAGGACGAGGTCCTCGGCCTCGACCCGGGTATCGGCCTGAGGCAGCTTCTGCGGACCCATCCGGAAGATGTTCTGGAGGTCGCGGTCTCTTCGCCCGAAGTCCTCAAGGATATCGACCGTCCCGAGGATTACCGGGAAGAGGTCGATCAAAGCTCTAAGGCTCATCGCAAATAACTTGACAGCGCTTTTTTCGGACCTTCATCATCGCCGTTACACGATGTCACGTCTATGGTCCTGCTCCCTCAGCGCAGGCGCTCCATGCGGGTCGCGCGCTTCAGGATGCGGTCGGGCATGACCCGGACGCCGATGCCGGGGCCGTTCGGGATGTCGATGAACCCGTCGGGGCCGAGGAAAACGGGCGGCTCGGCGATGTCCTCGGCGAAATAATTGCTCGTCTCGGAGGTGTCGCCGGGCAGGGTGAACCCTTCGGCCGTCTGGAGGTGGATGTTGACGGCCCGGCCGATACCCGTCTCGTCCATCCCGCCGGACCAGACGTCGATGCCGCGGTCGGCGCAATAGCGGGCGATCCTCATGGACTCCATCAGGCCCCCGACCCTCCCCTGCTTGATGTTGATGACCCGGCAGGCGCCGAGGGCGATGGCCGCGGCCGCGTCGTCCGGGCCGTGGATGGATTCGTCGAGGCAGATCGCGGTCTTCATCTCCTTCTGGAGGGCGGCGTGCTGGAAGATGTCGTTATAGGAAAGCGGCTGTTCGATCATCATCAGGTCAAAGGCGTCGAGCTCTTTGAGATGGGAGATGTCGGCGAGCGAGTAGTCTCCGTTCGCGTCGACCATGAGCCGCAGGTCGGGGAAACGGTTCCGGACGGCCCGGACCCAATCGACATCCTGGCCTTTTTTGATCTTCATTTTGACTCGATGGTATTTTTTGGCCACGGCACTCTCGACCGCGGCCAGGAGCTCGGCCTGCGTCTCCTTGAGCCCGATACTGATCCCCGACATGATCTTCTTCGCCGGCCGTCCCAGGAGCGCGTGGAGAGGAATCCCTTTCTGGGTCGCGATCATGATCAGGAGGCCGTTCTCGATCGTCGCCTTGGCCATGCCGTGGCCGCGGACGTGGCGAAAACGGCTTTCGAGCTCGCCCAACGTAATCCCCGGCTCGACAAGCGGAAGAAGAAAATCCTTAATGATGTGGCGGGCCGTGTCATTCGTCTCGTAAAAATAGAACGGGTCGGGGTCGGAAACGCATTCGCTCCAGGCCGCGACGCCGCCGGACTCGAGCCGCATGAGCATCGCTTCCTTGTCGGTCCAGACATAGACGCTCGTCCCGAACGGGGCGACGAAGGGCAGCTTGACGGTGATGAGGTCGATATGGTCGAGCTTGGGGACGGCGAGCTTTTCAAGGGCGGCGGTCGGCGACGGGCTGAGGGTCATGCGGTCCTCCTGGCGGAATGAATGTCAAGGAACGTTCAAGCAGCCGGAATGGTAATTCGGCCCGGGCGGCGGTGTCAAGGCGCGCTTCCCCCCTCCTCGCTTCCCCCTTTGTCCTCGGGCCGCATCTGTGCTATATATCGCTCGAAGAGAGGTGCGGGAATGAAATCACACGTGAAAGCGTTCGTCATGGTTTCTGCCATCGTCCTCCTGATGGCCGGCCTGGCCTTCTCGCAGGAGACGAAATCCCTGACCCGGCAGGGCGACGACCTCTTCGACCAGCGCGGCGACCTGGCCAAGGCTAAGGAAGGGCTGGCGAAATACCAGGACGCCCTGCTCAACAACGAGGACGCCTACGGGGTTTACTGGAGGATGGCCCGGATCGAGTATTGGATCGGCGACCACGCGACCGACAAGAACGAAAAGCAAAAGGTCTTCGGGATGGGAATGTATCATGCCAAGAAGGCCGTGGCGCTCGGCCCGGAAAGGCCAGAGGGCCATTACTGGCTCGGCGTGAACTACGGCAGCTACGGCGAGGCTAAGGGCGTCCTTAAGAGCCTTTCGCTCGTCACGCCCATCAAGGAGGAGATGAATAAAGTCCTGGCCCTCGACCCGACTTTTGACGACGGCGGCGCCGACCGGGTGCTGGGGCGCCTGTATTATGAGCTCCCCGGGTTGTTCGGCGGGAACAACAAGAAGTCCCTCGAGCACCTCCTGAAATCCAAGGACATGGGCCCGCGGGTCGGCCTGACCCGGATCTACCTCGCCGACACCTACCTGGCCCTGAAGCATGTCGCGAAGGCCCGCGAGGAGCTCGAGTTCGTCATCGCCATGGAGCCCGACCCCAAGCTCATCCCGGAAACGGCCCAGGAAAAAGGCATGGCCCGGGACAGGCTCAAGGCCAAGGAATTTCAGAAGAAGTGACTGAACGAGCAAACGAGGACGCGGCCCGGGAGGCATGCGGGGAAACGGCCTTAGCCGCGAGAGCGGTCCGGGTCCTCTTCGAAAACGAGGGCATCCTGGCCGTCGACAAGCCCGAGGGCGTCCTATCCATCTCCGAGGCGGGAAAAGGCGGCCTTCCCGAGCTGCTGCGCGATGTCTACCCCGGGAAGCTTTACCCCGTCCACCGCCTCGACAGGGAGGCGAGCGGGGTGATCGTTTTCGCCAAAGATCCCGGGATGCACCGCCACCTGAACGGCGAGTTTGACCGCAGGTCCGTACGGAAGACCTACCTGGCCCTGAGCCACGGAGTGATGGAAAGCAACCGCGGCGTCATCAACAAGCCCATCCGGGCGTTTGGGTCGGGGAGGATGGGGGTGGACGTGAAGCTGGGCAAGCCGTCGTCGACGGAATTCAAGGTGTACGAGCGGCTGAAGGGGTACACCCTCGTCCGGGCCTACCCGCTCACCGGCCGGCGCCACCAGATCCGCGTCCACCTCTACAGCCTCGGGCATCCGATTGTCGGCGACCTGAAGTACGGGGACCGGGCGGCGCAGGAAAAGTTTCCGAGGTTGATGCTTCACGCCAAGGAGATCGAGTTCGACCTGCCCGGCGGCGAACGACTGAAGATCGAGACCCCCGTGCCCGAATCGTTCGACGCCGTCCTGAGGAGCCTGCGATAAGCCTAAAAAAGGTGGCCGAAGTTGAAGTAGATGCCCGTGCCTTCGCGGCTGAAGCCCATATCGAAGCGGGCCACGAAATTCTTCAGATAGTAGCGAAGTCCCCAGCCGGCGTCGAAGACGGGCTTCTTGAGGGTGATCGCGCTCCAGGACGGCCAGACCAACCCGCCCTCCGCGAAAATATTGCCGCCGATCCGCTTCCAGATCGGGAATCGGTACTCGGCGCAACTCAGAAATTTGCCGTTGTCCATGAACCGATTGAGGGCATAGCCGCGCATCGCGCTTGGTGTCGACCCGCCGCCGAGCGTGGACAGATCCCATAGCGGGATGTTCGAGCCCGAGATCTTCTGGACGAGGGCGCGCACGGCCAAGACCGCCTTCGGGAAGAAGAGCTGGGTGTAGGACCGGAGGTCCAGGGTCATTCTGTAGTACTTCCCGACCTTGTTCCCCACAGCCCGGCCGGCGAAATCGTTCTGGATGAAGAACCGGACGCCGCGGGTGGGGTGGATCTGGCTGTTCGACGTGTCGTACCGGAAGACCAGGGAAAGGTAGGGCGAGAACTTTGTCCCTTCGCCCTGCAGGAGTTCCGTGAAGGGTCTGTCCGGCGCGACGTTGAACGTCCTGTAGCGGCGGAGGACGTAGGCGCCCTCGAGGACGAGCGCGGGGCTGAAGCCGTGGCCGAAGGTGACCCCCAGCTCTTCCTTGAGGTCGGAAGCGACCGTTTCGTTGTCCTTGACCGAATCCGGGCCGACGCCGTAGAACTTGTACTGGACGTACTTGTCGTATTCGGCCCGCAGGTCGAATGACAGTCCATAGCGCTTTCCCTGGCGGATCTCCGTGTCCGGGATGGAAAAGGTGAAGACGTACCAGCGCTCGCCCTTGCTCGAGTTGAAGAGGATGAGGTCGAGGGACTCCTTGCGGCCGAAATAGTTAACGAACTTTCCTTTGCCGCCGTAGCCGACCCCGATGTCCGAGTCGTACATCAGGATCGGGAAGCCGCTGAAGGACCTTTTGATTTCGGGGGCGGAGCCGGAGGTCTGAGCGGAGGCGGAGCCGGCCGTCTGACCGGAAGTTGAAGAGACGGGCGGGAGGGGATCGTCGGCGGCGTGGGCCGGAGGCGGGGCAAGCACAAGGGAAATAAGGATGGAGGGGATGACGAGAATGACGGAGATGAAGGTGGAGCCGGGAACCGGTGATCTCGCCCGGCCGGGCGGTTCTTTCATTTTTAGGGTGCCCCCAGCATCCATCGTTTCCCCTATTTAACTCATCCCGGCGGGGGTATTGTCAAGTGCCTTTTACCTTATTATTTCGGTGGTCTGAGAGCTGGGGTCGGGCCTCAGTATCTTATTGAAAAATAATAAAACATCAATTTCCCAGGGCCACTTTAAAGTCTTAAGTCCTCGTTTTATGCCCAGAAAATCGGGACTAAAGGAGAAAATAAGTAGGTTCCCCGTAGACTCCTTAAGTCCCCATTTTTGACCCTAAAAAGTAGGACTTAAGGCCAAAAAGTAGCTCCTAAAAAGAGTTAACTCTATCCTTTTCTATAGGATGCTGAGGCCCGACCCCAAAATATTGCAGCTAATTACCGAAATTGAATTGATTCGACGGCACGTTTGGTTTATTCTGGTTACCTATGACCCGCATATCCGCGGCTTCGCCAAGGCTCGAGCATCTCATCTATCTCATCCTATTCGTTTCCCTCATCCCGCGCGCCTCCCTCCTTTCTCCCTTCCATGGACGATAGAACCCTGCCCAACCCCGACCTCGAAGGCCCGGTCATCCTCGACCGCTCCCACCACTCCATCTCGCGGCGCGACATCGATTACGACGCCCTCAAGGTCCTCTATCGCCTGAGCGGCCACGGCTTCATCGCCTATCTCGTCGGCGGCGCCGTGCGCGACCTCCTTCTCGGCCGCCGCCCCGCAGACTTCGACATCGGCACGGACGCCCACCCCAACCAGATCAAGAAGCTCTTCCGGAACGCCTTCCTCATCGGACGCCGCTTCCGCCTGGCCCACATCAAGTTCCAGGGCGGAAAGGTCATCGAGGTGTCCACGTTCCGGAGGAAGCCCGACGAAGAGGAGCTCCGGGCCGAGCGCGAAGAGGAGATGAGGACCTCAGAAGCGGAGCGGGCCCGGGACGCCGCCGAAAGCCCGGGTCACGCCTCTCTTGACGGCTCGCCGGTAGAATCAGAGGTCGAAATCCCAGCCGCTTCCGGACCTGAGCAGGATGCCACGGGACCTGAGATCGAACAGGCAGGCGAACCTGACACCGCACTTTCGCCACCCCCTTCTCTGCCCGCTTCACCGCCCTATCCCCAAAAATCGATCCCGATCCCCGGCCGTCCCCCTCTCAAGCCCATCGCCTTCGGCACCCCCCAGGAAGACGCCTTCCGGCGCGACATCACGATTAATGCCCTGTTCTACGACATCGCCACCTATTCCGTTATCGACTACGTCGGCGGCCTCGACGACCTCCGCCGCGGCCACGCCCGCATCATCGGCGACCCCGACGAGAGCTATACCGAGGACCCGGTCCGGATCTGGAGGGTCATCCGCCACGCCTCCCGCCTCGGCTTCACGATCGAGGAGCGGACCGAGCGGGCCATTCCGTCCCATCTCCACCTCCTGGCCAAGTCGGCCGGATCGCGCCTTTTCGAGGAACTGAACAAGGACATGAAGTCGGGCCAGTCCCGCCCGTTCTTCGAGCTGGCCCGGGGCAACTTCATCCTTCCCGTCATCCTCGGCGGGATCGGGGACTTTTACCAGCGCTCCGACGACGCCTTCGCCCGCCTCTCCGAGAATCTGGCCGCCATCGACGACGCCGTCGCTCGCGGCGCCGCCCCGGCCCAGGAGCTCATCTACGCCCTTCTGATCTGGCCCTGGGCCAAGACCGTCCTCGCCGACACCCTGGGGGACAAGCCCAAGGTCCTCTATGAGGCCTTCCGGGAAACGAGGCCCGCGACCCAATTCCCCAAGAGCATCCTCCTCAACGCCGTTCAGACGCTCGTCATCGTCGAGCACATGCTCGAGGCCCTGACCACCGGCCGGATGCGCTGGGCCCTGAAAAAGCGGGCCCATTTTGCCGGCGCCTCCAAGATCTGCTCCCTTCTCGTCCAGGGCACGTTCGGCGAGGGCGAGGACCCCTTCGAGCGGATCTTCGATGAGCGGTTCGGTTCGGGCCGGCCGCCGGAAAAGCGCCGCAGGAGGAGGCCCCGCCGCCGGAAATCCCCCGCCCCCCCAGCTATCTGATCCGAGCGGTGTCAGGAGGTCAAGGGCGCGGGACGTGCGCAACGCGCTCTCTCCAGCGACCTTCCGGATGAATGTTGAATCCGAAGTCCGTTAACTTTATAATTCCTGAATCCACGGGCCCGCCTGCCCGGAAGGGCGAACGAGGAGAAAAGGAATGGAAAACCCGAAGACGAGGACATTGACGCTCGGCGGCTGGACCGGCCCCCGCATCCTGAGCTTCATCTCCGGCGCCGGCATGATCGCAGCCTCGGCCCTGACCATCCGCCACTTTTTCCTGGCCAATTACCCGGCCACGATCTTCACCGGCTCCTTCTGCGACATCAGCGCCTTCTTCAACTGCGACAGCTCGGCCTTCTCGCCCATTTCCCAGGTCCTGGGCGTCCCGCTCGGCTATTTCGGACTGTTCCTGGGGGCCCTGGTCACACTCGGCGCCGTCATCCCCTCCGAGACCTTCGAGCGGACGAATAGATTCCTGGCGCTCCTCAACGTTCTGGGCGTCATCGGCCTCTTCCTTTATTCGGTGCTCGTCCTCGGCAGCCTCTGCCTTCTCTGCTCCGGCTTTTACTTTTTCTCGATCCTGAGCTTCGTCCTCTTCTGGGTCTACGGGACCGGCCGCGAAGAGCGGAACCTCGCCGCCCGCTGGCTCCGGCCGTCCCTCAAGCTTCTCGTCGTCTTCGCCTTCATCGCCGCGGCCGGGGCCTACGGTTTCGTCCAGTACCACGACGCCAAGAAAGAAGCCCAGATGGGGACGGTCTCGAATATCGTCAGGCAGTTCTATGAGCTTCCCAAGGTCGCCTCGCCGAGCTTCCTCTCGCCATACTGGTCGGTGAAGTCCACGGAAAGGTTCGAGGACGCGGCCATCCAGATCGTCGAATACGCCGACTTCCTCTGCCCCGACTGCCTCTACCTTGCCCAGCAGATGGACAAACTGAAGAAGGAGTTTGTCGGCAAGATCAACGTCGCCTTCCAGTTCTTCCCGCTCGAGGGGCTGTGCAACACGGTCGTCCCCGAGAAGGCCAACCTCCACCCCGGCGCCTGCGAGATGACCTATATCGCCGCCGGCAACCTGGCCCGCTTCCCCGAGATCCACGACGAGATCTGGGCCAATTTCCGGTCGGCCCGGAACCCGGAATGGCGCCGGGCCCTGGCGCAGAAATACGGCACGGAGCAGGCCATCGGTGACCTCAACGTCCGGGACCTCGTCGAGCGGATCATCAACACCGGGGCCGAATACGATAAGACCTCCGACAAGTATTCGCACGGCATCCGGTCGACGCCGACCGTCATCATCAACAACCGGATGATTATCGGCACGCTTCCCTACCAGCACTTGAGGGCCATCTTCCAGGCGTTGGTCGACGAGCGTGAGGGCGGAGAGAAAAAATTTATCGAGAACTGGGTGCCGCCGGCCCGCCGGAAAAAATAATCAGGGGGGGGATACAATCCTGTGGCCCTCTCAGAATACCTCTCAAAATAGGCCACCCCCTAAACGCGGAGTGCCTCTAACAAACTACTTATTAGTCTTCCGGTCTATATATCCGCGACAGAGTATTGTGTCCCCCTGTGTTTTAAAGCCAGAGGGAGGCGGTCTCCGGGACGGAGGCGCGGTCGACGAGGCTGAGGGCGCCCCGGGCGCAGGCGTTCCGGCAGATCCCGCAGCCGTAGCATTTCTTCCAGTCGATCCGGGCTTTCGCCTTCCTCTTGTGCGGATAGTAGGCGTCGAACGGGCAGAGCTTGGCGCACTCGCCGCAGCCGCCGCATTTGTCATCGTCCACCCGGGCCAGGTATTCGGAGCGGAACATGACGGGCGTCTTGTGGGTCAGGCTCGTCCTCATCGCCATGCAGCCCGGAAGCGAGCAGTTGCAGATGCCGCCCAGGAACGGCGTCATGAACGTCCAGACCGTGTGGCACAGCCCTTCCTCCTCGTTCTCCCGCATCAGGGCCAGGGCTTCCTCCCTGGGCATGAACTCGAGGCCGCCGGTGCCCGGCCCGATCAGGTAGGCCGGGTCGATCTCCCGGAGAAGCTCGACCATCTCGCCGCCCCCCGGGGCCAGGCTGATCCCGTAGCAGTAGCGGTGCTCGGCGCCGAACGCGACGTGACGGCAGATGCAGGCGAGGCGGACGACCGAGGTAGTGAAGCCTAGGATCTTTTCGATGTCCTCGATGGGCACGACCTGGCCGAAGTGGTTGATTTTCTGTTTCGCGGTGATGCTCCGCCGCAGGCCGCGGGTGATGAACGGCGGGATCTTATCGACTATTCCGAGGGCCCGGTCGCCCTTGGCGATATGGTCCGGAGATTCAAAGAAGCGCTGGATGAACCGCCGCCGCCGGAGGTCGCTGAGGAGGTCTTCGGAGTAGTTACGGGCGTCCAGGTACCACTTTTTCCCTTCCCCGTGCTGATGGCAGAAATCGCACATCGTCCTGAGCAATGAGTAGCACACCTCCCCGCCAATAGCAACCAAGATGGGGCCAAATCTTCATTCTTGCACTTTTTCTGTCCATTCGGTGGGGCCATATCTCGGCTATATAACAGGTATTAATATAGTTAATTTGTTTCTATGGGGTCAGGTCTTGCAAAAAATAAGAGTGTGGGTTTGGCCCCATCTTTTGGCCCCGTCGTTAACGCAGGGGAAATCGAGTTGCCGACGCAAAAAAAATGACCCATAACTCACTAAATATAATATAAATATGAAATTATGCTGAAAAATTGCTTGACATACTGTATAACACACATTATAATATGTCACATATGATAGTTGAGACAAACAGTATGAATGAAATTGCAAGAAGCACGATGCTTGCTCGCGTGAATGGCCTTATGATTCACTGCAAGGCTGACCGCGGGCCGAGCCAGTTGACAAGGAGGCCGAGACATGGAACCTGAAATCGGCAATTTCGAGACCGAGATGAACCGGGGGTTCCTCCAGATCCTGGTCCTGGCCCTTCTCGAGAAGGACATGTACGGCTACTCGATGGTCCGGACCATCCGGGAGCTGGGCTACGAGGTCGAGGAGAACACCCTCTATCCCCTGCTCCGCCGCCTCGAAAAGAACGGCTGGGTCCGGAGCAAGTGGGACGTCAGCGAGGACCGGCCCCGCAAGTTCTACGCCATCACCGACGAAGGCCGGACCCTCAGGACCCAGCTTCTCGCGATCTGGAAAAAACAAGACGAGATCCTGAAACATCTCATGGAGGAGAAAAGCCATGTTTGAAAAGCTCGAAGCCTACCTCGAGGAGATCAGCCATTTCCTTTCCGGCCGCGGGGAGCGGGAGGAGATCCTGTCCGAGATCCGGAGCCACATCCTGGAAAAAGCGACTCAGGAACATGGGCAGGTCACGGACGCCTCACTCGACAAGGTCATCGCCGCCTATGGCCCGGCCCGCCGCGTCGCCGAAAAGTACCTCGACGGCCGGCCGATCATCGCCCCGGCCTACAAGCGTTACCTCTTCCGCTATACGACGCTCCTCTTTGCCGTCCACACGCTCCTGACCGTTATCGGCGTCATCTTCAAGGAGAGCTTCATCCTCTTCCCCTTCCTCTTCATGCCGCGCCTGGGCGTCATCGAGGCCCTGATGTACCTGCCAACGGCTTTCCTGACCGACCTCGGCGTCGTCGCCCTCGTCCTCTACTTCATCACCCAGAGCGGCAAGGACGTCAGGCTCCCCTGGCCGAGGCTCGGCGTCGACCTCGACGAGGTCAAGCCGCCCAATAAGAACGTCCTCCTCAGCCGGATCGGCACGGCCGTCGGGGCGGTCATCATGCTCGCCTTCACCGACTTCGCCCTCTATCTCTTCGCCAAGCACCAGACCATCTTCTTCGTCAACCTGAATTGGAACGACCCGCGTCCCCTGTTCACCCCGGAGGCCGGCCAGAGGATCTCACTCGTCGTTATCGCCATGTTTGCCGCCTCAACGATAGCGCTCCTGTTCAAGCTCTTCATGCGCTCCCGCTGGGTGGATATCGGCTCAGGCGTTGTGTCGCTCGCCCTGATCGGCCTTCTCCTCCGCCAGCCGTTCGAAAACCTCTTCGCCGTCAACATCGCCGAGCGCTTCCTGCCCAAGATCAAGTTCGGATTGCGATTCATGCTGCTCTTCATCGCCTCGATGGTCACCGTCAAACTCATCAAGAACGTGGTCTGCATCGGACGGAAAAAGCTGGCCAAATGAAATCCGTCACCTCCCGCGGATGTTCGCCCTGCCGAAAAAACTCATTCGCGGGGACGGGGGCTGCGCCTCCGGTCCGGCGAGCGCGGCCGGCGGCATCCGGATGTCCTTGATCCCCTGCCTGAACGCCAGGTTGACGGCGAAGACCGCCGCCGTGGCTTTGGGCGAGGCCCGGAGCGAAGCCCGCGCGACGCGCTGAACGACCCGCGGGTAGGAGAAGAATTTCTTCCTGACCCAAGCGCATCTTTCGATGAGCTCCTGCCGGGACATGTTTTTCGGCTCGAAACAGGCGTTGTCTGTCATATACCTGCTCCAGTCCCGTTCAACGAGCCGGCCCTCGCTCTCGAGCCTCGCATGGAGCGGTGTCCCGGGATACGGGACGAGGATGTTGATCTGGGCCGTATCGATCCGGCTCTCCAGGGCGAACTCGAGGGTCCGCGGGAAGACCGTCTCGTCGTCGTTGTCGAAGCCGAAAATGAAGGCCCCGATGACGCAGATCCCCCGAGCGTGGAGCTTCCGGACGGTCTCTTTGTATACGGCCGCCCGGTTCTCGCCCCGGGCGAGCTTGGTGAGCCGCGCCTGGGCGACGACGGACTCGAAGCCGACGAACACTCCGGCGCAGCCGCTCCTCTCCATCAGGTCCAGCATCTCGCCGTCCTTCGAGATATTCCACGAGGCGTTGCCGACCCATGCCTTCCGGAGCGGGATGAGGCCCCGGAAAAGCTCCTTGAAATAATCCGTCTCCTGGGCGACGTTGTCGTCGTTGAGAACGAAGATATCCCCATCGAGCGCCCGGACCTCCTCGATGACCTCCTCGACGGGCCGGCACCTCGTCCGCGCCCCGAAAAGGGCCGTGATAGAGCAGAATTCGCAGCTGAAGGGGCAGCCCCGCGTCGCCTGGACGGTGTTGATCGTGATGTAGTCCTCTTTCCTGAGCAGGTCCCTCCGGGGGACCGGCAGGCCGGCCAGGTCTGAGCTATTCGACGACCGGTAGACCTCCCGGAGCGCGCCCGTCTCGAAGTCCCTGAGGAGCCCAGGCCAGGTGTCCTCGGCCTCGCCGACGACGATGGCGTCCGCCTCGCGCGCCGCCTCCTCCGGGCAGGCCGTCACGTGCATCCCGCCGAGAACAACGGGGACCCCCCTTTCTCGATATTCCCGGGCGATCTCGTAACCCCTTTTGGCGTTAGGGGTCAAAACCGAGATCCCCACGAGGTCGGCGGGGGGGTCGTAGGCGATTGCTTCACGCTCATCGTCAACGATGGAGATTTCGGCTTCCGGAGGGCAGAGGGCCGCGACCATCGTCAACCCCATGCCAGGGTAGCGTTGGACTTTGGGTTGATTCCTCCGGAAGGACGTCGACCCCGACCGGCGCGCCGACGGATAGATCAATTGAATTCTCATCTCGGCTCTCCCCCAATCCGACCATATTATGGTGACCCCGGGGAGCCGAGTTGTCAAGAAGATGTCAAGATTTCGTAAAAAGCCCTTTACACCACGGTTTTCCTGGAACTCGATTGCGGCTACTGGGGCCCGGACTCCGAAGCTAAGATGCGGGAAAAAATGAAATAAAAAGGGGCAGGTGTCCCTCTTTATCCTCGGGGCCCGTTTTTCGCGATCTCGGCCCGGATGGCCGCGTCCAAGCCGCCGGGATGCCGCCGGTAATGGGCTTCAAGCCGGCTCGAATCCTCATGGGCCTTCCCGTACGCCCATCCCCCGGACATCAGCCGCCGCTCGTGGAGCTCATGGAGCAGGATAAATCGCCGCTCCTCCGGCCTGACGTCGTCGTCGATCCAGACTTCTTTCACCGGGATGAAATCGTAGACCTTGTCGTGCCCGCCTTCCGTGAAATCGATGAAAAAGACGTCCCGGACGAGCTCGCCGTCGACGACCCAGACCTTGACGCCGGCGCTCCAATCCTCGAGAAGCTTCTCGTGGATGCGGGCGACGAGCTCGCTGGTCCGGTGCGCGGCCGCCAGAGAAGCTCCCTCCCGCCCCGCCGCCGTTCCGAGCCGCTCGGCTTTCTCGGCCTTGTCGGCTTCGTCCAGGGCGCTGTCATAGGCGACACCCCCGGCCATCAGTTTGTTCTCGATGAGAAGATGGTCAATGAAGAACCGCTCTTCGCCGGGGGCGTTCTCCTCGTCGAGCCAGAATTCGCCGGCCGGGATGAACCGGAAGTTATAATGTTGTCCAAAGTTCGTGAATTCCTCGTCGAGGTTCTCCCGGACGTATTGACCGTTAACGACCCAGACCTCAAAACCATCGACCCGCCCGGACATCCTGAGATATGGCTTTCCGGGGACGGAAGGCGGCAGGACGCGCGCGCCCGGAGGAGCGGCACATCCTCCCATGAGCACGACCGCCGCCAAGGCCGCGCAGAGGATGGCCCGGATGAAGGTCCGAGGCCCGCTCTCATGTCTCATGGTTGTTGTTCGCGGCCGGCACTTCTCTCCGGACCCGTTCCTGGATGTCCTTGAGCGAGGCGTAGCTTTCCATGAGGTCCGGCAGGTACTCCGTGCTCGTCACGAAGGTCCAGAGATAGGCCACGACGGAGTAGGTCTGCCCCGTCGAAAAGTTATCGATGTCGATGGCGATGAAGAGGACGAGGAGAAAGATACCCAGAAGGAAGAGCCGGATCAGTCCGAAGTTCAGGGCCCCCAGGTTGGCGATCTTCCTCTGAGGCCGGGCCATGCCCTCGTAGTAGGCCCGGACATCGCGGATGTCCTTCCGGGCGAAGATCTCGAAGACGCCCTCCCGCATGTCGTGGAGTTCTTTCTGAAGCCCCATCACTTTCCCGCTGTAGAAACGGTTGATCACCGCGAGCGGAAAGACGATGAGCAGGCAGGTGAGCGAGATCCTCCAGTCGAAGAAGGCCAGGGCGATGGCCGTGCCCCCCAGGTCGAAGCCCTGCTCGATAAAGTCCGGGACGCGGCGCTTGAGGAAGGTCACGTAGTCCCGGGAAAGCTCGACCCGGGCGGCCGTCTTTGCGACGTCGAGGCCCTTCTCGCGGCTCGACTCGGTCACCTCGACGGCGATATTCGTGAATATCTTGAGATAGATCTTCTCGTCGATCGACCGCCGGGCCGCGCCGACGCCCGAATTGATGGCGAAGACCCCGATCCAGAGGATCAGGGGAACGGTGTAGGAGATGTGGTCCTTGGCCCCGAAGAACGCGATGAGCCGGTCGAGGAGGCGGCCGAACAGGGTCGGCTCCACGATCCAGGCCAGCTTCTCGACGACAACGAGAGAGACCGCGAAAAAGAAGGCCCGCCGGTACTTGCGGATGATCTCGACTAATCTCATGGATTTAAAACGACGGCGCGCTTCACGGCCGCTGATTGATGTCGGTCTGCTGCTGGCTTTCCCGGGCCGCCTGCTTGAGGTAGAGGACCGTGGCCTGGGCGACGATGAAGATGACGAACCCCATGATGAGGAGGCTCAGGGCGATCAGGGCGACCGCCTTGGCGTTCGAGACCTTCCGGGCGAGCCCCTGGGGGGCGAGGGCGTCGAAGGCCCATTTCCCCACGAAGATGATCATGATCGTGATCCCGAGGGCGAGTCTGTAGCCGTATTCTTCTCCGTGGGCGTAGCTCGAACGGGTGATGTGGAAGAAGGGCGAGACGAGCCAGATGGCGAACAGGAGCATGATAACCGTCAGGGTGGTGCCGACGATCTTCTGGCTCTGGGTCTGGGTATTCATCCCGGCTCATTTTACTCCATCGTCCATGAAATAAATAGGTCCGGGACCGCCACAATTACCCATCCGACCCCATGGATCCCCATGAAAAACGCCTTGCGGTTTTTACGGCACCCGACTATAACTTGAGGCATGGCGCGCGCCGCTAGGGACAGGGGGGAACGGCTTTAATTTAGCCTGTGAGGTGTTCATGAAAAAAGCTGCACGGACGCAGAGAATCTTGTTCGTTTCCGCCCTGCTGGTTCTTTTCGCGGCGTCGCTCGCCGCCGACGAAACGACCGACAAGGTCGACAAACTCTTCGCCACGTGGGACAAGACGACGTCGCCCGGGGCGACCCTGGCGGTCATCAGCGACGGCCGGATCATCTACAAGCGGGGCTACGGGATGGCCAAGCTCGAGGACGGGATCGTCATGACCCCGGACAAGATCTTCGATATCGGCTCGGTCTCCAAGCAGTTCACAGCAACGTGTGTTGTAATGCTAGTGCGCGATGGGAAGATCTCGCTTGACGACAACGTCCGGAAATTCATCCCCGAGCTCCCCGACTATGGAACGCCGATCACCGTCCGCCATCTCCTCCACCACACGAGCGGCTTCCGCGACTACAACGCTCTGCTCGAGCTGGCCGGGTTCCGGGACGATTCCGACTGCCCGACCGTCGAGGAGGCCCTGGACGCCATCTGCCGCCAGAAAAAGCTCAATTATCCCCCCGGCCAGGAATATTCCTACACGAACACTGGCTACTTCCTGCTGAGCCAGATCGTCGAGCGGGTGAGCGGGAAATCGCTCAACGCCTTCGCCCAAGAGCGCATTTTCAAGCCCCTCGGCATGGAGCATACCCTCTACCAGGACAACCACACCCAGGTCATTAAGGACCGGGCGACCGGTTACGATCCCGACGACCAGGGCTTCAAGATCGACATGAGCAATTGGGACGAGACGGGCGATGGGAACGTCTACACGTCGGTCGAGGACCTCTATCTCTGGGACCAGGCCTTCTACAACAACAAGCTGGGCAAGGGTGTCATGGACATGCTCCACACGACGGGCACGCTCAATAACGGGAAGCCGATCGATTACGCCTTCGGCCTAGTCGTGACAGAATACAAGGGCCTCAAGGTCGTCGAGCACGGCGGCGCCTGGGCGGGGTTCCGGGCGGGGATCGTCCGCTTCCCCGATGAAAAATTCTCGGTCATCTGCCTGGCCAATCTGGGCACGGTGGACCCGTCGGGGCTGTGCTTCAAGGTGGCCGACATCTATCTCGCCGGAAAGCTCAAGGAGCCGGAGAAGAAGGAAGAGAAAAAAGCCGAGGCCGCCGCCGTCCCGGAAAAGGACCTGGCACGGCTCCGCCCTCTCACGCCCGCCATGCTCAACGATTACGCAGGCACATACGTCAGCCCCGAACTCCTCGACGCGCGCTACCAGATCAGGGTCGACAAGGACAAGCTCGTCCTGAAGACGAGGACGATCCCGCGAGCCGAAATGAAAGCCATGGCGCCGGATAAGTTCATCGAGCCCGAAAGCGGGGCCAACATCGAGTTCGTCCGCGGCAAGGGCGGGAAAGTCACGGGCTTCAAGCTCGCCGTCGGCCGGGCCGCCGGCATCGAATTCGTCAAGAGATAAAGAAGGGGCCATGGCAAAAATAACAATGCTCGGGACGGGGCTCATCGGCATGTTTTACACCCGGACGCTCCACGGCCTGAGGGGCCGCGACCGGGTCGTCAACGTCTATTCGCGGAGCCCGGAGCGGGCCAAGGAATTCGCCGGAGCGCACGGCATCCCGCGCTGGAGCTCGGACCTCAAGGAGGCCATCCTCGATTCCGACTCGGACGTCGTCGTCGTGGGCGTCCCGAATAACATCCACCGGGAGGCCGTCCTGCTCGCGGCCCAGGCCGGCAAGGCCGTTCTCTGTACGAAACCCCTCGGCCGGAACGCCCGGGAGGCCCTCGACATGCTCGAGGCCGTGGAGAAGGCCGGCGTCTTCGCCGGCTACCTCGAGGACCTCGTTTACACGCCGAAAACGCTCAAGGCCCTCGAATCCGTCCGGAACGGGGCCCTGGGCCGGGTCCTCTGGGCCAGGTCGCGCGAAACCCACCCCGGGCCTCACAGCGCCTGGTTCTGGGACCCGGAGCAGTCGGGCGGCGGGGCGATCATCGACATGGGCTGTCACTGCATCGAGATCGCCCGGAGCTTCATCGGCAAGAACATTCGCCCGGTCGAGGCCTTCTGCTGGGGCGCGACCCAGGTCCACCCCATCGAGGCCGAGGACCAGGCTATCGGCCTCGTCAAGTACGCCAACGGCGCTATCGGCCAGTTCGAGGTCAGCTGGACCTTCCGGGGAGGGATGGATTTGCGCGACGAGGTCGCCGGCACCGAAGGGACGGTTTGGCTCGATCATTTTTTGCGGACGGGATTCGAGATGTTCACGGCAGCGGGCGAAGGCGGCTACGTCGCTGAAAAGGCCGAAGGCCAGAAGGGCTGGCTCTTCCCGGTCGGCGACGAGGCCCATGAACTGGGCTACGTCCACATGTTCGCCGACATGCTCGGCGCGCTCGAGGGCCGCCGGATTCCCATGGAGACCTTTTATGACGGCTACATCGTTAACGCCATCATCGACACTTGCTACCGCTCGATGAAGTCGGGGCGGTGGGAGCCGATCAAGCTCGAGGTCTGGCGGGGGAAGGAAGACGCGTGGAGCAGCGGCTCGCCGGCCGAGGGCGGCGAGCGTTTTGCCCTGATCAAGAAGGAAAAAATGCCCGACGGCCGGACCAAACTTATCCTCAAGGAGAGAGAAACCGGCCGGGTCATCCAGAAGATCGAGGAATAAAGAGGCGCGGATGACGGCTGCGATCACGGTGAACGATTTACGCAAGACCTACGGCCCTCTCACGGCCGTGGACGGAGTCGGTTTCGAGGTCGGCCCCGGCGAGATCTTCGGCATGGTCGGGCCCAACGGCGCGGGCAAGACGACGACGATCGAATGCCTCGAGGGGATGCGGTCGCCGGACGCGGGAGATATCCGGATCCTGGGCCTCGACCCTCGCCGCGACGGCTACGAGCTCCGGGAGCGAATCGGCGTCCAGCTCCAGCAGAGCTCGCTCCCCGACGACATCAAGGTCTGGGAGGCCCTCGACCTCTTCGCCTCCTACTATCGGAAGCCGGCGCCCTGGGAGCCGCTCCTCGACGAGCTCGGGATCGCGGATAAGCGCGAGGCCCGTTTCTCCAAGCTCTCGGGCGGACAGAAGCAGCGCCTCTTCATCGCCCTGGCCCTGGTCAACGACCCCGAGGTCGTTTTCCTCGACGAGCTCACGACCGGGCTCGACCCCCACGCCCGGCGGGCCATGTGGAAACTCGTCCGGGCCATCCGGGACCGCGGCAAGACCGTCTTCCTGACGACCCATTACATGGAGGAGGCCGAACACCTCTGCAACCGGGTTCTGATCATCGACCGCGGCCGCATTGTGGCCCTGGACACTCCTGAGAAGCTCGTCGCCAACCTGAAGGCGGAAACCCGGATCGTCTTCACGGCCGCGGAGCCGGACTACGACCCCGCGCCACTCCGGGCCGTCGCAGGCGTCACCCGCGTCGACGTAGCCGGCGACAAGGTCACCGTCACGGGGCGGGGCGACCGCCTCGTTATCCTGGTCGTCAACGCCCTGGACGCTCAGCAGGCCCGGTTCCGCGACCTCCGCACGGAACAGCCGAGCCTCGACGATGTCTTCATGGCCATGACCGGGGACGAAATGAAACCCGACGGAGGCGCGAAATGAAAGGCCTCGTGAAGCTCATCTGGGTCGAATTCAAGCTCTACATGCGCCAGCCTCAAGCCGCGTTCTTCACCCTGGCCTTTCCCCTGCTCCTTCTGTTCATGTTCGGGAGCATCTACGGCAACAAGCCGACGCCATTTTTCGGCGGGCGCGGCATGGTCGACGTCAGCACCCCGGCCTACATCGCCATCATCATGGGCTCGACGGGGCTGATGTCCATCTCGATCGTTGTCAGCACCTATCGCGAGAAGGGCGTTCTGAGGCGGTTCCGGGCGACTCCGCTGCGGCCGGCGGCCATTCTTGGCTCCCAAGTGGCGGTCAATTACGTCATGACCCTCGCCGGCACCCTGATCCTCGTCGCCGGGGCCAAGCTCGTCTATCACATGCGGTTCAACGGTGCAGTCGGGGCGGTTTTCCTGGGCTTCACCCTGAGCACGCTGAGCTTTTTAGCCGTCGGCTTCCTCATCGCCAGCGTGGCCCGGACGTCGCGCGTGGCCTCGATCCTGGGGATGCTCTTCTACTTCCCGAATATCTTTCTATCCGGGGCGACGGTGCCGAAGGAGATCTTCCCGGGGGCCATGCGGTCGTTCAGCAAGGTCCTGCCGATGACTCACGTCGTCAACCTCCTCCAGGGGCTCTGGATCGGCAACCCTTGGGGAAAGCACATCACGGAGCTGGTGGTGCTGGCGGGATTCCTGGTGGTAGGGGTGGTTGTTTCGGCGAAGGCGTTTCGGTGGGAATGATGAGGCCTGAATTTAAGAAGTTACTATGAGATCCCGATAACTCCCGCGTTTCGCAAGCCGGCTCCCGGGAATGACGGTGAGCAAGTTTCGCGCGGGCTCGGCGTCAGCGCCCTGGCGCGATAGCGATCATCCCCCGGAGCGTCTTGAATCCCTTGAGATAATCCTCGGATTGGAAGGCCACGGTCCGGGCGTTGACCCGCTGGACGTTCGGGAAGTACATGGCCATGTCCGCCTGGGCCGAGATATAGAACTGGAGCTCGAACTTACAGGGCGCCGCGATCTTGAAGGGCTTGACCTGGCCCAGCTTGCGGAGGGCGTCGGTCACCCGGTCGCGGATGCCGCGGCGGGCCTCGGCGAAGGGGACAAGGCGGGCGGCCGTGCGGCCGATGCCGTCCTTTACGGGCGCGGTGATGACCTCGCTGCCGAGGATGGCCTTCGCCTGGCGGCAGACGGCGACATCTCCGCTGACGAAGACGACGGGTACGTTGTAGGCCCCGGCGATGGCCGCGTTGAGGCCTAGCTCAGGCAGCTCCGTCCCGTTAACCTTGATGCTCTGGACGACGCTCGAGGAGATCGTGTGGTCGAGGACCGCGTCCAGTGTCCCGGCGGCGGCGTGATAGCCGATGAAGAGGACGGCGTTGTAGGATTCGTCGATCCCCTGCATCATCGAGAGCGGCTTGGGATACCCGGAGATGAGGATGGCCTTGGGGTGGAGGTCGCCGGGGTCGATGTTGCGCTGGCTGCCGTGGGAATCGTTGACGACGACCTCGGTCGCGCCGGCGCGGAAGGCGCCTTCGACGGCGGCGTTGACGTCGTCGGCCATCCATTTCTTCGCCGCGACGTATTCGGGCGTGCCGGGGGTCGTCTGTTCGACGGAGACGACGCCGGTGATGCCTTCCATGTCGACGGAGATGTAGACCTTAAGCTTCTGGGTCTGCTGCTGGGCGGGGAGATGGACCGAAAGAAGGGGGAAGATAAGCGCGGCGACGGCCACGAGAATGATTAAGCCGAATAGTGTTTTTTTCATCGTACCTCCTCAGGAAATGGAAAAGTCCCTATTTATTGTCATTGCGAGCGCAGCGAAGCAATCTCATCCTTTGTGCTCGTCCTGTTCATACTCAATCGCTAGTTCCGCATCGTAGGGCATCCGCCGGGCGGGGCAGGCATCTCGCTCGCAGAGCTGGCAGGACGAAAAGCCCTCCTCTGAGGGAAAGAAAATGCCCGAGATCGACTTCCGGGGGACCATGAGCATGCTGTCCGTTAGATGCACTCCGATGAGGCGCTCGGTGTCGCCGAAAATGGAGAAGAGCTTGGGCTGCTCGGTGATCGGCCAATCCTCGAGCGAACCTGGGTCCATGCTGGCAAGATTAGAGAAACCGAAGCGCGCTTTGAGGCGCTCGGCCAGCCACGCGGCGCCGTTCTCGAGGGCGATATTGGCCATCTCCTCGAGATAGTACTG
>Ga0187886_1001475_pt1 | contig 21303 bp, 17 predicted proteins | sample June2016WEW_20_1_FD_133001 | JGI IMG/M metagenome (GOLD analysis project Ga0187886, IMG submission 133001) | Peatland microbial communities from SPRUCE experiment site at the Marcell Experimental Forest, Minnesota, USA - June2016WEW_20_150 | ecosystem: Environmental > Terrestrial > Soil >... | reverse complement strand
GGTGGTGTCGGTGGACGTCGCGGCCATCCTCTCCCAATTGTTCTTTTTTCTGGGAGGCGGATTCCTCTTCTGGGTTTTTCTCTTTTTCATGTTTTCCATTCATGGGATCATCCTCTTCCGGGACGGAATCCTGCAGTCGATCCGTAATAGCGTCGTCACCTCGCGCTGGCTGTATCCGATCTCGATCTGGATTCCGATCCTGCTGATCCTGCTGCAATATCTGGTGTCCATGGTTTGGGCGCTGGCGGCGGACGCCAATTGGTCCGGCGCGGTCGGCATTCTGGGGAACGCCTACACCAGTTCCGTCATCGTGACCGCCAGTATGGCGTATTACATCGACAAACGCCGGTGGATATCCGAAATTCAGTCGCAACTGCAAGCGCGTTTGGCGGTCAAACCGCCGGCGACGGGAGTCTGAAGCAAGATGCCAAAAAACAATTCCGAAGCCCAACAAAATTACGGGGCGAAAGACATCCAGGTTCTGGAAGGCCTGGAAGCCGTCCGCCGCCGGCCGGGGATGTACGTCGGCGGAACGGACGTCAAGGCGCTCCATCATCTGATTTTCGAAGTTGTGGATAATTCCATCGACGAAGCCCTGGCCGGCGCATGCGACCGGATCGACGTAATCATTCATACCGACGAAAGCGTGACGGTGGAGGACAACGGACGGGGCATCCCGGTCGACATCCACCCGGAAAAGAAAAAGCCGGCGCTCGAGGTGGTGATGACCATCCTGCACGCGGGCGGAAAGTTCGGGGGTGGAGGATACAAGGTTTCCGGCGGGTTGCACGGCGTAGGTGTCAGCGCCGTCAACGCGCTTTCGGAGTGGTGCGAGGTTGAAGTCAAACGCGACGGAAAAATCCACTTCCAGCGCTACGAGCGGGGGAAACCCAAGGCGCCGGTCGCGGTAATTGGCAAATCGCCCGGCCCGCAAACGGGGACCAAAACCACCTTCTTGTATGACAAGGAAATCTTCAAAGGCGAGGAAACCTACCGCTTTGAGACGGTCGCCCAGCGCTTCCGCGAAATGGCGTTCGTCACCCGCGGCGTGACCATCTCGCTCAGCGACGAACGCACCGGCCAGGAAACGACGTTCTACTTCGAGGGCGGGATTCTCTCCTTCGTGCGCTACCTGAACCGCAACCGCGAAGTATTGCATCCGGTGGTTTACGGCAACAAGGAAGTGGAAGGGATCGGCGTGGAGGTTGCCGTCCAATACACTGACGCCTACTCGGAATCGGTGTATTCCTTCGCCAATACGATCAACACCGTCGACGGCGGAACGCATATGACCGGGTTGCGCGCCGCCCTCACCCGGACGATCAACGATTACGCTCGGAAGACCGGGCTCCTCAAAGAGGCGGATCCCAATTTTTCGGGCGACGACACGCGCGAGGGGTTGACCGGGATCGTCTCGATCAAACACCGCGATCCGCAATTCGAAAGTCAGACCAAAGTAAAGCTGATGAACCCCGAAGTCCAGACGATCGTCCAGCAGGTCGTCAGCGACGTCTTCAGCGCGTTCCTGGAAGAGAACCCGCGCGAGGGGCGGGCGATCGTCGAAAAATGTCTGACCTCCGCCCGCGCGCGCGATGCAGCCAAAAAAGCACGCGACCTGGTCATCCGCAAGTCCGCTCTGGAAAGCATGACCCTCCCCGGCAAGCTCGCGGATTGCTCGGAACGCGAGTCCGAGAAAGCGGAAATTTACATCGTCGAGGGCGACAGTGCCGGTGGGTCGGCCAAGCAGGGGCGAGACCGGCACTTCCAAGCTATCTTGCCGTTGCGCGGCAAAGTGATGAATACCGAACGCGCCCGGCTGGATAAAATCCTTGGCAACAACGAGTTCCGGGCGCTGGTTTCCGCCCTCGGAACCGGGATCGGGGATTCGTTCGATCTCGCCGGTCTGCGCTACGGTCGGGTGATCATCATGACCGACGCCGACGTTGACGGTTCGCACATCCGCACGTTGCTGCTCACGTTCTTCTTCCGCTACATGCAACCGTTGATCGAAGAGGGACATCTCTTCATCGCCCAGCCTCCGCTCTTTCGGGTCGAAGCCAAAGGCAAAGGCGGCAAGGAGCGGTACGTCTATTCCGAAAACGAACGGGATAAAGCGGTGAAGGAATTTGGCGGATCGGAAAAAGTGGGGATTCAGCGGTACAAGGGTCTGGGCGAAATGAACCCGGTGCAGTTATGGGACACCACCATGGATCCGCAGAGCCGAACCCTACTGCAGGTCACCATCGAGGACGCCGCCGAGGCCGACCGGACGTTTGATATGCTCATGGGTTCAGCCGTTCCACCTCGCAAGCGGTTCATCCAAACCCACGCCAAAGACGTAAAGAATTTGGATGTGTGATTAACAAACGAATCGAAGGCATGGGGAGTAAAGCGTCCAAAAGAATGACGATCGCATTATTTTGCGGCGCACAACGCTGTACCAAATCATCAATTATATTATTGAATAAATGTATTAAAGATATTGGAGCTAGTTTATGATGGATAACAAGAAAGCCGAATCTTCCTTGCCATTCGTGTTAAAGGGATTGGTATTGGTTGTTGGGCTGATTGTCGTCTCGGCGGCGCTCTCAAGAATTCTCCCGCAAACTTCTGATTGGTCCGACGTTTATCGGCCGGCAGCCATTAATCTCATAACGGGGAAATCCCCGTTTGCCATCCATAACTATGTGGCGCCACCTTGGGTGTTAATTCCTATCATTCCCCTCGCCGTTTTGCCGGAACAGATAGGGCGGGTGGCGATCTTTTGGATAACGATTTCATCCTTTGCATTTCTTGCGAAGAAAAACGGAGCAAATATATTTTGCATCATTGCTTTGATCATTTCCTATCCGGTGGTATACGGATTAATCTATGGACAGATCGATTGGCTGGCGATGTTTGGCATTTTGTTGCCGCCTTGGCTTGGGCTCATATTCCTTATGGCGAAGCCGCAAATCGGCATCGGGGTTGCATTATTCCTCGGTTATGAAGCTTGGGCCGGTGGAGGGATAAAAAAATTGGTATCCATTTTTCTCCCGTTGGCCTGCTTGGTAATTGTCTCTTACATCGTGTTCGGATCCGACCTATTTACAAAATCCAACCTGGTCTTCTCTCCCACCAATACAAGCCTTTGGCCCCGGTCGATCCCAATAGGTTTGGTTATACTGGTCGCAGCCGTCCGCCATAAAAAGAAGTTTCTCTCTATGACCGCCTCGCCTTTTCTTTCTCCTTATTTGTCCATCCATTCATGGGCATCAGCGATCGTTGGATTGTCCGACGACCCCGTATTTCCTATAGTGATTTCAGTTTGCACATGGGTGATCTGGGCACTGGGTGGAGGCGCGGTAAATGGATAAAGCGGGTCGCTGAACCCTTCCCTTTCCACCGGGATTAGCGCCAAATTCAATCCGCTCAATTTTCTTTTAAAAGATTTACTTCACATCTTTTTTTGGTTTCAAATTATTTGCCAGAAGAATCTCCACCGGCAACCCCCACGCTGATCGAAATTTACTCGATAGAATCTCGAAACCGGAATCTTTCAAAAAAAGATCTACGCAGATCGGGCGACAATCGACCCAGACTGGGAAGGCGTGATGCGCCCATTTATAGAAACGCACAATCCAGCCCGATCTATCCGGCTTGGCCATGGCGACCAGGCCGATCCTGCCTCCTAGCCGTAAAACCCGCCGGCACTCCGCGATGACGACCGGGATCTCCGGCGTGTCGAACAGCTCCAGGGTGAAAGCTATAAATATCGCATCCATCGATCCGGAGGAAAAGGGCAGGGTGGTTGCGTCGCCGGATTTCAATTCGACGTAATCCGCCAACCCGGCTTTCCGGAGTCGGATTTGTGCGCGTTTGCACATCCCATCCGAAATATCGATACCGAAAACTTTACCGGCACTTCCGACGGAGTGAGCCAGCGTTAAAAGCGCCTCTCCGGTTCCAAAACCAATCTCGAGAACGGTCTGCCCGGCTTGGACGTTAATCATCCGCAGGCATTCCTCCCGGAATTTCCGTTCACTGGAACCTGCCAACAAGTCGTACCATCCGCTCAACGTATCGTAGGCGGCTTTGGCTTCGGCTTTGGATCTTGTGACCCGGCTGATATCGTCCAAGGATTTCTCCTTCTTCCGATCGCTCACGCGTTGCACGCTCTCTGATAGAACTCAACGGATCCTGAATCCATTAATGGACAAACAATGGAAATAAAAGAACGTACAGCAGGGATGTCACGCCGCAAGCCGCCAGCATGACCGGCAACCCGCGCCGATTCCACAATTTGGCCGTGATCGGCGTATGCGTTTTCCGGGAAAGGTTGGCGATGACGATCGTCGCGGACGAGCCGATGATCGTGCCGTTTCCTCCAAAGCCGGCGCCGAAGACCAACGCCCACCAAAGCGGCCCGGTATCCATTCCACTCGCTCCCAGGCCTTGGATCACAGGAATCAATGCGATGGTGATGGGTACGTTATCCACAACCGCAGAAAGCGCGGCGACCACCCAGATAAAGAGAATCCCAAACAGCACCGGGGGAAGTGCGTTGGCTACCGCCACGGATCGGACGATGAATCCCAGCACGCCCGCCGCTTCCAGACCCCCAACCATTACGAATAGCGAGGTAAAAAAAATCAACAACCCCCAGTCCACTCTGCGAAGAGCCTCGTCGAAATCAGGGCGGACCCATACCAGCGCTACGGCGGCCGCAGCCAGCGAGATGAATGCGGGGCTGAGGTTGAGGGCACGGTGAAAGAAAAAAAGCAGAACCGCCGTTCCTAGGATCACCAATACTCTCCGGGCCGCGGAGCGATCGGTTATCGTTTCGGAGGGGTTCAACTGCATCAAAACCTTCACGTTCGCCGGTTGAATAGCCAATTCTTTGCGGAAAAGAAATCTTAGCAGGATCAGTGAGCTGAACCAGACGACTATCACAACAGGCAACGCGCGGGTGAGAAAATCGTTGAAGGAATACCCGGCGGCGGATGCTATCAGTATGTTCGGCGGATCGCCGACCAGCGTCGCCACGCCGCCGACGTTTGAAAGCAAGGCTTCCGTCACCAGGTAGGGCAGGGGAGCAATCCCCAGGATCTCGCAAATAAGAATGGTTACAGGCGCAATCAGCACCACGGTGGTCACATTGTTCAAAACCATCGAGAGCGCCGCCGTGATCGTGCCCAAGAGGAACAGCAGCCAAACCGGTCGGCCGCGGGATATACATCCTGCCCAAACGGCGAGATACTGGAAGACGCCGCTCGGTTCCAGCAGTGCGACGAGTAGCATCATCCCGAGCAACAATCCGATCGTGTTGAAATCGACCGAAGCAAGCGCTTTCGTTTCGGAATAAAAACCGAGTCCTTTTCCCAGCCCGACGATTAAAACGGCTCCGGCAATGGCGGCAATCGTGCGGTTGATTTTCTCCGTGAAAATCAGCCACAGGCTGACGGCAAAGATCAAAAAGGTGAGAATAGCAGCCGTCATGGGGTCTTGCGCTCCGTCGGCCACGCGGAAAGAATCGCCGTGCCGATATCGACCCGAGAGATTATTCCCACCAACCCGCCGATTTTATTGACGACCGGAATATCCGAGACGTTGTGCTGCAACATGAGCGTGTAGGCGTGGAGCAATCCGGATTCTTCCTCGACGGTTGTGACCGATTGCATCAACGTGGTTATCGGGCGGCCAAGCAATTCGGGCTCCGGACGGGTTGTTTCCACGGCGCCGAAATTGTGGACGAAATCCACATCGGCCACCAGCTTGACGAAATCCGGCAATTCCAGGGAAAGAAGATCGCCCAGCCGGATAATCCCGATCGGTTTACCCAGATCATCGACCACCGGCAGAACCCCGACGTGGCATTTTACGAAAATCCCGGCGGTCTGGGAGATCGTCGCAGCCGCCGGAATGGAAACCACGTTCCGTTTCATGCAATCCTTGATCTGCATCATTTAAGTCACCTCGTTAAGATGATGCCATCGAACGCTTGCGTGAACTAGTGGCACGTTGGTGGGCGCCGCATACCGTTCATCCTGCTGCGTATCCAGACGCGGATTATATATCCCCGCATCGCGCTTGGCAGAAGATTCCATCCAATCGATGGCGGTATTTGCTGGGATCGCTTCCTACAGATCCCTCGCGCAGAACGGGTCGTCCTTTCACATGCGCGATATTAAAAATGTCCAATACAACTTACGAGCCAAACTGTCATCCAAACCCAGTGGTTAGGGTGGGGCGCTGGGAGAAGCCCCTCCAAAATCATCCACTCTACTCGTCAATTATTTCCTTTGAGTTAATGATCCAAAATGCATTATCACCCTGCGAGAAGAATATTTGGCTAAAAACAGGATAATTGTCGTTTGACCCGGAACAAATTCGATAATATTAATAATTTAGTTAATAATATTAATATAGATATTGACATTATCAATTATTATGTTTATAATATTGAATAAAAGAGGAAAATATGTCAATTGCACCATCATCTTGCCCAATTTGTCATTCCACGCTCTCGATAGCCCGATTGCATTGCAATTCCTGCGGAAGCTCGCTTGAGGGGGATTTCCAGCTCGGGGGGTGGGCCGGTCTCTCGCCGGAGCAACTAGGGTTTATCGAAACGTTCGTCCGTTGCGAGGGGAAACTCAACCGGATGGAAAAGGAGGTCGGCCTATCCTATCCGACCCTCCGCAATCGCTTGCAGGAGATCATCCGGCTTATGGGCTATGAACCAGGCGCTCAAGAGGATGCGGATGAAGACCGCCGGCATGTGCTGGAAGAAGTCGCCGCGGGGCGCATGAGCGCGCAGGAAGCTGTTCAACATTTGAAGAATCGCCAAGGAGGCTAAATGACTGAAAAAGAGTTTTTAACCGGGATATCCGCCCCGTCAATCCGCGTGGAACGGAGCGAGAAAGACCTAACCATCGAAGGCTGGAGCGAACCGCGGGTCATGGTCGAGTGCGATGCGGAACCCAATGTGGACTCAGCAGAGAAGGGAATCACGGTTTCGGCGAAGGATGATCTATCTCTCCGGGTTCCATATAACTCGAAAGTGGAGGTTGTATGGGCCGGCGCCGACCTTGTTATACGGGAGGTTAAATCCGCGGTCGTGATTGGCGAGTGCATGGGGGATCTGCTGCTCCGGCATTGCGATGGCGCCGATCTCGGAACTGTGCATGGCAGTCTGAAAGTGCGTGATCTCGGCGGCGATCTGAAGGCGCGGAAGGTTTCCGGCGACGCCAAACTCCGCCACGTTCTGGGAGCCGTTGAAATGGAAGCCGGCGGCGACGTGCGTATCGAGCATCCCGTCTCCCGGGCGCAGATCCGCGCCGGCGGGGATGCCTCCGTAGCGATTTTGCCGAAACCCGGATCGGAAAATAGCATCGCCGCCCATGGGGATCTCCGCTGCTATCTGCCTTCCGGAGCGTCGGCGATTGTGGATGGAAAGGCCGGCGGGGATACCTTTGTGCGCCTTCCCTCTGCCGGAAAAGAATCTCAATCTCCGATGGAAAACGGGTCCTTGCCCGTCATCCTCGGCAAGGGCGAAGCGCACCTCCGGGTCGAAGCCGAAGGCGATCTATGGATAGGAGGATGGATGGACGTGGATTCTTGGGGAGAATGGCGCGAACTGGGTCATGACATGGGTCAAATGGGAATGGAGTTTGGCATGCTGGCCGGCGAGTTCGGCCGGTGGGTCGAACGCAACATGCATGATAAGTTCGACCAATACGATAAACGACTCCGCCGCAAGATGGAGGAAGGCAAGTTCGCTAGAGACCACCGCCGATATTCCTGGAACGAAACTCCGCCACGACCGCCGACGCCTCCCTCTCCTCCCGGAGCGGGTGAAAGCGAACGCCTTTCCATCCTGGATATGCTTCAAAAGGGAAAGATCACCGTGGATGAGGCGGAACGTCTGCTGTCTGCCCTCGAAAAAAGCGGATGATGCATTAATCTAAAGAGATATTAGGTAAAGAACGATCACATCTCGACTCTGCTTCTGAATTTTCCGCAGAGGTCTGAACTCTTCTAATTCCGAATAAGGATTATCCGATGACACGTACGACCGTTTCAGAGAATCCCATGCGGCGCGTAATGTCCTTGCGCGATTTCCGCCTTTTATTCGCTGGAGCCACGACCTCGCTATTGGGCGATCAATTCGCCTTGATTGCCACTCCATGGTTGGTGTTGAGATTAACTGGTGATCCGCTGGCGCTCGGGATTGTCCTGGCCTTGGAAGGGATCCCGCGTGCCGTGTTCATGCTTCTGGGCGGGGCGATCACGGACCGCCTCTCCCCGCGTCTCCTGATGATTGCCTCGGACCTTATCCGCTGCGTCTTGACTGTCGGGATGGCGTTGGCCATCTTCACGGGGGCTGTCCAGATGTGGATGCTATATGTTTTCGGTTTGGGATTCGGATTGGTGGCTGGCTTCGCCATCCCGGCCGAAAACAGCATAGTCCCCTTGCTTGTGGCGGAGAGTGATCTGCAGGCGGGTAACTCGATCATCATGGGAGTTTCCCAACTGACTGGGTTTATCGGTCCAACGATTGCCGGAATCATTATCGGCGGTTTTTCCGGTTCGTTCTTCGGCATCGGTTTGGCCTTCGCCGTCGATGCGGCAAGCTTCGCCGTTTCCGCCACAACCTTGTGGCTGATGCACGGGGGAGGACGTTCGCGCTCCGGAAGTGCTGCTGAACCGGAGAGTATATGGGCATCTATTTTGGCCGGTGTGAAATACCTCTGGGGCGAAAAGGTCCTCCGGCTGATGTTCCTGGTGATCACGGCGGTGAATTTTCTGATTGTCGGCCCGCTGTTGGTCGGAATCCCGGTGCTAGCCAGCCAGCGTTTGCCCGAAGGGGCGGTGGCTTTCGGATTGTTGATGTCCGCCTATGCCGGAGGAAATCTAACCGGATATCTCGCCGCCGGTTCGCTTCCCCGTCCAGGCGGAAACACCATGCGGGCTTTTATCCTTCTTCTGCTGGCTGCCTTTGGAATGGTCATCGGATCGTTGGGGTTTCTGCGATCGACCGCGCCGGATTTTATCTTGATGCTTCTGCTCGGAGTGGGTAACGGCTATTTGTCCATCATCCTGTTCACTTGGATGCAAACGCGTACTCCCCGGGAGATGCTTGGGCGGATGATGAGCATCCTAAGCCTTTCCAATATCGGCTTGGTGCCCATCGCCCAGGCAATTTCCGGTGCCGTCAGCAAATGGAGCCTGACCGGATTGTTTGCAATGGCAGGAGCGCTGGTTCTGGTGGTGACACTCTGGACAGCTTTCCAACCGGCCCTCACAGAATTCAGCGAAAGTTTGACGGCGAAACCAAGCGGGGAGATGAGAGGAATTCGAACAGAAGAAAGCCAGTCTATTGGTTAATCGACTTCGAAATAATCACTGTTAACAAATTAATGATTCAATTTGCACTACAATACCATAACATCCAAATAATCCGCCGTTTGACTGCTTCGCCCAACCGCGTCGTTTGGGAGGGACGATATGGAAATTGCAAAGAATATCCATCAGATCCCCGGAGTGTTCGCCAATTCCTATCTGATCGTCGAGCCGGAAGGTTTGACCCTGATCGACGCCGGTATTCCGGGCAGCGGGAAAAAAATTCTTCAATACATCGATAGCCTGGGGCGTTCACCGCACGATCTAAAACGCATCTTGATCACCCATGCTGACATGGACCACGTGGGCGGTGTGAGTGCGTTGAAAAAAGTGACCGGTGCACAAATATATGCCGGCGCCGTAGAATCCCAGGCGATGAGCGAAGGGAAATCTTCCCGTCCGATCAAAGCCGGCGGTTTCTCCGTGCGCCGGGTGCTAATGTCCGTCGCCGGACGCCTGTTCCGCGCACAACCCACTCCTGCCGATGAGCTGATTACGGACGGCTGGATGCTTCCGGTGGCGGGAGGTTTGCGCGCCGTGGAAACCATCGGGCATACGCCCGGCCATTTTTCTTATTATTTGCCCACTATCGGCGTTTTATTCTCGGGAGATTCGATCATCGCGGATGATAAGGGATTGCAGATATCCCGCCCCGGTTTCACCTGGGATGCCGCAAAAGCCGGAGAGGCCGTCCGGCGCCAGGCGGCGCTCGGGGCGCGCGTCGTCTGTCCCGGGCACGGGCCGGTGGTCAAGGATGCCGCGGGAAGATTTCCAGCCTGAGAATTAACCCGCACCGCCATACAAGGATATGTAATCGCAGGATAAAGAAAGATTATTTAGGCGGTGTTTTAATGGGGGGAAAATCAGGATTTCTATTGCGGTAACCGGGGCAATTGACTCTGAGGTATTACTCCTCAGGGTTTCTTCGTGGCTGTTTTGGATTTTAACTCAGTGGCCGTCGCCGTGGGTGTCAGTGTGACAGTTGGTGTTGAAGTGGGAACCGACGTCAAGGTTATTGTGGGAGTCGGTGTGCTTGTCCAAACGGGCGGCAACGTGGGGACGATGACCGCTTGCGTCGTGGGCGTGGATGTTATCGACAGGTGGGATATCGCCGGTCCAATCACCCCAATATATAGAATCACGCCGATAATACCCAAAATAATAATGATTAAAATGGTGGAGATGATCCAGAACCTTCTTCCGGACAGGGCGGATTTCCTTCCGGGCAAAGCGGGTGCTTCGGATGCTCTGGCTGGAACGGGACGGACCTTTACCGGTTGGGATCGTTCGACTCGCTCTTTGGAATCCGGAGGTACCGATAAAACGGGAGGAATCGGACTCTTCTCTGCGGGGGATTCAACTTTTGCAGGTGGAGGGTAAGGGGGAGTACTTTTTCCCTGAAACTGCTCTTCCGTCCGTTTGCCCAGGAGATGCTCCAGCTTGGATTGCGCCACCGTATTATTTGGGTTGATCCGCAATACCCGCTCCAGGCAATCCTTCTGTTGGGCGGCGTCGGCTAAAACAAAACTCATAAGAAGCCAACCCTGTTCCGAAGACGGATTTTTCATTAGGTACTTTGTGAGGACTTCCTTCGCCTGATCCAAACGGCCGTTGATGACCATTTGGGTGGCCTCAGTCAGGGGATCGGAAGTGGAAGGGAAGGATTCGGTCATGGATTTATCAGCAGGTCGTTTTCTTTCTTAAGTATGGCATAAGGAGGGCAATATTGTCAAAAGCCCCCCAGATAAAAAACTCCTCCAAAATTTACGGCTTTTCGGCCGGGGTTTGATATAATCATTGCTCGAAATCAAGGTCTAATTTAAAGGCGGTCACGGGAAACCTGCATACAATGGACCGCGTTCGCCAGGGGCTCGCGAGGAAAAAAATGGCGTTGGAAATTGGATATTTATTGTATGGACGATACCGGATCGAATCGGTCCTGGGGCGCGGTGGAATGGGATCGGTATATCAAGCGCTAGATGAAAATCTCGGCATCCAGGTTGCAGTCAAAGATAACTTTTTTACCAACGAAGAATCCGCGCGTCAATTCCGCCGCGAGGCGACAATTCTGGCTAGCTTGCGCCACGCCAACCTTCCACGGGTTACCGACCATTTCGTCATTGCCGGGCAGGGCCAGTACCTCGTCATGGATTTCATCGACGGCGAAGATCTTCAATCGAAGATCGAAACAGGCAGCCTTCCCGACGAACGGCTCGTTGTAGAATGGGCGCGCCAAATTTGCGACGCTCTGCAATACCTGCACAACCAGCATCCACCGGTCTTGCATCGCGATGTCAAACCGGGCAACATCCGCCTCACTCCGGGCGGCCGCGCGGTCCTGGTGGATTTCGGTTTGGTCCGGTTGATGGGAGGGAAGGCCACGACTACCGGGGCCAAAGCCGCGACGGAGGGCTATTCTCCGCCGGAGCAATACGGATCCAGCAGCACCGACACTCGGAGCGATATCTACGGCTTGGCAGCCACGATGTACACGCTCTTGACCGGCAGCCTACCGGAAGACGGCTTGAAACGCGCGCTGGGGAAGGAAGCACTGACACCCGTCCGCACCCGGAATCCGAAAATTTCGCCCGGCATCGCGGCCGCCATCGAGAAAGCCCTGGAGATTCTTCCAGAGAACCGGCAACAAACAATCGGCGAGTTCCAGAAAGCCCTCACTCTGGCCCTGCCATCCGATGTGCCAACCCTGGATGGTTCCGCGCCGCCTGAGACACCCGGAGAGATTTCCCGCGCCCCTCGACGATACGGCGGGTTTCCGCTGGGATGGATTCTGACAATCGGAGTCTTGGTGCTTCTTGTTGTTGCCGGAGTATTGATATTTGTCCTTATCGGTACCCAACATCTTGGGTCCCTGTTGTCATTTTCCTCTCCAACACCGACGGAGGCGTACACTGTTGTACCGCTGGTCACAACCAATACGTCCGTTCCAACGGTCCTTCCGACCGTTTTATCCACCCCCACCGGCAATTCCAGCACGCTTGCTTTTGTCTCGGACCGGTCCGGCATTCCACAAATTTATTCCATGGATATCGACGGAAAGAATTTACAGCAGATCACCAATCTATCGGAAGGAGCCTGTCAGCCGGATTGGTCGCCGGATGGGATGCAATTGGTTTTTATCTCACCTTGTGAGTCCATCGACGGACCATACAACAAGGCGTCCATCTTCCGGATCGACGCCGACGGATCCGGACAGACTTTGTTAACCAAAATGCCCGGCGGCGATTACTTTCCTGCCTGGTCGCCGGATGGCAAACTGATTGCCATGACATCGCTTCAAGACAAGCGTCAGCATATTTACGTGATGGATTCGAACGGAGATAACCGTGTCTCCCTCAGCCCGACGGGTGCGGTCGACTATCAACCGCGATGGTCTCCGGATGGAAAACGAATTGTGTTTATTTCCGAACCCGGCGACCGGTCGGTTGTGTTTATCGAAAATATCGATCCAGTGAATTTACATCGGATCGAGTTTTCCACCGTAACCGATACCACCATGAGCCCCGACTGGTCGGTCGATAATTACATTCTGTATGTCCTGAGATCCCGCGGCCAGCTCGTCTTTTATAATGTGGACCAGCGTTTTACCCAAATCGAACTCACTCCTGCGGGTCAAGGAACTACAGCCGCCAGATTCTCCCCGGACGGAAAATGGATTCTGTTTGACAAGTTAGTTAAAAATAACCGTGACATATATCTTCTCCCAATAGTCGGAGAAAAAATACCCCGCCGGGTAACCTCCGATCTTTCGATCGAAACCGAACCTACCTGGCGGCCAATTCACGCCGGATCCTGACCCCCTCCGCTCCCATTCTTCGAAGCGTCCTGCGAGTAATGACCAGGGCCGCCGAAGGATGCAAATTGAAAATGGTACCGGGTCCAGATCATCCATCAAGGCAGAGTCGGAATTCAAAAACCTCAGTAAAAATCAACTCTGATCCAAGTCTGGTTTCTGAATAAGGAATCGCGTTAAGACTTCCTTGGCTTGTTCCAAACGGCTGTTGTTGGCCAATTGGAAAGCCGCAGTCAGGGGATCGCAAGTGAAAGGGAAGGATTAAGTCATGGGTTTTCCGGAGGTGCTTTTTCTTTCTTAAATATGGCATAAGGGGGGGTAGTGCAAAAAGCATCCCTAGCCAAAAGATTCCTCTGCGGTTTACGGTTTTTCAGCCGGGGTTTGATATAATCATCGCTCCAAAACGAGATCCCAACTTCAAAATCGCTTCCGGGAAAGCCTGCATTCAACGCACCGGTTTCGCCGCGGGTTGGTCGAGGAAAAGATGGCGCTGGAAAAGGGATATTTATTATACGGACGTTATCGGATCGAATCCGTTCTGGGGCGCGGCGGAATGGGATCGGTCTATCGGGCTTTGGATGAAAACCTCGGCATCCAGGTTGCCGTCAAAGAGAATTTATTTACTACCGAAGAATACGCGCGCCAATTCCGCCGTGAAGCGACGATTCTAGCCGGCCTGCGCCACCCAAACCTCCCTCGGGTTACAGACCATTTCGTCATTGCCGGACAAGGTCAATACCTGGTGATGGATTTCATCGACGGCGAAGACCTCCGGTCGAGGATCGATAAAGGTAATCTTCCCAACGAGCGGCAAACGGTTGACTGGGCGCGCCAAATTTGCGACGCGCTCCATTATCTGCACAACCGACAGCCCCCCGTCGTGCATCGGGATATTAAGCCGGGGAACATCCGCATCACCCCTGATGGACGCGCGGTACTGGTGGATTTCGGCCTGGCCCGGTTGATGGAAGGACCAACCACGACCACCGGAGCCAAAGCCATGACACCAGGTTATTCTCCGCCGGAACAATATGGCGCCAGCCGTACCGACGCGCGGACCGACATCTACGCTTTGGCGGCCACCATGTACACCCTGCTGACCGGAAGCATGCCGGAGGATGGTCTGGAAAGGGCGTTGGGGCAAAAATCGCTGACACCGATTCGCACTCGGAATCCGAAAATTTCGGGCGCCGTTGCCTCAACCATCGAGAAAGCATTGGAGGTTCTACCGGAGAACCGCTATCAGCTTATCGGTGATTTCCAGAAGGCTCTCACCCTCGCGTTGCCTCCAGCCGTGCAAACACCGGCCGTATCCGCGCCGCCCAAGAAACCCGAAGCGGTTTCAGCCGCCGTGCCTCCGAATAAACCAGCTCCTCCACTGAAAAAACCGGCCGCACCTGCGCCCCAACCCTCTCATAGATTTCCGCTGGGTTGTGCGCTGATGATCGGATTCCTGGCGCTTTTGGCTGTCGCGGGAGGGTTGGCGTTTGCATTCATCCGACCGGAGAATATCCTGGCTTCCCTGCGGTCAATTTCCAACCCGACACCGACCTTTTCCATCAGCGGGCAAATAGAAACGGCGCTGCTTCCCACGATAACTGTCACCCCAACGCAAGCTGTCACAAGCTTACCCATTGGTGGAACGGATACTCCCATCCCGACCGTCACTCCGACCGCCGTAACCACCCCCCTCGGAAAAGCCAGGATGATTGCGTTTGTCTCCGATCGAATGGGGATACCGCAAATATTTTCAAGGGATCTGGATGGAGAGGACGCCCAACAGATCACAAACGAGGCGGAAGGAGCGTGCCAGCCGGATTGGTCGCCGGACGGGTTGCAGCTTGTGTTCACCTCCCCCTGCAAGTCCCTCGATGGTCCCTATATCAAAACTTCAATCTTCCGGATAAACGCCGACGGATCCGGACGGACTTCACTGACCAAGGTCCCCGGTGGTGATTTTGATCCTGCCTGGTCACCGGACGGCAAGTCTATCGTCGTGACGTCGTTGCAGGACGGCCGTCAGCATATTTATATTATGGATTCGAATGGGGATAACCGCCGCTCCCTCAGCATCGCCGGCGGAGTCGACTCTCAACCCAGATGGTCGCCGGATGGAACGCATATTGTGTTTATTTCTTCCGTCGGCGATCGTTCGATCGTCTTTCTCGAATACGCCGATCCTGCGAATTTTCTCCAAACCCGGACCGAATTCTCCACAGTGACGTATAACACTGCGAGCCCCGACTGGTCGGTCGACAATTACATCCTTTACATACTGGCATCCCACGGACAGGTCGTCATTTACAAAGAAGACTCCCGGTTCAATCAAATTCCTCTCAGTTCGGCGTATCAGGGTACTACCGTCGCCAGATTCTCCCCCGATGGGCAATGGGTCATATTCGACATGACCATCAAGCAGAATCGCGATATTTACCTTCTCCCCCTCGTCGGGGCGGCAGAACCCCGCCGGATCACGACCGACCGTTCGATCGAAACCGACCCCGCATGGCGGCCGATCCCCGCCGCGTGATAGCCCTCAGACTGCCACTCGCCAAAGCCCTATGCGCGTAATCGCCGGAACCGCCAAGGGAAGACGATTAAAGCCGGTGCCGGGAGAAACCACCCGACCGATCACCGACCGAGTGAAGGTCGCCCTGTTCGATATCATTTCGGGAGATATGCAAGGTTCCGCCTTTCTCGATTTGTTCGCCGGAACCGGCGGAGTGGGAATCGAGGCGCTTTCCCGCGGTGCGGGGGAGGCGGTCTTTGTGGATATCGATCCCGATGCGATCCGCATCCTTCGCGAGAATCTCAAGTCGACCCTGCTGGAAGAGAAAGCCGTTGTCGTTCGATCCGATTCCTTTTCCTTTCTGGACCGCAGGGAACGCCGGCCGTTTGACATCATTTATGTTGCCCCGCCGCAATATCGGAGTTTGTGGATCCGCGCGCTGCAATCGATCGATAGCCGTCCGGACTGGCTGGCGCCCGACGGGATGGTAGTAGTCCAGATCGATCCAAAGGAAGCGCAAGCCGTCGCGTTGGGGAATCTCTCGGAGTTCGACCGGCGCCGATACGGCAGTACGCTGCTTCTTTTTTTTGAGAAACCTGGTGAATAAAACAAAACGCCCGGAAGGCGGGCGTTTTGTTTTATAGAAGAAAGCCGATTGCGCGGATCAGTCCGCGAGATCTTTGGCTGCGTGGGAATCATCCACGTCCACCGAGCCGAAACTGGAAAGCGGTTTGTGGATCGGCACGGGGCGGACGAATTTTTCCAAAATATCCTTCGTGTTGTCCACTCGCAGTTGGTCGAACAGGAAACCGAATTGCTTTTCCCAGGCCGCATCCAGGGCTTGGCGGTTCTCCGCGGGCATATCCCAGCATTGTTTCTTGAAGGGACCTACGGCCTTTTTTCTGGCCTTGTACAGGAACTGCTCCTCGGTGTCTTTTTCCTTGCGTTCATCCGCGCACTGAGCGCGGACCCAGACGTAAATCTCGTCGCGCAGGGTGGGGGGAAGATGATCGAACGCCATACTTTGGAAATTGGTCGCCAGATGTACTTCGCAGGTTTCATATTCCGGAAACTTGCGGAAAGCGTCTTCCGGCAAAGTCGAGGCCCCGTGCTGCACGGCCCCGCCGAGCCCGTAGGCTGTACGAGAGATGATGGAAAGTTTCTTCAGGGTGTCGAAATCCACCGCCACCTGCGCCATCTTTCCGTTGGGCAGAACCACTCCGCCGTGCGAGGTTCCGGTTTGAATGCTGATTTTGCTGAGTCCGGCGGCTTTCGGATCCATCTTCTTCAGTTCATCGGTATATAATCCGAGGAACGCGCGCAGTTCCTCCTCGTTGCTGTTGTGCCCGCCCACTTCGCCTATCTCTCCGCCGACGGAAACCTGAATCCCGGCGGGTTGCTTCTGGCGGATGAACGCCGTGAAATCGGCGCAGAGTTTGCTGTTGACGGCCTGTTGTTCCGGAACCTTTTGCTTGGTGAGATCGACCATGGTGGACGTGTCGATGTCGATATTATAGAAACCGGCCTGGATGGCTTCGGCGATAAGGTCCTGGATGGCTTTGATTTCGGACTCGGGAGAGGAGGCGTATTTCTTTGGCGAAACCTGGAAATGGTCGCCTTGGATAAACACCGGCCCCTTCCAACCCTCGGCGATCGCGGCCGCGAGGATCGATGCAGTATATTCGGCCGGCCTTTGGTCGGTATAGGTCATCTCCGAACGCGCGATTTCAAAAATCAACGGCCCAACCGAGCGTTTCTTGGCCGCGCGGAAAGCCGCCCGGGCGGAATCGAACGCCATGACACGCAGGTTCATGGCGGGAACGGTGAATTGCTTTGCGACGGAACCTTTCCCCCGGGCCAGGTAAAGGTCATTGATCGACGCCGGCACGATTCCAAGTGCCAGTGCGGTTTCCCAGATTAGCCAACGGGCCTGACTGCGTTCACTGGGCGATCCAAAGGCGGATGCGCGGGCCAGGGTTTCCGCCTGGGCCGCAATCTTCGCTGGATCCTTTACCGCCAGTACGCCTTCGTTGCCGATCGTCGCGGCGCTTCCGTAATATTTCTCCACGATCTGTTGCGGGGTTACAGACATTGCTTCCTCCGAAAAAGGGAATAAAAATCCGCGGGTCTGGACCCGCCGGGGTCGGATTATACCCCGTGCCGCGTCTTGCGGATGGGGCGATTTATGTCATCCCAGAATTGGGATTCCCGGATGAATACAACGGGAGAATTGACATCGGAAAACGCAGGGCCGACCGACGCGAAGTTATTCCGCCGGATGGCTGTGCTCGTGCGAGGGATAATGAACGTGCGGATGGCGGTGCTCGCCCCCGGCGCCGGTATGCGGGTGGCGGTGTTCATGGATCAGGTTGCACTCCGCCAACAGGTTCTGGTTGGATAAAATTTCCACGGGAGGCCCGTCGGCAATCAGCCGGTGCGCTTCGTTGAAAACACAGATCCGGTCGGCAACGACTTCCGCCAGCGACAGATCATGCGTCGCGGTGACCATCGTTTTTCCGGCGCGCACCTGGTCGATGATGAAATCCTCCAGCCAGGATTGGCTTCTCGGATCCAGTCCGGCGGAGGGTTCGTCCAGAAGCCAGACCGAGGGATCCAGGCTTAAAACGGAAGCCAGGGCGACACGCCGTTTTTCCCCGCCCGATAACCGGTGCGGCGCGCGGTCTCTCAATTTTTCGATACGTAGTGTGCGAAGCGCGGATTCCACGCGCTGGATCACTTCCTCTCGCGCCCAATCCGTTTGCAGGGGGGCAAAGGCCACCTCGTCAAACACCGTCGGGGAAAACAGCTGCACGTCCGCATCCTGAAACAGCAACCCGACCCGGCGGCGAAAATCGAAATTGAAGGCCTCCTCCGCCAGAGCCTGCTCGGTCAACGGCTTGCCAAACGCGCGCACGTACCCGGCGGTCGGGAAATACAATCCATCCATGAGTTTGAGCATTGTGCTCTTGCCGGAACCGTTGGCTCCAAGAATGGCCAGCGATTCGCCTGCATGCAGGGTCAGATTAATCCGATCGAGGGCCGGCTGGTTTCCTTCATAGGCAAAGGAAACGTCGCAGAATTCAAACACCGGTGAAGTTGCCGCCGCAGTCTCAGGATCCCGTTGCATTCGTCACCTTCCCAGCCAAACAGCTAGGGCCGCGATGAAAATTATCCCGGTTCCCCAGGTCCAGTCGATGCTTCGCAATTGAAACGCATTCAAGGTCCGCGATTGTCCGCGATATCCACGCGCCTGCATGGCTAGATAAACTTCGCTACTGAGCGACAGCGATTTGTTCAGCAAGGTTCCTGCACTCGCCGCCAGGATCCGCCGTGCCTCGGCCGGACGCAGTCGGCCGAGGATGCGGCTTCGGCGCGAGAGGAACATGTCTTCCGCGGTCAGGAGCAGTAGAAAGATATACCGATAGGTCATCCCTAGAATCAGGAGGAACCCTTCCGGCACCCGCAGAACGCTCAACGCCTTGAGCAGGGTCGTCCAGGGCGTGGTCAGAATGAGCAGAACCCCGAGCGAAACCGATGTGCTCACCCGCAAAAGGAGGAATAGGACGGTCACGGCGCCGGTTTTTGTGATTGCCAATCCAAGGGGCAGGGAAACTAAAGCAGGGCCTGGAGTGATGAACAACGCCGGAAGGGCGATCAGACCGGTAAAGAACGGCATGAAAAGCCAAACGCGTTTGATGAAAAAGTCCAGGGGAATCGAGGATAGCCAGGCCAGGAACAGCGCCAGTCCGTATAGGCTCAGCAGCACCAGCAGGCTGCGGGAGAGGCTGACCGAGATCAGCAACGATAATATGGAAATGATCTTGACCCGCGGATCCAGCGCCTGGAGCAAACCCGCTTGCCGGGATATGGTTTCGGCGAAGAGGGATTGCTCCAATGCATGGGTCAGATCGGCGAGAGTCTTCTCGAAAATTCCCGTGCGGATCGGCTGGGTCACGTTTTTAGGAATGCGGATCGGTTGGACCGTGTCGGTTTTCCGGACGTCCGGACGTCAATGCGGTAACAAGCAATCCGGTTAATACGGAGATCACAATAACTCCAACGGCGGCGGAAATTATATACCCCAGGTTGGTGTTTCCCAACGAAGCAAACTTGTAACCGGCGAGCGGCGCGCCCCATAACCCTTCCAACTGCTTAATCCCTTGCGGAACAAAGCTCAGACCCATCCGGGTCAATTGATTCGATCCCCATTCGCCCCAGGCGGTTCCTGGTGCGAGTAAACCGAGGGGCGTGAGGAAAATCAGCACGGCCAGGACGACCCAGAATATCCGCAACCTTCCGGTATGGCCGGCTTCACCGGCGATGATCGGATTCGCGGAGATCATCAGAATCTCACGGTTGGTTCTCTGTAAATACACTATGACCAGTGAAGTCACCAATCCTTCCACGATTGAGGCGAGAAGCATATGCGGGATGACCATGGCCGGGATCGCCACGGAAAGCGGATATGGCGCATACAGCGGAGTGCCGTCGGCGGTATGGAACAACAACGGCTGGATCCCGAATTCCAATCCAGCAAAGAACGCCGCGACGGTTAATCCGATGTACCCTCCGGCGAAGGCGCCTACCGCGCGCCGGGGCGATTCGACCGGAGTATTGCTTCCGATGAGCTGGTATACGGCATACCCGAGGTAAGGCACGATAACCGCCATATTGAAACAATTGGCGCCGATGGCGAGAATCCCCCCGTCGCCAAAGAAGAAAGCCTGGATGATCAGGGCGATGGAGACGGCGATGACCGCCACCTCCGGCCCCAGAATGATGGCGATCACCGTTCCCCCGATGGCATGCCCGGTCGTTCCTCCCGGGAGCGGGATATTGAACATCATGATGATGAAGGAAAAGGCCGCCAGCAAGGCGACCAGCGGCGCGCTGCGTGCGTTTATTTTTTCCCGCAGTTTCTTCAATCCGAAATACCAGAAGGGGATCATGGCGGCAAACATCATCACGCAGGTGGCGGGGCTGAGATACCCGTCGGGAATATGCATGGCGGTTGTCGCCAGCCAGAAACCGAGCGCAACGTAGTATACGCGAACGTACCGTGGAATTTTTCGAATTCGCGAAACGATTTTTTGAGTTGCAAGGAACAATGGCATACGACACCGCCCGCACGCCTTGAATTAATTTATCCTGCTTCACCACTGACAATTCAAACGCGATCCGGAGGGGATATATTTTCCGGAACCCCGTCAATTAAAAACGCGGGTTAATTTTTGACCCGCGGCTCGCATTCATCTTAGGGAAGATTGGCATGGCAATTTGGACAGATAGTTTCCCCCGCCGGGGGAACAAAACCGCAGTGCGGACAGGCTTTGGGTTGAATTGCTCCCAGCGGCGCCCCGCACATTGGGCAGGTGGGTTCGCCCACCGGCACTGCGGCTCCGCAATAGGAACATTCCAATCTTCGCAATCGGTCGGAAATTTGCATTCCTGCTCCGGCGGCATTTACAGCCCTCTGGATCGTTTGCCAGATCGTATCCGAAAGCTGCAGTGCGGTGATATCCTGGGCCAAACCGTCCAACCGGAAGATCAGATTGATCGGGTTGCGCAGCGCGAAAAGCGCCGTCGCGCCGAGATCTGC
>Ga0187886_1001474_pt1 | contig 21317 bp, 19 predicted proteins | sample June2016WEW_20_1_FD_133001 | JGI IMG/M metagenome (GOLD analysis project Ga0187886, IMG submission 133001) | Peatland microbial communities from SPRUCE experiment site at the Marcell Experimental Forest, Minnesota, USA - June2016WEW_20_150 | ecosystem: Environmental > Terrestrial > Soil >... | reverse complement strand
AGAAAGATTAAGCTCCGGTCCGACGACGATAACCGAGCGGCCGGAATAATCAACTCTTTTTCCAAGCAGGTTTTGTCTGAATCTTCCCTGTTTTCCTCTAAGCATATCCGAAAGAGACCTTAACGGCGAGGCAATAACCTGACTTGATCTCTGAGACGCATCAATTAAGGAATCCACCGATTCCTGAAGCATTCTTTTTTCGTTTCTTAGAATTATTTCCGGCGCACCCAGCGAAATTAAGTGTTTAAGTCGGTTATTTCTGTTAATTACACGCCTGTATAAATCATTTAAGTCGGACGTTGCGAATCTTCCGCCGGCCAGTTGCACCATGGGCCTAAGATCCGGAGGAATAACCGGAAGAATCGTGAGCACCATAGATACAGGAGCTATAGCCGCTTTTCTCATTGCTTCCAAAAGCCTTAATCTTTTAATAAGCTTGAAGTATCTTTGTCCTTTTGCTTTTGAGGTTTCTTCCCTAAGTGAAACGATAAGCCCTGCAATATCAATCTTTTCAATAAGCTCCATTAGTCCTTCCGCGCCCGTTTTTATGGTGAAGAAAATCGGGATATCGTATTCCAAAAGCTTAAAGTATTCGTCTTCGGACAAAACGCTTCCGACTTTAAGGCTTTTGATAAGTTTCGATAAGGCATCTTGGATTTCGTCAAGTTTTTTGTTTTCAGCGGCTTCCCTTTCTTCAAGTTTCGCAACTTTTTGTCTTCTCTGAAGCTCAATTTCTTGACTAATTAAGTCTTTTTGCTCGCCTTTAACTTTTGTTTTGAAAGCATCTTTCATTTTCTCTTCTATTTCTTTTACAATTACTTTTTCTTCCGTTTCAATTTCTTTCCTTTGTGCATTTTTTCTTTTTTCAATTGTCTTTGCTAATTCCTGTAAACCTTGCTTTTTCTTTTCCTCATCAAGTTCGGTGACAAGATATGAAGCATAATAAATTACCGACTCAAGATTTTTTTGAGACATATCCAATATTAAAGAGAGCGGCGAAGATGAGCCCTTGAAAAACCAAACGTGGGAAACCGGTGCGGCAAGCGTTATGTGTCCCATTCTTTCTCTTCGGACACGGGAAAGAGTAACTTCGACCCCGCACTTGTCGCAGATAATTCCTCTGTTTCTGATTCTCTTATATTTTCCGCAATAACATTCCCAGTCCTTAGTGGGCCCAAAAATTCTCTCGTCAAAAAGTCCGTCTTTTTCTGGGCGTAGTGTTCTGTAGTTAATCGTCTCCGGCTTCGTTACTTCGCCGTAAGACCAATTCATAATATCTTCTTTTCCTGCCAAAAGAATTTTCAAAGATTTAAAGTCTGAAATTGTTATGTCTTTATTCTTTTTATCGTTGTTCATTTGTTCTTCCTTCTGTTCCCTGTTCCGCCAGTTCCACTCCCTGTTCTCCGGAACTTACGTTTTTTTGATCAAGCACTTGTTCTCCACCCAATTCCTCCTGTAGATTTTTTGCTTCTTTCTCTACCTTTTCTTCCGCTTCTTTTTGTACTTCGGTTACCCCAAGCAAAGCATCCGAAGGCGTAGCGGAAACTGTCGCTCCGATAGGAACAACGTTAAGTCCCAAAGCGTTAAGTTCTTTAATTAAAACCTTGAAGCTTTCGGGAACTTTTGGAGTCGGAATATCCATTCCTTTAACAATTGCTTCAAATGCTTTAGCGCGACCTACAACATCGTCGGATTTTGTCGTTAACATTTCCTGCAAAGTGTATCTTGCCCTGTGCGCTTCGAGTGCCCAGACTTCCATTTCTCCCAAACGCTGTCCTCCCATTTGCGCTTTTCCTCCAAGCGGCTGTTGGGTAACCAAAGAGTATGGACCGGTCGAGCGGGCATGAGTTTTATCCTCAACCATGTGAATTAATTTCATCATGTATTCAATTCCGACGACCGCCAAGTTTTCGTATGGCTCGCCTGTTCTTCCGTCATAAAGAACAGTTTTTCCGTCAACCGGAAGCCCTGCTTTCTTAAGTTCCGCCACTATCCTTTCTTCGGCAATTTCCTCAAATACCGGCATTGCAATTTTATGCTTCAAATGACTTGCTCCCCAACCAAGATGCGCTTCCAAAAGCTGGCCCAAATTCATACGGGCGAGTACCGAAATCGGGGAAATAATTATGTCAACCGGAGTTCCGTCGGCAAGATGCGGCATGTCAACTTCCGGCAGTATTTTTGAAATAACGCCTTTGTTTCCGTGCCGTCCTGCAAGCTTATCGCCGATAACAACATGTCTTAGCTGTGCTACTTCAACCAGTATTTTTCTTAAAGTTCCGGGTTCCAATTCGTCGCCCTTTTTCCTGTCCAAAATCTGAACACTGATAACCGTTCCTCTTTCTCCGTGCGGCATTCTAAGCGATGTGTCACGAACTTCTCTTGCTTGTTCTCCAAATATTGCTCTTAAGAGTCTCTCTTCCGCCGACAATTCTGTTTCTCCTTTTGGAGCAATTTTCCCGACCAGAATGTCTCCCGGCCCGACGTCGGAACCAACGACCACGACCCCTTCTTCGTCAAGGTTTGCCAAATCTTCTTCCGAAACATTGGGGATATCTCTGGTTGTTTCTTCGGGTCCCAATTTCGTTTCAACAACTGCCGCCTCGTATTTCTCGATATGAATTGAGGATAAAACATCTTCTTTAACTAATCTATCCGAAATTACGATTCCGTCTTCGTATCCCAAACCGTCCAAAGATGTGTAGGCGATTAAAAGATTTTGCCCTAAAGCCAATTCTCCGTTTTGTGAAGCCGGTCCGTCAATTAAAAGACGCCCTTTTTTAACTTTCTGTCCGGTTTTTACAACTGTTCTTTGAGTATAAGCTGTTGCCTGGGAAGTTCTTTGAAAAGAATCGACGCTGTAGATTGTTTCTTCTCTCTGGCCTTTTTTCCGTATTGCTACTTTATTGGCATCCGCGTAGGTAACGACCGCGTCAAAAGGTGCATAGATTACTCTTTCCATCATTTGGGAAATAAGTCCTTCCATACCCGTTCCGACAATCGGGCTTTCGGGACTGATAAGCGGAACTGCCTGACATTGCATGTGGGTACCCATAAGCGCACGGTTTGCTTCATCATGGCTGACAAAAGGAATAAGCGAGGCTGCGCTCCCGACAACCTGTCTTGGAACAACGTCTACGTATTCAACTTTTTCTCTGTCAGTTTCTATAAATTCGCCCTTGTATCTTGCCGCAATCCTCTCGCCTAAAATCCTGTCATTGTCGGACAAAACCTCGGTGTGGGTAATATAATGTTTTCGCTCGTCGTCTGCCGAAAGATATGCGATTTCATTTGTCGCTTTGGAAATTAAATCTTTACCGAGCTTTTCGTGGACGACCCTTCTGTAAGGCGCTTCCAAAAATCCAAATTCATTTACCCTTGCATATAAAGCCATGTAGGTAACCAAACCAATGTTTGGGCCTTCAGGGCTTCTGATCGGACAAATTCTTGAGTATTGCGAACTATTGATATCGCGGATTGAAAAGGCCGCTCTTTCTCTGGATATTCCGCCTGTTCCCATAACGGTTAAGCGGTTAAGGTTATCTATTTCTGAAAGCGGGTTGGTCTGGTCGAGGATTGTGGAAAGCTGGGAGGTTCGGAAAAATTCGTTAATTGAAGCCATAATTGGTCTTGCATTAATCAGCCCGCCAATTGAAATCGGCAAATCGGGCTGAATAAGACTCATTCTTTCTTTAACGCTTCGCTCAAGCCTTAATGCTCCGATTCTAAATGCGGTTGTGGCAACCAATTCACCGACACATCTTACTCTTCTGTTTGCCAAGGAATCAATGTCATCCAAACCGTCTTGCCCTTGGGCAAGTTTTATCAATAAACTTATTGTTCCGATAATGTCCTCCACGGTTAGTATTTTTGTTTCTAAAGATGGCGCGTGAAATCCGGATATTCCTTCGAGTTTTTTATTGATCTTATATCTTCCGACAGCTCCGAGATCATATCTTCGGTTATTGAAAAACATTCCCAGGAAATTCTCTCTGACTTTATCCAAGACTACCGGCTCGCCGGGATGCATTTTCCTAAAGATTTCAATTAAAGCTTCCGTTGAATCGGTTGTTTCGTCTTTGAGTAAGGTGTTTTCGATAAATTGGGTTTTTCCGTCTGCTTCTATCTCTTGGAATTTGTTTTTAATGTCTTCGTTTAGGGAGATGCCGAGGGCTCGAAGGAATGTGGTGGACAAGAACTTTCTGCGTCTGTCAATTTTTACCATGACAGTTTCATGTCTTGTGGTTGTAAACTCAAGCCAACTTCCGTGAACCGGCCTGATTTCCGCATTGTAAAGCGTTTTCCCCGTAACGTTATCCTGCGTTGCGGTAAAGAAAACTCCGGGACTTCTAACCAACTGGTTTACTACCGCTCTTTCAATACCATTAATAATAAAAGTCCCCCTGTCTGTCATTTGGGGGATGTCTCCTAAAAACACTTCCTGATTATAGGAAGCGTTTGTCTTTTTGTTTGTGAGAGTTGTCTTAACATGCAGGGGAGCATCAAAAGTTACACCTTTTGATAAAGCGATTTCCGGAGTATTTGCCGGTTTACCCAAACGGTAATCCTTAAGTTCCAAGGTCCAGTTTTTTTCCGTAAAGTCATCGATGGGAGAAATCTCATCCAAGATCTGTTTTATCCCTTTTTCTAAAAACCACTGATAAGATTGTTTTTGTATTGCCAAGAGGTCTAATTTTGGCAGGAGAGAAAATTCTTTTCCCCAATTAACTCTAATTTTATTCTTATTGTCTTTGCTGTCGTTTTTAGGCATTCGTATCTTTAGTTATTAAGCTTATAGGATGCACTGGCTAATGCCAAAAAAATGGCAAAGGTATCTCACCTTTTCCATTTAAATTCCTATAGAGTGTTGTTTTTATACCATAGAAATTGAAGGTATGTCAAGTACCAACTTAAAAAATCTAATAGTACGCGATACTGAGCGAAGCCGAAGTATCAAGGAGGAAAATTAATCCCCTATTGTGATTAAGCTTTAGAAGGTTCTGGATGACCAAGATTTGGGAGAATGCTCTCAATACATCTTGAAAGTAATCTGCCTGCAGCCGGTCCTGCTTTTAAAAGCAACTCCGCGTTGCTTAATGGAATCATTTTTTTGGCTGTACGATCCCATCTTCCCATCTTTCCGTCTGTTGCAATTATTACATCTCCTCTAGCAGAATCCCGCTCAACAATAATCCAATCGCTTCCATCTCCAGTTGTAAAGTCCGAAAACCTTCTAGGAAAAATACGATCCCCATCCAACCTTTGAGCAAGTCTTGCTAGAGCATTTTGTATAGGAGACATATCAGCTTCGCTAGATAATGCTGTTGCGCTGGTAATCGCTGCTGTTGCAGCTCGGCGCTTTTGGTGCCATAAAAGAGCTGCTTTTATTCTATTCGTTCTGTTTGTCCCTTCAAACCCCCAAGCTCTTTTTTCAATTGCAGTTTCCGGTGGGTCTCCTTTGTTAACATTAATTCCCAAGGCCGTTACGGCAATCTGTCTTGCAAGCACGTGCATATCTTTAAGTTTCTTAAAAGCGCTTAACGCCTCAGCGACTTTTTCAGGATCTCTATATTCCCTAACACTGTCTAGCAATCTAAGTAAAATACTCCCTGTGAGCGACGCCGCAGATTCTATGGTAGTCCTTTTTAAACCCTCATCATCCAGAGGCTGATGTGGGTTTGCCGACAAAACAGTAACCTCGCCACTATGCGTATTCCAGGTAGCTGAATAATAATGTATTGGTCCTCCATAACTGTTGTAGCGTACTAAACCATCATTATTCATTGTGTGTATGGGCGGCATGTGCTTAGCTAAGCCATTAAATAAGTTTTGAACCGCAACCGCTCCCGCATCAAGACGATTTTCTGCACCACGAATCCCATCCAATAATCTTGCTCTTTCTCGCTCTGGGGCACTGGGTACTCTGACAAGTTGTTCTATAGCCATATTTTGAGGCAGCGAAGGTTATTCTACTCCAAATCTCTCTATTGTCAAGAATAACTAGGAGATTTGTTTAAGGTCGCCTAAAATCCTCTTTCTGTTTATAAAAAGTAGCATTCCGAAAACAAAAACAATCAATGCTCCGATTTGGATTGCCAGAGATGTTCCAAATCTGTCGGAAAGAAAACCTACCTCAAAATTTCCGATTGGAGCAAGTCCTAAAAACATGAAGGCATAAACACTTGTCACTCTTCCCCTTAGCTCATTTGTCACCATTCTTTGGATTGTAGCGTTCATCGTTGTAAACTGAGCCAACAAACCAAAACCGGCTGAAAATAGAAATAGTAAAGCAACCATAAAATTGTTGGTTAAAGTAAATAAGAAAATCCCGACAGCAAAAAGAGCATTTCCACCGAAAATAAATATCACGGGAGATATTTTTTTAGAAAAAGCCGATACTAAAAGAGTTGCCGTTACTGCGCCTAAGCCGATCGCAACATACAAATATCCTAACCCTGTTGCGCTAAAATGAAAAGTGTACTTAGCGATGATCGGCAACATAGTTGAGTAAGACCAGGCGAAAATGGAAGAAACGCCTACGAACATAAGCATGACACGAATAGTAGGATGGCTAAATGAATAAGACAATCCTTCTTTAATTGCAGCTAACATACGCAGCCCTTTTTTAGAAACATAAAGCTCAACCTTCATCGCAAAAAGGGCAATTATTACCGCTATATAACTTATTCCGTTAATAATAAACGCTCCGCCTGTTCCCGTCAGAACAATTAAGATACCGGCAATTGCCGGACCGATAACGCGCGCCGCATTAAAAATTCCCGAATTAAGCGCAATTGCCGAAGCCAATTGGTCTTTTGTAACAAACTCGGGGACAAACGATTGTCTTGTTGGAGAGTCAATTGCAGTAATTATTCCCAAGCAAAAGGCGAGTAAACAAATTTCAAAAACCGTAACTATGTTTAAGACGGTAAGTATCCCTAAAATAAAAGCAAGAACCATAAAACTAGATTGGGTAAAAATCAAAATCTGTTTTTTAGGAAACTTGTCAATGATTACTCCGCTAAATAAAGAGAGAAAGAATATTGGAATGTTAGCAAGAGCCGCAACCAGACCAAGCAAGAGAGCCGAATGGGTCAACTGCAAAACCAACCAACTCTGGGTAACGATCTGAAGCCATGTTCCCGAAACGGAAACAAGCTGACCGCAAAAATATAATCGGTAATTTCTATTTGCAAAAGCAGGAAAATAAGAAAGAGCTTTTCTTACGTAAGGTGCTTCTCCAACGCTAATTTCCGGACTCTCCTCAACGATATATTCCTCTTCCCTTTCGTAAGAATCTCTCTCTTGAGGATTTTCTTCCATTTTTTAATTATAACAGAGGAGGAGGAAACGGGCCGACGATGATATTTGGTTCCGCTCTGCCTACTTCAACCGTATCCATTCCGTAACCCTGTATCCAAACGTTTGGAATAGTAAATCCGACGTAATCGGCTTTGTAGTCAACCTGTCTTCTTTCCTGTTTATCGACCAAAACAAAAGACTCGACGGATTTTGCCCCTCTGTCTTTGATTAATTTATGCACAACCGCAAGGCTTCTTCCCGTATCCAAAACGTCATCAAGCAAAAGCACTTCTCTTCCTTCGGGACTGATGTCCATATCTTGAACAATTTTTGGTTCATAGTCTGCTCTAGTTCCAGTAAGATAACTCTTCATTGTTATAAAACTTATTTCTAAATCGTTAAGCCCTTGTCTATGAAGTTCTGATGTTAAATCTCCTGTTATTTTAAATGCCCCTTTTAAAACTCCTACAATTAAAAGTTTTTTGCCTTTATATTTTTGGGCGACCTTTAAGGCGAGTTCTTTTATTTTTTCCTGAATAAACTCATGGGGAATAACCACATCGCCCGGTTTATATTCTTCGGCCTTTTTAAATTGCAAAGTTTTTGAAGCGCTCATCGTAAACAATTATACCACGAAGAAAATCTGCTCCCGACGGGAAATTTTGTGGGGTTGACATAAAAAAATAAAGGTTTATAATCTTCGGCGGAGGCCTTGCTTGGGCAAACATGCGAGGTCTCCACTTTTTTATCCATTCGACATCGGCGAAGAAATGAACAATTGACATTCTTAAAAGAAAGGTGTACATTTCGGCTAGTGAAGAAATACGCTTTAATCATTGCTCTTATTTTGCTTCTTATTGTCATCTTAACAACAGGTTATTTTGTCGGCGTTTATAGTCGTTTGAAAACTGCGAAAACACCAACCGTTAGCGCGACTCCCACTCCCCAGGCGACAACAAGCGCGGAAGTTACCGTAACCCCTTCAATAACTTCGGGATTGACGCCGACCGAAACTCCAACCATAACTCCAACTAACACCCCCACACCAACAATTAATACTGGCATTTTCAAATGGCCGAACTTCTTCAAAGCGCTGGCAACTTCAACGCCAACGCCTACGCCAACGCTATTAAAAAATATTTTCCAGAAGCTATAAAGAAGGATCACCAATTTTCCTCACCACCAACTAAAAAATCAAATTAGAATGGGGAAAAAATTAGGCTGAACTTGAATTTTAATTGTTTCCCTCCTATAATGGCTTGCCATGGGAATAGAATTTGGAACATCCGGATATTTACCCCCTGCTGAAAGACCAATGCCACCTTCGCTTATCCCCAGTATGGAAGCAAGCTCCAAAGGGAGAAGTCGACAAGAAAAAAGAGCTCGCGCAAGGAGATTTCATGAAGAGCATAAACCAACTCCCCCCGCTGCTCAACCCGATCAACCTGCTCAACTTAAATACCCGGGACATTGGCTTGATCATGGCGGGCCGTTTAGACGCAGCCAAAGACGCGCAAAGCGTCTGCATTAATCTTTTTTGAAGACGAAACAAGAAGACAGATTATTTTTTCAGGTCTTCTTCCGAAAGGCCGAAGTGGTGGCCGATTTCATGGATTACCGTTGATCTAACTTGGGCTCGGATTTCTTCTTCGCTTGAGCATACTTGCAAAATCGCGTTTTTAAAAATTGTTATTTTGTCGGGGATTGAACTGTAATATACTCCCCTTTTTGTCTGCGGCACTCCCTCGTAAAGCCCGAAAAGCAAAGACCCTGGAGGAAGTTTTGCTTTTCTTAACTGATAATCGGTAGGAAAATCGTCAACGGCTATCGAAACGTTATTAAGTTTTTCCGAAAACTCTTTTGGGAGCAAATCCAAAGCTTCCCCAACCAATTTTCTGAATCTTTCCTCATCCATAAGTTGCTAAAGTATATCGCAGATCCTGAAGCTTGTCGAATGGACCACCACGGGGGAAATTTTGGGAGAATTATTTTGGAGAAGGACCAGGCACAAAACGAATTATATCGTAAACTATTGTTTGTCCCGTGTTTGGTGAATAAGTAGAAACGACAATTACCTGGTCCGGCTGCGAAATCTCAACGGTTCTCCCTCTTAATCCAACTATCCTATCGCCTCTTGAAAGATCAGGTATTACCCGTGGAATAGCTCTACGAAGGCCTATTCCGTTCTCAAGAACAATCAACCAATGCCTATACTGACTATCCTTAATTGCGGAAATTCTTGTTAAATCATAATTATCTTCCTTAAGTGGAGTAAAATTATCGAGGTTTGTAAGAACTAATTTATCGATCTGTCTTCCGGAGTCAACGTCCGGATCCAATTCGTAACCGCCTTTGGCATGTAATAATTCAACGGCCATGAGGGTAAATTATACAATTTGGCCAGAAGCGTGTCAAACTATGAGACAGCGAGAAAATTTTGTGGCTAACTATAGTCCTGAGCATCGTCGAAGGAGTCGAAGTGCAATCGAAGGATTACAATCCTGAGTTAAATCGAAGGAGAAGTCAAATTAGAATTTAGAGTTCTCCTCCAAGTATAGCCGAAATAGTAGCTTCGGAACATCTCTGCCTTGACTCTCCGCTAGGAGCGGCTGCTCCGGTAGCTCGTCCGCCTGTTCCATTTGCCTTTTCTACCATATTGTGGACAATTTTAGCACGAAAATTCGCAAAGTCAACAAGGGGAAATTTTGTGGCTAAGAAGTCAAATTAAATTTATGATATTGATTTTGAGTATTTTTCAGGAGCGGGGTATCTTCGACCAGCAGCAGCAAAAATAATTCTATCAATTGTGCTATCTCCACTTAGTACCCACCTTATAAATCTCATTAAATATTCTCTTGGGGGGTTCATTTTACTTTGCCTTTCCATTCCTGGTCCATAATTAATGTCCTGTTCTATCATTAAAAGTTGCGCGTAGTAAAGATTTACATCAGGATCATCAAATTGCATTCTAAAAGAAATTTCCAATGCTGCTTTTGCCAGTTTTCCCGGATCTTCGCCCGAAAACATTTTTTCAAATAATAAACCGAGCTTATGAGCTCCTTCCGAATTACTTTCTCTTTTAATAAATAAATCTATAAGTAATCTCACGTGTGTTGGATAAAATTCCTCTTCGTTGCTAGGGATTAATCCAACCGCAAAATCTTTTGGAGAAAGTTTTCCTGTATATTTAACGATGACTTTTGTCCCATTTTTTCCAGTATAAATAATTTTATGGTCCGAGGGCTCCAAATTTTTCAATGATGTTGTTAAAGTGACAATATCCATTAAGTTTTAGGCAGAAGTTAGGGGGAAAGAAGTCACGCTAACTTAACTGATAATAATCTATCTATTTCGATATGTCAAAAATTAATATTCGTTTGGCCTTTTTTTAACTTTGCTTCTTCAAATCTTTTTTTTGAAACCTCTAGATAAGCTTTCTCTGTGTCTATTCCCACAAATTTCCTATTCAATAAAATTGCTGCTATTCCAGTTGTTGAACTCCCCGTGAACGGATCCAATATTAAATCTCCTTCTTTTGTACTTGCTAGTATTACTCTTTCTAATAAAGCTAGTGGTTTTTGTGTTGGATGCTTACCAAATTTCTTCTCTGCTGGTTTTGGAGTAGTGATACCCCAGACATCATCAGGAATAACCCAGACTGAGCGCATTTGTTTGCCTGAGTTTTTGATAACATCTGATTTAGGCCAATTATGTTCTCTCATATATTCATAATTAAAGGTATGCTTTGCGTTTTTATCTTTTCTTGCCCAAATTAAAGTTTCATGACTTGCAGCAAAATATCTTCCGCTTAAATTTGGTGCCGCATTTGGTTTATACCAAGTTATGTCATTGAGAACATGATAACCATTGGCTTCTAATGCATACCCACACCTATAGATAGAGTGATATGTACCACTAATCCAAATTGTTCCGTTTGGTTTTAAAATTCTTTTGCATAATTTAATCCAGTCAGCGTGAAACTTTAAATCTTTTTCTAAACCCTTACTCTTATCCCAATCTCCTTTATGAACACTCACTCTTTTGCCTGCATGAACGGTAAAGCCACCATTTGAAAGATTGTATGGAGGATCGGCAAAAATCATATCAAAATGTTCCGGTGGGAATTTTTTTAGTAATTTTAAGGAGTTACCTAAGTATAAAGTGAAATTATCTTCTTCGAAATAAGACTTCTGCATAATTTGAACCAATAATAACACTTTGGAGAATCTTTTAAAAGCTTATGCTAAATTCTTTTTGTAGTTTTTCTTGCATAATATTGTATAATGGGGTACTATATTTTAAGAGGAGGCATAATGGCTAATATTAATTTAGATAAGGAAAAATATAAAGCGGCCTTACTCTATATTACAAATTCCTTAAAAGAAATAGAAGGAAAGAAAAAAGCTTATAAACTTTTCTATTTTTTAGATTTTGATTTTTATGAGGCTTATGGAAAGCCTTTTACGGGAGATACATATAAGGCTTTGGACATGGGCCCAGCTCCTATATATTTTGACAGCATTGCTCAAGAACTAATTGATGAAGGTAAAATAGAAATTAAGAAGGTAAGAAGATCGCCTGTTCACGAAAATGACACAATCATATATAAACCCCTAAAAGAAACAAACTACAATTTTTCTGAGGAGGAGAAGAAAATGCTTGATAGAATTATTGATCTTTATGGGGATCAAACAGGAGGAAATCTGGAGAAATTATCACATGCTGAAGCACCTTATAATGCTGTTGATCTTTATCAAATAATCCCCTACGAATATAGTATTTATAGGGACACTCCAAACTTAGCATAAAAATATGCATGATTCTTCTTCTCCTTGTTGTTTTATTCATCATCCTAATTTCATAGAAGAGCTAGGACAATTTGTTGGGAAACATTGTTCACAGGACACATCAACTGAAGAGGCAATGGGAAATATTCAGAGGTTGCTTTTTACCCATTTTTACAAAAAAAGTCCAATGTTTACTCAAAAACATCTGGGGCAAGCTCAAGGTTTTAGTGGCTTCACCGTATTTTGGATTCATATGGTTATCCCAAACTGCAACCTCTCAAGAACTCAATTTCCGAAAGCCTATTTTTACAAAACTGAAGACCATCTTTGTTTTTTATGTCTTGATTCTCATATTCAGAATTATAAGGACTCAAAGCTGAGATCGGTTGCAATGCAACGACTTCAGGAAATGATTGAAGTTCTTAAAACTCATGACGCTCATTAAGAATTATTTTGAAAATATTTCAATACCGGTCGGATTATCCACTGTTAGAGTTTGAGAACAGGAATTATAATTTTCTGTTGCAATGAAGGACAATTGGAAAACTTTTGTCCCACTTCGCTAAAGCTACGAGGGTCAGTGTAATTTGTTCACCCAGCTTGTTATAATAGTAAGTAATGACGGCCAACGACATAATCAACATCTACATTAGCTTTTTTGAAAAGCGGGGGCACAAAAGAATTGCTAATTCTCCTTTGGTTCCCGAAAATGATCCGACCACTCTTTTTACCTCTTCCGGCATGCAGCCCTTAATCTCCTATCTTTTAGGCGAACAGCACCCTGGCGGAAAAAGATTGGTTAATGTCCAAAATTGTTTCCGGGCGGTGGATATTGAAGAAGTCGGCGACAATAGGCACGAAACATTTTTTAGGATGCTTGGCAACTGGAGTTTGGGTGATTATTTCAAAAAGGAAGAAATCCTCTGGCTTTGGGAACTTTTGACCAAAGAATTCGGCCTTCCCAAAGAAAAACTGTATGTCACCGTATTTGCGGGCAATGAAAATATAGAAAGAGATAACGAATCTTTTGAGATTTGGAGTGACGTACTTAAAAGATCCTTCGACTCCGCTCAGGATAGTAGAATATTCTGGGGGAATATATCTACTAACTGGTGGTCCCGCTCAGGAATTCCCGACAATATGCCGGTTGGTGAAATCGGCGGACCCGACACCGAAGTTTATTACAAATTTGATGACCCGCCGGCCGGCGAGGCAGGGCTTGAGCATAAAAAAGAGTGTAAGGATAATCCTGTGGACTGCGAATGCGGAAAGTTTCTGGAAATTGCCAATTCGGTTTTTATGCAATATAAAAAGACCGAACAAGGTTTTGAAGAATTACCCCAGAAAAACGTTGATTATGGCGGTGGAATCGAAAGACTTTTGGCGGCGGTTGAAAACAAACCCGACGTTTTCCAAACTTCCCTTTTTGCCCCGATTGTAAAAGTTATTGAGGACGAAAGCGGCAAAAAATATGAACAAAACAAAAAAGAAATGCAAATTGTCGCCGACCATTTGGTCGCGTCGGTTTTTATCGCAAATTCGGGCGTTAAACCCTCAAAAAATCAACAAGGATATGTATTGAGAAGGCTTTTGCGAAGAGCTTTTGACAATTTTTCTTCACTTGGCGGCAAAGATATCATTCCTGTTTTACAAAAAATCATTGAGCAATACAAAGATACCGATCCCGCTTTGCAGGAAAATTTTGAAGAAATAAAACTTACTCTTTCGGAAGAAAAGGAAAATTATAAAAAAACTATTGCCGTGGCCATCGAGAAAACATTAAAGTATGAGGTCAAGGGGCAATCCGACGTTGCCAAAAAAATCAGCGCCGATGACGCCTTCAAGCTTTATACCACCCACGGTCTTTCCCCAACCCAAATCAGAAGCCTGGGCTATGTTTTTGACGAGCAGGCATTTGCCGATTTAATGGAAAAGCACAAGAGCTTATCGCGAACTGCTTCCGCGGGAATGTTTAAGGGAGGCTTAGCTGACCATTCGGAGCTGACAATCATGGGACATACCGCCACTCATCTTCTACATCAAGCAATCAGGGATATTTTGGGGGACAAAGTCCACCAGACCGGTAGCAATATTACAAGCGAGCGGGTGAGGTTTGATTTTAATTACGATAAAGCTTTAAGCGAAGATGAAATTAAAAAAGTTGAAGACACCGTTAACGGAAAGATTAAAGAAAACCTGCCGGTCCATTTTGAAATCCTGCCTTTGGAGAAAGCGAAAACTTTGGGCGCGATTGGCCTTTTTGATGAAAAATACGCAAAGGACGTCAAGGTTTATTTTGTCGGCGATTATTCGAAAGAGTTCTGCGGCGGGCCGCACGTTGATTTTACAGGGAAGATAAAAAAGTTTAGAATAATAAAGCAGGAAAATATGGGACACGGACAGCGTCGTTTGTACGCAAAAGTTGGCGACCAAATATGAAATTATCCTTACCTTTTTTGGAAAAGAAAGAAAAACCCGAATACTTCCTTGCTTTAGTTTTGCGAAATGAAAAAGCAACCTCGGTAATCTTTGAAAAAACAGGCAGCACAATCAAATATGTTTCCCACGGCGAGGAAGAGTTTAAAAATACGGTTGAGGATGCCCAAACCGAAGAATTTCTTGATGTTTTGGACAAAGTGATTACCCGGGCCGAAGGCGCGCTTCCCGAAAACATTGAAACCCACAAAACAATTTTCGGTCTTAAAGAAAGTTGGATTGAAAATAACAAAATTAAGAAAGAATATCTTGAAAAACTGAAAAGAGCTTCGGATGAATTAGAGCTTGAACCAATCGGTTTTATTGTTTTTGCCGAAAGCATTATTAACTTGGTCCAAAAAGACGAGGGCGCTCCGGTAACCGCGGTCTTGGCGGACATAGGTAAAAAATTTATTACGGTTTCTTTGGTAAAAGCGGGGAAAATTATCGAAACGAAATCTTCGGAAATTCATGAGAACGCGTCTTACACTGTTGATACGCTTCTTAAACATTTCCAAACGCCGGAAGTGATGCCCTCAAGAGTGATAATTTTTGACTCCGAAGAGGAAGAATTGACTCAGGAATTTATCGGACACCAATGGAGCAAAAGCCTTCCCTTTTTGCATCTCCCCCAGATAGTCAGTTTGCCGTCCGACGCTACAATCAAGGCAATGCTTTTGGGAGCGGCAACCCAGATGGGAACCCAGCTTCTTTATGATTCCACCAGAATCGACATGGACGAAGAGCCGAAAAAAATAACTCCCGAAGAGTTTACCCAAACGCGGCCGGTCGAAGAGCCAAAGGAAGAAAAGGTCAAGGAGGAAGAAACTCCGCAGCTTCCGAAAAAAACACCGGATTACGTTGCTCAAGACGATTCGATGGAGTTTTTCGGGTTTGTTGAAAATGAAGATGTGGCAAAAACTCTGCTTAAGGAGAAAAAATTGGAGCAGAAAAACATTCCGGATGAGGTAAAAGAAGAAGCTATTGAGGAAGCGCCGGAGGAAGCAAAAATTGAAACCGAAGAAAAAATAGGTCTTCCGGCAATTGCCGGTTTGGTTTTTGAAAAAATTAAAAAATTCTCGAAGCTTCTTTTGGGATTTCTAAAGCAAATAAAAATTAAGGATTTGAAAAATAAAAAATTATTGATTATTCCCGCAGTTTCTGTATTTTTGCTGATTGTTGTTTTGTATTTATATTTATTTACCACCAAAGCCGTCGTTTCGATTTTAATAAACCCCAAACAGGACAGCAAAACCACCTCGGTAACATTTTCTCCGTCCTCTCCTACGGACGTTAAAAATGCGGTAATTGCTTCGGAATCCGTTTCGGTTTCGGAAGACGGAACTCTGACAAAGCCCGCAACCGGCAAAAAAGACGTCGGAACTGCCGCTAAAGGAAAAGTGACTATTTTTAATATTTCGACCGACACGGTAACCCTTTCTTCGGGGACAACAATCACGGCCCCCACCGGTTTGAAATTTACTTTGAATAGTTCGGTTAACGTTGCTTCCGCTTCGGGCGACGCAATCTCCGGCATCAACCCCGCAACTGCCAGCGTTAACGTGACCGCTGCCGATATCGGACAGGAATATAATCTTCCATCGGGAACAAAATTTTCTATCGGAAATAATTCTTCTGTTGCCGCCAAAAACGACAACGCATTTTCCGGCGGGACAAAAAAACAAGTTACGGTTGTTTCAAAAGACGACATCCAAAAAGCGCTGGATGAGCTTCCAAAACAACTTGAGGGAAAGGCGAGAAACGACATTGCCTCAAAAGTTACAAGCGGAAGAACGCTTCTTACAAACTTTATTGACGAAAGCGTAGACAAACAAAGTTTTGATAAAAAGGCAGACGACCAGGCAAATCAGGTAACTTTAAAAGGAACCGTTACTTTCCAAGGACTTTCCTACAACAACTCTGATATGGTGAAACTTGCGAATTCACTTTTTAATTCTTCGCAGTCGCAGCTTAGTCAAAACAACTTGGGTATTAGCGCAAAAAATATAGTTGTAGAAAAAAATAACGACGTTTCCGTAGATTTGACTATTAAAGCAAATCTTTTGCCCAAAATGGATACCGGCTCCATTGCAAAACAGATTGCCGGCGTTTCCTCGCAAAAAGCAAAAAATATAATTTCTAATTTTCCGCAGGTTGAAAATGTAGGGGTATTGTTAAAACCAGATATTCCTTTCCTCCCCAAAAACCTGCCCGGCAGTCCTAAAAACATAACAATACAAATAACTTCAAAATAAATGGGCAAATACTACTACAAAAGGAAGAATAAGAACGATAAGAGAAAAATTCTTCGTTTGCTTAGTTTAGGAATTTTCTTAAGCGGCGCTTTGATTGTCATCTACGTCTTCTTTCCTTTAATTTCCTGGCAAATATATTTTGCTCCAATCTTTGCAAATCAAAGCATAGCCGCTCCTATTCCCCAGAACACGATTGTCTCAAGCTTAACCATTGGCTCGTTAATTCAGGAGGCCTCAAACAGCTTGTCGGGAATTGATTACATAAACGCCCAGAACTGGTTTCCCAGTTTTAAATATCAAAAGTCGGGAACGCCAAGAGTGCAAACTTACACGCTCTCTGTCCCGAAATTGAAATTAAAAGACATCTTGGTTTCAACTGTCGATAATGACCTGAGCAAACACTTGGTGAACTACGGCGGAACGGCAATTCCCTCGGACAAAGGAAATGCCGTAATTTTTGGCCACTCGACTCTTCCCCAGCTTTACGACCAAAAAAATTATAAAACTGTTTTCACTTTCCTTTATGAGCTTTCTCCCGGAGATGAAATAACTGCAAATATAGAAAACGTAATCTATAAATATAAGGTGGAAAATGTCACGGTTGTAGCTCCCAACAATACTTCCGTCCTGCAACAAAATTACGATGATAGTTTTCTAACATTAGTGACTTGCACTCCACCCGGAACAATCTGGAAAAGATTAATTGTTAGAGCAAGAATCGAAAAATTATGAGAGAGAGACCTTATTGGCAAAAAGTTTTAATTTCTATCTGGCCTACGGTTAGAAGAATCGTTAACGGCACGGTATATTTTATACTAAAAGTTTTCAAGGGATTTCTTAGAACCGTTCGGGAACAAATATGATGGACGAACAACACTTGGCAATTAATGCCATCAGAAAAAAGCTCTTGGGTAAAGATCTAAGATATAAGGAAATTTACGCCATAATGGACCAGATCTCCCACAAGAGGCTCGGCGACATTTTAACCACTTATTTTGCCGCCTCCGGATATTCAAAAGGGTTTACAAATCAGGAACTTTATTATTTAACCAAAGCCATGGTTGAAACCGGAGAAAAATTGGAGTTTAAGGGAATCGTTGCGGACAAACATTCCATTGGCGGAGTTCCCGGAACAAGAACGACTCCAATTGTGGTTTCTATTGTTGCGGCAGCCGGTTTTAAAATCCCCAAAAGTTCCTCAAGAGCCATCACCACGCCCGACGGAACCGCAGATGACATGGAAGTTTTAGCGCCGGTGGAACTTAACAGAAAACAAATTTATGAAGTCGTTGCTAAAACTAACGGCTGTATAGTTTGGGGCGGAGGTTTTAAGCTTGCTCCGGCGGATGACATCATAATTCAGGTTGAAAAACCCCTTCTTTTCGAAAGCTTTGATAAAATTCTTATTTCAATAATGGCGAAAAAAATCGCTTTCGGCAGTAATCACGTCGTAATAGATTTACCTTTCGGCAAAAGCGTCAAAGCCCACACTCTTAAAGACGCCCAGTATATGAAAACTAAATTCCTCTACCTTGCGAAACGTTTTAAGATAAAATTAAGAGTTCTGATTCATAGAACTGATGAGCCGGCCGGCAAGGGCATTGGCCCGGTTCTTGAGATTAGGGAAGCCCTAAGGGTTTTAGAGCAAACCAAAGACAGGCCGCTGGACCTTGAAATAAGGAGTATGGATTTAGCCAGCAATTTATTGGAGATATGCCTTGAGGATAGCCCTAAGGAATTAAGGGACTCGATTAAGCAAATCTACGGTAATGCCTACGGTTGGGCTACCGATATTCTGCAATCCGGCAGAGCCTTGGAAAAATTTAAACAGATAATTGAGGCGCAGGGCGGCAACCCAAATGTTAGCAGCAGGACCTTAAAACTTGGTCAGTATTCTTTTGAAGGAAAAGCGGATAAGAGCGGAATTATCAAAGAAATTAACAGCCGAAACGTTACCAGTATTGCCAAAATTCTGGGCGCTCCGAAGCAAAAATCGGCAGGAATATACCTGAATAAGAAAATCGAAGAAAAAGTAGTCAAAGGAGAAACTCTCTATACACTTTTTGCCCAAAGTGTGTATAATCTTAAAGAAGGGAAGCAGTCTCTAATAAACTTCCCTATCGTTAAATACGAATAATTATAGTGAGTGCTATAGCTCTGAGCGCAGCCGAAGAGAAATCGAATTATGAAAAGATTAATAACTGCTTTTGTAGTCTTGTTTGTTTTCATAGTCCTCACTTTTGTCTGGTGGCAAAACGGGCTACTGCCGGCAAATTCTTCAGATAAAACTCCCAAAATCTTTGTTATTCAAAACGGCGAAGGGGTAAGAGAAATTGCCAATAATTTAAAAACCCAGGGCTTGATAAAAGATCCTATTGTATTCTTCCTTTTGACAAAGACGCAGGGTGTAGATAAAAAAATCCAGGCCGGGGATTTTAGGCTTAATCAATCAATGAGTGCTCAGGAAATAGCGACTACTTTAACCCACGGCACATTGGACATTTGGACGACAATTCCCGAAGGATTAAGAGCTGATGAAATTGCGGATATTTTAAAAGCTAAAATACCAAGTTATAAGGAATCTTGGAAACCTTTACTTGAAGCAAACGAAGGATATCTTTTCCCCGACACCTATTTAATCCCGAGAGATGCCGATATAAATCTTGTTCTATCGCTTTTGAAAAACAACTTCCAAAAAAAATTTGATAGCGTCAAAGACACAAAAACAACGGCTCTGACGCAGGCGCAAACTATAATCATCGCTTCTATTATCGAACGCGAGGCAATATTTACTGGGGATCGTCCAATTGTTGCTTCGGTATTGATAAACAGGTTGGATATTGGAATGGCTCTGGGAGCGGACCCAACCGTTCAGTACGCCTTGGGTTTCCAGGCAGATACAAAAAGTTGGTGGAAAAAAGACTTAACTGTTGGTGACCTGGCAATAAACTCGCCTTATAATACACGTAAAAATGCCGGACTTCCTCCGGGACCAATTTCTAATCCCGGACTTTCGGCTATCGAGGCTGCATTAAACCCTAAAAACACAAATTATCTTTATTATTTCTCCGATAAACAGGGGCATTTACATTTTGCAACAACTATTGAGGGACACAACGCCAACATCAAAAAATACGGGAGTCAGTAAATATTATAAAATCACTTCTTGAGCTTGTAGAAAACCATCCAGTTGCCACTTTGTTATTTCTAATCGATAATTGCGCGTTTTCTGTTCATTGTCAATATCTTTCGGAGCTTTTATGTTGCACTCTAAAAAATCAAATGGCATATTAAGCCTTTTTGCTAAAACGTAATAAAATGATTCTATCCCCCATCCAATTTCCCCCTTCAACTGATCTAAATAATTGACTGAATTTGATGGATAGATTTTGGGGCCAGCAAAATAGTCATTTTCTATACCCACATAATCACTGATAAACATATTTAGGAACTCTTCCTGATTCTTTTGGAAAAGCGGGTAAGTCTGCAAACTTTCCTTTGTTCTTACTGGAATAAACATACCCTTAGCCGGTAATCTTCTGTACTCTTCAATCATTAGAGGAACAGTGCTTTTAGCAAAATCTTGTTTGTCGGACTGGAGATAAAAAATATAATCCGCAACTTTTGCGCTTTCTCTTTGAGCAAGAAATACTTGCTGTGTTAACGAGCCGGATTCAAAAAGGTTTACATTTCGCAAACTTTTTATACGCTCTTTGTCTTCCAAGGAAGATTTGTCAACGACAATAATAGGGACTTCTAATTTACTCAACGCTTCCAATGTGCCAAGAACTACGTGTCTTTCCTCATCTGTTCTAATCCACGTAATAGTAGCAATTGCGATAAATGATTTCATGAAGATATTATAACAGAGTTATTTTCTTATCCTTTTGAAGAATCTTCTTTTTGGGGGTTCTTTTGTTTCTCCATTAGTTTCTGGCTCCCGAGGCTTGCCGAGGTCCTGAGCGGAGTCGAAGGATTCCTCTTCCAGATTATCTAAATCGTATTCTTCTAAAAGGTTTACTATCCCATCCAACCCCTGCTCCGAAATAATTTTCAAAAGATTTTTGCCCGTTCTTGTCCCAAGCAAAAAAACGACTCCTCCACCTAAGATTAAGCCCAATAATAATCCTGTTGTAAATTTACTATCATTCATTCTTTTTTGTCGTGGCGTTTTTTACCGCCCTGCAAAATCTTTGCGATTGTTGCCCCGGTTTTTAAACCCATTGTAAGAGTCGAGAGGGAGGCAATTGGCTTGGAAACACTTTCGGTTATCACGCCCGTATCATCTAAAACTTTATTTGCTTTCTCGATAGTTTTGCTAAGTCCCCTTAAAATGAAGAAAACCTGAACTCCTAACACCACCAGAAGAATTGTGAGTATAACTACTACCAGAAATAGGATTGTTTGGGCAGGATCTATCATCAGAATAAAAGTATATTAATTCAAACTTAATGTCAAGAGCCAGGTTTTACGTTAACCCTAATTTGTTTATCGGTTT
>Ga0187886_1001473_pt1 | contig 21319 bp, 19 predicted proteins | sample June2016WEW_20_1_FD_133001 | JGI IMG/M metagenome (GOLD analysis project Ga0187886, IMG submission 133001) | Peatland microbial communities from SPRUCE experiment site at the Marcell Experimental Forest, Minnesota, USA - June2016WEW_20_150 | ecosystem: Environmental > Terrestrial > Soil >... | reverse complement strand
GACCTTCACCGTGGATACCTATCCCAACCAGACCTTCACGGGCAAGATCATCGCCCTGTCCCCGAACGCCTCCACGGTCAGCAGCGTGCAGATGTACGAGGCCCGGATCTCCATCGACGACTACAGCAAGCTGAAGGGTGGCCTGCCGGCCTCCATCAATATCGTCACCGCCTCGGCTAACCATGTGATCGTGGTGCCGCAGACGGCCCTCACTTACGCTCGCACCTACATGGCCTCGCTGGCAGCGACCCAGAAAGGGAACGGTTCTAAAAGAGCGACAGTAAGTTCCGGTGGTTCTACTGCCAGCTCCAGTTCCTCTCAGAGCGCCGGCGTGGTGGTCGTAATATCGGGCGGACAACAGGTAATAAAGAATGTCCAGACCGGCCTGACCGATGATGTCAACGTGGAGATCAAGTCCGGTTTATCTGAAGGTGATATCGTGGTCACCGGCGCCACCACGACATCAAAATCTTCTGGGTCTACTACCAGCAGCAGCAGCACGACTAAGAACAGTGGTTCTCAGAGCGGCGGGATGAGCGGGCCGCCGCCAGGGATGTTTTAGGGAAAGGGGACACACCTCAATTAATGTATTATGATTGCCGAGGAATGTCCCCGATGTATGGGGACACACCGGCTAAGGAATGGGGACACACCTCAATGAATGTAATTTAAGGAATGGGGACACACCTCTATGCATGTTACCATGCATGCCGAGGAATGTCCCCGATGGGGAATGTCCCCGATTGCCGATGGAATGTCCCCGATGGGGGAGGTCCCGATGGAATGTCCCAATGGAGGTACTAAGCAATGACAGTAAAATTCAGCATTCTCAGCGATTTTGCCGTACGCGCCCTGAAGGCCAACAAGATGCGCTCCTTCCTGACCATGCTCGGTATCATCATCGGCGTGGGAGCGGTAGTGCTAATGATGTCTATCGGCCAGGGCACTCAGGCGCAGGTGATGGCCAACATCAACCGGTTAGGGACCAACATGCTGACGGTCTCACCGGGGGCCTCCGGTCAATACGGGGTGCGGAGCACCACCACCAACACCATGACCCTTGGGGACGCTACTGCCGTCGCCAAGCTGGACGGCGTGAAGGCGGTCGCCCCAACGGTGCGCTCAAGCGGCCTGATCACCTATGGCAACCAGACCTGGACCACCTCCGCCACCGGCACCACGCCGGCCATAGTGGACATCTCCTCCCTGACCGTCGCCCAGGGAAGATTCTTCGACGACGCTGACGTGAACAGCATCTCTGCGGTCGCCGTGCTCGGCCAGACGGTGTACACCAACCTTTATACCAGCGGCGCCAACCCGATAGGCACCGAGATCAGGATCAAGGGCGTGGCCTTCAAGGTCATCGGCCTCCTGAAGTCACAGGGCTCATCATCAGCAGGCAGCGACCAGGACGACGTCGTCTACATCCCCGTGACCACCGCCCAGATCCGGATGTCGGGGATCACCAACCAGACGATCAACATGATGCAGGTGCAGGTGGCCTCCAAGGAGCAGATGGACAGCGTCCAGAACGCCATCGAGGCCCTGCTGCGCACGCGCCACCGGCTGGCGACAACCGCCTCGGATGACTTCCGGATCACCAACATGGCTCAGATCCAGGAGACGGCAGCGAGCACCACCGCCACCCTGACCCTCTTCCTGGCGGGGGTGGCCGGTATCTCCCTAGTCGTCGGGGGCATCGGCATCATGAACATCATGCTGGTCTCGGTCACCGAGCGCACCCGGGAGATCGGCGTACGCATGGCCATCGGGGCCTCCAGGCAGGACATCCTCAGGCAGTTCCTGCTGGAGGCGATCATGCTGAGCCTGCTCGGCGCCCTGTTCGGGATCATCTTCGGGATCGGCGGCGCCAAGATCTTCTCCTACTTTGCCAAGATGTCCGCCCCGATCTCCCTCTCCTCGGTTCTGATCTCAGTCGGGTTCTCCATCTTCGTGGGTGTCTTCTTCGGCTACTACCCGGCCACCCGGGCAGCCAGGCTCAACCCGTCCGAAGCCCTGGGGTATGAGTAGGTCCATTAAGCATTAAGCAAAATATTAAATAAAAAGCAAGTAAAATGAGGTAACATATCTTTGAGGTGGATTAGATGCGGATATTGTTGGTTGAAGATGAAGTCCGGCTCTCCGAAGCTCTCTGCTACATTCTCAAGAAAAACAGCTATGGAGTTGACGTGGCCTACGACGGCATAACCGGTCAGGACATGGCTGAAACAGGCATCTACGACGTGATCATTCTCGACCGCATGCTGCCGGGAAAAGAGGGCTTGGAAGTATTAAAGGCGTTAAGAAAGGGTGATGTCGTAACGCCGGTGCTAATCCTGACAGCCAAGGACGCGGTGAGCGATCGGGTAGCTGGCCTGGACGGCGGGGCTGACGATTATCTGATCAAACCCTTTTCAACGGATGAGTTGCTGGCCCGGATCAGGGCACTGAACAGGAGACAAACCGAAGTGATCCAGAGCGAATGCATTAAAACCCCGACCTTGTCATTCAATCCATTAAGCGGTGAAGTCGAGAGCGGAGGAAGCAGCATCAGACTCACCCTTAAGGAATCACAGCTCCTGGAACTGCTATTGCGCAATAGAAAGCAGGTCATCACCAAGGAGCAGATCCTAGACAAGGTCTGGGGGCTGGACTCGGAAGTAGAGACAAACACCATCGAGGTGCATCTCTCCTATCTCCGTAAAAAGCTCAACAGTTTAAGGTGCGGGATCAATATTGAAGCAGTGAGAGGGATCGGGTACTGCCTCAAGGAGGTGTAACCTTTGTTTCGCAAACTCAAGATGCAGTTGATCACGATTAACCTGGCGCTGCTGATTCTGGTGCTGGCGATCATATTTTCTGGAATTTACTTTTCCATGGCGCAGGGAATGGAACGCCAATCAGAAGATATGATGAGGAGGATCGCCCAGAGCGAGCGCCTGCAGCCCCACGGTCCACCCCAGCCTCCGGAATTGCAGCCACAGGACCAGCATCCGGAACCCGATTACTTTTACCTGAAATTGAACGCCAACGGGCAAATACTGGAGGCTTCCCCCAACCTGCCTATTTCCACCAGTGACGCTCAGGGTCTCATCAACCAGACCATCTCCGATACCAGAGTAACGGGTACTACGAGCTATAAAAATGTAAGTTATCGCTACCTAAAAGAATCAAAGGACGATGGTCTTTTTCTCGTTTTCAACGACAAGACTCATGATATAGAGGTGCTTGGCCGTCTGGTGATCATCTCTCTGATCATCGGCGGGCTCAGCCTGGTCATGGTCTTCTTCATCAGTCTCTACCTTGCGAACAGGGCCATCGTGCCGATCAAGAGAGCCTGGGATAAACAAAAGGCCTTCGTGGCGGATGCCTCCCACGAACTGCGCACCCCGCTGGCAGTAGTTTATACAAACCTTGAACTTGTACTGGGAAATGCCGATGAGACCGTAGGCAGCCAATCCAAATGGCTTGGCAACATCCAGTCAGAGGTCCAGAGGATGTCAAAACTGGTGGGGGACCTCCTGTTTCTGGCCAGGACAGATACTGATGAGACCGTTGCCATGAACGTTTTTCATCTCAGCGACGCTGTAAACCAGGCCGTGATTCCCTTCGTGCCGTTTGCTGCGGCTAAAGGGGTTGAACTGATCGCCACCATCGAACCGGATGTTTTCTTGTACGGAAACGAAGGCCGGATCAAACAGCTGATGGCCATTCTGATTGACAACGCGGTTAAACACACGGCAGACGGGGGCAAGGTCGTGATCAGGCTTGCCGCCGGAGCAAGCACTATAGAAATCACCGTTTCTGATACAGGCGAGGGAATACCGAAAGAAGACCTTGATCGGATCTTCGAAAGATTTTACCGGGTTGATCAATCCCGTTCGAGAGAGCATGGCGGAACCGGCCTGGGGTTGTCCATTGCGGATTGCATAATCAAAGAACACCGGGGCGCGATAAACGTATCCAGCTCTATCGGCAAGGGCTCCACTTTTAGTATCAGTTTCCCCAAGCCGAAGACCGTAATTTAACCTTGCTCAATGACCTTTATTGCCTATGAGGCCGAAAGATGAACCTACAAAAGTAACAATTATATAGGACTATAGTATGGAATTGATAAACAAAAGAAGGAATCAACAACGATAATAAAGAATGCACTAGCAATTTAATATCACAAGTTAATATCAGCTGAAAAAGGCTAACCCGGTGAAAGCCGGGGACGCAAAGCCACGAGCCTAAAGCCGTTAGGGCTATGGTAGTCGGGTTGCCAGTGATGGTTGAGAATTCAACCCTGCTCGGTGACCCCGCAGGGTTATTTTTATCAAGAGACGATCGGCGGCAGTGGGTAGCAACACCTTGATAGAGCGTAGATAATTTACGGGGGGTATGATTCATGGATAACTTAAACGGAGCAGATTCGTCCTGCATTACTCTGGTGCATGAAGAGTGGCCAAAGAAGGTGAAGTGGGACGGGATCGAATGGTCCCTGGCGGAAATCAACGAAGATATCGGTTATGGTTGCTATGAGGCAGACCACGGCACTGGGAATGTCAAGGTGCTCTTCAGTGCAGGAGAGATCCAGAAGCGCAGGCTCAACTAGGCTTTAAAATAGCACGGGCCAGGATGAGAGATCGCCTGGCTTTTTTATTTGCAGGCTCACCCTAACAAAACTACTATAAAGATAATCCGAATCTTACTCGCACCTAGCAATTTCTCCATATCATCTGGAAAGATGAAGACGCCTCTCTTTATGGTGCAACTGCGTCAACAGAAGCACCAGAGGCGTCCCACCTAACAAGGGATGGTCATTGGATCAAACTACGAGTTAGTTGAAAACCCCGAGTAAGGGGCGCTGCTATTCTGTTTCGATTTTTAGAACCTGACCCTTTGGAGCCTCAGCCTTGGGCAGCGTTAATGTCAGTTTGATCAAAGTGGATCACATTGAGGCTGACGAACACAGCCTGGCCTTCTTTCTTTGGACTTACCGACGGTGACCGTCCCGTCCTTAGAACCTTCACGGAATACGGTGATGCCCTTCAGTCCGAGCTCGTAGGCCATCTTGTAGCATTTGCAGATATCCTCGACGGTCGCACTCCCTGGAAGATTTATGGTTTTACTTATGGCGTTGTCCACATATTTTTGCACAGTTGCTTGCATGAGTATATGGTCCTCAGGGGAGATCTCCTGTGCTCCTTTAAAAATTCGGGCAATCTTTTCAGGTATGCCTTCAACTCCCTGGCAAGTACCTTTCTGGGCCACCTCGGAAAGCACTTCCTTTGGCACTTGCTCCTTGCAGGCAGCCAGGAATAGAGGCGAGAACACCTCGAAGTCGCTGGCAACATTGGTAAACTTGGAGTATGCCACAGCAAAAATCGGCTCGATCCCGTAACCCTCACACCCGGCCATAGTGGTGACGCTACCGGTTGGAGCGATGGTGATGCAGGAAGCATTACGCCGCTTTGTGTTTGGATAGAAGATGCTCATATCCCATAACGGGAAGCAGCCCTTCTCCTCTGCCAGCTTCTCCGAGGCGTCATACGCAGCCTGCTGGATCAGCGATACCAACCTTTCAGTGAACTGCCTCCCCTCTTCGGAATCGTAGGGATGGCCTACCTTGATAAGAGCGTCAGCAAGACCCGTAAAACCGACACCGATCTTCCTCGTCGCCCTTGTAGCCTCGGCGATCGAGGACAGTGGGTACTGGGCGACATCGATCAGGTTGTCAAGAAACCGGACGCCGGTGGCCACCGTCTCCTCCAGCAGCTTCTGATCAATCATGTCGAGCACGTTTCCTCGAAACATCCTGGCCAGGTTGACGCTTCCCAGGAGGCAGGACTCGCCTGGGCTGAGCGGCTGCTCACCACAATTGTGAACAACTAAGCCGTTTGCATCAAATGCATTGATTTCGGGCACTTGAACGTCAAAGACTTCTTCCTCGCCACTCTCTTCAAGAGATGCTACCGTAGCAACGAAACGTTCCCGGTTAAGCTTTCTGACGTAGTTACTGAGGATGGTTTCAAGCTTGGTAGCCTTTTCCCGATCCCCGAAACCAATGCGTCCAGCAAACAACGAAATGCTGTCTCCGCTTATTGATAACTCATGCTGCGCTTTTATTGCATATTTCCTCCGACCTCCCTTACCATCTGGTAGTAGTTTCTTGCCCGCCGGACGGCGATAGCGGTAGATCGTGCTAGCAATGCCTAAACGCAGTAACATGCGCTGAACGGCCATCAGCAATTCATAGCTGCTCTGAGACAACCGGAGGCTAACTCCTTTCTCCTGTTCACCCAAGACTGTGCCATCGGCATCAAAGAGGCCGCGTAAAAATCCACAGTATCCCTCGCTTGAAGCCTGCTCAATCTCGGGAGTTATGGTCTTGTGATCACGGCACATTTCCATCTTTGTTGCCAATGCCTTTATGCTTGCAAGTTTAAGTCTATACTCATTCCTGCCGCTGACCGGCACGCAGCCAGAAAAATCGGAACGGTGGCGTAGCGCCATTGCATAGTTCTTGGCAACATCCATAACTGAGTAGGCACCGTCATCACCAGAGCCGTTTACGGCTAGGTTCTTGGCCCAGACGCTAAGTATGGCACTATCATCCTTTAGCGTTCCGTCACCTACAAGCAGGCCCAACAAATAGCCTTCGCCCTCAGTAAGCGATCCTGGCCAGCAGACATGCGCTCTGTGATCATTCAGAATGATTTGATCCCCGGGCACTAAGTTGCCAGCAGGAACCCACTCATTGCCGATCCGATACCGTGTCTTTTCTACTATTCGCTGAACCCGGTGGTCAGCTGTAAGTTTTACGGAATACCCCTGCTGGGTAGTAATCTTTATAACAGGCTTAACACCCGTTTTGAAGAATCCCGCATCCCCTGTTTTAAATATCTTGCCATTTACAACGGCCTCGAACTGATGCCCAACGAGTTGAAATACCTGCCTGGGGCCGTCTTTAGTTGCTACCCAGGTGTCAGCTGTAACGCAAGGGTTTGTAGAAACCAGCAGGTTCCCCGGCACCGGGTTGTCTCTCTGGATATGATCCAGGAAGATCAGGCCGGGATCGGCGCAGGTCCATGCCGCTTCGATGATCATGTTCCAAATTTCATCCGGCGTGACATCCCTGTAGTGCTTGCCGTTGAAAATAAGCTGCCAGGCTGAACCGTCCTCCAGGGCATCCATGAAACGGTTCCAAATGCCCACCGAGAGGTTGAAGTTGGTCAGCCCGCCGTCTAGCTTAGCGCATATGAAATCGCAGATCTCCGGATGGTCGATGTTCAGTATTCCCATTGCCGCCCCGCGCCGGACACCGCCCTGTTTTACCATATTAGCCGAGGCGTCGTAAAGCCGAATGAGCTCCACTACTCCGGATGCCTGCCCCTTGGTCGTATGCACTAGGTCGCTTTTCGGTCTTATTGAGGAGAAGTTGTAGCCGACCCCGCCACCGGACTTGAAGACCATGGCCGTGTCCTTGAGGGTCTGGTACATGGACTCCAGGTTGTCATCCACCGATAGTACGAAGCAGGCGCTAGGCTGCCAGGGCCGGTCGTCCTTCCCTACGTTTGCCCAGATGGGCGTTGACGGAACAAAGAGAAGATCGCCTATAACGTAAGCAAATCTTTCTTCCCATTTTTTTTGGTTTTCTTTTTCAGCACTAGCTGCTGCTTTCGCAATCCTGTAAACGGCTCGTTCGAAAGATTCAATAATATTTCCTTTATCATCCTTTGCGGCGTAACGGGCGTCAAATACCTTCTGGCCGGCTTCACTGAGTTTCATCATAATAAATTTGCCTCCCAGGTATTTCTTATCGCTTTTTTATCCACTCTTTACAGGTGGCGTCAACAACGCCAGCATAAAAGCAATCCATACATCCCTCTGCTTTAGAATGCATCTTCATCGGGACATTGATAAATCATTTAAAAGGTGGGGATATGTTGCTTGTTAATACATATTCTACGCTGATTATTGACCAGTTTACCAGTTGGTATATAGTAGATCAACATTAAAAACCAATTTATGAAATACGTAGGATAATCAAATACTTTTTATTCAGGACTGTGTCGCCGGCGTCCAGAAATATCGAACCCTACCGGTAAGGGTGCCGGCCGTGATTTACGTGATGGAATTGATGAGGTCGGAGGGCAAGGATGGGCTGGCCAGGATCCTGGAGAAGGGCAACTCGGAGACGCAAACGTGTGAGATGTGGTTGCCGAGGCAGGAAAATATTTTGTATGTGTAAGAAAACAATTTATGAATATACTTCTACCCTTTGAGCTAGTAAAATAGGCATTACCCAGAATGGTAAAAGGGGCCAATAATAATGAATAAATATGATTACTTATTAACCGGATCAGTAAAATGGCTTGCTCGGTTTATAGGATTTCTGGCATGCGGGTTTTTCCTATTATTTATCATTGGCGAAGGTATGCCGGGCATCATTAGGGGTCAGGCTAAGGAGTTGCTGCCATTTCTTCCATTGCTTATCACTGGCATTTTGGGTTACATCATTGCTTGGTTTTCCGAACTGGCAGGAGGCGTATTGCTGATTGCCAGCGGAGTTGCAATGGCCACCTACCTCTTGCTCATCCTCATTGGTGGCTCGCATAACCTGAAGGCTGCTTTGATTTACGGCGCCCCCTTTGTCATCACAGGAATATTGTTCATAATCTTCTGGTGGCTTTACGGGCGCTGTATCCAATGACTCTCACCAATCACCTGCTTCATTTTTTGTTATTTTGCGAATTCAATAATTACGTCTTTCACATCCCACAAGTTTTGCACTCTTTCTTTTGATTCTTCCTTAATGGCAGTCGCAAACTGATGATCTTCAGGCAGGTCTACCACAATGCGAACAACACCGTCTTTGACTTCTATTTCCTTGATCAGATTGGTTGCAACCATGTCAAGACCCTTCATAGGATTCATTACTCTTTTCAGTCTTTTACGCACAACCTCTTCTGTTGTTGCTTCCTTGTTGGTCACCAGGCCATGCTTTTCTTCATAATTCTGAATAGCGCTCCTTAAGCCCTCTACCGCCAACACTGAACAATGAGCTTTTATTGCCGGTAGACCTCCCAATGCTTCGGAAGCATCTTTCCAGGTTATTTTTTTCGCTTCCTCCAGGGTTTTGCCTTTTGCCAGTTCCGTAATAATTGAGGCAGTAGCAATATTGGAAGCGCAGCCATAGGATTCAAATTTTATGTCCGTAATTTTTTTTGTTTCAGAATCGACATTTATATAGAGTGAAACCATATCACCGCATGCCGGACTTCCTTCCGTAGCTTTTCCATCAGCATTCTTTATATTTCCAACATTGCGTGGATTACGAAAATGTTCCAATACAGTATCACTATATGGGAATGGCATTTTAGTCACCTCCTATTTCTTTTAAAGGACTGATTCTTCTCAAGTCCGCAATGATCTTGGTCAATTTATCGACAACGAAGTCAATTTCTTCCATAGTGTTATACCGGCCAAAGGAGAAGCGGATAGATCCGTGGGCTCTTTCATGATCGCCGCCAATAGCCATTATCACATGACTGGCTTCTAAAGACCTGCTGAAACACGCAGAACCGGTGCTTACAGAAATTCCGTACATATCCAGATGTAATGTGATTGACTCGCCTTCCACCCGGTGAAATGTTATGTTGGCATTTTGCGGCAACCTCTTATCCGGATGACCGTTTAAAGTAACAAGTGGTATTTTTTCTAACACCTGCTCAATAATCCGGTCTCGCATTTCTTTAAGATGCATATTTTCTTCAGCAGTAATCATTTCCACAGCTTTGGCGAAGCCCACAGCTCCCGGAATATTTTCAATCCCTGGCCTGAGATCAAATTCCTGAAAACCACCATCCATGATTTTTACAATCGGTGTACCCTTGCGTACATAAAGTCCTCCGATCCCCTTGGGGCCATGAATTGTATGGGCAGATACGGTTATCAAATCGACATTGATTCTCCTGACATCAAGGGAGACTCTGGTAAATGTATGGGTTGCGTCCGTGTGAAAAAGCACCTGATTAGCCCGACACAGATTGCCTATGGCAGCGATATCCTGTATGGTTCCAATTTCCTGATTTCCGTGCTGGATTGAAACCAAAATCGTATCATCCCTCAGTAGTGCTTGCAGCTGATTTATATTCACAAAGCCATATTCATCAACATCAAGATAATCTACATGAAATCCTTGCTTTTCCAACATTTTAGCGCTATATAGAACCGGAAAATCTTCAATTTTAGAAACAATGATATGGTTGCCTTTTTTTATGCTCTGTCTCTGGGCAACTCCCTTCAATGCTAAATTACTGGATTCTGTGTTGCCCGACGTGAATATGAATTCTGACGGTTCAGCACCCAAAGAAGCGGCGATAGAGGCCCTTGCCTCTGCTAAAGTCTCTCTTGCTTCAAGGCCTTGTGAATAACCAAATTCCGAAGTTGCGACAGCGTAGTTTTCAAAATAGCAAGGTTTCATCTTTTCCAAAACTGCCTCATCCAGTCTTGTAGCTGCCGCATTATCCATATAAATCGTTTTTTCCGTCATAAACTTCACCCCTATATAAATAAGGTTATAGCGGAACTTCTGGCTTCATTAATATAAGTACCGACTGCACCATACGAATCAATTATCCCTTCATTTAAATCACTTGGTTTTACTCCCATGATTTCCATGGTCATCTCACAGGCAATGATTTTACCCCCAAGTTCTTTGAAATCCGCCATAAGCCTTTCTAATGAAGCTACATTTGCTTTTTTCATTCTGCTGTTGATCATCAGCTTTCCAAGACCAAGCATATGCATTTTTGATAAAGCTCCTTTGTTCAATCCTCCTTTTTTCAAGCGCAGCAATCCCCAGAATGTAAAGTACAACGAAACATCCATACCCATAGCCAAGGCTCCATTTCCAATGATTAAAGCACTGTATATTTTATCCAGGTCTCCGCTGTGAACAATGATTGTCGCCTTTTCGCTCATTTTAATGCCCCCTCTCATCCTAAGATTAATTCTGCAATTACTTCTGCAGCACTATTTTCCATTCATTCCCAATCTGTTCATCACTGATAATCTTGACCGATAAGGCATCAGCAGCCATTGGAATTTCTTTTTTAGATGCCGGATGGGTGCCGATAATTTCGATTATATCACCCTGGTCCACTTTTCTTAACGCTTTGCGCATTTCTACAAGTGGTACCGGGCATGTTTCACCTCGAACATCAACTTTTATCTGTGCCATAAATAAAACCTCCTCTCATAATCGTTATCGAAACCTGGTAATAATCCATTTCCTTTGCTGACGCTAACCCATCCTATGCAGGTGTCTCTACCAATAGCAGCATTCACAATGAATCACCTCCAATTTCTTAACGTCTTCCTTATGTATTATTTTCCCTGACTTTAAGCCTATTTGGTTATTTTCCGAACCATCCCGATATATCGCCCTGGCCAATTACCTTGCCATCAAGAGCCGACATGAAGGTCTGGTAGGTAACCTTACCTTGTAAATTGATCACATCCGCATTCAGGGTAAACACCTTAACCACGTATAAATGCCTACCCGTTCCTGCAGGAGGTTCGGGTCCACCATATCCTTTGGAGCCAAAGTTATTGGCGAGCTCTTTGCAGCCTTCTGGCATATTTGAGGTACCCGAAGTACCTTCAGGTATTCCGCTTACAGTAGGCGGTATGTTAATCACTGCCCAGTGGACGAAATTTCTGGCCACTGGATTCGTATCGTACATAATGATGGCGTAGGATTTGGCACCCTGAATACTGCTCCAGGATAACGGCAGACTTACATTCTGCCCACCGGTAATGCCTATATTGGCATACTTGTTAGGAATTGTTCCCCCATTGATGAATGCCGGTGTTCTAACGGTAGTATTATTCATGGGTGCCTCCTGGGTTTCTTTCTTTGAATGCAGGCTACAGCCACTGGCAGTAGATATAAAAAGAATGAGCAGAATAGCTAACATCTTAAGCTTCATGGGCAATTTTGACGAATCTCCTCATCTAGGCGAGGACATAAAGATGGTTAGCAAAAGGCTAGGCCACAGCAATGTAGCCTTTACCATTCAGACTTACTACCATGTTCTCTCGAAAGTCGAAAGGGATGCTGTTGATAGATTTGACGATATCTTATTAGGCAAAAAGGTTAAAAAAAACTGCGGCTTCCCCCGAAGAAGTTGAAGGCCAAATGTGATAGAAATGTGATAAGCAACAATACCAATAACAAATATTAGCATATAGAAAACCCGCTATCGCTTGCGGGGCTTGGTTTTCTCTGGAGCTGATGGGGGGACTCGAACTCCCGACCTGCGCATTACGAGTGCGCTGCTCTACCAGCTGAGCTACATCAGCTTTTATGATGATTCAATTATACCGTGCACCCAGTTTGACCGCAAGGGGCTCCAATTGTATCCTGTATACTACGACACTTATCGACCCTTTTTTTTATTTTCAGCAGGACTTTTTTTTATTCGTGCGAATATTTACTCAGACTTAAAGTTTATTATTCTTACAAAAAAACAAGGGGGGACAGATTTGCGAAGTTTTTGGAAAGTGTTGTTAGCCGTCATGTTGGTTGGCCTGATCGGCCTGTTCGTTGCCGGCTGTAGCCAGAAGCAAGCAGCGCAGCCACAGCCACAGCAACAGTTGCCCAAGTACACAATTGCTTCCGAGATCGACTATCCGCCGCTGGAGTTCGTTGACACACAAACAAACACTAATACAGGCTTCGACATTGACTTGATGAATGCGATCGGCAAGGTCGAGGGTTTTGAGCCAGTGTTCAAGAACATGGGTTTTGACGGCATTATCGCCGCCGTACAAACAAACAACGTCGATGCAGCCATCTCATCGATTACCATCACGGATGAACGCGCCAAGAGCGTCGATTTCTCGATTCCGTACTACAAGTCAGGCCTGATCATCGCGGTCAGGAAAGATAACAACGATATCAAGAGCTTTGCCGACCTCAAGGGCAAGAAGCTTGTTGCCCAGATCGGCACCACCGGTCTGGATAAATCCAAGGAGATCTCAGATTCAGTAAAGCAGTTTGACCACGTGCCGGAAGCCCTGCAGGAGATCAAGAATGGGGCGGCAGTCGCCCTGATCAACGACCTGCCGGTCAGCGCCTACTATGTCAACATGTATCCGAACGACTACAAGCTGGTCGGGGATCCGCTCACCAGCGAATTCTACGGTATTGCCATCCCCAAGAACCGGCCTGAAATCAAGCAGAAGATCGACGATGGCTTGAACAAACTGAAGGCCAGCGGGGAATACGTCACTATCTACAAGAAGTGGTTTGGCCGGGACCCAGAATCCTACCTCCCCGGCGAGCCGCCGAAATAAAGCACTTAGGGGTGCGCAGCCTGGGTCGTTGCGCACCCTTTCTCATTGTTCGATGCAGTTACTGTGAGGTGCGCTTGATTGGACGCCGTCTTTCATAACATACCCTACTTACTCGTCGGAGCAGTCACCACATTAAAGATCTCAATCACCGCAGTCTGTCTAGGCATCATCCTCGGTCTCTTTGCCGGCATGGGCCGGCTGTCCTCCAATAAGCTGGTAAGTTTTCTAGCCACTTGCTATGTCGATTTCTTTCGCGGCACGCCGCTGCTGGTGCAGATCTTCATCGTCTACTTCGGACTACCCCAGCTATATGGTCAGGCGCAAACTTATCTGTTCACCCACTTCGGCATCGGACATGCTGTCACCACCACCCAGATCGGAGACTTTCTGGCGGCGATCATCGCCTTCAGCCTTAACAGCGGGGCGTATGTCGGGGAGATCTTCCGGGCCGGCATCCAGTCGATCGAGAAGGGACAGCGGGAGGCCGCTCTCTCCCTAGGGATGACGCCCTCCCAGTCGATGCGCTACGTGATCCTGCCCCAGGCCTTTCGCCGGGTGGTGCCGCCGCTGGGCAATGAATTCATTGCCATGCTCAAGGATACCGCCCTGCTGACCACTATCGGTGTTGAGGAACTATTGCGAAAGGGTGAGATCCTGAACTCCACCTACTTCAAACCTTTTCCGATTTTTATCTCCGTCGCCTTTATCTATCTGATCATGACCTTGACTTTCTCACGCTTTGTCGACTACACCGAAAGGAGGCTGGGAGTCCATGGCCATAATCAGGGTTAGGGGCTTGCATAAAAGTTTCGGCCACCTGGAGGTGCTGCGCGGCATCGATCTGGACGTTGCCGAGGGAGAGAAGCTGGTGATTATCGGCCCCAGCGGCTCCGGCAAGAGCACCCTGCTCCGCTGCCTCAACCAACTGGAAGAGGCGACAGCAGGCACCATTGAATTCGACGGCATAGAACTCACCGCCAGGAAGACCAATCTCCCCAAGGCCAGGGAACACATCGGCATGGTCTTTCAGAGTTTCAACCTGTTTCCGCACAAGAATGCCACCGAAAACATCACCATGGCCCTGCTCAAAGTGAAGCGGATGGACAAGCACGAGTCCGAACGGCGGGCGCTGGCCCTGCTGGAGAAGGTTGGCCTGAGCGACAAGGCCAGCAGCTACCCTCAGGAGCTTTCCGGCGGACAGCAACAGCGGGTGGCCATCGCCAGGGCCCTGGCGATGCAGCCCAGGGTGATGCTCTTTGACGAGCCCACCTCCGCCCTGGACCCGGAGATGGTTGGTGAAGTGCTCGAAGTAATGCGCGGCCTGACCAGGGAGGGCATGACCCTGATCTTCGTCACCCATGAGATGAAGTTCGCCCAGGAGGTCGGCGACCGGGTAATCTTCATGGACGAGGGACTGATCGTGGAGGAGGATACCCCCTCGCAGATCTTCACCAACCCCGCCAATGCCCGGACACGCTCCTTCTTATCCCGTGTGATGAAGTAATAGGAATTGAAACCGGTCGTTGCAAGCGTTGAACTTTTCTGAGCTGTAATCAATACCGATAGATAGAATAAAAAGACGGCCAGGCATAACCTGGCCGTCTTTCACATCCAAACCGATCCCGAGCACAACCGGATTTTCATGCACTCTCAACTATATAGTTTTAAGCATGACTGCAGGTTAGCGCAGGCGTCCTGCCATCACCCGGTGAGCGTTGATCTCCAGGGCATCGTCCAGCGGCGCCAGGTCAACCACACCATGCCGTCGTGACAGCGCTCTGGCGATCAGCAGGTCGGCAAAGTGCGGGTTTTTAGACAGGAAGGGCCCGTGCAGGTAGGTGCCAAAGGCATTCTTGTAAGAGACCCCTTCCGTGCCGTCCTCTCCGTTGTTGCCGTTGCCCCGGATCGTGCGGGCCAGCGGACGTACCGTCTCTCCCAGCCAGGTCCGGCCAGAGTGGTTTTCAAAGCCTATCAGGGTGGATAGCTTTTCTTCCCGGTGGGCGTCAGTCTCACTCTGTAGTTCCGGCGCCAGTTGCAGCAGGATGTTTCCCTTCAGCCGGCGGCGGCCGGCCTCGGTGTAGAGATCGAACAGCCCCACCCCGGGCAGGGTGGCGCCATCCTGGGCACGGTAGTAACGCCCCAGCAGCTGGTAGCCGCCGCAAATGCTCAGCAGGGCCACACCCTGCTCGACGGCATCGATCAGCAGGGGTCCCTTTTGTGCCAGATCCTTGCTCACTAGTCCCTGCTCCAGATCGGCTCCACCGCCGACAAAAATATAGTCATAATCGGTAAATCTCACCCGGTCAGGCAAAGAGACCTGGTCCAACTGTACCTCGATCCCTCGCCAGTCAGCCCGGCGGCAGAAGATCAGCACATTGCCCCGGTCACCGTACAGGTTCAACAGATCCGGATAGAGATGGCACACCCTAATGCGCATGCAGCTCCATCCCCCTTCCCCTGTCCCCGAGCAGTCTGGCGTAATCGAACAGGTTGGTGTAGGTAGCCAGCACGTACAGCTTGTCTGCTGGCTGGGCAACCAGCCGCCTGAGGCTGGCCGCCCGCTCCGGCGCCAGTTCAATCCGTTTCAGGGGCACTCCGGCATACTTGAGGCAGACTGCAAAATCCGCCGCCCGCAACCCGGCACAGATGACCTTGCTGATATCCGGGTGTGCCAGGCAGGCAAAGTCAGCGTCCCACAACCAGGAAACATCCCGGCCGTCGGCGGCCAGGTCGTTGATGGCGATCACCAGGGCCTTGCTCCCAGCAGTCTGGATCAGAGTCTTCAGCACCTCGTTCGCTCCTACCGGGTTCTTGATCAGGGCCAGGGTGCAGTGGCGCCCCCCGATGGTATATTCCTGCATCCGGCCGGTGGCCGACTTGTAGGTCTGGATCGCCGACTGGATGATCTGGTCCCCAACCCCCATCTCTACTGCTACCGCGGTGGCAGCCAGGATGTTGTAGACATTATAGAAGCCCCGCAGTGGGGCGTTTAGCTTCAAGTCACGGGAAGTGGCTGCCGAAGCTGCCTGTTGCCCCATAGATAATGCAGTTATGTGACCGGCAGGGGGCATTGATTCGGACAGGGCTGCACCGGAGCCGGATCTCCCCTGGATGGTGATGGACATGCCAAGCAGCTCGCCCTCACTGATGCCCCAGGCCGCATAGTCCAGTGCTGGACGCCGGAAGCCGCAGTTGCTGCAGTAATAGTCTCCCAACTGCCCGAAGTGAAAATAGTGATAGGTGAGCGCTGTGCCACAATGCTGGCAGAACCGGCCTTCCCTAGTCTCACACGCATTCACTAGACCGGCGATCGCCGCGGACTTGCAGCCCACCGGCACCGCTGCGTCGATCTCCGGATCTACAGTATGAACAGCTTCGGCCTGTTCAGAGTTTTCTGAGCCAGGGCTCTGATCCCCCTTAAGTACCCCGAAGTACCGGGACTGTGCCTGGTTCTGCCCGATCGTTGCTACCAGTGGATCGTCGGCGTTTAGAACCAGGGATACCCGGGGCAGCCTGGCCACTGCCTCCCGTAGCAAGGCTGTGGTTCGCTCCAACTCCCAGTAGCGATCCAACTGGTCTCGAAAATAGTTGGTCACGACCACCAGATCCGGCCTCGCAGCCGTAAAAACCTTGCCGACGCTGCCCTCGTCAACCTCCAACAGGGCGATACGGCTGGAGGGCCCTCCCCGGAACCGGCGATCCCGGAACAGAGCAGTGGCTACCCCAGGCAGCATGTTGGCACCTAAGGAGTTATGGGCCACGGAATAGCCGGCAGCACGCAGGAAGTGCGCCAGGATGTTGGCGGTGGTGGTTTTACCGTTGGTACCGGTGATAGCTATTACCCGATCGTAGGCTGGAGCCATCAGGTTGACCGCATCCGGGCAGATCTTCAAGGCGATCACCCCTGGCAGCGAACTGCCCGGGTAACGGAACAGGCGGCAGGTGCCGGAGACCAACCGTGATATCAAAAGTGCCGAATTCAAACGCCACCAGGCAGCCATCTCATTTGCTCCCATCTTTGAAAACTAACCCTGGAACTAACCTTAGTTTATCCTGTCGGAGATAAAATGCAATAACCTGCCCGGCGACCTTTTCTCCCCCGGCAGCAGCGCTGTAACCAGCAGCGTCGGCGGCACCAGCGCCGCCATCATGGCAAGGGCTGCCGGTACCCCGTGGAGGTCGGCTATCCTCCCCATGAGCAGGGCGCCCAGGCTGCCTATGCCCACCCCCAGGCCCATGATCAGGGATGCGGCCAGGCCCACCTGTTGCGGCAGCACCTCCTGGGCGTAGATGATGGCGATGGCGGTGGAAGAGAGCAGGAAGAAGCCGGCCCACCCTGCCAGGACCAGGCTCCAGACCCCATCGGAATAGGGGAAGAGAATGAAGGCGGGGATCAGACCGATAAATGACAGCCCCATGGTCGCCTTCTTACCGATCCGTTCCGCCAACGGCGCTCCTGACAAAGTGCCCAGGGCGCCCGCCAGCAGAAATATCGCCAGCCAGATGCCCGCAAAGGTGGGATCGCCGTGGAGATAGTTGACGTAATAGAGAGGCATGAACGTGGTCACTCCGGTATTGACCCAGGAGCGAAAAGTAACGAACAGGACCAGCAGGCCCAATATGTACCAGGTTGCCCTGGGGTTGTGGTCTGCTGCCGTTGAGCCTTTATTGATCTCCGCCTCAGGGCGGGCGTTGAACCGGGACAGGGCCGGCTGGGCAAATTGGAGCACGAGGGCCGCAATGGCAACTGGCACCAGCAGGACGGCTATTCCCCGGCGGCCGGCACAGGCCAGCAGGATGGTCGCCGCCAGGGGCCCCAGGCCGTAACCGATGTTTCCCCCCACCGAAAAGATTGACAGCGAGAGGCCGGCCTTCCCCTTGTCGCTGGCCAGAAAGGCCTGCTTGGAGGCCTCCGGATGGAAGGCTGCCGTGCCCAGTCCATTGATCAGAACTCCCAGCAAGATCATGGCAAAACTACCAGCCCAGCTAGTGATGGCCAGCCCCAGGGCTGATAGGAAACAACCGGTGGAAAGCAACCAGCGGCTGGAGATGCGGTCACTCCAGATACCAAACAGGGGTTGGGTCAGGGTGGCGCTAAGAGTGGCCACCTGGACGATCACGCTGACAGCGGTATAAGAGAGATGAAAGTCGTTCTTCAGCACTGGAAACAACATCGGCAGGGCCCCTCCGCTGATCTCGGTCATCAGGTGGCCCAAACCCATTAAAAAGATCAGAAATGCCTGCAACGAATATCCTCTTTCCCAGGATTAGACCTTTACGAAGAAGCTGATTGACATATTCCTGAACCTTAATATTAATTCACCTGGACCGGAGAATCAATCTAAAAAACGCCGCGGGAGCCACCCGACTTCCTGGAGCATACAATGTTGGTAATTGATGGGTATCAATATATAACGTACGTCAAATCCATGCGAAAGGAGTCGTTCCTAATGCCAAAAACACGTAAGAAAAATGGTGAGGCGACACTGCAGTACTATACTTTTGATATTCGTGACATTGATAAAATGACCTTGATAATATAGACATATTTAAAAGGTTCTATTATATTCTATCTAAAGATAATCTTATAAATAAATCTGGAAAATCTGTAATTGATGAAATATACGATAAAAATGAACAAGCCCAGAAAAGTAGAGAAATATCAGGCCATCTTACAGGAAAATGGGCAGGTTGATAGAAAATAACAATTGGGCATGAGCATTTTCTTCGCAGTTTTCGTCGGAGTGGGAGGCGTTCCGTGGCAGTCTATCCCCAGGTGTATACCAAATTCATACCGCCCCGTCTGAAAAATTGTATCAGGCGTCAGCGCTTGCTCACACTTGGCGGCGCGGTGCTCAGGCACCGCCTGACTACAGTGGTGGCACCCGCCGGCTACGGCAAGAGCGTTTGGGTTTCCTCACTCCTGGACGAGCCCGGCTGGCCCCGCAGCGCCTGGCTGAGCCTGGACAAGCGTGACACCGAACCATCCTCCCTGCTCTACCATCTGATCCACGCCGTCAAGGCAGCTATACCAGACTTCGGAACAGAATCCCTGCGTACCATGAACAGCTTGGAGGATGCCGGGCGGGATTGGCTGATTGCTATTTCTTCCCTGATCGAAGAACTGCCCCGGACAGAGGAATTGGTGGTAATACTGGATGACTGCCATCTGATCGGCCACGGGGATGGTGTCTGCGGCTTGCTGGAATACCTGGTGCGCTGGTTGCCAGACAACATCCACCTCGTTCTGATCGGCAGGGCGCGCCCGCCTCTCAACCTCTACCGGGAGCGATGCCGTGGCGAACTCTTGGAAATAGGCCAGCCGGAACTACAATTTTCCGCCACCGAGACCGGAGAGTTGATGGCTCTGCTGGGCATTGGCCTTCAGGGGCAGGATCTGGCGGACATCCAGTCCTGGAGCGAGGGATGGGCGATCCTGGTCGGCCTGCTGGGCATGTGGCTGCAATCAGGCGGCGACTGGAGACAAGTCTTGCCAACCAAGGACAGTCAAAACTTCGGGCACTTCAAAGCCCTGAGCCGGTTGCTCCTGAAATCCCTGCGGACCGATCTGCACTCATTCCTGCAGGATGCCTCGCTGCTGCCCTATCTTGATGCAAACCTGTGCAACACCGCCCTGCAGCGCCGCGACAGCAGCGGTAAGCTGGAGGAGCTGCAATCCTGCGGCATCTTGAGCCGGATTGATCAGGAAACGGTCACTTGGCGGCTGCATTCTTTGATGTCTGAGTGCCTAAGGCAGGAAGCACTCCGTGAGCGAACCCCGGATCAGGTCATCGCCATCAGGCAGCGGGCTGCCGGTTTTCTAGAGGAGAAGGGAGACATCGACCGCGCCCTGGAGCAAATTGCCGCCTGCGGTGATTGGCCGCGGGCGCTTGATCTGATCCACCGTTCTGGGGACAGCTACTTCTTGCGGTACGGACGCCTGGACGCCCTCCACGGCTGGATCGCCCGCGCCCCGGCGCACCTGGTGGCCCGTGACCACTGGATCATGTATTTCCAAGGGATGAGCCTGCTGCACGTCAAGCCGGACGAGGCGCTGGTAACACTCTCTGAGGCTGCAGATCTGGCATCGAAACATGGAGATATCAGATGCCAGCTTCGTTCCCTGCTGCTGGTAATGGGCGCCCACGCCATGGGCAGTGACGCCAGGCAGCTCATGGAAACAGCGGCCCGAATCCCCTTGGCCGCATCCCTATTGAAAGATTCCTGGTTGCGGGGAGTCGTCCTGGTAGCCGAACTGGGACGCGCCACCTGGAGCGACGACCTGAGGCGAGGCGTCTGGCTGGGCTGGCTGGCAGGCAAGGCCGGCCTCGACGACGAGTCCAGGATGACCCGGGTATTCTGCAGCAGCATTATCCAATACCGGCTCGGCCACCTGGACAGCGCCAGGCGGCAGCTCGAAGAACTGCTGGCTGATCCCTACGTGCAGGAGAATGAACGCTGGACAGGAACGGCCGACACCATCTATGCCGCCGTCTGCATGCTGAGCGGAGACCATTCGAAGATGCTGGATATCTGTCGGGAATTGCTGTGCCTCGGCCAGAAATATAAAGTACCCTTTCAACTCGGCGTCGCTCACCGCTACCAGGCCGTGTTTCAACAGCGGGAGGGCAACCTGGCGGAGGCCCGAAGCGAATATGAAGCCTCACGCATTTTCTTTAGCCAGGCCAACAACCTCTTTTTCGCCCGCTTGACCGATCTCGAACTGGTAGCGCTGCGGGTGGAGACCGGAGAAGAGGATCCCCGAGAGTTGCTGGACGAGGCCAAGCGCTTATTGGACAGTTTACAGAAGCTGCACGCCGGGCATGGTCTGGACGATTATGCTGTTTCCGGCGTCGGATTCATCGCCATGAAGGCCGGTGACCTGACCACGGCGCAGCAGCTATTCGAAGAGCTCCGCCATAATTGCACGCGGAAGGGTGCCCGCCATGAGCTGGCTGGCATATACCTG
>Ga0187886_1001469_pt1 | contig 21362 bp, 20 predicted proteins | sample June2016WEW_20_1_FD_133001 | JGI IMG/M metagenome (GOLD analysis project Ga0187886, IMG submission 133001) | Peatland microbial communities from SPRUCE experiment site at the Marcell Experimental Forest, Minnesota, USA - June2016WEW_20_150 | ecosystem: Environmental > Terrestrial > Soil >... | reverse complement strand
GAGACATCAATTCGGCAAACCCATTGGAAGCTTTCAATTAATCCAAGAAATGATCGTTGATATGATCGCCTATACCGAGTCGTCACGTCTGTTAGCCTTTCGAGCCCTTTCAATGTTGGATAAGGGCGTACGGTGTGATCGGGAGACCTCCATAGCCAAGTTTTATGCAACGGAAGCGGCTGTAAAGGTAACCTCGATGGCGATACAGATTCATGGAGCGATGGGTCTTTCGGAGGAGATGCCGGTGGAGCGATTTTTTAGAGATGCTCGTGTTTGGACCATTCCGGACGGGGCCACTCAGATTCAAAAACTGATTGTGGGTAGGAATGTGTTAGGATTAAATGCGATCAGGTAACGTTTCAAGGTTATTTCTTCAACTGGAAAACAGGTCATGTTCCTTTCTGGCGTCCGGGAGCGGACCGAATAAACACCTTCAAGACCCGATATGTTCAGAACCTCCTTAAACTCCCCCATTCCTCAAAATTTCTGCTCAAGACTCTTCTACCATAGGAGGAACCTTCGTTTCCATTCCTTCCCCTTTCCTTAATTTTTTTTCTTGACAGGATTTTTTGAATACGATATTAATCAAACCAACCGGTTGGTTTGAATTTAGATGAGTTGACATGCACTTTTCTAACCCAGTCGCGTTGCTTAAATTTTGTAAAATCATCCGTAGAACTTGGAAGCGACCATAGGAAGGAGGAAAGTATATATGGATTTTGAATTTACTACTCGGCAAAAGATCTTGAAAGAGGAGGCACGCGAGGTGATGGAAAAGGAGATCATTCCCATTGCTGATGAATGGGATAAGAATAAACTCCTTCACGATCGGAGACGGTTGAAAGAGCTATTTGATAAGATCATACCTCTTGGATACGTTGGAACAACCCTTTCAAAAGAGTTAGGAGGATATGGTCTTGATCATGTCACTTATGGAATTTTATTGGAGGAATTATTCCGTGCATATGGTTCACTTGGGATGATTACAAATCTTCAAAACGGCCTCGGTAATATCCATATATTTGGGACCCCTGAACAGAAAAAGAAGTTCCTTGCCCCGATGCTTAAAGGTGAAATGATCGTATGTGGGGGTATTACTGAGCCGAATGTAGGATCGAACCCTGCCGAGATGGAAACGCTAGCGACTTTGGACGGAGATGATTATATCGTAAACGGGACCAAGACATGGATCACGAATGGAACCATTTCGGATATTTGTTTCTTGGTCACTCAAACCAAAAGGGGATCAGGTGCCTCTGGGATCTGCCATTTGATTGTAGAAAGAAAAGTCTCCCCCTATGAGGCAAGAGAGCTTCCAAAACTGGGTATGCGGTCTTGTGTTGCTGCGGAACTCTATTTTAATAATTGTCGAGTTCCCAAGGAGAATCTTCTGGTTCCTCCTGGGGAAGGTCTTAAAGATATCCTGCGGGCGTTTGAGACGGTGAGAAGTTTGATGGCCCTTGGATCGGCAGGAATTGCTCAAGCTGCGATCGATGCCTCCATACGCTATGCAAAGCAAAGACGTCAATTTGGCAAACTGATTGGGAATTTTCAGTTAATTCAGGAGATGATTGCCGATATGATCGTGGAGACAGAGATCTCGCGCCTGTTAGGTTTCCGGGCGCTCTCAAAGATTGATAAGGGGGTGCGGTGTGACTCGGAGGCCTCCATGGCCAAGTTTTATAGTGTTGAAGCCGCTTTGCGGGTTACATCGATGGCCATACAGATCCACGGGGCTATGGGCCTTTCGGAGGAACTTCCGCTGGAGCGGTATTTCAGAGATGCCCGCACCTGGACCATTCCTGACGGGACCACCCAGATTCAGAAACTCATTATTGGTAGAAATGCATTGGGAATAAATGCTTTCCGATGAAAGCACTGTATGTGTGTGATTAGAGTGATAATTCGAAAATTTTTGATTTTTTCGCATTTTCTGATAGCATTAAGATGAGCTGGAAGCTCAAATTAAATAGGAGGTGAAAAGATGGGCAATCGATTAAAGGGCAAGGTGGCTGTAGTGACTGGCGCAGGCCTGAGCAAGGGGGCTAGTAGACAGGGGGTTGGTATCGGAAGAGCAGAGGCCCTGGCCTTGGCCTCAGAGGGAGCCAAGGTAGTGGTGAATGACTTCGGAATTAAGCCTGATGGCACTGGTTTTTCAAAAGAACCAGCAGATGAGGTGGTAGCCGAGATTAAGAAGATGGGAGGCGAAGCAGTAGCTAATTACGATAGCGTAGCTACCGTTGAAAGTGGTGAAAATATTATTAAGACGGCTGTGGATAAGTTTGGCAGGATTGACATCCTGGTCAATAATGCTGGCTTCATCAAGGACGTGATGATCTTCAATATGACCCCACAGGACTGGGATGGTGTTATCAAGGTTCACCTTTATGGCGTTTATCATTGTACGAAGCCGGCCGTTGTCCTGATGAGGCAGCAGAAGAGCGGGCGCATCATAAACACCTCCTCGGAGGCCGGGCTTTTCGGTACCTTCGGGCAGGCGAACTATGGTGCTGCTAAAGAGGGAATCATTGGTTTCACTCGGAAGGTGGCCGCTGATTTGGGAAAATACGGGGTGACCTGTAATGCTATCCGTCCTAGGGCAGGCCTCCCTATGTCGCTGAAGAAGTTATGGGAGGAGCAAGGTAAGATAAGTGAGATCGAGCTTCTGGAGAGGAATAAGGTTGAGGACATTGCGCCTCTGGTGGTCTGGTTAGCCTCTGATGAATCTGCCAACGTGAACGGCCGTGCCTTCTTCGTGAGTACAGGGAGAATAGGCCTCTACTCAGAGCCGGTAGAAGAGAAGATTTGGGTTAAGGATGGCCCGTGGACCATTGATGAGATGTTTCAGTTCATGCCAACCACACTGGCTGCGAACCTGGTGAATCCGGTAGCACCCGCACCGCCAACCGAGAAAAAGTAGGTTCCAAGTGGGGCAACACGATTCAATGGCCCCGAACCAATGGGGTGTTTTGCTGCTGCCCTTTGGCTTGAGGCGAGAGGGCATAAGTGACTTTCACATTGCGATGGGTAAGCCCCAGAAATGCCCCGACCGGAAGGTCGGGGTTATGTCCTCCATCAGTTATAGGAGAAAAAGGGTTGATCCGGCAGGAATACTTCCAAAGCTTTATCAAGCGGATTGTTAAGATTTTATGGGCAATCATCGCCATTCCCATAAAAAGCGGGCTTCAGGGACTTTCAGCCCAGGTAGATTGGGCTGAGGGGTTTCCGCTATGAAGCTTTTCCAGTATCCCTGCCGGATCTCCAAAAGTCCCGAGACTGAGGGGATAAGGGGTTCTTGATTTTTTTCTTGACAGGATTTTTAAAATGCGATATTAGCTGAACCAACCGGTTGGTTTAACTTTATATGAGAAGAGATAATAAGTACGAAAAAATTCTATCAGTGGCTGCCCGTTTAATGAGCAGCAAAGGGTACACAGGAGCCTCACTTCAAGAAATAGCTGATAAAGTTGGTTTACACAAGAGTAGCCTTTTCCATTATATAAAAAATAAGGAAGAACTGCTTCTTCGAATTTTTGGCGAAACCTTTCAAGAAGGCAATAGAATTTTAAAAGAGATAAGTGATGATCATTCATTAGAACCAGAAGAAAAACTGAAAAAGGCAATCGATTTTCATCTCACTTCCGTGGAAGAAAATTTTGATTCAATAAGTATCTTTTTAGACCAAATAAGAAGTTTGCCCAAAAAGCATCAATCGATGGCTTTAAAGGAGAGAAAAAAATATGAGAAGAATTTTGAAAAGGTTATCGTTGAAATGAAAAGAAAAGGTTATTTTGAAGGATTAGATAAAAATATCGTCACTTTGGGTGTGTTGGGCATGCTTAATTGGGTTCCAATGTGGTTTAGAAGGGATGGTCGGCTAAGCATCAAAGAGATTTCTACTATTTTTTACAAATTTATAGTTGAAAAATGATAATCCCCTAACCGACGCGAGCTGCGAAATAGTATGACTGTAAGGATAGCTGTCGGAAGAAAGACCTTTTTAGGAGAGATTGATAAGCAAAGTAACATCTGAGTGGCGATAGGAGGAGATTAAATGGTTGGTATCATTTCATGGGGAGCTTACATTCCCATTTACAGGCTAAGAAGAAAAGATATTGCTAAGGTTTGGGGGCTTCCTGATGTTCCAGGTGAGAAAGCAGTGACCAATTTTGATGAGGACAGCATAACCATGGCAGTGGAGGCTGCAGTCAATTGTCTCAGTGACCTTGACCGTCATCAGCTTTCTGGCCTTTTTTTCGCTTCGACAACTTCTCCTTATAGGGAGAAACAAGCTGCTGCGATTATTGCCAGTGCAGCAGATTTGCCTGGAGGCGTTCGCGCCGAAGACTTTACAAACTCCCTGAGGTCCGGAACAATCGCTTTGAGTTCAGCCTTGGACGCTATTCATGCCGGCTCCTCTGCCAATCTTCTTGTGGTGGCTTCGGATAGTCGGCTGGGTAAGGCACGCAGTCGGTTCGAGTTGGAGCTTGGAGATGGCGCTGCTGCGGTGTGAGCGATGGGGCAGCAGCAGCCATCGTGACTCGGGCCGACATGGCTCACAATTTTAGGGACGATCCCATCTATATCAAATCAATGCAGATAGGTGCGGGATCCGGTGAGGCAACAATGTTACAGAGTTATGACTGGACCCATGGCGAAGAGAATTCTCGTACGTCGAGGGTCGCTTACGCTGAGGCGGGTATTACGAATCCCTTAAAAGAGCTTAGTCTTGCAGAGGTGCACGACTGCTTTTCTTTCCATGAAATGATGATATACGAAGATTTCGGCTGGAGTCCGAGGGGAAAAGCCAAGGAGGATATAGAGGCCGGGACTTTTAAACTTGGAGGGGAGCTGCCGGTTAATACCGATGGGGGGTTGAAGTGTTTTGGCCATCCGTTAGGTGCCAGCGGCCTGAGGATGATGTATGAGGTTTACAAGCAGCTTCAAGGCAAAGCTGGACCCCGCCAAGTGAAGAATCCGCAGTTGGGTCTGACTCACAATATCGGGGGGAACGTGGGCGCCTCTGTGTGCAGTGTCAATATCGGAGGAAACTCGCGGCAACGCACAGGGGGCTAATTGAGCAAGAATCCAAAAAGCGACCATTGAAATGAGTCGATCAGCCTCCTGGTAAAAATGAAGGAAGACTACTGTTATAGATAATTGTGCAAATCAATGTTGAAGAAGCTTACAGGATTGATCGGAGATGCGAATGGAACCTGTAATACTTCAAACAAATAACATTACACTTTCATTCGGGAAAGTGACTGCCTTGAACGGCGTCTCCTTAGAGGTCCGAGGCGGTGAGATCCTGGCTATCATAGGGCCAAACGGTGCTGGGAAAACATCCTTTCTGAATTGCGTGGCCGGATTCTACACACCAGATAGCGGTCAGATATTTTTCGAGGGGAAGGATATTACAAGATTTTCTCCGCATCGCAGGGCCATGCTGGGAATTGGGAGAACCTTTCAGGGGATCCAGCTCTTTAAGAGAATGAGTGTGTTGGATAATATCCTCGCCGGTCGTCATATCCATATGAAAACAAATTTTCTTCAATCATTTCTCTACTGGCCCTGGGTCATTCGAGAGGAGGTAGAACACATTAAAGTCGTAGAAGAGATCATTGACTTTTTAGAAATGGAAAACATCAGAGAAGCTGTAGTGGGTGATATAGGCTATGGACTTAGGAAAAGGGTTGACCTGGGGCGAGCCCTGGCGCTTGATCCGAAGATCTTGATCATGGATGAACCCATGGCTGGCATGAACGTTGAGGAGAAGGAAGATATGGCCCGGTTCATTCTGGATATTCAAGAATCAAAAAAGATTCCGATCGTCCTGGTAGAACATGACATGGAGGTCGTAATGGACATAGCAACAAGGGTTGTTGTTCTTGAATGGGGCAATTTGATCGCTGAGGGGCCACCCAGCAAGATCCAAGAGCATCCACGGGTAATCAGTGCTTATTTAGGAGAGGAGTAAGGGAAAGATTATGGTCACGGATCGGAAAAGTCAGGGCATCGATCATGATTGGCCACCCATTGAAGCAGATACGATCCCCAAGTTGCTAAGGTTACGGACCGAGCAATTTGCCGACAGGGTATACATGCGCCGCAAGAATTTTGGGATATGGCAGAGACTCACCTGGAAAGAAGTATACGAGAATATCAGGACCTTTGGTCTTGGTTTGCTGAAGTTGGGGTTAAGGCGGGGAGAGACTGTTGCCATCATGGGTGAAAACAGACGAGAGCTCTTTTGGGCTGAATTCGCGACCATGGCTGTGGGAGGAAAAGTTGTTTGTCTCTATCCGGACATGATCCCTTCGGAGATGAAATATATATTGGAACATTCGGATTCAGTCTATTTTGTGGCCGAGGATCAAGAGCAGGTCGATAAGATACTTGAGATCAAAAGCCAACTTCCTGAAATTAGGAAAGTCATCTATTGGGATCCCAAAGGGATGTGGCATTACAACGACCCTTTGCTCATGGAGTTTAAAGAGGTTCAACAAGTAGAAGGAACAAGTTATGGGAATAAAAATCCGAAACTCTTTGAGGAATGTATTGATCGAGGGAAAGGAACTGATATAGCGTTATTGGGCTATACTTCGGGCACAACCGGACTTCCCAAAGGGGTAATCAATACCTATAGCACTCTCCTTGACAGCGCTTATAGGGTAAAGATGCATCACCCTCTGCGGCCATTTACGCAATATCTTTCGTATATATCCCCTGCCTGGGGGACCGAACAAATTTTTGGTATGACATTGGGTCTCTTAGTTCCTTTCGTCCTCAATTTCCCGGAAGAACCAGAGACGGTTCAAGCCAATATCCGCGAACTTGGAGTGGAATTTCTGATGTTTGGGCCACGACAGTGGGAAAGCCTTGCTTCAACTGTTCAGGCCTACATGTTTGATGCAGGTCCGGTACGCCAGTTTTTATACAACATGGGTATGAAGGTTGGTTATAAGATTGCAGAAAAAAGGACAAAAGGAACAAAAATTCATCCCCTTTGGTATCTGCTTCATCCCCTCGCTGACCGATTGATCCTGAGAGCGGTGCGTGATAACCTTGGTCTAAAAAAGACGTATTTTGCTCTCTCCGGGGGAACGGCAATGGCTCCAGACGTATTTCGCTTCTTTCATGCCATTGGTGTCAGGCTGGGGAACGGCTACGGTCTTTCAGAAGCTGGACTGATTTCGCAGCATCAAGGGAGTAAGTTTGAACTTGAAACCATAGGAAACTTGCATCGATCCCACCCAGCCTTCGGTCCACCCCTTGAAATAAAACTGGGTAATAGAAACGAGCTTCTTGTTAGGGGCGGATCTGGATTCCCTGGTTACTATAAAAATCCGGAGGCATCTAAAGCGAAGATGGTAGATGGGTGGATTCAAACGGGGGATGCAGTCCACATAAGAAAGGACGGAGAGCTTGTCTTTTTGGATCGTATATCTGATCTAAGGACTCTTTCAACAGGACACTTTTTTCCTCCACAATTTGTTGAGATCAGACTTCGTTTTTCTCCCTACATTAAAGATGCGATCATTATCGGAGATGAAACAAAGCCCTTTGTCTCTACATTGATCAATATCGACGGAGAGATTGTAGGACGGTGGGCTGAAAAGAACGGGCTTGCTTATTCCACCTTCCCCGACCTTTCCCAAATGCCTCAAGTATGTGAGCTCATTCGACAAGAGATAGAGAAGATTAACAAGAACTTAGAAGAACAATCAAGGGTGAGAAAATTTATCAATTTGCCGAAAGAACTGGATCCTGATGAGGCTGAGCTGACTCGTACAAGAAAACTGAGGCGGGATTTCATAGAAAACCGTTACAGTGATTTTATCAAAGCCATCTATGGAGATCAAACAGAGGTGATTGCGGAAGTTCCAGTAAAATATCGGGATGGCCGGACAGGTATTCTTAAAACCTCCACCCGTATTATTCATGTTTGAAAGGGGTGATGCCATGACGTTTTTTTTGGTAGATTTTTTTCAATGTACCATTGAGGGAGTATTGACAGGGATTCTTTATGGGTTGATTTGCGTGTCCTTTATTATCATTTATAGGACCGGAAAGATTTTTAATTTTGCCCAAGGGGAAATCCTTATTTTTGGTGGATATTTCATTTTAACTTTTTATTCTTTACTTTCTTTTCCATTGTGGCTTAGCCTTCTTGCAGCTTTCCTTTGCATGGCAATTATCGGACTCGTCATCGAACGAGCAATCATGCGTCCCCTTATCGGCCAGGAATTATTTACCACCATGATGTCTACGATAGCCCTGATTTTCATACTTCAGGGATTGACGATTGTGATATGGGGGGGGATCGAGAGGCCCTTCCCTGTCATTTTTAAAAGAGGAGCTATCGCTCTCGGTCCACTTTTCTTAAAAAGGTCCTTATTCATGGGAGGCCTCCTTTCTGTTGTATTGATAGCCCTCCTTTTCTTCCTTTTTGAGCGAACCAGACAAGGCCTCAAACTAACGGCTGTTTCCGAAGACCATCAGATTGCCCAATCTCTGGGTATCTCCGTGAAAAGGTCCATTGCAGCAGGTTGGGTAGTCAGTTGTCTCTTTTCATCCTTTGCGGCTATCGTTTTCCTAAATGATCAAGCCATTAACTTTACAGCCTCCGTTATTGGTCTACAGGCGCTTCCGGTCGTCCTGGTAGGAGGCGTTGAATCGATATGGGGAGCACCTCTGGCCGGCTTGTTAGTGGGGGTCGGTGGGGCATGGGCGGCATTTTTTCTTGATCCCTACACAGGGGGAACGATGTCCAAGGTGTTTCCATTTATACTGATGTTGGTGATCCTTTTGATCAGACCGCACGGTCTCTTTGGGTGGAAGATCATAGAGAGGGTGTAAGAATGGCTCTATTACCATCAGGCATTTATTTCGAGACTTATAATGAGAGAAAGACTTATATCCATACCAGGCCACAATGGGCTTGCTTCATCATTTTTTTGCTCCTCCTGGTGTTGTTGCCTTACCTCGTTAGTTTACGATTCTTAGGGTTCATCAGTACAACGTACATTATCCTGATAGCCGTCGTTGGCTTGCAAATCATTACCGGATATGCTGGACAAATCAATTTAGGTCAATCGGCCTTCATGGGGATGGGGGCCTATGTTACCGCTTCACTGGCACTCAATCTTCATTTGCCTTTCTGGATCACGATCCCTTGCGGTGGGATAGGAGGAGCCATCTTAGGGGTTACCTTTGGGCTCCCCGTCTTGAGGATAAAGGGATTTTATGCGGGCTTATCCACCCTCGCTGGGCAAATCGTCTTTCCTTTGATCATCTTCAGTTTGCCACTAAAAATGTTTGGAGGAGCACTTGGCTTAAGGATCGAACCAGCCAGATTCTTAGGAATAACCTTTGTTTCAGATGTAAGCCTTTACTATTTCAATATGATTATTTCTTTGATCATGATCTTTTTTGCATTTAATCTTTTGAGAAGTCGAACGAGTAGGGCCTTCGTCGCTGTTCGCGATAATGACATTGTGGCTGAATTAATAGGAATTAATATTTCTTACTATAAGATATTGGCATTTTTTATTGGTGCATTTTATGCAGGAGTGGCTGGTTCCTTGTGGGCCTATAACCTTCGTTATGTTGGAGTAGATCAATTTACCTTATTTTTTTCGATATGGTATTTGGGCATGATCATTGTAGGAGGAACTGGCAACATTTTTGGGGCGATCCTGGGGACCGTATTTCTCCGAAGCATACAGGAGGTGATGAATCATCTTGGACCATTTTTAGTCAAGGCGTTTCCTAAGATCGGAGGACCTGAGGCGTGGTTTGGAGGGATGAACATCCTTTTAGGATTATTGATTGTGCTATTTTTGATTTATGAGCCGAGAGGGTTGGCACATGTTTGGAATACCCTTAAGCTTTCCTATCGTATCTGGCCATTTCCATATACGAAATAAAAGAGGGAAAGGTCATCCTTGGAAAGGAGGGGTGTCAGGGGAAAATCCTTCACATGCTGTAAGAGAGACGGTAACTTAATGGGCAAGAACTAAATATTTTAGAAGGAGGGAACAGTGAAAACAGTATCGAAGGTTGTGTGTTTATTGGCTACGGTATTTATATTAAGCTTTTTTCCAGAGATTGGCCGAGCGGCAGATTACAATGTTAGCACATCACTGGATTTTACAGGACCTCTTGCTTCTGTCAGTAAATCACTCAATGCAGGTGAAAGTGTCTTCTTCCAGTGGTGGAATGAGACCAGGGGATCCAAGTTGGGAATAATACTCCATCGCAAAGCATTTGACTCTCGTTATGATCCTTCGGTGATCTCAAGCCTCTGGCCAGGGATCCTTGCGAGTGATAAACCCATTGCCCATTTTGGAATGGGTATGGCAGATGTGGCTGCATTGATAGCCCGGCTGCCTAATGATAAAGTACCATTGTTTAATTCCACTTCCGCTTACGGAATTTTATGGGCGCCCAATCTATGGGCGTTTCAATTCCGTGCCACCTATGCACATGATATTGCTTCGTTCCTTAATTGGGCGCGAAAAACGTTGATAAAGGATAGACCTGTCAGATTTGCAAATATCACTTCCAAAGCAGCTGCGTTTGTAGAAATGGTCGATCAATTGGAAGGATTTGCAAAGGGAGCGGATTGGGTAGAATTTGTGGGGGTGGAATATGTCGACCCCAAACCAGTCTCTATCATAAGCGAGATTAGAAGGCTGGCAAGAAAAAACCCGGATTTCATTGTCATCACAAGCAACACCGCCCATGTAATAGCGGCCATCAAGGCCCAACAAGAATTGGGCATTCATATTCCTCTCATTATGGGTACTCATACTGGAATCCAGATGAGTACTCAAGCTGCTGGAGATATTAAGCTCTTCGAAGGCCATTATGATGTGTATTCCGTTGATCCAGGGATTGATATGAATGTTCCAGGGGCAAGGATATTTAATGAGTATAAGAAAAAAATGGGAATAGAACAAAACTGGGATGTAGTCATTGTCCAAGAAGCAGCGCGAATGGCTTTGTTCGGCCGTGCCGTAGAAAGAGCAGCGGCAAAGGTTGGAGCGAATAAAATCACCGGAGAAGCAATATATCAGGCCATGTTTGAGGGCCCTTTTACAAGAGAGGAGATGTTAGGGTTGACGGATACGATTATGTTTTCAAAAGAGGCTGCCTTTCCCTTAAAAGGTTTAAGGTATAGAATTGCAACTGTGAAAAACGGAAAGCAGGTCTTGGCTACAGAAGACTGGATACCTATGGTAGAGATTAAGAAATTTTAAAAATGCATAGATGGGGCATGGTGAATGTTAGAATTGATTAATGTAGAAATGATGTACGACCATATTATCTTGGTGTTGAGGGGGATTTCCATGCAGGTATCCGATGGGGGTTTTGTGGCCGTCCTCGGGGCCAATGGAGCGGGTAAGACGACAACTCTGAAGTGTATCTCTGGACTGGAGTATGCTGAGAAGGGGGAGGTCACGAATGGAAGTATTACAGTGGATGGTCGAAGAATCGAACGTCAAGACCCGACAGAGATTGTCCGTCTTGGTATTGTTCAAGTTCTTGAAGGGAGGCGCGTTCTAGAGCATATGACGGTTGAACAAAACCTACTCGTGGCTTCCCACCTTCGCCAGGAAATGTCGGAAGTTAAAAGAGACCTGGATCTGGTCTATGACTATTTTCCAGTGTTAAAAAATTTGAGAAAGAACATTTCAGGCTACCTCTCTGGAGGAGAGCAGCAGATGCTTGTTATTGGGAGGGCCATGATGGCAGCCCCGAGATACATGCTGCTGGATGAACCTTCTTTGGGGCTAGCTCCATTTGTGGTAAGGGAGATCTTTGATATCCTAAGAAGACTTAATCGAGAGATGAAAATTACTATGCTATTAGTAGAGCAAAATGTGCGTATTGCTTTATCCATTGCTGATTATGGATACATTATGGAGAACGGGCGGATCGTGCTTCATGGGACCTCGGCGGATTTGAGAGATAATGAGGATGTCAAGGAATTCTACCTGGGACTGAGCCTTGAAGGCAGAAGAAAGAGTTATCGTGATGTCAAACATTACAAACGCCGCAAGAGATGGTTAGGATAAATTTGTCGCGGGCGAGGTTTTGAGCATGAACAGCGGGTCTTGCATATTGGATTGAAAAAGGAGGAGTACGATGAAATTGCAAACACTTATTTTTGATAAAGAAGGGGGTATCCGTATTATAACACTTAACCGACCGGAGCGGCTCAATGCGATCAGCATGCAGCTCATCCGTGATTTAGAAAATGTGCTCGCCGAGATCGATGAGGATGGAGAGGCGAGAGCGGTCATCCTGACTGGCGCTGGTCGGGGCTTCTGCGCTGGTGCTGATGTTAAGGAACCTGATGCTGATAAGCTCCCGACAGGCCGGAACACATTCTTCAGCAAGCTGGAAGATGTAAAAAAGCCTGTTATTGCCGCTATTAACGGTCACTGCAATGGTGGAGGGTTGGAACTCGCCCTTTGCTGTGACTTTCGTATTGCCGCCGAGGGAGCTTACTTCGGTGCGGGAGAGGTTAAGCTGGGGACTATTCCTGGGGGGGGAGGTACTGCACGACTGCCTCGGCTGATCGGAACCGGGAGGGCAAAAGAGTTCCTCTATTTTGGCAATCGTATCGATGCACATGAGGCATATCGCATTGGTTTGGTCAATAAGGTAGTTTCTCTTGAGAAATTGATGGAGGAGGCCAGGAACTGGGCTGCTGAGCTCGCAGAGAGACCACCTCTTTCCGTAAAGATGCTCAAGGACTGCGTTAACTTGGGCATGCAGATGGACCTGGCAGGAGCCCTCGATTATGAAGCAAAATGTAGTGCTGTGTTGGCTAAAAGCGAAGACAAGATAGAAGGGATAAAGGCCTTTGTGGAGAAGCGGAAGCCAGTGTTCAAGGGACGATAGGGAGCCCGCACCCCTCAATCCAAATGCAACATATAAGGTCATTTACTCCGCTGAGGAAATCATGAACTCCCGAATGATCTCCCACCCCACGTCACTATCTTGATGTGCATCGCCACTTATCCGATCAAATATTTGGGTGAGAGGGTTTACGAAACGGGAGGGATAGCTATCAACAGGCGTTACGATGCCTGATTATGTTTCATAGCATTCTGGATGAAAGATGGGAAATATTCTTTGTGACATGCTAGGAATTAAGTATCCCATACTTCTGGGCGGGATGCTCTTTGTGGGAAGAGCGAGGCTGGTTTCTGCAGTCTCTGAAGCCGGCGGGCTTGGAATCCTCGGGGCCGGAGCCATGGGACCGGAAACGCTTAGGGAAGAGATCCGGCAGATCAGAAGCCTCACGGATCAGCCTTTCGGGATCAACATACCGCTCCGAAGCCCGCTGGCAGAGGTGTTGGTTCAGTTAGCTATTCAGGAATCTGTAAGGGTTGTTGCTACATCGGCAGGAAATCCCTCTCTTTTCACCAGGTTACTCAAGGAAAAGGGGATCACCGTGATCCATGTGGTTCCAACTGTAGCCCATGCCCTCCAGGCCCAGGATGCGGGCGTGGATGCGATTGTGGCTGAAGGGTCGGAGTCAGGAGGCTACATCAATCTTGAGGAGGTCACCACGATGGCACTGGTTCCCCAGGTGGTGGATGCAGTGTCGCTTCCTGTGATTGCTGCAGGGGGCATCGCTGATGCCAGAGGTCTGGTGGCCGCCCTGGCCCTTGGAGCGGTGGGGATCCAGATGGGAACGCGTTTCTTGGCCAGTGAAGAGTCTGATATTCCGAATGATTACAAGAGGGTCATCCTTCTTGCTACAGATACAGATACGGTCGTTGTGCGGGAAGAAAGGGCAGCCCACCGCGATCTGAAAAAAGAGCTGATCGAAAGGGTGAGCGGATCAGAAATGGACACATTATTACCTGTAGATGAAATCATGTCCCTATTAGAACAAGGGATTCTGAAACAACTCCCGAAATGGATCGTTTCTTCAGCCGGGCAGAGTGCTGGCCTCATTCATGAGATCCTGGCGGTGGAAAAGGTGATCCACCTTATGATGAAGGGGGCACATAAGATCATGGCCTCCTTGCCGGGAAAACTTCCTTGAAGATGTGTATATATGTAGCCCTTGCACAAAGGATGAGGCATGACAAACGAACAGAGATGATGAACCCCCTGCCGAAGAGGACCACAATGATGAAGCGTCGTAGGAAAGAATGCGGCCCACTCAAGGAGGCACCAAGATATGGGAATTTATGACTTTACCATATATGATTTTATCTCACGGAATGCTCAGATCTATCCGGACCATGATTGCATCGTCTTCAATGGGGTCCGTCTGAGCCATAAGCAGTATAAGGAAAGGTGTGACCAACTTGCCGCAGGTCTTCTTCGGTTGAGTATCTCAAAAGGAGATCGTCTCGGTATAGTGGCCCGCAACTGCGATGAATTCGCGGTTCTTTATGGAGCGGCAGCAAAAATCGGGTCCATTGTGCTTCCTGTCAATTGGCGTTTTAAACAAGACGAAATGGAGTATGTCCTGAATGACTGTACCCCCAAGATAGTCTTTGCAGGACAGGATTACCGTAAGATGGTTGGCGAGGCAGCGCGGAAGGTGAAGTCCATCGAAAGGTGTTACACGATTGGAGGGGGTGAAGTGCCGGAAGGATTCCTCCCGTTTAAAGGGCTCTATACCGAAGATGGGGTTGAAGAGGAGATAGACATTCCGGCCGACTCCGGCTTTGTTATCATCCATACGGCCGCAGTAGGAGGTCATCCACGAGGTGCCCTTCTGAGTCACGCGAATATCGTCTTTAATAACTTTTTGTTGATGCATCAGTGGGGTCTAAACGCTGGTGACTGTCACCTATGTATCCTTCCACTCTATCACCTCGCAGGACTTGCTCTGTTTATGGCAGTGACGCACGCGGGGGGGAAGAATGTCATCGTCGAGCATTTTGACCCGGAACTCACCCTTCAGCTCATAGAGAAAGAGAAAGGCACAATATTTTTTAATTTTCCTCCTGTTTTGAAGTCGATCATGGATAAATATGAGGAAGGTTCCTACAATATCTCAAGTCTTCGAAACGTTACAGGCCCGGATCTTCCAGAGAACATCCGACGCTTCCACAAGATCGCACCGCACGCAAGGTGTTGGACTGGATACGGACAGACAGAAGCCATGGGGGTCAGTGCTTCTCCCTTTGATGAAAAACCGGGAAGTGCAGGGAGACCATGTCTTTCGGCACGAGTTGCCCTCTTCGACGATTACAGCAATGCGGTTCCTGTCGGAACTCCGGGAGAGATTTGTGTTCGATCTCCCACCATCTTCCTTGGATATTGGGGGCGCGATGAGGACAATGCTTACACCTTTCGAAACGGCTGGCATCATACTGGAGATATGGGTCGTTTTGACGAAAACGGTTACCTTTGGTACGAAGGCCGAAAATCAGAAAAGGAACTTATCAAACCCGGAGGCGAAAATGTCTACCCGGTAGAGGTGGAAAAGGCGATCCTGGAGCACCCCTCGGTCGAGGAGGTATCAGTGATAGGGGTTCCTGATAAAGAGTGGCTTGAGGCCATTAAGGCGGTTTGTGTTTTGAAAAAAGGGGAGGCACTAACCGAGACCGAGTTGATAGAATTTGTGGCGGGACGAATTGCTCGGTACAAGAAGCCAAAGTATGTCGTTTTTGTGCCCAGTCTCCCAAAAAACAGAGATGGGTCGGTGGATAGGCGAAAAGTCAAAGCCGATTACGGGCGGTCTTAAAAATTTATGAGAGGGATGGTATTGATAATAAGAATTTCGAAGTGATAATATAAAGGAGGAGATTATCTATGGATTTTGAATTTAGTACTAGGCAAAAGATATTGAAAGATATGGCGCGGGAGGTGATGGAGAAGGAGATCATTCCCATTGCTGATGAATGGGATAGGAATAACCTCCTTCACGACCGAAAGCGGTTAAAAGAAATGTTTGATAAGTTAATACCTCTTGGATACGTAGGAGCAACCCTTCCAAAAGAGTTAGGAGGGTATGGCCTCGATCATGTAACCTATGGAATATTAACCGAGGAATTATATCGGGCCTATGGTTCGCTTGGAATGATAGCAAATATGCAAAACTGCCTCGGCAATATCCATCTTTTCGGGACTGCTGAACAGAAAAAAAAGTTCCTTCCCCCGATGCTTAAGGCTGAAATGATCTTATGTATGGGTATCACTGAACCAAACGTTGGGTCGAACCCTTCTGCGATTGAAACGCTGGCGACGTTGGATGGAGATTACTATATTGTAAACGGGACCAAGACATGGATCACGAACGGCGATGTTTCAGATCTTTGTGTACTGGTCACCCAAACAAAGGCGGGAGCCGGCGCTGCCGGAATCTGCCATTTAATCGTAGAAAGGAATGTCTCCCCATATGAGGCGAGGGAACTTTCCAAGATTGGTATGCGGTCCAGTAATACGGCGGAACTTTATTTTAATAATTGTCGGGTTCCCAAAGAGAATGTTTTGGTTCGGTCTGGGAAAGGCCTTAAGGATATCCTGCGAGGGTTTGAGACGATGAGAAGTCTTATGGCCCTTGGAGCGGCTGGAATTTCCCAAGCTGCGATCGATGCCTCCATACGTTATGCAAAGCAGAGGCGTCAATTTGGCAAAGTGATTGGGAGTTTTCAGCTAATTCAGGAGATGATTGCCGATATGATCGTGGACACAGAAATCTCACGCCTCTTAGGTTTCCGGGCGCTCTCAAAGATTGATAAGGGCGTGCGGTGTGACTCGGAAGCCTCCATGGCTAAGTTTTATAGTGTTGAAGCGGCTGTACGGACCACTTATAGAGCCATTCAAATCCACGGGGCTATGGGCCTTTCGGATGAACTCCCGCTGGAGCGATATTTCAGAGATGCCCGTACCTTTACTATCCCTGACGGGACCACCCAGATTCAGAAATTGGTGGTTAGTAGAAATGCATTAGGAATAAGTGCTTTCCATTGACAATAGGGTATTTGTGTCATAAGGGTGATGATTCATTTTAATGAAATCCAAATAAACGGACTAAGGAGGTCAAAGATGAGTACGAACGGTAAAAAGCAAATCCACTGCCGGGATGGTCTGTGGAGTCGTCCTTCGTCGCCTGATGAGAAACCACAATTGATGGGCAGTAAATGTCCCAACTGCGGAGAGGTTTTCTTCCCTGTAAATCCGGTCTGCATCAACTGCCAGAACCAAACAATGAACGACATTAAACTGAGCCGTAGGGGAAAAATCTATAGTTTTACCACGATGACGCTACCCCCGCCACAGTGGTATAAGGGCCCTGTCCCTTTTGACCTTGGCTTTGTGGAGCTTCCAGAAGGAGTCAGGGTATGGACCCGATTATTGGGCGCTGAGGCTGGAACGTTTAAGATAGGTCAGGAAGTCGAGCTGGATATAGATGTAATGCAAGTGGATGCTGAAGGCAACGAGATTTTGGGCTATTGCTTTGTTCCTGTCAAAAAATAAGAGGAGAAAGGAGCTTGATTCTAATGAGAGAAGTAGCCATAGCCGGTATGGGCTTCGTTAAGTTTGGCAGGTATGATGGGCAAAAAGGGAGACCGTATAAAGAAATCTATGAGCTAGGAGCTGAGGCTATCACTAAGGCCTTGAAATATGCCGATATGGAGTGGAAGGACATACAGGCAGCCTACGGTGCCAGCATGTTTGGAGGGTTGGGCGTTCCTAACCAGTGCACTTCCCGATTAGGCATGCCCGGCTTCCCCATCACCACTGTAGAGGGTGCTTGCTCTTCTTCACAACAAGCCATGAGACAAGCCTACTTTGACATAGCCAATGGGTTATATGATGTGGGTCTCGCCTTTGGAACTGAGAAGATCCCCCCTGGCTTGATCGCGGATACGCTGTCTCCCGTATGGATGTTGAGGATGGGATTCAATCTACCAGGGACGTACGCCCTAGGGACAAGGGCTTATATGCAAGCGAGTGGCGCTACAGAAGAGGATATGGCCCGGGTAGCCGTGATGGAGAGAAAGAATGCTATTATGAATCCAAATGCATTCTGGTATCAAGGACCAGAGATTACTGTGGAAGAGGTTCTCAACTCTCGCGTGATTGCGTCACCGATACGCTTCTTGATGGCCTGCGTTAATGCCGATGGAGCAGCAGCGGCGATTATTTGCAGCAAAGATAAGCTTAAGTCAAAGGCGAGGGCGGTAACCATCGTCGGTTCAGCTCACGCGACGGCGACCTATGGTTACGACAATTTGGGTAATAGTGTTCGTGAAAAGATGAACCCGAATTGCACCGAGCTTGCTTGTAAGCAGGTCTGGGAAATGTCAGGCTATGGTCCCGAGGATATGGATGTCATTCAGCTGTATGAAGCCATGTCACCAGGGTTCCTGTGGGACGCTGAGGACTGCGGTTTTTGTAAGCCCGGAGAAGCCGGAAAACTGGTAAGAGAGGGGTATTTTGAGATAGGCGGAAAGATGCCGGCAAATACAGACGGCGGTTTAATGGGTAGGGGGCATCCGACAGGGGCCACTGGTATAGCCCAGATAGCCGAGCTGTTTTTCCAATTGCGGGAAGAAGCAGGCCCAAGACAGGTCCCCGGAGCTAAGATTGCATTCAACCATTGCTCAGGTGGTGGACCGAATGCTTTATGCCATGTGTTGAAAAGATAGCATTACGCTCTGAAGCCATAGCTATTGTATAAACAAAGAAAAGGAGGTTGATTCCATGAGAGAAGTAGCCATAGCCGGCATAGGGTTGGCTAAGTTTGGCAGGTATGATGGAAAGAAGGGACGACCCAGAAAGCTTTACCCTGAGTTGGGTGGTGATGCTATAGCCAAGGCATTAAAATATGCCAATATGGAATGGAAGGAGATAGAGGCGGCATTCGGGGGCACTTATTATGGGGGGTTGGGAGGTACTCACCAGTGTGTTGCAAGGGTAGGTTTGACCGGGATACCCATAGTCAACGTATATTCCGGCCATAGTTCAGAGGCAGCCCTGAGATTGGCTTACCTACGGGTGGCTCTGGGGGTTCATGATATCGTTCTGGCGGTTGGTGCTGAGACACTCCCTGCCGGCCTACTGGACAACCAAGCCATGCCGGCATGGATGAGGATGATGGGGCTCGATCCTTTACCAGCAGCGGCCGCATGTCGTGCAGTAAGGTATATGGAGGACTACGGGGCTACAGTAGACGATTTTGCTCGAGTATCAGTCATGGAGCGCAAGAATGCTGCTCTCAATCCGAATGCCATGTTTCAGCAAGAGGTCACCCGGGAGGAGGTTCTCCACTCTCACATGATCGCCTCACCACTAAACCTCTTGATGACCTGTGCTAATGCCGATGGAGCAGCAGCGGTCATCGTTTGTAGCAAGAATAAGCTGAAGTCGAAAAAGAAGGCGGTAACAATAGCGTCCGTGGTTCAGACCAGCGCAACCTATGGTACCGCCCTTTCCGGCGGCAGTGTGAGCGTGAGTACAAAGGTTAAGAACCCGGATTGCGTTGAGCTTGCTGCCAAGCAAATTTGGGAGGCTTCAGGCTACGGTCCGGAGGACATGGATGTCATTCAGGTGCATGACGCCTTCTCACCAGCGTTCCTCTGGAATGTTGAGAAGTGTGGTTTCTGTAAGCGAGGGGAAGCCCCGCGCCTGTTAAAGGAGGGGTATTTTGAGAAAGATGGAAAGATGCCGGCAAATACAGACGGCGGGATTATGGGCAGAGGGCATCCGACGGGAGCTACGGGTATAGCCCAGGTAGCCGAGATATTTTTTCAATTGCGAGAAGAGGCAGGCCCAAGGCAGGTTGCTGCAGCTAAGATTGGATTTGCCCAAGGTGCGAGTCCTGGACCCAACGCCGTACTGACTGTGCTAAAAAGATAGCCTTATGAAAAAAAATGTATAAGTTAAGATTTAGAAACTAACGATAAGGTCACCTCTGGAAGCATTGTCTACCAGGGGGAGTTCATCCATGACAGAGATAGCCATTATTTTTTGAGCAGATTATGTCATTTATATCAGAGGAGGGGAGACCATGGTTATGCTTCTTGAAGGAATACGGATTCTAGAGTTGGCACATCAATATCCTGGACCATATTGTACAATGCTTTTATCAGATTTGGGAGCAGAGGTGTTGAAGGTGGAAAAACCAGGGATTGGGGATCCGGCTAGGGAAGTACCTCATTTTTTTAGGAGTATCAACCGGAATAAAAAAAGCATTACCCTCGATTTGAAAATACCTGCCGCAAGGGAGATCCTTTATCGGCTCGTGGAGAGGTATGATGTCTTCTTCGAAGGGTATCGCCCAGGGGTTACAAACCGTTTAGGTATTGACTACGAGACCCTACGAAAGATTAATCCTCGCCTGGTTTACTGTTCTATATCAGGGTACGGTCAAGAAGGACCTTACCGAGATCTACCCGGCCATGACTTTAATTATATGGCCATGGCCGGAATGCTGCTATGTTTTAGAGATAGGGAAGGAAACTTAATCGAGCCAGGGGTGGCCATTGGAGACCTCTCTTCAGGAATGTTTGCAGCCATTGCGGTCCTGGCGGCATTGATAGCCAGAGGGAAAACGGGTCAAGGCCAATATATTGATGTCTCCATGTTTGATGGACTCCTTTCATGGATGAGCACTAACTTTGGCATCTTTTTTGGGACGGGACAATTAGAGATGGATGTATTTAGGGATCCGGGATACGGAATTTTTCAAGCGGGAAATGGTGAGGCTTTCGCTTTGGGGGTTGCACACGAAGATTGGTTTTGGGATAGGCTTTGCTCGAGCATAGGAATAGAGAAGTATGTGGGAATTCGTGCTGAGGAGAGAAGGAAACGAGTAAAAGAATTGAGGGAAAAGCTCCAGAACGTTTTTTCAAAAAAGCCGAGAGATAAATGGCTCAAGATTCTCCGGGATGCCGACGTGCCAGTATCTCCTGTTCAAACCCCGGAGCAGGTAGTAGAGGATCCACATGTTAACTTTCGGGAAATGATCCAAAGTATTCTCCTATCCTCAGGAGAATATCTCAAACAGGTAAGCTTTCCTGTGAGGTTTTCTCATACGCCGCAAACAATCCGTATGCCACCGCCAGAATTAGGAGAACATACAGAAGAAATCTTGGAATGGGTTGGAATTCCGAAAGATGAAGTAGTAGAATTGAAGAAAGAAAGAGTTGTTTGAGTTTGACCCCAAGGAAAGTTAGAGATTTCCCAATATAGACCTCCAAAAGTTGGCCATCGGTCGAAACGAAACAAACGATATAAACGAAATTAAATGAAGCAAAACATCGGTGTTTATATCTGTCACTGTGGTACCAATATTGCTGCCACGGTTGATTGTAATGAACTCGCCCGTTTCGCCAGCACGCTTCCGGGAGTAAAGGTGGCCCGGGACT
>Ga0187886_1001468_pt1 | contig 21382 bp, 16 predicted proteins | sample June2016WEW_20_1_FD_133001 | JGI IMG/M metagenome (GOLD analysis project Ga0187886, IMG submission 133001) | Peatland microbial communities from SPRUCE experiment site at the Marcell Experimental Forest, Minnesota, USA - June2016WEW_20_150 | ecosystem: Environmental > Terrestrial > Soil >... | reverse complement strand
TTATACGCATTCTGATTATTTCTCGTGCGGTAATCGGTAGGGTGTGCTGCCCTGAGAAATTCCTTTGGAATTTCCAGGACTATGTCCCGGGAATCCTTCGGATTCCACGGGGTGCACACCATTTCTGAAGGTGGGCATAGCCCACCCTACAATTTCGTTATTAGCACGAGATTTTTTCATAATGCGTATGAGGAGGTTATGAAATGGCTTGTAGAATCGCAAAACAGCAGAAAAGGGGATTTCCGGCTAAAAACGAAAATCCCCTTTTTATTTTGACTAACAGCTTATTATAGTGTGAAACTGCTGATATCCACGCCCTGGGCCTTGAGGGCATCAACGTAAACCATCATTCGTTCTTTCAGAGAAGCCAGCGAGTTTGTTAAAATCTGAATATCTTTGGCCAGCCCCTGGACCTCGGCACCCGGAGACATCTTGGACATTTGGTCCGTCTTGTTTGTAATATCACTTTTTGTTGACAAGAACTGTGTCTTGTATTTCTCGGCAGTGGCCTTAAGGGCATCGATGCTCATCTTCGCGGCCTGCGCCTTGAGCGTATCGAGCGGACTTGTCAGGTCAACTTCCGCTGCCGCCGTCGTCAAGGCCTGCTTGACCTCTTCTGCGGCGGGCTTCGCGCTTTCTGCTGCCTTCTGTGCGGCTTCCTGTGCAGCTTTTTGTGCGTCAGCCGCTGTCTGCTGGATAGGCGCCGCCGCCTGTTTTGCCGCGGGCTGGGTTTGCGTAACAGCCGGCTGAGCGGCTTTTGGCGCCGCCGGAGGCGCTTTCTTGCATCCAAACAAACCAACACTGATTCCAATCACTAACATTACACACATCTTTTTCATAACTATTTTCCTTTCAAATAATATAAGTTTCGCCTATTATACCTTTTGGTTCTGACAACAGGCAAGCGTAAACATTTATTTGTCATTCTCAATAATGCATGAATCCATTTCCTTATCGTTTATCGGTTATCAATAAATTTTCTCTTACTCCTCATCGGTTAGCCCCCAGCTCCGCTGGGGGTCAATTTAATCACTCTTCCACCTAATCCTTTAATCCCCACCTTTTATCCGCTTCGGCGTATATAGCCCCCGTAGCGCAGCGCGAAGCCTTGCGGAGTCTCGGCTTCCGAGGCAGACCCCCACGCCTGCCTTCGCGTCGTTTTTGTCGAAGCGTAGCGAAGCATTGCGGAACGAAGTGGAGTCTCGGCTTCCGAGGCGTAGCGCAGTCTCGTCTTAAGCGAGGCGTAGCGAAGACAAAAGATTGCGGAGGTCGTTTTTCCCGCACAGGGAAAAGCGTAGACTCATTTTTGAGGCGGAGTCTCGTTACAGCGAGGTTGTGGGGGCAGACTCATTGTTTGCCTTCGCTGGGGGTCAATGTAATCTCATTTCCCGAAATTTGGTCTTGCTTTTTATCTCAAAATATGATAATTTCACTTTATTGAGGAAAGTAATAATCGTTTTATGCAGGATTAAACCCGACTATAGATGCTTTTATGATTATTATAAGATTTGAATAGAAACTATGGTTCTGTGGAGGAGAAAATGAAGCGTTTTGCTCTTGCGATTTTGATTATTGCCAGTTCTTCTACGCCGTCTTTTGCTAAATACTCCGGTGGTTCAGGAAGTTCCTGGGATCCTTACAAAATAGCCAATGCAACTGACCTCATGTATCTCGGAGCCCATGCTAATGATTACAATCAATGCTTCATCATGACCGCTAATATCGATCTCGACCCCAATCTTCCCGGTAATCGGGAATTTACAGCTGCCGTAATCGCACCAGATACAAATAATTCAACAACAGGTTTTCAGGGGAAATCTTTTACAGGATGTTTTAATGGTAATGGATATGTAATTGAAAATCTGAAAATCTATTCGGACCTGGATTGCCTTGGTCTGTTCGGCGATATAAATGGTACGTCGGCTCAGGTAAAAAATCTCGGCATTGTCAATGCCGCTATTTATGGCTATTCCTCATATTATGTCGGTGGTTTGTGCGGAAGCAATTCAGGCACAATCAGCAACTGCTACGTCATAGGTCAGATTTCTGGCGGAATATATTTAAATTTTGCAGGAGGTTTGTGCGCAAAAAATGAATATGGCACAATAAATGATTGCTATGCTTCTGTTGCCATTTTTTCGCAAGATATTTCATATTATTTGGGCGGTCTGTGTGGAGAAAATCTGAATGGCACAATCAGCAACTGCTACTCAACCGGTTTTTTGTATGGTACTGATTATCTTGGCGGTCTGTGCGGGTGGAATAATGCCGGCTTAATCAGCAATTGCTATTCCATAGGTAAGGTTAATCGCCTCAGCAATTTTTCATATCATATTGGCGGATTGTGCGGTGGGAGTGAATCCGGAACAATCAATAATTGTTATTTCTATTTATTCAACGGACCTGAAAACAATTTTGGGACCGACCTGGAGACCGAGCAAATGACCGAACAGTCCAGTTTCAAAGGTTTTGACTTTGTCGGAAATCCCGATGACGGAATTGAGGAACACTGGGCAATAACAACTGGTTATTGCCCAAGACTTTCATGGCAGACAAATGATGGATTCCTGCCTCCTACTTATGTTCCTGATACTAACCTGTCAGGAAGCGGTCATGCTGATGACCCCTTCCAGATTAATAACGCCGCGGATTTCAGCGAATTCAGGACGAATATTTCGCTTACCTGTGGCTATTATGCTCTTACATACGATATTAACCTGTCTTGGCAGAGTTTCAATACGGCAGCTATTCAAAAGGTATTTGGTGGACATCTTGATGGCGGTGGTCACAAAATTACCAAATACACCTGCAATACAACAGGTCCTTATGCTGCCGGTTACTTGGGCATTTTCGCCGTGCTTAATGGTTCAGTTTATAATCTTGGGATTGAAAATATATCGATTACCGCCCAGGGTGGAGATTATATCGGGGGTCTGTGTGCAATCAATGCAAATGGTATTATAAGCAATTGCTATGTCACCGGACAGATTATCATCTCTCAATACGATTCAGATTACATTGGTGGTCTGTGCGGATATAATTATTTCGGCACGATTTTTAATTCCTATGCTAATTGTCCGATTACCAGCAATGGATATGGTTCAGGTTTAATCGGCGGTCTGTGCGGAGAGAATGAATCAGGCGACATTCGCGATTGCTGCGCAACCGGTAATGTTACCGGTGATACCGATTCAGATGGGCTCGGTGGTCTGTGCGGACAAAATTACAAAGGCGCGATTATCGGGAGTTACGCCGGAGGTTCTGTGTTAGGACATCATGAGATTGGGGGTCTGTGCGGTTACAATAGAAACGGCGAAATTAAAAACTGTCGTGCTCATGGTTATGTATCCGGTGGTCAGGATGTCGGTGGCCTGTGCGGAAGAAATTATTTTAACTCTACGATCAGTAATTCCTGCGCCACTGGTTCTGTGTCCGGTTATAATTTTATCGGCGGCCTGTGTGGATACAATTGGTATGGTACTATCAGCAGCTCCAGTTCCTGCTCTACCGGTCAGATTACCGGCGCAAACGGTGTGTATTATCTCGGCGGCCTGTGCGGAAAAAATGAATCTGGCTCAATCAATAACAGTTATTCCACCAGCCGCGTGACAGGCGGAACTGGTTCATATTATGTCGGCGGCTTGTGTGGAGATAATTTCTATAGCTCAGTTAATGGTTCCTATTCCACTGGTCAGGTTATCGGTGGGACTAATTCTAATTATCTCGGAGGATTATGTGGGGAAAATCAAGGCACTGTCGGCAACTGTTACTCTAAAAGCGCAGTGTCCGGAGATTATTTTGTTGGCGGCTTGTGTGGAGATAATGTTTATTTCCCTGGAACGTTAAGCAAAATAAGCAATTGCTACTCTACCGGCTCTGTTGCGGGTAATCATTATAAAGGTGGTTTTTGCGGCGTTAATGACGGCTCTATTATAAGCTGTTTCTGGGATATTAATACAAGTGGAATAACTACTAGCTCTGGCGGAACGGGTCTTACTACGGTCCAAATGAAGCAGCAGGCCAGTTTCGTCGGCTGGGATTTTGTTTGGGAAACGGCCAATGGCCCCAACGACGTTTGGGCAATCTGCGAAGGCGTTAGTTACCCTAAATTTGCCTGGCAGTTTATTCCAGGCGATTTTGATAATAACAAGTATGTGGATTTCAGCGACTTCGCGATATTGGCCGCTAAATGGATGCAAACCGATTCAACTCTTTATTGCGGCGGCACCGACCTCACCGGCGATGGCCTCGTCGATATTAGGGACCTCGCTGTTTTCGTTCATCACTGGCTCATCGAATAAAAATCTTCTTCAATCCACGAGTCCAGCGTCTAAAACTCTGACTCATGATGCACTATGTAAGTATATACGCATCCCGGCGCGCCGGGACTTATATACTTCCCTCTCCGGCGGTTTCTGTTGCTAATCCTGTGTTAATCTGCGAAGTCCCCCTCGTCTTGCTTTCGCAAGAAAGCAGAGGGGGTGTAATCTATGGTTAATTTTTGTCGCAAATCCGCCCCCGGAGCGCAGCGCGAAGCCTTGCGGAGTCTCGGCTTCCGAGGCAGACCCCCACGCATGCCTTTGCGTCGTATTTTGTCGAAGCGTAGCGAAGCATTGCGTAGCGCAGTCTCGTCTTAAGCGAGGCGTAGCGAAGACAAAATGTTGCGGAGGTCTAGATTTCTTTGAAATCTACGGGGGGCGAAGCCCCCGCGCCTTATTTTCCGTTTTGCGGAAAATGTTGTGGGGGTGTCTAAAACCTTCGTGTCCCTTCGCGTAGCCCTCAGCGTCTTGATTCGATTTCGAATCAGCAGGGGGTGCTGCTTCGTGGTGAAACAAATTGAAAATCGGCAATCGGAAATCTTAAATTGAATCCGCGTCCCCAAATCGACAATCGACATTCGTCAATCATAAATGGAATTCAACCAATTCCGATTATCTTCGTTTGTGGTTTTTGTGCTTTGGTAATTCGAATTTGTTTAGGATTTAGGATTTCTAACCTGCCTGCTAAATACTAACAACTATCGACTATCGACTAACGACTAAGTTTTTGCTTTTTGCATTGCCTCACCACCTCATATCATTTGTCCTGTTGAGAATTTTCGGCAGCGCCGCCGCCTTGTCCGCATACAGCCGCAGAAGCTCCTCGTTGTTCTGGCTCGCTGCCACCGGCTGCAAATGATTTATCGCCACTAGCGCTCCCATTATCCTGTAATGAAAATTATCGCTTCGCACATAACGTTTCTCGCTGGCAAGAAAATCGTCTAAGTATCCCTTCAGGAATTCGTCTATCTTCGGCCTCATCTGCGGGTATCTATCGTAATATATCTGTAATAATTGAATCGACATGCGCGAAGGCCTCTCTTCGACCGCCTTGATTGCGCACTCCAGACCCGCCGTAATCCTCTGCTGGTTCCCGCCGAACAGTATCGCGTTATGCGCAATCATTATATTCCGCGTTGCCGGATACGGGTATTTCGTCTGACCCGTCTCTATCCCGTCAAATATCTCCCTTCCCCTCGGCGTAGTTATGTCCACGTATAATCTCTGCTTGTCGTCCAAAAACACCGTCCGCCAGTCCGCGTTGAATTCTATCCCTTTTACAAACGGCGTGTCCACTTGTCCCGCGGGCATCAGGACGACCCATACGTTACGTTTCTTCATTTCCTCATTCAGCCACTTCCCGATTTGAACGTAATCCTGCTCCGTCAGGTTCTGGTTGCGCATCTGCGCACGCCGCACAACGTCCCCCCCGAACATTATCTCAGACCACGTCATATACGCGTCGTAGTTATATGCCGCCTGAGCGCGGCCATCCATAAACAGTTGTAACGGCGTCTTGCCCGTGCTCGGGTCCGGCTCCTGTCCCCACGCGATGAACCCCCCTTCCGTCCAGTAGTTAAACATATTGCCGCTCATCTTATTGCCGTCGATAAACTGGCACGCCGCAAATGGCTTCGCGTGCGACGCAGTCATCCTTATAAACATCGACCGTAAATCCGGGTCAAATGGCCATGGTGACATGTATATATGATAAAATTTAATGCCCCAGAACGCCCCAAGCCCCATTACCGTCGCCGCCGCTCCCGTAATTATCATTCTTTGCGTCACGCGCATCATTTCCGGCAAGGTTAACCGTCCTCGCCTGTAATAATTCCACGACGAAGCCGCCGTCCTTATAAATTGGTCAATTAACATCGCAATTACCGGGCACGTTACGTATCCCGCAATCGGTATGAATCGCCGCGACCGAAACGCCATATACGACGTTAATGCCGCTATCATAATCAGCGTCAGATCAATCTTTGGAAGCACAAATACCCCGCCCGCGCCAGCGTCCTGCCGCGTCGCCCCTTCCGCCGGCTGCTGCTTAAAACTGTCTATCAAAATAGCTCTGATAATATCGTAACCAACCCACGCAACTACGCTCAGCAGGTTAATCACATAAATTACGGAGAACAGTCCCTCGTATGTAATCTCGAGGTTCGCCTCGTAAGCAGGATGCCATATACGCTGCAAATCCCACAATTGCCCTAAGTGCCATATCGGCGTCTTGAAATTGAACGGATTTACCAAAACTATCATTAAAATTAAGGATACTGCCGCTGCCGCCAGCACGTAAAATATGTTTACGACAGAATACTTTGGTTTCTTCGGAAACTGGGCCGTTATCATAAACATCAGTGCGTAAAAAGGAACCGTAATAAACGGGAAAATATATCGCCCCGAATAGCCGTTGGACGCCTCCCCCCCAGTAAAAACAGCGAAAATTGAAAACGGTATGATTATGTAAATACTGTGAACGTTTACGAATATCGCCGCCCACAGTATCCCCCCGAACAGCCCTGACAGCAAAAACCCCGCAAGGTTCGCCTCCACAAATGAAAACGAAAGCAATACCACCCACATTATCAATACCATTCCCGCCAGACCCAGTATTTTTGACAGCATTTCATACCGTTTCTGCTGGCTGTCGATTTCCTGTTTCGGCCCTTTGAAATTCTTCGGATATGGTAATCGCCCCGACCCCTCGCGTTCCGGCTCCCTTTCGTTACCCTTGAAAAACCTCGGATACAGCAGCCGACCGGACAGATACAGCGCAATTACACCCGCCCCGCTTATCAGCATTATCATAAACGGCATCGCCGTCCCCACGGGATTATCCCACCGAAACGCCGGCCACCACTCATGAACATTTCGCCAGCCCTCGGCGTTTTGGCTGATGCTGATCTGGAAGGTGTGGGTGAGGTTGGTGAGATGGAAAGGATTAAAAAGAATTGAGCATACAAAGGCGGCAATGCCTGCAAGCGCAGTGTGGCAGACGGAGGCGGGGGAGGTTGCGAGAAGGCGGTCTTTGAAAGATGTAACAATTATGCCGAGGCCGACGGCGGCGCAAAAGGCGATGAAAAACGAACGCTGACATTCATCGACATATTCGGCAAAGTGGGGATTTTGTAATTGCATTTCCGGGGGAAACAGTCGGACCAGAAGAGTAACGAATACGATGAGCGAAACAAGGACGTGATAGCCGTAAAAGGCGGGGGCGTTGGCCTGTCGCCAGGCGGCCAAAACCAAGCCGGCGATGATAAACATAAACATCAAGAGCAGGAACTTATCCTGGGAAGGCGAGACGGCGGTGTCGATAAAGGGGTCGTGGGCGGTGTCTTTAATAATGAGGACGTAGAGTGCGAGCCAGGTGAGGATGCTGTAGATTGAGACGGTCCAGCGTTTTGGAAGCATTATGAGGAGGCGCAACATAACGACGGGGACAAGCATAATGAAGACGTAGATGTAGCCGCCGTGGACGTTTGCCCAGAAAATAACAAGAGGAACGATTAGCCAGATATAAAGATAATTACGGTAGGTGGCGAGGACGAGAATGAGAATGAAGGCGGCGACGAGGAGGTTGGAGAAGCCGGCGGGCCTGATGTCGATGAATGAGCGGCCTATGAATAGCGCAGCGCAGGCGAAAAACGCGGACAAGGCGGGGTGAGCGCCGAGAACGCGGGCGGTGTAGTAAATGCAAATAACGGCGAGGATGTATATCGCAAATTTCCAGTAAACAAGGGAGTTGAAACACCAGTTTGAGGAGTCGGCGATGGGGGATTTGTAGGCGAGCCAGTAGAAGATGGTGTGAGTAAGCCAGTTCTGGTTGACCCAGCCAGTGGGATGCCAGAATTTGACGGTGTCGAGGCCGACTTTGTCGGTGATGACCTGTGCCCAGTGGGGCCAGGTTTTGACTTCCTCGGCGGTGGGGCCGGGTCTGTGGGAATTGGCGGAGAAGGGTTCGAAGGTGCTGACGCCGTGGTTTATGAAGTGGCGGCCACAGGCGAGGGCGACCCATGTGTCGCCGGCGCCTACCATGTGAGTGCTGGTATGAAAGGCGAAGAGGAGCATTGCGAGACAGGCAATGATGGTTGCGAGTTTGCTATTCGATAAACCTTTGTTATTTTGAATCAGGTCGTTCATAAAACCTTTCTTTCTTCACCACGAAGGGCACGAAGGCGCCAAGCTACACGAAGGTTTCGGCTGTTGTGGTGTTCTCAACGAAGGCCGCTTATAAAGCAAGCTTTCCCGCGACCTTCGTTTTCGACCACTGGATTCCTTTCGGAATCCCGGCAAAATTGCCGCAAACAGCCGAAACGAACAAGATTTTAAAAGAAATACCTATTATCACAGCAGCATTTATACGTAAGGGCATAATACGGCATAAGTTATATATCGTCAAGATTGGCCTTTGTTCGCCAACTTTCAAAGGCCACACTGACTGGCACCCGTCTTCGCTGCACTACGCCGGGGCTGGCGGACGACAACACTGACTGGCACGGATTTCACCGCGGATGGTCGCGGCGACCACGCGGAGACCGCAGAGAAATCAGCCACGAAAAAGCACCCCGCCCTTAAAAGCGGGACTCCGCAAGGCTACGCAAAAGACACAAAAAGTTTTGACGCAGATTACGCGGAAGGAAACGGTTTAGTGCTTTTAGGGGAATTTTCAATCAAAAACGGGAAACCACTAAGGACAATTTTCCAGTTCAAAAATCAAAATGCAAAGTGCAAAACCACAGCGCAAAAGTCAAAACTATCGCTTGTACCTGTATAATTTACCCGCAGAGTCGATCACGAATACTGGGTCATCTTTACTTTTAAGCGATTCAATTGGTCCAACGGTTATATATAGAGATGTCCGCATTTCAGGAATATTTCTTGCTGATATTCGAGCTTCAATCTCGTAGGTTGCCGGCGATGGCCGTTGTTTCTCGTCAGGCCCAGCATCAGCATTAGGTGGACAATTAGAAATAGAAATTATTGATGGTGGAGTGTTATCAACAAATTTCTTAGGCAAGATAAACTCCAGACCAGCCGCGCCATTAATATCTTCAAAAACCTTATCAGGAATTCTTGTCGGGTCATAACTGCTGGTATATAACCCTTTGTCAAAATGCAGCGTTTCCCCAGGGTGGATGCTCGGAAGCTGAATGGTAGTCATTGTTCTCTCCAGATTGCCTGTGTAAATATCTTGCTGATTGATTTGGATAATCTTCGAACTAAGCTCAAAATTTTTCGGATGAATAAGTCTTAAGACCGCATCTTCGGTTGCTGTTCCTCCAGTGTTGGTGATCAGTAACCCCAACGGAAGCGGCTCATTCCAGTTAAAGTCGTCAGCGGATAACGCCGCTGGAGCGAATAATACCGAGGAGGTTCCACTCAATGCAAAACGTACCGATAGTTCCGGCGGCTTAGGCTTAGTGATTTCGTTCCATATAGTAAAAATTGAAACTACAAAAGCACAAATGACCCCAATCCCAACTATGGTATTCCATATTTTACTAAATAACTTTGTTCTTTTGCTATTTGAATCCATATTGACACTTTCTTTTTCGGTAATATTTAGAACCACTCACAGTTTTTCAACCTGCCAAAATTCCTCTCCATCGACTTCGCTCAGGATGGTGAGCATGGTCGAACCCATTTTTTCTTGTTTTCGTCAAAGCAACTATAAATCCTAAGGTTGTTGGCGTCAAAGAAATAATCCGCGTTCACCCCGTGAGATACCGCTTCGCTATCTCACGAGATAAATCCGTGTATTAATTCACAGATTCGTCTTCCAGCGTATCAAGGCCCATAATTACGTCGTGCATAAAGACGCGTCGGCCGCTCGGTGTGTCGTGGGCGGCGAAGGTTTTATTTCCCACTTTGCAGGCATACCATTTATATTTGTTCAGCCATTCGAAATCTTCGTCATCGACTTTTGCGTTCAGGCCGTTGCCTAACGGTATCTCTTTCATAATTCCACCCTGCCTTTCATCTTCATATATTTTCCAAATCTGCTAATTATTGATGAGTAAATTTTACTGAGTTTGTCGCCGGGTAAACAGTTCTTTTTATCCGCCCTGGATTGGCCGGCGAATTTGTAGCCGTTTCTTGTCCTTACATAATCTTCCCGGGGGAAATTCAGCCGGGCGAACCTCCTATGGTATTTAAGAGCGGCAATATCGTAGGCACGTGCTGCATCGATTTCATCGCTGGTATAACACAGGTGTTTAATTATAGTCCGGCCTTTCTTCTTATACCTGATCGCGGCACGCCACCTTTTACGTTGTTTATTCCAATAAACACCAATGTATTTCGAGGAGGTATTTGGCCTTTTGGGCCTGTTAATCGTATTTTGAGAGTGTGTTGCCTCTCGCAGATTTGACCTGAGATTATTGAGGGGGTCGTTGTCCTTGTGGTCAACGAGCATGCCTTTTCTTGGTTTAACAATTTCCCTGTGCAAATAGCTTCTCCTGGTTTCTTGAGGCCCGATTTTTTTCTCACGGGTGGGATACCCTTTTTTCCCGTTTCCTGCAAGAAACCACCTGTATTGGCATTTCTCATAATATATATCCGGGTCAACGATTGTGTAAGCTCCTTCGCCTAAGTAAATTCTGCGGTATGGCTGGCCGAATGTAAGCCGGCGATAAAGCATCAAAGGCCAAACACAGATTCTGTCTAACCACACGGGAATCCTGATAGTTAAATTCGCAAACATAACCCTCTCCCTTCTTCATCAAAGTAAAAATTAAATATCAAAAATCAAAATTGCGGAAGAAGACAAAATTAAATTGGTCTTACTCCATATTTTTGATTTTTACTTTTTGATTTTTAATATATCTCGCCCTTCTGGGTCATATCTTGCCCCTCTTCGGGGGCTATCTCGCGTCTCTGCGCTATCTGCTCGCCTCGGCATAGCCGAAGGCGAAGCCGGGCCCGGCCGGCACAACGCCCCCCTCACGGGGACTACCGCCAGCCAATGCAAGTTATAATTATAGCAAACTTACTTTATAAATCAATTAAAAATTAAACATTTTTACAAAATTATTTACTTCGTTGTAAGCTCTTGTCAATACAGAGGTTAGGTATATCTGACGTGCTGTTATCAAAATAAATGTCGATTTTTTGCTTAAAATCGGCAATCAGCAATCAGCAATCAACAATTATCTTATCGCCCCCGGCCCTTTGATTTTCGTCTTCCACTTATTGTTTTTCACGTCGTATTGGACGGTATCGAAAATCGCCCCGTTAAAACGCAAAGGCATTAACTTGTCGCCGCGAATGTTTATCGTACCATTATTAACGTCATACGCAAACTCATTGCCCGCCACGTCCACGTCCTTGTCGGCGTAGGTAACGGCGCCGGCTGCGGTAAATGCGTTCAATTCCATTCGCCCCTGCGGCGTTTCCGAAATGTCTGCTTCGACGTGCGAGGCGGTAATTGAGACCTTGTCTTGTTTGCCGGACACGTTTTTTGCGGGAGCCGCATTCGAATCGCTGAGCGGGAAATAATCGACCAACATCGAGCCGTCACCGGCGTCGGCTGTAAGGTGATTGCTCTGGCCGGCAAATTGCAGCGAATCGAAATTCCGCACAAACGCGTAGCATTTGCGCCGCAAGCTGAAACGCCCAAGCCCTTTTTGCGGCTCATCGGTCTGCGAGTTATCGACCTTTATCAGGCCGGGTCCCGTCGCGGAAAAATCCTTGCTGACGGTATTGTAGTCCATCCGCACGCATTTCATTTCGACGCCGGACAAAAGCCGTTCGTTGGCCTTCCTGGTGCTTGCAAGCCGCACATCGCCGCCCTTTGCAATAAGCCGTTCGATATCCGGCGTCGCTGAGCCGTCTCCGCCTTTGTTTTTCAAAACCGCCTCGATTGTTTCGGCTGTAACGATATACTGCCGGTCTGAATCAGGCAGTTTCTGCATTACAGTGCATTTGCAGTCGCCTTCGAAAGCCGCACGGTTCAATGCGGGCTGAAACCTTGCCTGTTTTTGCGAAATTATCGTTACCGTTTCTGGTCCCTGCGCCGGTTTACCCAATGCGGCCGGCTCCTGTGTGCGGCTGTTGACGTCAAAAATGAGCTGCGTTGGCCCCGTCGCGAGCGCCTCGCCTGTTGCCGCGTTGTAATTGAGCTGACGGCTGCAAAGCATCATCCTGCCGTCTCTTCTTTCTTCCATCTTCCATTCTGCCTTCTGCACTCTATCCCCTGCGGGGACTCCGAGGACTCCGTGTTCTATGTTCTCTGTTCCATTCGCGGTCTTCAATTCCTCTGCCGAATCCATCGGAACGAGAAGAATACCGCCGTCGCAGGTAATGGTAACATCGCCTGCCATTTCCGCAGGCGCCGGGTTTATATTTCTTTCGGTATTATTCTGGTCGGTTGATTCCCGGCCCTGCTCCTCCTGTGAGCCGCCTGACATTAGAAAATTACTAATCGAAACCACATCCGCCAGCAGACGCTCTTGTGCGGTGTCGATAACAACGTTGCGGTCGAGCACGCATTTATATTCTTTGCCGGTCCTGCCGGGTTGTTTGTGCTCATTACCGTCGGCCTGCTGCCGGGGCAAATCCGAACCGTCCGTGGTGAGCGAACCTGTCCCGAGCGCAGTCGAGGGAGTCGAACCAGGCGCCGTTTGTTTCGACCACCGTTTTAACCACAGATTTTTTAATTTTGCTATTTTCAAATGTTCGAGCCGCTGGTCGTCGCCGTTGAAAACAACCTCAAGGCCCGTTCCCTTCATCTGGACCTCATTGGAATCGATTTCAACCATCCCCTCCGTCGAGAAAAGCGACCTATCACCCGCAAACGAAATATCATCGAGATAAATCACCGCGTCGCTGAATGTCCCCTTTTTGGTCGGCCAAATCCGAATCGTAACGTTTCCCGAAAGCATCCCTTCCTTTGGCGCAACCTGCCCGCCCGACGTCTCAACCGTAACCCTCGCCTTGTCGCCGCTTATTGTGCTCTTGAACTGCCTGCCGTAAATTGTGTAATAGGGTTTTTCGATTTCCCAGTCGTTGCCGTCCTGGTGGAGGAGCTCCTCGAATCCGAATTCCCGCTCGACCTGTTTTTGGGGATTCAATTTCGTGTATCGGACGTTTTTAGCGGTTCCGACGCCGACATTGCCGACCCTGCCGGTAATGGTGTTGGCGTCATAGCTCTCCGCCGGCTGTTGTATCCCCGGCGGCACAGCGGAATTTGTCGTTATTGCCGGCGTCCTGTTCACCCTGTTGTAAACAAAGTACAACACCAGCACCATTAAAAACGACACCAGCCACACACTGAATCTTCGCGAATGTAAAAACATAGGTCACAAAAAATTGTCAAAACCCAAAAAACAAAAATAAAACAAATTCCAAATTCTAATAACCAAATAATCAAACTTTAAGGCAACAGCAGTTTGGGGTTCTGGTGTTTCGGTAATTGTGATTTGTTTGTTATTTGAGATTTCATATTTGGCATTTTCATTCTATATATCTTTAAGTTATACGCCCCTTATCTGCGTCTGAATCCGTTTACTCTAATGGCGCCACAAGATACTTCTTCATAATTTCATTCCATCTGCCGGTTTTTTTCAATATATACTCAATCACTTCCCTGACCGCCCCTTTACCGCCCCCGCGTTTCGTAACGTAATTGGCTTCGGCCCTGACCTCATCGACGGCGTTGGCGACGGCAGCACTGAAACCCGCACAACGCATAGGCGGCAAATCAGGCAAATCATCGCCCACGTATGCCATCTGCTTCGCCGCCAGGCCGCTCATTTTTTCTAATTCCTTCAGGCCGGCGAGCTTATCACGTCTGCCTTCGAGGCAAAAATCAATCTCATATTCTTTGGCGTGCTGTTCAGTCGGGGGCGATTTACGGCCGCTGAGGAACGCCGTTTTCAAACCCGTTCGTTTCCACAATTTTAACCCGTGGCCATCCTGGGCGTTAAAAAATTTACTTTCCCTGCCTCGGTCGTCAACGACTATTGTGCCGTCGGTAAGGACGCCGTCAACGTCCAATACCAGCATTTTTATTGCGTTAAGGTTCGTCGGTTTGCGGCTCGATTGCTTCACGGGTCACCCGACGACCTTTATTGTAACTATGTCCTGAACGTCAATCATGCCTACGGGTTTATCGTCGGCGTCAACTACGGGCAGCTCATCGATTCTGAACTTGTGAAAAATCGCCGTCGCCTCAGCGGCAAGAGCATCGAGCCGTATCCTTTTGCAGTTTTTCGTCATCACGTCGGCGGCCTTGAGCTTAAAACTCTTAGTCCCCTCTTTTGTGAGCAGCCGGCGAAAATCGCCGTCGGTGATGATTCCTGTTAATTTGCCGCCCCCGTCCACAACCATTACCGCGCCGTGCCTCTTGACATCATTTGTATTTTTAAGCACTGTTTCAATAGTGTCGGCAGCCGACGCGAGCGGCAGCTTCTCACCGGGCCGAAACATCATCGACTGCTCGACGGTCATCAATTTTGTTCCCAATGACCCGCCCGGGTGAAACCGCACGTAATCCTCAACGCTGAAATTTCTGGCCTTCATCACCGTCAGTGCCAAGGCGTCGCCAAGCGCAAGCATACACGTCGTCGATACGCTCGGCGCAACGCCCAGCGGGCAGGCCTCGCTCAACTTACCCATACTCAAAACCACGTCGCTGTATTTGCTGAGTGTCGAGTCCTTTTCGCCGGTGATTGCAATGAGCGGAATCTCAAGCTCCTTAACCATATTGATTAGCCGGATGACTTCGTCGGTCTCGCCGCCATAACTTAGCACGATTACAATATCTTCTTTGCGTAATCGGCCCAAATCGCCGTGCACCGCTTCGGCGGGGTGCAGAAAATGGCTCGGCGTGCCGGTTGACGCCAATGTCGCGCTAATTTTCCTGGCGATAAGCCCGGCCTTGCCGATGCCGCTGACGATACAGGAGCCGGCACATTTATAAATCATTTCCGCCGCACGGGCGAAATCGTCGTTTACCACGCGCACTAATCCCTTGAGCGCATCACTCTCGCTTTCAATCACCTGCTTTGCATAATCAAGGTCAAATTTCATTGAGTTCCTATTCTAACCACGAATTACACGAATTACACGGATTTTTTTACCGCAGAGAACGCTGAGAACGCAGAGGTTTTAGCCATCCCGCCCCGAAAGGCGGGACTCCGCTGCGCTTCGCAGATTAAATTTGCCACAAAAATGCACCCCGCCCTTAAAAGCGGGACTTCGCAAGGCTACGCAAAAGGCACAAAATTTTTAGCCACTGATTACACTGATTTCACTCCCTGCTGATTCGAAATCGAATCAAGACGCTGGGGGGCTTCGCGGATTTATTCAGCCGGATAGGCATACTCGATAAGGTCTGTGCTCCAAACGTGGTTTGTGCGCAATACCTTTCTCTCGTCTGCCGGTCAACAACGTTGCCCACGCCTAAGGCGTTTCCCGGCTGAAAATAACACGGTTTAAATAGCTTAGACGGAGGTCGCGCTGGCGGGACGATAGTATATAAGTATATGCGTATATACTTATGGAGTGCTCCCGCGGTCGAGCTTTTGGCATAAGTTTTTTAGACGCGTATTAACCGATTTTCAATTTTCGATTTAATTGCGGATTTCGGAAAAATCAAGTCGTTAGCCACAAAAAGGCGCAAAAGGCACAAAATATTTAGACGCAGATTTCGCGGATTTACGCCCCCCGCCGTTTTGCTCCGCCCCTTTCGGGGACTTCGCTACGCTACGCCGGGGCAGGCATAAAGCACAAAAGGTTTTGACGCGGATTACGCAAAAGGACGCTGATTTCCTAAGCCACAGAGGACTCAGAGAACACCGAGATTTTTTTTGGCACGGATTGACACAGATATCTCATTAGGGGCCTCATTTTGAACGACTCATTTTTTTAAGTCTCCAAAGAAAATACATGCTGTGTCCGCGGGCTGATTCGTCAATGTCACTCTTATTCATTAAACCTTCTGTAAAATCGGCAAGGACTTTTGTTAGACCGAGGAAAGCTGCTGCTGCGGCTAATCCCTCAGGTAATAATCCCATATAAACACCGAACGAAATCGCATAAGTCCATGCCAATATCTTACGACGAGAACCTTTGATGAGCGAACGTCTCCCCTTCCCAACTTTGTTCTCCAGTTCAGCTAGTTTTGGTCGAAGAACATCTGAGTACAAGGCTTTAGCGTCGGCTTCATTAAATTTTTCATAGTTTCTTCGATATTCCTCAACGGCTTCCGTAATCGCAGCTTTGAATAAAATAAAAGAATCTTCTTCATTCTCTCGGAGTTTTAAAATCTCTGTCGGAGATAGTTCTTTGAGAAATGGAACCAGACACGTAAGGTGTTTTTCTATAAGCATATCCCGCTCAATGCGCGGAGATGTAGACGAAAACTGCTTAAGGAATTCTACGTGTAGCGGCATCTCAGTCAGGAAGCCGGTTTGAAGGCACTGGGAAAGAGTGAGACCGAAAATAATACTCTGGTAGTGCATGTCAGTTAAGTACTCAGCATATCCAATTTTACGCAGATTGTTCTTCGAAAGATGTATAGTGTCCCCATTTTTAATCCGTGCAAGAATATGAGGCATTTTTTTAAGAAATGAAAAGGGCTCGTCGCTATAAAGGCCATAGAATCCATGTTCCAATAAATCTTCTGGACCATCTGCTCTCATATAATAGATTTTCTTTTGTTTCAAATAAAGCGAGGCATTTATTTCATTCTCCATTCTCTTATTTAAATAGTTAAATGCCTTATTGAGTTGTTTATCATCTTTAAGGCCAAGAGAGTGCTTTGCCAAACAATCAAGACAGACGTGAGGAGGCGAAATTGGTAATATTTTATTTGATTCAATTAATGGACGTAAATAGTTGAGTATTACCATATCCTCAGCGAAATATTTCTTGATTACAAATTCGTCAGGAAGATGTTTCCCATCAACGTGACTAATATAATCAGACAATGGATATCGGATGTATACCCGGTCACTATATAAAGCAGCGAATTGAGCAAGTTGTTCGGCTCGCTGGAGACGGCAACTAAGAGAATCGCACGGCCACCTTCCACAACCTAAAGAAATTGAGGCAGCATTAGCCAAAACAGAATTATCTCGAGATAGGTTCTTATATGATATTATTCCATAGGGCCTTGCGGCTAATTCAAATATTTCAAAAAGCGAAGCACGCGCAATCGCATCAATGTTTACTTTTTTCTTTTTCAGGAAGCCTGCTTTTTCGAATCGCTCAAAGAGTTCGTGTGGCATATCAATAAAATCCCTCTTTCAATTAATACCTTCAGTAGCAATATGGTGGCATTTCATATTCTTAATCATATATAAATCTGCCCTTTGCATCAAACTGACTATATATCTCAGTACGCATTGAGTCAAAACTATTTATAAAAATATCCCTGGTAGAATCTGAATTGTTGCTATTAGCAGAATTGCAAGATAAAATCAGTAGAAATCTTGGAGTATTGGACGGATAAGCAAAATATGATTATCAAGCAAGAATCTCAAAAAGACGTTTTGAAATATCTCGAAAACGAATTATTAAAAATCACCCCCAGCGTAAAAATAGCTGAATATGTCAACAACATTGATGATGTATATGAGAAGCGGGCCATTCTTAAAGAATGTCGATGGGACTATGAGAGTTTCGATTATCTTCTTTCAATATTTACTGATACAGTAACGAATCGGCAGCGTTTTAGGAAAAAGGCAGACTGTTTTAATATAATACGATTAGCGGTCAAACGTAATTTCAATGGATGTCAATTTCCCGAAAATATTTTAGATAAGTTGTTCTACTTGTTTAAAGAATTCATTCTAATGGTTCCGCCAGTAAATAGTGATATAGTGAACTGTTTGAGTGTTGCCTTGAAGGATCAAGTTCTTAAAGATAACAATGTAATTTGGCTCGTACAAAACGCCGCAAAAGATGAGACAATTCTAAACCGTTTATTAAGGTATCCAACCCGGAATAAAATAATCGAAGAATGGGCCATTCAATCAGTGGACTCATCTGTAATTGAGGGCCGAGAATCTGAATTATATGGGATACTGATCAAAGATAAAATACCTAACATATTAAAAGAAAAAGATCGTAAACATTTGGCATGGGGAGTTTATTATTCTAAAGTAGCAAATGATATAAAGGAGAAGCTTCTGTTGGAGCTAGCCGGAGAAAAGAATTATCGCTCAATATGTGAAATATCATATCGGTTAAATCTTCCAAATGTTCCCAGAAGAATGGTAGAACAAATAATAAATAATAAATCCTCCCGCACTTATTGTCAACCCCTCGTTTCGCGAGAAATTAGCCGCCACACCCGACAACGACCCGCGAGGGCAGGCGGGACAGATACGCAGGAATGACAAATTAGAAAGAAGACGATTTTTATGACCCGCCGTGAAACGGCGGGCTAAATACTAACCGATTAGGAACAAAGAGAAAATTTATTAACCCCGTCATCCGTCATTGCCTGCGGCACTGCCGAGATTGGCGGGGCTAAATATATTTGGAGGAAGAGGAATTTTATTAACCCCCACTAAATATAATTCTGATCCCGCCCCGCAAAGCGGGACTCCGCTGCGCTACGTAAATCAGGCAAGTTTACAATTTTACGACGCTGCCGCGGTCGTTGTAACACACAAGTTCGTATTTTTCGCCTGAGAAATCGGCTGACGAATGTATTATGATACGCTTGCTGTTAGTCTGCTCGATTAGAACAACGGCAGAGCGCTTTTCATTTTGCAGGTAATCGGCCACCTGCGGCGAAACGGATAATTCTATTTTTTTGATTTGCTCCTTCGACGCGGCGAGGTTCAACAGGCGGATAAGCTCTATCGAGCTGGATTCGTGGCTTTTTATGTAGCCGCTGCCTCCGCAGTGGGGGCAGGCGAGGTAAGTGCTGGACTGCAAGCTGGGCCTCATCCTCTGGCGGGTCATTTCGACGACGCCGAAACTGCTGATTCGCAGGACTTTCGAGCGGGCCCTGTCGGGCTTCATTTGGGCCCTGAACGCCTTTTCGACTTCTCTACGGTGCTTTTCGCTTCGCATATCTATAAAATCGCAGATTATAAGGCCGCCCATATCACGAAGGCGAAGCTGCCTTGCGATTTCGGTTGCCGCCTCGAGGTTTGTCCTGAAGGACGTCTGCTCGGCGTCTGAGTGCTTACGGAACCTGCCGCTGTTGACGTCGATTGCCACAAGGGCCTCGGTCTGCTCGATGACAATCGACCCGCCCCCTTTGAGCGACACCGTCCGCGAGTGTATTTTGGCGATTTCCTGCTCGATACCGTATTTATGGAACAGCGGCTCCTGGCCTTCATAATAAACCACTCTTTGCCTGAGCCGGGGCGACGCGATTGACAGGAAATCCCGTATGCGCTTGACCATACTGTCCGAATCACAAATAATCCTGCTGATTTCGGTGTTGAAAACATCCCGCAGCGTCCTGATAACGAGGTCCGACTCCTGATAAAGCTCCGCCGGCGCTTTGGTTGACTGCAAACGCTTTTCGATAGCGCCCCACAGCCGGCGTAAATACTTCAAATCGTTGAGAACATCGCGTTTGGAGCAGCCCTGCGCCGCAGTGCGAATTATAAACCCTATATTTTTGGGGGGCTGGCTCTCTTCGAAAATTTTGCGAAGGCGCAGGCGTTCATCCTCGTCTTCGATTTTGTGCGACACTCCCGATTTTTCCATCCAGGGCATCATAACGAGGTATTTTCCCGGCAGGGCGAGATAGGTGCTCAATGTCGGCCCTTTGGTGTTGATGCCTTCCTTTGTAACCTGCACCACTACCTCATCGCCCTTGTGCAGAACCGCCTGAATGGGCTTACGCTCCCTGAGCGACCTTCGTTTGCCGATTTCCTCGGTCTCGACCGCCCCCGGCCCTTCGTAGTATCGGGGGTGCAAATCGCTTATGTGAAGGAAGCCGTTTTTGCCGGTTCCGAAATCCACAAACACCGCCTGTATCGACGGCTCAACGTTTACCACTTTGCCCTTGTATATATTACCCACGTACCGGGTTAAGCTGGCACGCTCTACGTATAACTCCTCAAGCGCGTTATTTTCCACGATTGCTACCCGACATTCCTCGCTTTCGGCGACGTTTATCAGCATTTCTCTGGGCATTTGTTTTGTCTCACCTGTTTTTACGTTCTGCGTTCTTTTTTCCGTGTCCTTCGCTCGACGTTCAATGTTCGATGCTGAGCGTTCGACGTTGGGTTTTCTGCCTTCAATCATTCTAACAATCCCTTCCACTCTACTTTTATACGTTTTACCGGCCCCGCCAAATCTTCCGTCCCCACTTTAAGCAGGCCCAGAATCTCATCGACCCTTATCGTGCCTGCGGGACTGACGGCGCATTCGACCATTATATCCGCTGTCGCGGCGTCTATCGATTTTATAAACGGCCTGACATCGACTTGCTTTGCTTTCGTGCCTTCGCCCGATGTTCTTTCCACCAGGAGCATTTCGCAGGCCAAAAGTTTCTCAATTTCCTCCGCCGGCTTTTTGTCCTCTCGCAATCGTATCTGATATTTCGCCGACTGAGGCACGGGAGCGTCTTTGTACCTGCCAAGCTCGACCGAAACAATCTCGATTCCCTCAGGCAGCTCACTGGTAAGCCCGGCTTTCAGGGATTCGGCGTCGATAGTCGCGTTTTCCTCGATACCGAGGCACAAGATTTCGTCATCGGACTCGACACCAACGCTTCTTGGCAAGACCAGCGACATTTTCTGATGCGGATTGAACCCCTCGCTGAACGCCACCGGGATGCCCGCACGCACGCACGCCCTTTGAAAAACGCGGAGCATCTCCGCGTGCGATAAATAGCGCACAATCCCCCTGACTTTGAATCGAATTACCGCTAACATCTAAATTTTGTTTTCCTGTGCCGGCTTATTCCCAAGCCGCCTTTATATTTTAATCCGCCCTAAAACGCTTCGGGCAGTATTTTTCTTGCCGCGTCGCGCAGGAAGCTGGAAATCTGCCTTTCCGAATTCATTCCCAGCACTTTTCTGGCGACCTTGTTACATTCCTCGATTGTTACCGAGCGAATAACCTGTTTGATTTCCGGT
>Ga0187886_1001467_pt1 | contig 21384 bp, 21 predicted proteins | sample June2016WEW_20_1_FD_133001 | JGI IMG/M metagenome (GOLD analysis project Ga0187886, IMG submission 133001) | Peatland microbial communities from SPRUCE experiment site at the Marcell Experimental Forest, Minnesota, USA - June2016WEW_20_150 | ecosystem: Environmental > Terrestrial > Soil >... | reverse complement strand
AGAAAGTTATGAGTAAAACCGAGAAAAGAAGGCTTAAAAAAGAGAAAAAGCTCCAAGAAGAGTTTAACCGACCGGAATCGCTTGAGCAGCTTCGCGATCAGGCTTAATTCATGGAAAATCAAACAGCATATTTAGAAATCAGAGGAGCAACGGGAGGAGATGAAGCAAAGTTGTGGGGGCAAGATCTCCTGCGTATGTACATCCGCTACGCAGTAAAGAAGGGCTGGAAAGTTATTCAAATGGACGAAAAGACGGTAAGAATCTCAGGGCCAGGAGTTTTTGACGCTTTGAAAAATGAATCAGGCGTCCACAGAGTCCAAAGGGTCCCGGTAACGGAAAAACGAGGCAGAATTCACACTTCAACTGCAACTGTGGCGGTACTACCCGAAGTTCGCGAAACGGACGTTCAAATTAACCCACAAGACCTTGAGTGGCAATTTACAACGGGCGGCGGACACGGCGGGCAGAATGTAAATAAAGTGGCGACAGCCGTAAGACTTACTCATAAACCAACAGGAATCGTAGTTCAGGCCCGCGAAGAGCGCTTCCAAGTGCAAAACCGTGAGATTGCTCTTAATCTACTCCGTTCAAAGCTCTGGGAGAAGCAGGAAGAAGAAAAATTAAGAACGATTGCAGGCTACCGCTCAGTTATCGGCCATGGCATGAGGAGCGAGAAAATTAGAACCTACAACTTCCCCCAAGATAGGGTCACAGACCATAGAATTGGAAAAAGTTGGGGAAAACTCGAACTGATTGTTGATGGAGATTTGGACAAGGTGATTGAGCTTACCAAAAATTTGACATCAAGTTAACTATAGGCGTAAAATCACGGATATGTTAAAGAGATTTTTAGGTCAAGGCGGATCAAGTGAGAGGAGGGGTTCTTCCCCTTCTTTAGGTGTTTTAGAAGGTGATAAACTGGCATTTTCTGCAGCCAAAGAAAGAGCCAGAGAAACACATGAGCCACAAACGTTTGTCATAAATGGCGAAAGGTTTGAAACAAAATACGACGGTGCAACAAACTTAACTAAAAGTCTTGGACAAGTACGAGAGCAAAACCCCGCTTAAAATTTCTGTTCTTGAGTCTTTACTGTCCAGCTTCAGTGAGAACTACGGAAATATCTTTTTGGACACCACTTCTCCAAATTGAAAGCTTAAGGCTGTCCCCTATCTTTTTACTTGAAACTACGTTTGCCAAGCCCCCGTTGTCAGCCGAGATAGAATTTCCATCAATTTTAAAAATAATATCCCCAACCTCCACCCCCGCCTTTTCCGCAGGAGAGCCCGCTACAACATTTACCACATAAGCTCCCTGGGGAACTTGATTAAGTAGCGCCACTTGTTGAGTCAACATCTGGTACTCTACTCCAAGATAGGGCTTTCCGGGGAACTTTCCATTTTGATTGAACAAATTAAGTTCATCTTTAACCGTATTAATCGGAATCGAAAATGCAACGTTATTTGCCCCTTGGGCAACCGCAACATTAATTCCAATCACTTGCCCTGCGGAATTAAGTAATGGGCCGCCACTGTTTCCCGGATTAATTGCTGCGTCGGTCTGAATCACATTATCCAATCTTTCCACATAACCTGAGAAATCTTCACCTGCATTAATACCACGTCCTAATCCTGAAATTACACCCGTCGTGACAGTATTTCTAAACTCCCCAAGGGCAGTTCCGATCGCAATCACAAACTGTCCAACCTGAAGATTTGAGGAGTCACCCAGTTCAACCGGTTTTAAGCCCGTGGCGTCAATTTTAATAACCGCAATATCATTATTCGGGTCGCGGCTAATCGACTTGACATCATAACTTTTACCGTCAGGCGTTGCGACCTTATAAGTCAGAGTTGTATCGGCAACAACGTGTTTGTTTGTAACAATAAGGCCATCCGCTGAAACCACAAAACCGCTGCCAATGTCTTGGGGTGTTCCGCCCTGAGTTCCTTGAGTAAATCCGCCGAATGGAGAAAATTGAATCACAGCCCTCTGCGGCGCTGTTGCTGAGACAGTAACTACAGAAGGGCCAACATTTTTAACAACATCAATAACACTGCTTTCTTCATTAACTATTTTCTCTTGAACAGTTGAAATTCCACGCGGAAAAAGTTTATCCAGTGGCTTAAATCCAAAAAGTCTGTCGGCAATTGCTCCTGAAGTCAACGAAACCAAAACTACCAAGATAACGCAGACGAGTATCGCTAACTTTTTAAAGTTAATCATTTTCATCCAGTTTATATTTATCGAAAATTTCTGAGAAAAAACTTAAAAAAGTTTGATTGCCGCTTTGAGTTGCGCATCCTCAGTCGCCGTCGGATTGTCGATAACAACGTCCGGTGTAATACCCGTGCCGTGAACCCAAGTTCCGTTTGGAGTCAGCCATTTGGCAATGGTAATATGAAGGCCGGCTCCGTTATCTACATCAATCGGTTCCTGCACCGTTCCCTTGCCAAAACTTTTTGTTCCGACCGTCTTGGCGTGAATAAGATCCTCAAGAGCTCCCGCCATAATTTCCGAAGCGCTGGCGCTTCCCCCATTAATAAGAACCACAACAGGAAGACCCAAAAGTCTGCCTGTTTTCTCGGTTGCATAAGGAACCTTCTCTCCGCTGCTATCCTGCTCAATAACCACGGTACTCCCGACTTTTACAAAGTCACTCGTAAGATCCACCGCATCTTCCAGATAACCGCCCGGATTATTTCTTAAATCAATAATTATACCGGTAACTCCCCCTTTGGCCAAAATTTGATCTACTTCTTTATTCCATTCATCCGGAGTTTTTGCATCAAAACTGTTAATTTTAAGATCCGCAATCTGCCCGGAACTTCCGACAAAAGTTAAAGAAACGGAAGGAACATCTATTTTTGCGCGGACCAAGCTAATCTCAAAAGGAGCATTTCCGTCTCTAATCAGAGTCAGGGTCACGGTAGATCCCACAGGTCCCCTAATATCAGCAACTGCCTCCCCGAGACCAATTCCCGGAGTGTCAATATCAACATTTTTCTTTACATCCTTAATATGTGCAATAAAATCTCCTGCCTTTACACCGGCTTTTTCCGCGGGCGATCCGGGAAGCGGAGCTTCTACCGTCAGCTCTCCTGTTTTATCCAATCCAATTTGGATTCCAATCCCGGAAAAACTGCCGCTTAGGTCTTCATTAACCACTTTATTTTGATCGGGAGGTAAAAAGGTTGTGAAGGGATCCCCCAGAGAACTAACCATTCCGGAAATGGCTCCATAAACCATTTGATTGGGATCCAGTTTTGTCTTGTCATAATATTTTGAGGAGACTGTATCCCAAACCTGCCAGAACAGTGAAAAGTCAACTTTTTCGTTTGGCGGTACCTGACGACTAATTGAGACTTGGAGAGCTTTTGTAACGTTTGCTCTAAAACCCTCTACCCCAAAATAATATCCCCCGCCGAAAGAAATTCCGATGATCAGAAGAACAAGAATAAAAATGCGCGCTTTTCTAAAATTCACTCTGAAAGACATACTTAAAGATGATACTAGATAGTCGGGACAAAAGGAAGTAGCGCCAAATGCCTTGCGCGTTTCATGGCAACGGAGAGACGCCTTTGATGTTTTGCACAAAGTCCGGTATGATCCTTACCCAAAAGCTTCGCCCTATCACTCATATACTTCTCCAGTGTGGCAACATCTTTATAATCGGGACTGGTCTTATTTTTGCAAAACGGGCAATTACGCTTGACCGCGACAAAAACTACTTTCCTTCTCTTTTTATTTTCTTTTTTCTTTGCCATGATATTTAGAAGGGAATGTCCTCATCGGCAGGAGCCTCTTTTTCTTTCTTCTCTTCAGTCTTCTTAGCTTTTTTGGCCGGCTTTTCAGCTATTTCTTCCGGTGCAACTTGCGGTTCTACCCCAACTTCCGGAATTTCGATTCCCTCATCGGGGTTATCGCTTTTCTTGTCCAAAATCACCATGTCGTTAATCACAACTTCTGTTCTTTGCTTTTGGGTTCCATCCTGTCCCTGCCAGCTCCTGGTAGAAAGACGTCCTTCCACATAAACTTTTCTGCCTTTTTTAAGAAACTGAGAGCAAATCTCTGCCAATTTATTCCAGGCCACTATATTATGAAATTCTGCGTCTTCTTTCTTCTCCCCGCTTTCTGTGGTCCAACTTCTATTAGTCGCGACTCCAAAAGTACAAACTGCGGCGCCTTGAGGGGTATAACGCATTTCGGGATCCCTCGTCAGGTTGCCGATTAACATTGCTTTGTTTAAACTTCGTGCCATGGTTCGATTCGTTTCAATTCCCTTTTCTAACTACCAGATACCTTAGTATTTCCGGGTCGGTTCTTAATTTTTCGTTCAGGGCTTTAACGCCTGCTCCAGTCAATTCTAACTCAAAATAAAGGTAAAGACCAGTCTCGGATTTACCGATTTTATAGGCCATTTCCTTGACTCCCCACTCTTTGAAATCCGCAATTTTCCCTTTGAAAATTGCAATAGTTTTTTCCAAAGTTTCAGTAACCTTCTTTTTCTTGGCTGCCCCGCCCTTGCCGTCGGTAACCAAAGTCAGTTCGTAATTATTCATACAGGAGGAAGTATATCATGAGCCTATTTTGAACTCAACCACATCTCCGTCCTTCATAATGTAGTCACGGCCTTCTGAACGGACTTTTCCAAGCTCACGGCAGGTTTTCCATCCACCGTTTGAAACAAATTCGTCAAAATCCACGACATCGGCTTTAATAAATTTCTTCATGAAGTCCGTATGTATCTCGCCGGAGGCCATGAGCGAGGTCATACCGAGTCGAATGGTCCAAGCCCTAACTTCCTTCTCCCCCGCCGTAAGAAAAGTAATAAGACCAAGCGTAGCAAAGGCCTTTTGAATCAGGCGCTCAAGACCCGACTTTTCCACCCCTAAGTCTTTTAGATAGGCTTTTTGGTCTTCTTCCGAAAGTTCCGAAAGCTCAGACTCTGTTTTGGCAGAAATTATTATTATCTGATCTTTATTAACTTTCAGTTCCCCCGCATATTTTTCCTCAAGAGTCGAAGTTTCTTTCAGATCTTTCTCATCAACATTCAGAACTATTAGATACGGTTTTTTGGAAAAAAGAGGCAAACTTTCAGGTTCTGCATTCCTTTTTTCAGAATGTTTAGCAACCATTTCTTCATCCGCCAAGTCCAATTCAACTTTCAAGATTTCAAAATCCGTTTTGGGGTCGGTCACGCCCTTTTTAATAATATCCGGATCGGTAAATGCCCTAAGAACAAAACAAATTGCGTCAGTTTCCCTGATATGGGAAAGGAATTTGTTTCCCAGCCCCTCGCCTTTGCTGGCTCCCGCAATAAGCCCGGCTATATCGACAAATTCGACGGTGGCAGGAACTTCTGGTGGAAGAGACGCCATATTTTCGGCTTTTTTTGTTACTTCGGCCAACTTCTTCAAACGTTCATCAGGAACTGGAACAACACCGATATTGGGTTCGATTGTCGCGAAAGGAAAATTAGCAACATACGCCTGCTGCTTTTTTAGGAGCGCGTTAAAAAGTGTGGATTTCCCCACATTCGGCAAACCAACAATTCCAACAGAAAGACTCATACAAGGAATTATATCTTGTCTGAAGCTAAATATGAAATATATTCCAATTTGTCGGGTTATTCCCACTCTGTAGTTCCTGGAGGTTTCGATGTTAAGTCATAAACAACTCTGGAAATACCAGGGACTTCACCTAGAATTCTTTGAATCATAGTCTCCAAAACTTCTTCGGGAACATCCCTTCCTGGAATTGCTGGGACTCCTGTCATAAAATCATTCGTGATAAAAGTTCTAATACCAATTGACCTTTTCCCTTGACCATCAAAATCAATAGGAAAAGAAATTACAGGAACTTGGCTTAAAGTCCTTACTAACCCGTTTTTCAGTAGTTCTTGATTAACAATTTCGTCTGCCAGTTGTAATTGACTAATCACGTCAGAAGTCAAGTGTGTTTGGGTAATTTTTCTTATCTCTCCTTCAATTGGTTTGCCAAAGATATAAACTACTCTATTTACTTTGCGAACTTCTTTAGGAATTCTTCTTGCCATCTTAAATAGCTCTTCCCAATTCATTTCTCCACTCAGCCCTACTAAATAACTGTAACTTCTTCCATCCCCCTGAACCCCAACTGTTTTAATTGGCAATAAAGTAACTGACATTTTCTCGGTAGAAAGAGTCTGAAGATATCCTCTTATCTCATCAAAATCTTCTTCCATATATGGTTTCTCAGCGCAAATTATTCTTATTGCAAGTCCTGGTCCGGGGAATGGTTGTCGCCAAACAATTTCATCCGGCAAACCTAAAGATTTTCCCAATTCTCTAACTTCATCCTTATGGTAATCTCTAAGAGGCTCGACAATCTTTCCCTCTTCTCTCAACTTTCTGACTGCAGCAGTATCGTTGTGGTGAGTCTTAATACTATCTGCCTTACCACTGGCAATTTTTGAGGCACTTTCAATTAAATCTGGTCTTAGAGTTCCCTGAGCCAAAACAACTCTTCCAGGATCTAATCCTAAATTAGCAATTGCTTCTTCCGCCACATTCATGAAGGTATCTCCAATAATCTTTCTTTTTGTCTCAGGATCTACTACTTCTCCAAGTGGGAGGGTAACTAGTCCGTTAATAACGGTCGTAGCATTGTAAAAAGCACTTGAAGCATTAACTGAAGAAAGATGAACCCCAGCCACTTCTAACGCCTTGGCAACTTTAATGCTTTCCCCATATCTCATAAAACCGTTATCAACATGAATTGCGTGGACTCTCTCTGAACCCAAAGCCTTAACTAGTAAGACTGCGCAAACAGTAGAATCTACCCCACCGCTTACTAACACTAAAACTTCTCTTTCACCAATTATTTCTTTAATATAATCAATCGCTCTTTGTTCCCGATCTTCCATCGTAAAATTGCCAGAGAATCCAGCAATCTCAAACAGAAATTTTCTTAATATATCTTTTCCATGAACAGTTAAATCAACTTCAGGGTGGAATTGAGTTCCATATAATTTCTTCTGCGTGTTCTCAATTGCCGCCACGATTCCATTAGAATCCGCCACCGTTTTAAATCCTGGTGCTAATCTCAAGATGCTATCCCCATGACTCATCAAAACTTCTTGGTTTGGCTCTAATCCTTCAAACAATACTGAAGATGAATCAACTATAATGTTACAAGGACCATCTTCCCTTCTTTCTTTTTTACCGACCCTCCCTCCCATAACTTGATTAATAAGTTGCATTCCATAACATATTCCTAGAATTGGTTTTCCTAAAGAAAATATACGAGGGTCATAGTCAGGTGCGGTTGGAGAATAAACACTATTGGGACCACCTGAGATAATAATTGCTTTATATTTACCCAGTTCCTCTGCCGAAGTATCCATCGGTAGAATTTCCGACTTAACACAAAGACTTCTAATTCTTCTATCAATAACTTTGCCGTATTGGGCGCCAGCATCTAAAATTGCAACTAATTCCGATGATGGTTCTACAACCTCTCCTCCCTCAATACTATTTACCATAATTGATGAGGTATTCTAACATTTTTTGGAAGTCTGGGAGATGGGTTAGCGGACACTAAGTGTCTCGCCTTTATATTCAATATTCTTTGGCCTGATAACTACTTTTTTAGGGCCTTTTGTTACATAACCAATCTTTAAACATTCAACTTTATATTTCTTACAGATCTTGCTAATGAGCAACTGTTCCTTTGGTGGTGCAAAAATTGCAAATCCTAATCCCATATTCCAAGTTTCATAAGCTTCTTGATCTGGAATCCGAGCAACTCTTTGTAGATATTGTAAAATTTTTGGCACTTCCGGCAAGTCTTCAATCATATAGGTAAATTCTTTCTTTGCTCGCATAATCTTTCTAAAACCGCCACCAGAAATATTACTCATGTAATGGATTTCTACTCCCTTTCCCAACATTTCCAAAATTGGTCTAACATAGATCTTTGTCGGCATTAATAATTCTTCACCAACAATCCCCGCACCAACTGGCATCGGGGTAAAATAGCCCTTTGGTAGTTTTTCCACAATTTTTCTTGCCAACATCGAACCGTTGGTATGAATTCCATTAGAAGCTAAAGCAAAAATCGAATCACCAGCTTGCAAATTTTGACCAAAAATTGCTCTATTTTTTGGTCTGATTATTCCTAAAGAAGAACCGGTAATACTTACTGTCTCTTTAGCAACGACATCCACAAGGGTGGGTGATTCGCCGCAGGGAATGGTAATTCCGGCTTCAAGGCAGCCCTTTTTTAGCCCTTGGTACAATCCTTCAATAAAATCCTTGTCGAGAAATCTTTTATAATTGCCAGCTGCAACTTCGTCTGATAAGGCAAAGGGGGTTGCCCCTAAACAAATAAGATCATTGACATTACTTGCAATTAAATCGATACCTAATCCAGAATAAAGTCTTGTAATAGGAATTTTACTCTTTATTTTACCGCGACGAATTTGATCAGCCATCGTATCAGCAACCAAACTCTTTGTTCCTACTCCATCAGTTTTAAATGCCAAATAAAAATCGTCATCAAGAAAATCCAGTAAAGCCGCCGGTTCACCCAAAGATTCGGGCAGGATCCGAATTCTAGATTTTAGAAGCTTTTCAGCGGTTGGTCTAAGCAGCCCAATAATCCCCTTTTTAAAGGGATCTTTTTTCTCCAAACCCTCAAGATCGGCGTATTTCATATTTGTAAACTTGATTGAATGCGTTTTTCTATGGGGTAATCAAACGCATTAAATTTCTGACTAGTGATTTTTTCATAAACACTAATATATCTTTGGGCCAAAGCAACAATCAATTCTTTAGACATAGCAGGCGGTTTACCATCACCGGAATAACCTTTATTAACATACCAAAGCCGCAAAAATTCTTTATCAAAATTCTCCGGCTCCAGTCCCTTTTCAAATCGTCTTTTATAGGTTTTAGCCACCCAGAATCTGGAGGAGTCAGGTGTATGAATTTCATCAATCAAAGTTAATTTTCCCTTGTATAAACCGAATTCATATTTTGTATCAACAAGAATTAGGCCGTGTTTTTGGCATAATTTACTTCCATAATTAAATAATTTAAGACTTGCCTTTTCCATCTGTTCATACAATTTTTTATCAACAATTTTGCGGTTGATTATTTCTTCTCTTGTCAAACGTTCATCGTGGCCCCCCTTTCCTCCCCCATGGGTCGTCGGTGTGATAACAGATTTAGGAAGCTTCTGGTTTTTTCTCAAATCCTCAGGAAATCTAATTCCGTAAATCACCCGCTCGCCATTTTTGTAGCTATACCAAATAGATGTTTTTGTCACACCGGAGATATATCCCCGTACCACCATCTCTACCAAAATTGGTATACAATTTTTAGCAATAAGAACATTCGGATGAGGTATATTTATCTTATGATTAGGAATAATATGCTTAGTTTTATCAAACCAAAATGCCGACAGTAAATTCAATACCGCACCTTTGAATGGAATAAATCCCAAATTTACATCAAACGCCGACTGCCGATCCGTTGTTATAATTACTCTTTTATCGTCAGTGACATAATAATCGCGGACTTTACCATGATATTTTCTTCCAAGTCCGGAGATATTGACAGTCTTTAAAACATTAGGTAGTACTTTTAAAATTGTCTTTTTGTTTACCATCTTATTTTCATTTAATTTGTGTTTTTAAATACTTTTCAATTCCGATTTTTTTTAATTTATCCGCTTTCTTTACGACATTATTTTTTAACTCTTCTTTATATTTTTCTAATTTTTTTTGTAAAGAAGAATCACTAGTCGCCAAAATTTCTACGGCTAAAATACCGGCATTTTTCGCCGCATCAATCGCAACTGTGGCGACCGGAATTCCGGAAGGCATTTGTACGATTGAATAAAGGGAATCAACTCCATTTAAAGATTTCGTTTGAATCGGAACACCGATGACAGGAATTGTGGTTAAAGAAGCGGTCATTCCCGGAACATGAGCCGCCATGCCCGCACCGGCAATAATTACTTTTAATCCGCGGTTAACCGCTGTTTTTGCATATTCAAACATCCGCTCGGGAGTTCTGTGGGCAGAAATAATTGTCAATTCGTAAGAGACATTAAATTCATCGAGAACTTTTGCTGCTTCCTGCATCACGGGTAAATCCGAATCTGACCCAATAATTATTCCCACGAACGGTTTTCGAGTTCTCATTTTATCATTATATCAAAATATATTTTCTGGCCAAGTATAGTTTTTTATTTCTTCTTTTTCAATTGTTCGATTTCTTGAACTAGGGTTAAGGCCCGCTTCGGAGCATCTCCAATGTGTTTATTCACATCCAAAAACTGTTTAATTTTATTTTTCGATAAAAATTTATTAATCAATTTATTTCCCTTTAAAAGATTAGCCATGGGATTTGAATGACCCTGCTGAATTACAGTCCAGGCAGCCATGGAAATGTTTCGGAGTACCTCATGCATTTCTTGTCTATTACCTCCCCTTTTTACTGCTTCCATAAGTATTGCCTCAGTCGCAACAAAAGGGGCATATTGTTTAAGATTAAATTGGATACGGTTTTTATTGATCACTAACCCAGATAAAATCTTTTCGGCAGTCATTAATACTTGATCAGTAGCCAAAAAACTATCTGCCAGAATAATACGACGATTAGCCGAGTCATCAAGAGTTCGCTCTAGATAAGAAAGTGTTGCATTTTCCAAAGCAACCTGCGGCAATTTTGCCACATATCTTGTCAATGAACAGATATTTTCGCAATCTATCGGGTTTTTCTTAAAGGGCATGGCTGAAGAACCTACTTGTTTTTCTCCGAAGGGTTCTGACCATTCACCAAAATTGGGTGATTGTAAAATACGTAAATCTCCGGCAAACTTGGCCAGAGAGGAGCAAATACTGGCAAGCGCACTTAAGACATTAAAATCAAACTGACGGGGATAGGTCTGATTGGAAATTAAGATCGGATCGAGTCCCAAAGATTTAGTTACCTCCTTTTCAAATTTATCTACCGATACTCCCCTACCCTGCAATAATGTTTTATAGCTAGCCGAGGTACCCACCGCTCCTTTAAATCCTTTTCCTTTTATGTTATCCAAAACTTGTCTTACTTGAATTAAATTATTAAGCAGATCTTGAGCGTAAAAGGCCAAACGATAACCGACTGTAGTAGGTTCTGCCGGCTGCAGATGGGTATAACCAAGGCAGGGAAAATCTGCATATTTTTTGATTAATTTACTAAAGATAGAAAGAACCGCCTGCAGCTTATCTTCAATAATCAGAAGACTTTCTTTGATTCTTAAGATATCCGCATTATCAACAATATCCATGCTGGTTGCCCCCAGATGAATTTTTCCACCGCCCACTTTAGCTTTCTCGGCAAATTCCTTGATAGCTGCTACCACGTCATGTTTAGTTTCTTTCTCTATTTCTAAAATTCTTTCGATATCAATCTCTTTTTCATGCTTTTTAAGGTCCCCAAATTCTTCCTCAGTAACAAGCCCCACTTTACACTGGGCTTTTGCCAAGGCTAACCAGATTTTCCTCCATAACTCATACTTATGTTGTTCGCTATGAATATAGCGCATAGGTACTGATCCATAGCGCCAAGTAAAAGGTGAGAGATAAGTTTCAAAATTATATTTATTTACTGACATAAAATTGTCTGGTTCCGTTCTGGCCCAACGGAAATTATTTTAACCGTTACACCTACAAGTCTTGAAATCTCCTTGATATATTCTTTTGCCTCTCTAGGTAAGTCTTGGTATTTTCTAATGTTACTGATCGGTTTTCCCCACCCCTTCATTACCTTATAAACCGGTTTTACTTTAAAAAGGAATTCCGCTTCTCTATCAAAATAGCGCACTTTTTTACCCATATACTCATATCCCACACAAATCTTTATTTCCTCAAGCCCATCTAGAACATCAAGTTTTGTCAAAGCAATCTCGGTCGCTCCGGTTATTTGACAGGAGAACTGGACGATTTCGGCATCAAACCAGCCACATCGCCTTGGCCTCCCTGTGGTTGTTCCAAACTCATTACCTCTTTCTCTTATTAAATTTCCTATTTTATTCTTAAGCTCGGTCGGGAATGGCCCCCCTCCCACTCTGGTTGTATAAGCTTTAACAATAGCGACTACTCTCTGGGGAAATAAAGGTAGTCCACAAGTGGAATTAATTGAACCGGGAACAATACTTGTAGCAGTACAGAAAGGATATGTTCCCCAATCATTATCTAAAAAGAAACCATGGGCCCCTTCCAATAGAATTGTCTTTTTCTTTTTTACAGCATCTTGAAGAACCGTAAGAGTTTCGCCAACATATGGTGTTATTTTCTTTCGATAATAACCAAACTCTTTTAAAATCTTACGTTCATGTAATGGCTCTTCTCCTAATGAACTGATGATTTTATTTTTTATTTTGAGCTGGGTTTTTAATTTCCGGGAGAAAAGGCGCGGATTTAATAAATCAAAAATTCTTATTCCGTTATAACTTACTTTGTCGGCATAAGTCGGACCGATTCCCCTTCCGGTAGTTCCGGTTTTTTCTTTACCTTTTGCTTCATCATACAACCGGTCTAAAATTTTATGGTAAGGCATAATTAAATGACAGCGCGGAGAGATAATTAACCGGCCCTTTGTTTTAATCCCCGCTTCGTTTAGAGCTTTAATTTCCATAAACAAAACCTCAAGATCTAAAATTACCCCATTGGTAATAAGACATGTTGTTTTTGAATTACATATTCCTGAAGGAACCAGATGCAGAGGAAACTTGCCGAATTTATTAATAACGGTATGGCCAGCATTGTTGCCACCATGGAAACGAACCACAAAATCGGCATCTTGAGTTAAAAGATCAACAATTTTTCCTTTTCCCTCGTCTCCCCATTGGCAACCAATAACGGCTTGTATCATAAATTTTTTTATTAAGTGCAGATCCTTTCTAATTTATTTTCTCTTTTTGCCATTGAAATTTCCATCGCCAAACGTTCTCCCGAACTTAAAGATTTTCCATAAAGATAAGATGAATAAGGAGTAGCCTGAATTCCTGGCGAACCAGGAACTCTGGGTGAAACGTCAACAACGACGAACTCTTTTTTGGGTGGGCCGGGGAGAATAAATGACTGAAGAGCAAAGGGACCAATAATCCCCGGCGGAAAAAACTTTTGACAAGTCTTGACAAATTTTTCGCCGATTTCATAAACTTGTTCCAGGAGTGATTCAAGGATTGTCACCGCAATGTGGCCAGCTTCTTCGTATTTAATTTCCACTTTTTTCAGAACTTCGTCTTGATAGGAAGAGGGTATTTTTAAAATTCCTTCAAGGTTTGTTTGTCGTCTTGTATCAGTTCCTAAAAGTTCGAGTCTCTTTGAAAGTGGCGAGTAGAAAAAGTTCAAATTTACCTGAACTCCCGTTATAAACTCTTCAATGGTGGCATTTTTGAGTTGCTTTTCAGTGAAAGCACCCTCCTTAATTTTCTTTTCTACTTGTTTTTGATAATCTTGATAATTCTTCACTAGGAAAAAGGCCCGTTCAAATCCCCTTTCTTTTTCTAGAACTTTAACCAAAGAAAGTCTATCAATTTCTTTTGGGTTTTTAAATTGCCGCGGATATCTAATACCTGCTTTTTCCAAAAGATCATATTGATTAAAATTTCTTCCTCTCTCCTCAATTTTAAGAAGATACCTGTTTCCAAATACAGGGACCCGAAATTTTTTTTCAATTGCTTGGTAATCAAAATTCAGATAGACCTCAAACGACCGATGCGGAACGAATAAACAGTTTTTATCAACGAGTCTTTTTTGAACTGATTTTTTAAGTAAGTCGGAAAATTTGTCTAAAACAAGACATTCATCAACACAACCAAAACTTTTTTTTGTTTTGTAATAAGACGAGTAAACCTTTTCCCGCCCCTTCTCACTAACAACTAAAGTTTGGAAACCAAGCCTTTTTGCTCCTTGGCAAATATCTAAGGCACTGTGACTGCCAAGAGTGGCAATTGTTAATTTGTCGGTATCATATTTTGCTAGGATAGATTTTATATTCATAATTTAATTAAGAATTAAACTAAGCTTTTTCTCTTCAATCGCTATTTTTATTTCCCTGGCAATTCTACGGCCGGAACTCATCGGTTCATCGTAAATAAGGCTACTGTAAGGTGAGCCGTCGATGAAAAGATTGGTTCCTGCCACTATTCGGCAGGAAATTTCAATAACGTAAAATTTCTGATCGGGAGTAATGATTGTTTCCAGACAAAATGGCCCAAAAAGCCCCCGCTTATCAATTATTTTTTGTGACGTTTTAACCAATCTTTCAGCCATAGCATAGGCTTCGGGCAGTAACGATTCACGAAGAGACAATGGGCTATTGCCTACCACCACAAATGACGGAGTAATTGGAATATTTTCCTGGTGGACTAGAGGAAGTCTTCCCAAAGAATCAACATTTGTCTCATACCTTCGGTCTATACTCATTAACTCAATTTTATGGTTGAGGGGCGAATAGAAAAAATGAAGATAAATGGGAACTCCTATGACATATTCCTGAACAATAAATTCCTTCTTAAGAAATGAGGACACCTTTTTCTTAAAATCCTTCTGGTTATAGGCAATAAAATATCCACTGCCGCCTGCTGCACCATAAGACTTAACAATAACCGGCCGGTCTATTATATCTCCCCTACCAAACTTACGCGGGACATTCAAATTCGCTTTTTCTAGCCACTTAAGTTGCATGCGGCGATTTCCTTCCCAGTCTAATACTTTTTTATTGCCAAAATAAGGAATATGTAAATTTTTGTTTCCCTTTTCGCCTAAATAAGCCACAAAAGAGCCATGTGGAATAAGAATAATATTGCGGTTTAGCAGTTTTTTTTCTACAGAGGCAAACTTAGAAAAAGCTTTAACTTCGACAAATTCATTTATAAATTGGAAACGTTTGTAAAACGGCAGACGGTCGGGAGTAGAGATAATTAGCGTGGAAAATCCCTCATCATGGGCGCCTTTGAGAATCTGTAGTGCAGAATGGCTACCAAGAGTAGCAATAGTATATTGAGTATGTTTCATAATCATTTAAAATATCTGACTGCGTTTTGAAAAATTGTCAAACCAGGACCCACCTTAGGAATTTTTCCTCCCTCTCTTATATATTTTTCCTTTAAAAAAGTCCAGTTGGGAAGTTGGGTAAAGAAAATTGCCCTTTCCGGATGCGGCATCATACCCAAAATCCGGCCTGTTTCATCTGTCACCCCCGCAATATCATCTAAGGATCCATTGGGATTCGCTGGCAAATTTTGATATCGGCAAATTTCACCTTTAATATATTTTGCAGCAATCAGTTTTTTTTGCTTTAATTCTTTAAGAACCTCCGGCGGAGCAAAAAACTTTCCTTCTCCATGGGCAATAGGAAGAGAAAGTTTAGTAATTCCAGAAAGCCAGGGCGTAGAACTTGAGATCTTTAAATCCACCCAGCGGACTGTGTAGCGGGCATTATTATTATGAGTTAAGGCAATTTCCCTCTGACCATACTGCTTATTAAAAGCCGGCAACAAGCCTAAATTAACCATAATTTGAAAACCATTACAAATACCGATAACCAAGTGGTCACCATTAATAAATTTAACAAGTTCCTGCCAAAGATGGTTTTTAAGTTTGTTTGCATAAGCATTACCGCTTCCGGTATCATCACCGTAGGAAAATCCGCCCGGAAAAGCTAAAATTTGATAATTTTTTAGTTTCTTATAACCATCAATTAAATCATTAATATGAACAATTTCACTATCCGCTCCAGATAGATTAAAAGCATATGAGGTTTCTTCCTCACAATTTAAACCGTAACCGGAAAAGATCAAAACTTTGGGTTTCATCATATTAATAATTTTTAAAAGTCGATTTATATAACCTTAGTGCATCTTCAACTTTTGTTCTAATGACCACTTTTCCTTTCTTACCTTTTATTGTTATATAATTACCATCAACAACTCTTCCGATTTGAATAAAAGGATTCCCTTTCATTATTTTTTCAAATTTAAGCTTATTCTTAGGATTAACTGTTGCAAGAATCCTACCCTGGCTTTCGGAAAAGAGAGCATAGTTATCTCTAGAAAACTTCCCTGGTAATTTTGCCAAAGAAACATCAATGCCCAACATCCCAGCCATAGACACTTTTGCTAAAGAAACCGCTAATCCCCCGCGGGTTACACTTATCGCCGAGGAAACTAAACCTTTTTCAATACAGTTATGAAAAGCTTTATATATCTTTTTACTTTTAAAAGCATCTACTTTTGGAACGCTATTGCCAACATATCCACACATAGCGTAATATTCCGAACCGCCCAATTCTTTATTGGTTTCTCCAAGTACATAAATTAGATCACCGGGAAATTTAACGTCAATAGAGATTACTTTGGAAACATTATCAACAACACCGATTGCAGAAACCATTAAAGTTGGTGGTATTGAAATCTTTACCGGATTCCCCTTTTCATCATAACCCTTAAAATCATTGAACATACTGTCTTTGCCAGATATAAAAGGTGTGCCAAAGGCTATCGCATAATCATAACAAGCTTCAGCCGCTCTCTTTAGCTGGCCCAGCCGTTCGGGTTCATTTGAACTACACCAGCAGAAATTATCAATAAGGGCCAAATTATCCGGATCTGCACCGGCAGCAACAGCATTTCTAATGGCGTTGTCAATAGTACAAGCCGCCATCCAATAAGTGTCAATATCACTATAAGTAGGATTTATGCCTTGAGAGATAACTATGCCCCTTGTAGATTCCAATAACGGTTTGACCACGGTTGCTTCTGAATTTATTCTTCCTCTACCCTGAAGCGGCTTTAGGATTGATGTCCCTTGAACCTCATGATCATATTGCTGGGAAATAAACTGAAAGCTGGCAATATTCGGTTGAGAAAGAATTGATAAAAATGATTGCTTAAGATCTTTTAGAACAGCGGTGCCAGGTTCTTTACAAATAGATTTAACACTAACAGTTCTCATTGGCCGGACCGGCAGGCCATCGTGGAGAAAATTCATATCAATATCTACTACAGTCTTACCATGATAACTAACAATACACTTACCGGAATTAGTAAACTTACCAATTATTGTTGCCTCGACTCCCCGTTGTTTCATAAGGTCAGCAAATTTATCCCATCTATTTTTGGGGACTGCCAATGTCATTCTTTCCTGGGATTCAGAGATCCAGATTTGCCAAGGGGCGAGACCGGGGTATTTTAACGGCACATTTTCAAGTTCTACCTCACAACCTCCTGATTCTTTTGCCATCTCAGCTACCGAACAGGAGAGCCCCCCTGCCCCATTATCAGTAATACTGTCATACAGCTCCAAATCCCGTGCTTCTTTAACAGTTGCATCACTTAGTTTTTTTTGGGTAATTGGATCCCCTATTTGAACAGCACCCGCAGGGCTGCCGGCATCCATAACCTCCGATGAAAAAGTCGCGCCGTGAATTCCATCTAAACCCACTCTTCCTCCAGTCATAACAATATAGTCACCAACCCGAGCCTTTTTAATACAAGACGATTTTTGACCGATCTTCTTCGGAATTAAACCAACTGTACCTACAAAAACTAAGGGCTTTCCTCGAAAACGGTCATCAAAAAATAAAAACCCTTGGGGGGTTGGTATTCCCGAACAATTTCCCCCAGAATTGACACCCTCAATCACCCCATCCATAATTCTACGGGGAGAAAGCATTTTCTGACCAAAATTAGGAGCCTTATAAAGAGATTTTCTTATTTTTGGGTTGGCAAAACAAAAGCCGTAAACGTTAACAACCGGTTTTGCACCCATCCCAAAACCAATGGCATCGCGATTTACACCAACAATACCGGTAATTGCACCACCAAACGGGTCCAGTGCTGAAGGAGAATTATGAGTCTCAACTTTATGGGTAATTAAATAGTTTTTATCAAAAATAATTGCTCCAGAATTATCAGTAAAAACAGAAACACAGAAGTCCCGCTTCTTTCTGATCTTTTCTGTCGCGGCCTTAATATAAGTTTTAAATAATCCATCTTTAACTTCATCGATGGGATCGGAAAAAATTGTGTGCTTGCAATGCTCCGACCAAGTCTGGGCAATTGATTCAAGCTCGATATCCGTCGGGCTTCTACCAAGTTTATTAAAGTATATTTGGATAGCTTTCATATAATTAAGATCCAAAGCCAATGGTCCCCTTTTTGTCCCGTCGGAATTAGAAATTCCCTCTTTGCCAATTTTTATAAGTTCACTATCTGGTACCTTAAGATTAATAAGATCAACCTGAGGTCTTGCTATTATTCTGACCTTCGGGACTGTTTTATCCATTCCACTTTCCTTTCTAAATCTCACAAAATCTTTTATCTGGATACATTGAATAATTGGATTGATTAAACTTTTGGCTAGAAATTCACCTTCCTCCCTCAAAAGCTTGCCGGTTATTAATATCAGTTGCGAAGAATAGACACCTTCATCTCGAGTAAATTTAACTTTTAGCAAATCTTCAATTAATTCTTTTGCAGTATTTCCAATATTGTCAGTAACGCCGGGCAAATACCCTACCTCAATCGCCCAATTGAACTTTTTGCCATTCTGAGCTTTATCAACTATCGCCTCTTGTGTAACCGGATTTATCAAAGCCAAGGCAATTTTTTGAAGCTGTTTTTTATTTAACCTTTTATCAATTGTGTAAACGTCAGCTAACCTAACGTCCTTGATTCTACTTTTAAAACCCAGCTTTTGAAGTTTATCTTTTTTAACTCGTGCCCTTGTATCAAAAACCTTTGATGTAATTTCAATACGATGAATCATCTTATCCCCGTCTCATAAAAGCTTCACCTACGATAACAAATAGATAATAAAAATCAATGGGGACTTTTATGGCTTTTTATTAAGAAAAATACCGAGGATAAAAACCGTAATCATATCCAGTTGGCAGAGAATGCAGACCGGGCAGACAACATGAAGTTGAAAAAGTTCTCTGTAAGCAATGTAAAGGCAAAAAACCAGGCCAAACATCGCCATTCCCAAAACCAACTTTGAATTTTTCTTAAACGCCGCAAAAAGAATAACTATATAACCAATGAGGCCGATCAAAGGAGTCGGAATCCCCAATGTCTTGGAAACTACACCGAAAATTATGGCATTGCAATTAACATCTGAGCTTATATTGCAGGGCGCGAATGCTGGGTGAAAGTTTTGTTCCCAAAGAAGAAAGAGGGCAAGTCCAATACCGATTATTGCACACACTTTTACCCAAATTGCAAGTCTTTCTTTACTCATTAGAAATATGATACCATTTTTGCTATGGCTGATGAAAACATAATTAAGGTGTCAGGTTTAACCAAGAAATTCGGAGATTTTACGGCGGTTGATAACATCAGCTTTGACGTTAAAAAGGGCGAAACGTTTGCTTTCCTTGGCCCAAACGGTGCCGGAAAATCTACAACCATTAAAATGCTCACAACTCTCCTCTCCCCAACCGCCGGTACAATTTCTATAAACGGAAAGGATCCAATTCACGATCAAGATGAAGTCAGAAAACAATTTGGAATTGTTTTCCAAGATCCCTCGCTTGATGATGACCTTACTGCTTGGGAAAATATGGATCTTCATGCAATTTTATATGGAGTCCCGGGAGCGGGGCGCGCGGAAAGAATTGAGGAGCTTTTAAAGTTTGTTGATCTTTGGGAAAGAAAAGATTCGCTGGTTAAAACTTTCTCGGGAGGAATGAAAAGAAGGCTTGAAATTGCCCGCGGACTTTTGCATCACCCTAAAATTCTTTTCCTGGATGAGCCGACGATCGGACTTGATCCCCAAACCAGAAATCATATGTGGAGCTATCTTAAAAATGTAAACAAAAATGAGAATATGACCGTGTTTTTTACAACTCATTATATGGAAGAGGCGGAAAAAAACGCCGACAGAATTGTAATTATTGATAATGGAAAAATTATTGCGGAGGGAACGGCGGAGGAACTTAAAGCTAAAACCGGTTCTAAGAGTTTGGAAGATTCATTTTTAAGTCTGACGGGACACGCAATTAGAAATGAAGAAGTGGGAGCAATTGATAGATTAAGAGCGCGTCACGGCGGGTGGAGACACTAATATGGAAATACTTTATATTCTTTGGCTAAGACAAGTTAAAAAATATTTCAGAAGCAGAAGCCGGATTATCGGATCTTTGGCTCAACCGCTTTTGTATTTGGTGGCTTTTGGCTACGGACTTGGGAGCGTATTCGCAAAAGCCGGTCAGGGAAATTATATTCAATTTTTAGCTCCCGGAATTATCGCCATGAGTGTTCTCTTTACTGCAATTTTTGCCGGCATCGAAATTATTTGGGACCGGCAATTTGGTTTCTTAAAAGAAACAATGGTTGCCCCGGTTTCTCGGTTTACAATAATGCTTGGCAGAACTCTTGGGGGTGCAACTGTTGCAACTATCCAGGGTTTAATAGTTTTAATTCTTTCAACACTTGTCGGATTTAGGCCAACTGATTTTATGCTTCTTCCTACAGCAATTCTATTTATGTTTATAATTGCACTTCTCTTTACGGCACTCGGTACTGCAATTGCCTCCACTATGGAGGATATGCAGGGATTTCAACTTGTGATGAACTTTTTAATTATGCCGATATTTTTCCTTTCGGGAAGTCTTTTCCCGCTCTCGGGACTTCCGGCAGTGATGCAAGTTATAACAAGGATTGACCCGATGACTTATGGAATTGATGGATTGAGAGCCAGTTTGGGTGGAGTCGCCAATTTCGGACTAGGTCCGGATCTTTTAATTTTAAGCGGAATTACCCTACTCTTACTATTCATAGGAAGCTATCTCTTCAGCAAAATACAGATCTAGCCTTTGGCTGGCAAATTTAATGACTAAGTACAAGGAATACTTCGAGAGGATGCTTAAGGAAAATAAGGAGGCTTTTGATGAATTTACAATTCTTCACGCAAATTATGGAATGGATGAGAAAAAATATCAGGACGAATTTAATAAAGAAGGAGAAAAAATTTTGAAAATTGTAAATGAATGGGAAAACAAACTCTGTTCCCAATCGGAAAAAGCCGGCTTTGCCAATTACACCGGGAACCTCGCGGAGAAATTCCAAGCAGAACTCCGAAGTACTTTTCCACTAATTGATCACGTAGGGATTATATCTACACGTTCAATCTTTCAAATCAAAAAGCTTCTTTAAATAGCGAGGAGAAGTGAAACTATAATTGCGGTAACACCAACTCCGGCTCCCAAAACTGTCGGCCAGTTTGTTCCCGAAACCGGAATGGGTCGCGGTGTTGTTTGAGCCCCGGTAGGGGTAGCACTGGCAGTAGCAGTTGGTGTTACCGAACTGCAACCGCAGGTAGCGTCAGAGGCACAAAGCGGGTT